>Ga0310123_10000299_pt1 | contig 44564 bp, 38 predicted proteins | sample CB6_AW_1057_MG_FD_203505 | JGI IMG/M metagenome (GOLD analysis project Ga0310123, IMG submission 203505) | Marine microbial communities from Western Arctic Ocean, Canada - CB6_AW_1057 | ecosystem: Environmental > Aquatic > Marine > Oceanic | place: Canada: Western Arctic Ocean | collected... | reverse complement strand
TCGTCCGCGACGTGCCCCGAGTGCCAGCACAAGGTCAACCTCGACGTGCTCGTCGTCGAGGGCGGGGTGTTTCAGATGGGATCGCCGGAGCCAGAGGACGATTCATGAGCTCCGGCTGCGAATAGTTTGGTTGATCGGTCGGTCGGGAAAGCCAAAGAGCAGGTTGAGGTTGCGGCTCAAGTCGTGGTCCGGAGGCCGTGGTGATCCGGATCTAACTCAACAGCCAAAGGCCGAAGAAGAACAGCACCAGAAGGATTACTGCACAGCCGCCCCCACCGCTGAGACAGCTGCCCACACCGCGGTTCGTTATTCTGCCGCAATGCGGACAACTCGTTGCATCCGGTTTGACGTCCTCTTTACAGTAATTGCACGTCTTCATATCGGACGTGGCCGTTGACTCTAGGACTTGTCTCTTGTCCTGATCCTGTGGACGCTGAATCTTCTCACCGCATGCAGCGCAGAACTTTGCCGATTCAACAAGCTGTTCCCCGCAGTGAATGCAATGCATGGTCAAGAGGTTGTTATTTCCTCATACGTGACTCGACTGATCCGATCTGGGGCGATGATGCGTTCGTCATCTGGGGAAACCGCCCCTTCGACGATTTTGAGAGAAGGATGCATCACCCTAGGCTACGACGACACGCAAGCGTGAAGCGAATCCTCCCGTAACCCCCGTCCCCGTTGACCGCTAATGTTGTGCCGGGTTTCAAAAGTCAGTAGCCACCCCCGCACTGCATCCTTAGTCTGCGAGCGGGAGGATGCGTCCTCGTCCGCTACGCGGTGCATCCAAGTCCTCCCCGTTGAACTGATCCTCGTGCTGCGGAACAGAGGCTGACGAACCGGATCGCGGCGACCACTATAATTGACCCGGAAACGCGTACACGACCCCCGAGGTGAGCCCAATCATGACCACGACCTCCGAAACCGCTACCAACGTGACCCCCCGGAAGTGGGGCAGGTTCAACTGGCAGGACCCGCTGCTTCTCGAGAGCCAGCTCACCGAGGCCGAGCGGCTGGTGCGCGATACGGCGCGGCAGTACGCGCAGGAAAAACTGATGCCCCGTATCGTCGAGGCCTATAACAAGGAAGAGGTCGACCGCGCGATCATCGACGAGATGGGTGAGCTCGGCTTCCTCGGCTCGACTATTCACGGCTATGGCTGCACCGGCGTGAACTACGTGTCCTACGGCCTCGTTGCCCGCGAGATCGAGGCGGTCGATTCGTCCTACCGCTCGACGCTCTCGGTCCAATCGAGCCTGGTGATGTGGCCGATCTACAACTACGGCACCGAAGCGCAGCGCCAGCAGTACTTGCCCAAGCTCGCCTCGGGCGAGTGGGCCGGCTGCTTTGCCCTCACCGAGCCCGGCCATGGCTCCGATGCCGGCGGGATGAAGACTCGCGCGACGTCGGTTGACGGCGGCTATCTCCTCAAGGGCTCGAAGATGTGGATTTCAAACTCGCCGATCGCCGACGTCTTCATCGTTTGGGCCAAGGACGACGAGGACGTGATTCGCGGTTTCGTTCTGGAAAAGGGCATGAAGGGCCTGTCCACGCCCAAGATGAAGGGCAAGCTCAGCCTGCGCGCCTCGATTACCGGCGAGGTGGTGATGGACGACGTGTTCGTCCCGGAGGAGAACAAGCTCCCGCATGCGCGTGGGCTCGGCGGACCGTTCGGCTGCCTCAACAACGCACGCTTCGGCATCGCGTGGGGCGCGTTGGGCTCGGCCGAGGCGTGCTGGCATGCAGCGCGGACGTACACGCTCGAGCGGAGCCAGTTTAACCGGCCTCTCGCAGCCAACCAGCTGATCCAAAAGAAGCTCGCCGACATGCAGACCGAGATCGCCATCGGGCTGCAGGCCTGCCTCCAGCTCGGCCGCCTGATGGATGACGGCCGTTGTGCACCGGAGATGATCTCGATGCTCAAACGCAACTCGACGTTGAAGGCGCGTGACATCATCCGCGACGCACGCGACATGCACGGTGCCAACGGCATCATGGACGACTATCACGTGATGCGGCACCTCATGAATATAGAAAGCGTGACCACGTACGAGGGCACGCACGACATCCACGCGTTGATTCTGGGTCGAGCGCAGACCGGCCTGCAGGCATTTACGTAGGCGGGAACAGCAAGAAGTTTGCGGTATCGAAAGGGAGGTGTCCGTGCGCTCTTGTGCAACGTTCCTCGCGAGTAGCCTCCTGCTGGGCGCGTGCTCTGCGACCGTATCTGACGACGCGGCGCCGGAGTCCGCGACATCCGGCGGGGCTGATCCGCGAGTTGATTGACAACACGGTTCAGCAGCAGGGGAGCGCGTTCCAGTGGAATATGCAAGAGAACCCGACTGCGGCCCAGGGCTTTTACGAGACGCTCACGAGTTCGCCGTCATTGGACTCAAGCGAGCCAGCGAACTTGGCCCAGCTCCGGAAAGAGGCCAACGCGGCCATCGACCCCGAGTCGATTGTCGGTTTCTACCGAACGAACTGGCCGCCCCGGCCGGTGACGATGGAGACTGAGGCCTTTGGGTTCAAGTACGGCGAGTTTCCACCGGTGACCGCGCCGACGCTGTTGATCGTCGGAAATATGTCGCCGTTTTTCACGCCTCCGACACTAAACGATACGTGGGAGTGGGTCGAGGCGCCGCTGACGATCCAAGTGCTTCCGGGTGTGGCTGGAAACAGGGAGAGATTACGGTCGTGAGGTGACCTGCGGTATCTACGGGAGCGAGTCGAGTGTTGCCTTGGCCTGAGCCGCCACTTCGGAGTTTGGGGCGACCGCGATCACCTTCTCGAAGAACTGCTTAGCGGTCTCCATATCGCCCTTGTTTAATGCTACAAGCGCGAGCTTGAAAAGCGGATCGCCCCAATTGGGGTCGACCATCGCGGCTTTCTCGTACCATTGAGCCGCGGCATCGACGTCGCCCTTCGCGAACTCCAGCTCGCCGAGGTTGAACAGATCCTCTCGGGTGGCATCGAGCCCGGAAGCGGCCGCCTCCAGCCCAGCGGAGGCGGCCTCAAAGTCACCCATGGCCAGCTTGGTCCGGGCAATCTCGGCGTCCACGATCTCGTGGGTGGGATCGGCCGCCAGTAGCCGCTCAAAAGCGGCCAGCGCCGCCTCGTTCTCACCTTGTGCCCGGTGGGCGTTGCCGATGTACAGCAACAGCCCAGACAGTTCTGGCAGCTTCTCAAGCACAGAGTTGTAGCCCGCGATGGCCGCATCCCAATTCTCCGCGCTGTAGTCCGCATCGGCAGCGTCGACCTCCAGCTCGATCTCTTGGCCGTCCAGTCCTTCGAGTGCTTCCTCGCCCAGCGCGCGGAAGAGGCGGTGTCGGATCCGCGCCATCACGATATCAAGCTGGTCGTTCTGGCCCTGGCTCACCGGGGTCGTGAAAGTGATCGGGTTGTATCCGTCGGCCGAGAGGCTGAACGTAAACTCTCCAGTTTCGAACCCGAGCATGGCGAAGTGCCCGTCCGAGCCTGTTGTGGCCTCAATGACTCGGGAGGACCTCAGGCCTTCCGCCTTCACCATCGCTCCTGCAACCGGGTTGCCGTCCTGATCGACGACCGTTCCGGTGATGCGGCCAACCCCCTGCGCCAGCGCCGCTGGCGCCGTGACCGCAACAACCAGGGCGGCCGTCATGAGCCAACGGACGATATGGGTCGCACGAGACATAACAACACCCTAAGTTTGAGTAAACAACACCTTGCGCGCCTGGGAACCGACCGCCACGAGCGCCGAGATCAGTATAGCCCATGAGGTTGGAGCTTTCGAGTCCGGTGTGTTAGAACAGGCCGGCGCGGCGCCGAGATGCCGCGGTGCCATGTATTAACAGGAGAGCCAATCGCCGGAGGGCGGGTGCCGGAGCAGGGCGTCGGGCACCGGTGCGAGGCCGGTAGCCTCCCGATCACCAAACCGCGTCGTGTGCCCCACGGGGATGGACGCCAGGCCGTCCTCCGCCACCGGGGTCGGTGCCCCTGCGTCACCTAACCGGATCAGCGCCACGATTTCGCGGACCTCCGCGTCCCTCAGCGTCCCGCCCTGCCCTGGCGGCATCTCCAGTCGGATGTACTCGAAGAGCTCGTCGTCGCTTCGACTCCCCCACACACTGGTAAAGCTCGTGCCGGTGAGCGTCGGTGCGTGAACACCACCCTGAAAGGTCGGCCCATGACACCTCGCACACGTCTCGCGATAGACGCGCTTGCCTCTTTCTTGCGCGGAGAGGGTAACAGCGTCGCCAGCCAGCAGGGAGATCAGCGCCATGATGACCAACGTCACCCGCAGCCACGCGGTCGTCACGGGCTCAAGCTCGGCACGCATGCGGTTCCACATTCTGGCGTTCCCTGCCGTCGTCATCATTCATTGGTCATCAGTCATCAACCGTAGTCATCTCACCGTCGATGATTTCAGATCAGTCCGACCGCCCACAAGGCATAGACGGCAGCCATCGCTGTCACCCCGTTCACCAGCGTGACGCCACCGTAGGACAGGAGCGCCGCCTTGAGCGACATGCGCGACAGTGACGCACATACCCAGAAATAGCTCGAGTTCACGTACTTGATGATCATCGACCCGGCCGCCCCAGCCAACATCGTGGCTTCCGGACTCAGACCCAGCGTATCCATCATCGGCGCGGCGACCGAGGCCGCCGTGATGACACCAACCGTCGTCGAGCCGGTGACCATGTTGCCCGCCACCCCGAGCACGAATGGAAGGAAGATCGCTGGCAACCCGGTGGCGGCAACGCCGTTCGCGATCGCATCGACGGCAGGCGTCTCGCGGAGAATCTGGCTCAGCGCACCCCCCAAGCCGGTCACCATGATGATCATCGCCGACGCCCGCAGCGCGTCCTCGACCCACTTCCCGGTGCGGTCCTTCGCTTGACCGGCCGAGGTGTTGCGGTAGGCCAGGAGCACACCAATCCCGAGCGCCACGACTGGCCACCCGAGGTAGAGCATCGCCAGATTGATCGGATGCTCAGGGGGAAGCGCGAGCGCCGTCACACTCTGCCCGGCAATAAGACCGAGCGGAATCAGGATCGGCGCATAGGCCCGCCAGGTTGACGGCAGCTCCGATTCGCGGCCTCGTTCCGTAAACGACTGCCCCACAAACTCCTCGGACGGCGGTGACTCGATGTGGGGTCCGGCGAGGGTCGCGTACAACCAGCCCGCGAGCGATGCGACGAGCGTGACCAGTCCGCCATACAGAATGACGCGACCGACATCCGCTCCTACGAGCGCCACTGCCGCGAGCGGGCCTGGCGTCGGCGGCACCATGGCATGGGTGAGCTGCATCGCCCCGACGAGACCGGTCGCCATCACGCTCATGTTGAGACCGCTTTTCAGCGCCGCCGAGTGCACCAGTGGATTCAAAATGACATATCCAACATCGGAGAAGATCGCCAGACCGATGACGAAGCCACTCAGGGTCAACGCGAGAGGCATCCGCCGCTCGCCAACGAGCCGGATCATCGACAGTGTGATGCGCTCGATCCCGCCCGTGTGTTTCAACGCCTCGGCAAGGAGCGACCCGAGCACGATCACCACCGCGATACTCTGAATCGTTCGCCCGAACCCATGCTCGAACGCGTCGATGAAGGCGTTGCGATCGATGCCAGGGATCAGCGCGAAGAGGAGGATCGGAAGAAGGAGCGCGATAAAGACATGCCAGCTAAACCGTGTGATCAATAGGAAGAGCAGCGCAACGACGGCGAGCAGGCCGGCAATGGCGATCAACGCGCTCTCTGTGATCATGGGATTGTCACGACCTTTAGCGCCACGTCTGGATTTGACCAGGAAGACGACGAGGCGATGTGCCCTCCGGAATCACCCAGTGCATCTCGACGTCGAAGTCGTAGGAAACGATCTCGCTGTCGAAGTAGCCCAACCGGCCGCACCTAGCCTGGAGTCGCGGGTCCCCCATCCAAAACGGCCAGGCATAGAGACGCCACCGTGGTTCGTCGTCTAGGTCGGTCGTAAACACCGCTGTCGAACCGTCGGTTGGGCACGTAATCGTTACCTGCGGAGGACCGTGATACGTCCCGCCTTGCGGCTGCACCTTGGGCGGCTCGGTGGTCGGTGGCACTCCGTCTGGACGGAACCGGGCCACCAGCTCGGCCTCTGGTACCTCGCCCAGGTCACCCGTCTCGACGATCCAGGACTCGAGCGCCTCCTCGTCGCCTCCCCAGCGAAGCCGTCCCTCGTAGGTGGCGCCGCCATCGGCGGTGATCCGGCCGTAGAGGAGACCCTGGTGGGCCTCCGCCACCGCCGTCGCGGCCGAGGTGGTCATCGCAGGCGAGGTCGCAGCGGATGGGTCGACGTCCTGCTCGATGACCCGCTGGCCGGCGACGAGGGCGAGGAGTACGAGTACGGTGGCGAACGCCCCCCAACCGATTGTGGCTCTCGTCATGTGTCGGCTCCCGCAGAAGGTACGAGTCTCGTGCCGCGTTGCGTCCTGTCTATCTTACGCACAGCGCGCCTCGCGAGGTCCCGTGCGGGGCGAAGGGCCCCGGCGAGGGCCGGTGGGGGTCTTAGGGGCGCACCCCCTATCTAAATTGGCTGGGAGGCAGGGATTCGAACCCCGATTGCACGGTTCAGAGCCGCGTGTCCTACCATTGAACGACCTCCCAGCAAGAGAGGTGTCGCCAGACGCGGGAACCTCTCATTATAGTGTTCGGAAACATGATGTACCAACGTGCCTGACTTCCAGCTGTCTCGCTGGGTGTTCCTTCGGCTGCTCGGGCTCATCTATCTCCTGGCCTTCGCCTCGCTCGCTCCGCAGATCGTCGCTCTCGTCGGAGCGGATGGTCTCCTTCCGGCGACCGAGTATCTCGAGCGCGCCAAGGAGTTTTACGGGACCCAGGCCCATGCCGTGCTGCCGACGCTGGGGTGGCTGTCGGCCAGCGACGGCGCGCTGCTTGGTCTGTGCTGGGGTGGCATCGCACTCTCGGCGGTCGCGATTGTCGGTGTCGCGCCAGTGCCGACGTTCTGGCTGTTGTGGGTCCTCTATTTATCGCTGACCGTCCTGGGTCAGACCTTTCTGTCGTTTCAATGGGACGTGCTGCTGCTCGAGACCGGGCTCCTCGCCGGACTCTACGCGCCGCTCGGATGGTGGCCTCGGCTCGGCAACGACCGCACGGCGCCGGCTGCGGTTCGTTGGCTGTTCTGGGTGCTGCTCTTTAAGCTCATGTTCCTGTCGGGTATCACCAAGCTCGTGAGCGGAGACGAGACGTGGTGGGGTCTGACTGCGTTGACGTTTCACTACCAGACGCAGCCTCTCCCGACGTGGACGAGCTGGTACGCACATCACCTGCCAGGGTGGTTGCACCTGGCATCGACCGTGATGATGTTCCTGATCGAGCTCGTTATCCCCTTCCTTGTCTTGGCGCCCTCACGATTCCGAAGGACCAGAGCAGCGGCGTGCGCGCTGCTATGTCTTTTCCAGGTCGGAATCGCGGCGACTGGCAACTACGGGTTCTTCAATCTGTTGACGGTCGTGCTCTGTATCGCGATTCTAGACGACCATCATCTCCGGTGGCTGCTTCCGAGAGGTCTGGGCAAGAAGACGAACGATCGCTTGACGGCCGGAGAGCCCCGGCCATGGCGGGTAGGCGTGACGACTGTCGCGGTCCCGGTTGCCGTCGTCACCATGGTGACCATCTGGCACGGTGCAACCTACGCGAGCCCGCATCCGGAGTGGTCGAACGACCTGGTCGCACTGGCCAGACCACTCCGATCGATCAACACCTATGGACTCTTCCGAACCATGACGACTGAGCGACCAGAGATCATCGTCGACGCCAGCATGGATGGCACCAACTGGAAGGAATACTCGTTTCGCTGGAAGCCGGGCGACCTCGACCGAGCGCCTCGCTTCGTGCAACCTCACATGCCTCGGCTGGATTGGCAGATGTGGTTCGCGGCGCTCGATCCTTACGGGAACCAGCAATGGCTGACGCCGATGCTTGATGGGCTACTGAGGAACTCGCCGACCGTACTCGGTCTGTTGGACGCGACCGGAAATCCCTTTCCCGACGAGGCTCCGCGCTACGTGCGGCTGATGCACTATCGATACGATTTCACGACGCCAGACGAGAGGCTGGAAACCGGCGCCTGGTGGCGGCGCGAGTTGATTGCTCCGCTCACCGGTCCCGTCACTATCAGTGCACCTTGAACTTCTGCCGCGACGCGATCTCGTCGAGGGCCTGGCGGGCGACGGCTCGGGTTTCGGGGCTGGGGTCATGGTCGAGCACCTCGACCAAGTGCTGATAGGCCGGAGCGGCCTGTCCCAGCGCCTGGAGTTGAACGAGACCCGCTCCGAGATGTGCCTCGGCAGCCATCGGGCCCAGTGGATGGTCGCGAAGGTGTCGTTGATAGACGACCAGGGCAGCCTTGGGATGGCCGTTGCGGGCGAGCCAATCGCCGAACGCGATCGAGGCACCCGGTGAGAGGATCCGCCGGGTCTGATCGGACCGGAGACCAAAGTAGGCGGGTGCGGCGTCGGCAAACCGCCTCTCTACCACCAACTCGGCAATCGAACTCGGGGTCGTTGCGGTTGGAGCCACTGGGGCTCGCCGGTACTCTCGCGGGGCGGCCGTCACAGCGCGCTGTCCCGCCCACCACGCCCAGCCGAGTCCTGCGACGAATCCTCCGATGTGGGCTCCGTACGCGACGCCACCGCCGCCGGTCCCCTGCGTGAACAGGAAGGGCACCACGTTGTCTATGAAGAGGTAGATGCCGAGCACCAGCCGCGCACGAAGGGAGATCACGGTCATGATGAACGGGAAGAGGAAGACCCACACCCGGACCCGATTGTGGGGAAACCAGAGGAAGTAGAAGCCGAGAACGCCGGAAATTGCTCCTGAGGCGCCAACGACCGGCAGCGCCGAATCGAGACTGAAGAGCGAGTGAACGAGTGTGGCCGCCACCCCGGTGGCCAGGTAGGCCGCGAGAAAACGGACACCTCCCAGACGGTGCTCGACGTTGTCACCATAGATCCACAAGAAGAGCATGTTGCCGGCAAGGTGCATGAAGCCGGCGTGGAGGAACATCGAGGTGAGCAGCGCTGCTGGATCCGGCGCCACCGGACGAAAGCCATGGTTGAAGACAACGAGGTCGTAGGCCGTGATCTGTCCCACGAGCTCTGCCGGAGACACGCTCTGTGAGGTCGCGTCAAGCAGAGCACGTACGTAGTCCGCGAGCACAGGGTTCGTGGGGTCAGCCTGGACGCCGCTGAGTGGAAGGCTCAGGAACAGATAGACCACGACATTCGTGGCGATCAGTCCATAGGTGATCCAGGGAACACCGCGCGGGTTCGGCTCATCGCCGAGGGGGAGAAACACCTGTTCTGCACCTTACCATGCCGCCCGTACGTCGAGCGTCTACACACCTCTGCACACTTCAGCTCACACGTGACCCGAACGCTACAGTTCTTCTTCCGCGCTTCCGACAACCATTCAGGGAAGGACATATGCATCATTCTCACGAGAAGCCCAACCTGGCCGGCCGCGGAAGCGCTAACGGTCAGAAGAACCAGATCGGCGTCAACTTGGTTTACACCAAGTTCTTCTTCATCACTCTCGGTCAGGACGACGAGCCGACGCGCACGAAGGTACGCAAAGCGGGCACGGCCATCGGCCGAGGGTTTCTCAACGACTTCGACACCACCGGCGGACGGGACGCCGCGACGCTCGAGATGATTCAGCTCCTGGTGAACGACGAGCCCCAGGAGTGCGACCAGGGCATTCGATCGGCGCAGCTGGTCGCCCAGGTGAGCGCGAAGTACAGACCCCGACTCCAGGACGTCGAGAAGGAGTTCCGGCGCCGGCTTGGAGACGCAGGCCGTGTCCGCACGCTTGACGGCGCCATCCGGGTGCCGCGATACACCAGCGCTGAGCTGCACGAGCGCGCCTACGCGAAGGCGGTCTGTCGTCAAACGGGAGCGATGACGCCCAACGCGATCATCCTTCCCATGAACAAGTCCGCCGAGTGGTGGGGGATGGAGGCTTTGGAGCGGCATCAGTACTTCTACCCACATACCACCCAGTACGGTCATAGGGTGAAGGGTCACGCGGTCGCCGCCGAAGAGGGCGTGTCGAAGATCTTCAGCCGCCTCTATCACAACCCGGACGGCTATCAGCGCGAAGGCGAGTATGACTTCGTCACCTACTTCGAATGCGGTGACGAAAACCTCTCCGTCTACGACCGGATCACGTCAGCCCTCCGCGATGAAAAACAGAACCCAGAGTGGCGCTACGTCACCGAGGGTCCCGAGTGGCGGGGTCGTCGAGTGCTTCGCTGGTAGCCAACAGCTCGAGCCGTCGCGCGATCTCATCTCGTGCTTCCCGAAAGCGCCGCAATCGGTTCTCTTCTTCGCCAACCGTCCCTGTCGGGTCGGACAGCGGCCAACGGATCCGATGCGCCTCGGACAAGAACGCTGGACACACCTCGTCTGCACAGAGCGTGACCACGGTGTCGACCGACTGCGGGTCGATTGACTCGACGCTCTTCGACTGATGCCCGCGGATGTCGATCCCCAGCTCGTCCATCACCTGGATGGCCAGCGGGTGGACAGACGAGGGTCGCGAGCCTGCACTCTGCACCCGCGCGCGGTCGCCGTACGAACGACGCGCCAACCCTTCGGCCATCTGACTGCGCGCCGAGTTTGCGACGCAAAGAAAAAGGATGCTCTTCGTCATCGCTCCGACGGCTTGGTCGCACGGATGAAGGCGCTCATGTAGGCGCCGATCTCACTGCTCTGACCGGAGTAGATGCGGGTCGGCTCGATCTCGATATTCTCGAAATCGACGTCGGCCAGTGTCTGCCGGTAGTCAGTCTCGTGCAACGCCCCGGCGATGCACCCAGCCCAGAGCTCCATGTCCAGCTGGACGTCCGGCGGGAGTCCCTCGGTCTGCCCGAGTTCATATAGGCCGGACGTGATCACGCCGCTCGGATCCCCGCCATAGCCGCAGTCCGCCGGCCCGCAACAGGAGGCAGACTCCCCCGCGCTTGTCTCGCCGACCTGGGCCGCGATCGCGCCATACTTCTCTCTGACGACCTTCTTGATCTGTTCAGGTGTGGTCATGAGCAACCTCCCAAATATATTCGCGTTCACGAATGTACAATGTAGGCGACAGTAAATATATATGCAAAGGCGAATATATGAAACCTGAGTCGATGGAAGAAGTGCTCAAGGCACTGGCCGACCGAACGCGCCTCCGGATTCTCGGCCTCCTGGCCACCGGTGAAGTCTGTGTCTGCCACCTGCACGAGAGCCTCAAGCTTCCTCAGCCAACCGTGTCGAGGCACCTGGCCTACCTGAGGAGGGCGGGTCTCGTCTCGGCCAGGAAGGACGGGCTGTGGGCGTACTACCGGCTCGACGCGCCTTCCGACCAGACACTCCGTACGCTTGTCGATGCCGTGACCCACTTGACGACCCACCTCTCCACCTCGGCTCAGGACCGGCGACGTCTCGAGAAGGCGACAGGGTGCTGTGTCGATGACAACGCGACCGACGCACGCGGTCTGTCGTGTTGCTCGTGATCTTCCGGCGCCGTATCCTTATCGTTGAAACCTCTGATCGTTCGGCGTCGTATTCCCTGAGTTAGTCGCACCACATGAATCGATCCATCCTCACATACGTCTTCTCGGCGCTCGTCGCTTCCCTCGGTTTCTTTCACGCGGAACCCGCGGCCGCCCAGAGTGGAGCCGATGGGCTCCGGGTCTTTCTCGACTGCGGTCGCTGCGATCGCGACTATCTGCGGCAAGAGATCACCTTTGTGAACTACGTCCGGGACCGGACGGCTGCCCAGGTCCATGTGCTCGTGACAGGAGAGGGAACCGGGGGTGGAGGGCGTGCGTGGACGTTAGCCTTCTACGGCCTCGAGGGGTTCGTGGGTATGGACGACCAGCTGGTCTTCTATACGACTCAGGACGATACCGAGGACACCGAGCGGCGCGCGTTGGCGCAGACGTTCCGACTCGGCCTGGTTAGGTATGCCGCTCAGACCCCCCTGGGACAGCAGCTCGAGGTGACTCAGCGGTCGGGAGGGCCGCTCGGGGCGAGACGCCAGGCGAACGCCAAGCCAGAGGACGACCCGTGGAACTTTTGGGTCTTTCGCACTCGGCTCAACATGTTCCTGCATGCCGAGGAGCGTGAGGACACCAAGTCGTTCAGGGGGTCGTTCTCGGCTAACCGAACGACAGACATGTGGAAGATTCTGGTCGGCGTCAGCGCAAATTACCGCGAGGATAGGTTCGAGCTCACCGAGGGAACATTCACGAACATCATTCGCAGCAACGCGCTGGATGCGCGGTTCATCAAGAGCGTGGGTGAGCACGTGGGCCTGGGGTTCGGGGGGTCTGCGATCAGCTCGACTTTCCGGAACCAGGACCTGACGACTCGGCTGGCACCAGCCATCGAGTACAACTTCTTTCCCTACTCAGAGTCGACACGGCGTCAGTTCACGGTGGCCTACTCGGCCGGATTCAACTCGTTGCAGTATGTAGAACCAACGATCTTCGGCAAGCTTGACGAGAAGCGCGTCAACCACGCCATTCAGTCCTCGTTCGAGGTCAGCGAGCCCTGGGGCACGAGCGAGGTCACCGTGGAGTTTTCGCAGTTCCTCGACGAGCCTGACCAGAACCGCGTCGTCCTTGAAGGGGAGCTCGAGATCCGGCTCTTTCGGGGGTTCTTTGTCAGCCTGAACGGGGAGAGCTTGCTGATTCGAGACCAGATCTATCTGCCTTATCGCGGCGCCACAGATGAAGAAATCCTGGTGCGGCAGCGACAGCTCGCCACCGACTTCGAATGGCAATTCCGGATCGGACTCACCTACACGTTCGGGTCGATCTTCAATAACGTGGTGAACTCGAGGTTTGCCGGGTCGAGCGGCGGATTTACCCGGTGGTTCTAGAATCGGAAACCAAGGGACATCCGGAAGGTCCGCAGACCGTCCAGTCCGGGCAGGTACTGCGGGTAGTGATTGACGGACGTCGCCTCTCCGAACCGCGACCCCTCTAGGTAGCCGGTCGGGATCCCAAACTCGTCGAGGGGGCTATTCGGGTCGACGCTGATGCTGGTGTTGGCGCCGATTTGCGTCGCGTTATTCAGGACGTTGTAGATCTCAGCCTTGAACCAGGGACTGAGGGACTGCCAGACCGGAATGGAGTATTTGAACGACAGGTCGAGCAGCCCGTGTGGCGGCCTCTAACGGAATTCGGCGCAGGCACACGCCGGCCCGAACGGACCGTGCCCGTTGGCCCGGACCCGATACGCACCGGGGTATTCACGGGCACCACCACAAGGAGGCAACCGTGCGCAAATGTGTAACGGCCCAGTCGGCTTGGAGGCGGGTGAGGGTGGTCTTGCTCAGGCCGAGCAGCTTCTCCGATATGATGGATCTATGAGCCTCATACGACACACCCAAACCGCGGTGGGCATCCTCGCGGCCATAGCTGTTGCAGCGTCGTCGTCGCTGACTCTCGTCGGCCAGCAACGGTCAGATACTTCCGCTGGCGGTCTGGCCACCGCGACGTTTGCGGGCGGATGCTTCTGGTGTATGGAGCCTCCATACGACAAGTTGGGTGGCGTGGTATCGACGACGTCAGGCTACATCGGGGGGGGGACCGTAAACCCGACGTATCAGGAAGTGTCGAGCGGTAGAACGGGGCACACCGAAGCGGTCGAAGTGCGATACGACCCCGAGAAAGTCTCCTACTCGCAGCTCCTCGAGGTGTTCTGGCCCAATATCGACCCATTGACACCCAACGCCCAGTTTTGCGACCATGGTTCGCAGTATCGGTCGGGTATTTTCTTCCACGACTCCGAGCAGGAGCGGTTGGCGCGAGCGTCGAAAGCGCGGCTTGAGCAGTCGCCGAGGTTCACCGACCCGATCGTGACCGAGATCACGAAGGCTGGCGTCTTCTACCCGGCAGAGGAGTATCACCAGAACTACTACCAGAAGAATCCGATCCGGTACAAGTTCTACCGATACGGTTGTGGACGGGATGCTCGGCTGGAGCAGCTCTGGGGCGGTAGTAACTAGTGCACGCTCTAAAACAAGGTGTAGATGAAGGGTGCGGCGGCCGTCCCGCCCAGCATGATCAGCCCCGGCCCTGGCTCCCAGCAGATCGTCTGCTTCTTCAACACGCGCAGCTATTGGCCCACGGCGTACAGCCCGGTCACGAGCTCCCTCTACATTGCGTATGTCGACAACTGTCGCAACGTCTTGTATGGAGAGGAGGGGGTGGCCACGTGGAAGGTCGTGCGCCGGCCTGGATCAGATCCTGACAAGTGGAGCGGCATCGCGAAGGTCGACCTGTCAACGGGCGAGATACTGCGGTTCGATGAGGGGCAGACACCGGGAACGGCCGCGGTGTTGGCGACCGGCGGCGGGCTGATCTTCCATGGCGACATCAATCGACGCTTTCGTGCGTTCGATGCCGACACCGGCGCGCAGCTGTGGGAAACCATCCTGGGTGGGAATCCGTCGGTGAGCACGATCAGCTACGGGGTCAACGGACGGCAATACGTCGCGATCATGACCGGGAACAACATGAAGGTGCCGGGCGAGCTGAGCGCCATGGCTCCTGACATCACCGTGCCGTCAGCGCACAACGCGATCTACGTGTTTGCGCTCCCCGAGGCGTAGCGCCCTACTCCGTCGCCCCGCCCAGCCACGCGGCGCTGAGACCCGCTCTGTCGACCGGCTCACCCCGTAGATACACATCCACAATCTGTCGCGTGTTCGTGATGTCGTCGATCGGGTTCGCTTCGAGGACAATGAAGTCGGCACTCTTGTCGGCCTCCAGCGTCCCGACATCATCGAGCCCGACCAGCGCGGCCGAGTTGCCGGTGGCAGCGACCAATACGTCGGCCGGTGACATCCCGGCTCGCACCATGTCCTCCATCTCGGCGTGCGGGCTCCAGCCGGCGCTCCCGTCGGTGCCGAACGCGATGGTGACCCCCTCTGCGGCCAACCTGGCCAGATTTCGTGCCTGGATACCGAACGCCTCTTGCGCCTCCGGACGATCGACCGACCGCTCCTGCATCTCCTCGAGCTGGGCGGGCGGGATGGTGCCGCTGAGCCAGCTCAAGTCGGTGGCCACCCCGGGGTTGGGCAGGTTGGGGGCCAGCAACACGTGCGGGCGCTCGCGGAACAGCTCGACCACTTCGTCGTCAATGTCCATGTCGCGGATGCCGTGGGCGAAGGCGTCGAGGCCGGCGCGTAACAGTCCCTTGGCGTCCTCGAGTGTGTAGACGTGGGCGGTGACTCGCAGCCCCTGCTGGTGTGCCTCGTCAATGACGGCACCGTAGAGCTCCGAGGGCAGCTTCTCGACCTGTCCGTTGCGTTCGTCGACCCAGATCTTGACCAAGTCGACGTTCTGCGTTGCGAGCTCCTGAACAGCCGCTCTCGCCTCTTCCTCGGTGGTGACCCAATAGGGAACCTCGGTACGGCCCGGTTCCGGTCCCGTAATGCCGCGGCCAACCGTCTGGTATCGAGCCGCGTTCGGAAGAGTCTCGTCGCGCATCGCGAACGCGGTGTCGCTGGCGCCGCGTCCCAGGCTCAGCACGACGCCGACACCGTAGTAGGCCTTGCGTTGGAGGTCCTCGATCAGCTCGTCGCGGGCTTCCCTGAGATGAACGTGGGTGTCGATGATCGCCGGCATCAACGTATGACCGGTGAGATCCATCCGCTCTGCGCCGGCCGGCACCTCGACCGTATCTGCCTCGCCGACCGCCGCCAGGCGACCCTGTTCGACCAGCAACGTGCCGTTCTCGATGACGTCGCCGTTGCCAACGATGATGCGACCGCCCTCGTACGCGATGGCGTCGGTCGGTTCCGGTTCGGGTACGTCCGGCGCCGAGCAGGCGGTCGGCAGCACCAGCGCCATGAGGACCTGGATAGCGAACGCGAGAGGGACACGAACAGTTTCTGACGGATGTCGCATGGATTCTCCTTTGTGAAGTACGTGAATCATATGACGACGCTGGCCAGGCTCACTCTGTTGTTCATCTGGCGACGATCACTGGTCTCCGTGGTGATCGCCCACGCCCTCATAAACACGCTCGTGCTCACGCTCTAGTCGCATCGAGGCCTAACCGGCTTCATCGCCGGTGTGGCGTGGCCGGGTGATAGAATCAAAAGGTTTTGACCAAGAATCTGACGGCCCTGTGCGCGGTGCTTTTCCTCCTCGGCGGACACGTGAGCGGGCAAACCCACCTCGCGTCGATACGCGGCACGGTGTTCGACCCCACCGGAGCCGTCATCGAGGGCGCTCCCTACCGGCTCATCGCTGAGGACACCAACCGTGAGCGAGTCGGAACCAGTGGTCGCGGCGGACACTTCAGCCTCGCCGAGCTCGAACCCGGCATCTATCGGTTGGAAATCGAATTGACTGGGTACCGCCGGTCGGTGAGCGAGACGACCCTTGCCGTCAACCAGCAGCTCCAGTTTGACGTGAGCCTCGAGCTGGGAGCGGTCACCGAACAGATTCGGGTGGTCGCCCTGGAGTCGACGCTCGACCGAAACGCCGGCGGCCTTGGCACAGTACTGGGCAACGAGCTGATACAGTCCCTCCCGCTGGACGGACGAAACTTTCTCGAACTGGCGCTCCTGGCACCTGGCACGGCGCCCGCGGCCCAGGGCTCGGCCGGTGCTGTCCGAGGCGATTTCACGTTCTCCGCTGGGGGAGGGCGCGACGATGCCAACAGCTTTTTGCTCGACGGCGCCTACAACATCGATTCCAAGCTCAACACGCCGGCCGTGCGGCCGCCGGCCGACGCGATCGCCGAGTTCAAGGTGCAAACGAACGGATACGACGCCACCTTCGGTCGAAACGCTGGAGGCCAGGTCAATGTGATCACGAAGTCGGGTTCCAACCTTCTGTCGGGAACCGGCTACGGCTTCTTCCGATCGAAGGAAATGAACGCGCCAAACTTCTTCGCGCCGGAAAACGAACCCGACCCCGACTACTCGAGGGCGCAGGCGGGATTCACTCTCGGCGGTCCGATCGCCCAAGACCGGACATTCTTTTTCGTCGACTACGAGGCCACGCGGCTGTCGGAGGGCATCACTCGCGTGACCAACGTGCCCACGGCAGCGGAACGTCAAGGCGACTTCTCGAACAGCCTCTTGCCCAAACCGACCAACCCGTTCACCGGGCAGCCGTTTCCAGGTGACCAGATTCCGGCGTTCTTTCAGCACACGGTCGGTGCGGCGTTGGCCGGGCTCTATCCGCTCCCCAATCGCGATGTCCCGTTCCAGAATTACGTCGCGTCTCCGACACTCGAAGACAGCATCGATCACTTCGACATCAAGATCACTCACCATGCGAGCCGCGCTTCGAAACTGACCGGCCGCTACAGTTTGGGGGATCGACGACTCTTCGAACCGTATGGCGGCGCCGGATTTTCCGCCGTGCCCGGGTACGGCAACAACGTTCCCAGACGCGCCCAGAACCTGCTGGTTAGCGAGACCCATGTGCTGTCACACAGGGCAATCAACGACGTGCGGGTCGTGTTAAACCGGGTCTCGACCGGCGTGCTCCAGGAGAACATCGGACAGTCCCTCAATCAGCAGGTTGGACTCCCAAACCTTTCGGACGACCCGCGCACCTGGGGTCTGACCTTCACCACCGTCACCGGGCTGTCTCCGCTGGGGGACGAATTCAACAACCCGCAGGAAGGCGCCCTGACGACGATTCAGTTTCTTGACACAGTGACGTGGGCAGGCGGCAGGCATCTGATCAAAGCCGGCGTCGACTTTCGCTTCACTCGTCAGGAAGGCTTCCGGGACGTGCAGTCGCGTGGATTCCTGACCTTTTCCGACTTTGGCTTCACCGGTAACGGCCTTGCCGACATGCTGCTGGGACTGCCCGTCACCACGGGTGGCGCGAAACTGGACAATCCCCAACGGCTCAGGACCGCCAGTTACAACGCCTTCATCCACGACAGCATCCGGGTGACGCCAAACCTAACGGTGTCCGCCGGTCTCCGATACGAGATCAACACGCCTCCGGTGGACGTGGACGACCGCGCGAACGTCTACGACCCGATCGCCGGGTCGCTGGTACCGGTTGGTACCAATGGCGTTCCTCGCGGTGGCTACGAGACCGACCTGAACAACTTCGCTCCCCGGATCGCCGCGGCATGGACGCCTGACGGGTCCGGACGAACCGTCGTACGCGGGGGCTACGGGATCTACTACGACCAATCTGCGCTCGCGCCCGGAGAAGGGCTCTACTTCAATGAGCCGTTCTTCGATTTCGATCTATTTTTCCCCGTCCCTCAAGCGGGCCTATTTCTGTCGTTGAGTGACCCGTTTCCGTCTAACTTTCCGTTCCCGCTACCCCCATCAGCTGTGACCTTCCAGCGTGACCTCCGCACGCCGTATCTTCACCAGTGGAACGCCGGTATCCAGCAGGAACTTGGGAGGGGACGAACGGTCGAGGTGGCGTACGTTGGCTCACGAGGCCGCAACCTGATTAGGGGGCGGGACATCAACCAGGCGGAGCCAAGCCCCAGTTTCCCCAATCTGAGACCGAACCCGTTCTTTGCCGACATCCTCGCTGTGGAATCGATGGCGCGTTCTACCTACGACGCACTGCAGGTCCACTTTCAAGAGCAGCTGCCGAGCGGTTCGGTCATGGTGTCCTACACCCTCGCCGACTCACAGGACAACGCGTCAGGGTTCTTTAGCAGCGCCGGCGACCCGAACTTCCCGCAGGACAACAACAACCCGGAGGCTGAGTTCGGGCCATCGGCCTTCCACCTGCGTCACCGATTCGCTCTGAGCCTCACCTACGACCTACCGTTGGGAGCCGGCCACCAATATGCCACCAGCGGATGGCAGTCTGCCCTATTCGGCGACTGGCAGGTAGCCGGAATTGTCTCAGCGCAGAGCGGACAGCCGTTCACCGTCGCCCTGCTCCCAGAATTGGATCAAAGCAACACAGGGAGAGCGGCGCTTGGATTTGGATCCAACGACCGACCGAACGTCGTGGGAGATCCATCGCTCCCCAACCCATCGCAGGACGGGTGGTTCAACACCGACGCGTTCGGGCTCCAGCCCTTCGGGTCCTTTGGCAATGCTGGACGAAACATCCTAAACGGACCAGCGTTCGCCAACGTCAACACGGCGTTGGTCAAGCATTTGCCGATGTCCGACCAGGCGAGACTGCAGGTCCGGCTCGAGGCATTCAACCTGTTCAACCGGACGAATTTCTGGCTTCCGGACAACTTCTTTGGGTCGCCGACCTTCGGACAGATTCTGTCGGCCCATGCGGCGCGCCGACTGCAGCTTGGCATCCGGCTACTGTACTGAGCGGTAAGCCGACCCATCCCCGTGCCTGGATCGTTCAGGGAACAACTTCATTCGACCCGTCGTCGGCTCCGTCCGACGGCCCAGGCAAGGCTTCCAAGGAACATAACCTTCACGACGGCACCTTCCCAAATCGGCGAGGCACCTGTGATGGCGCTTACCGTAACCACGAGGGCCAGAAGGCCAGATGCTAACGAAAAGGAGGCCGTCGGGCGCTTGTAAGAGCGGACCACCAGCGCAAGGAAGGCCGCACCCAGAATCAGGCTGGCAACGATGATTCTTGTTTCCGGATGTTGGTTGACCGGCTTCGTCGCATAGTCCGTGGCGCCGGTTAACCCCGAGCGGGGCGAAGCATCCCGCTCGGCTGCGGCATGGCCTCAGTTCTAGAACAGGGTGTAGATGAAGGGTGCGGCGGCCGTCCCCCCGAGAACGAGCAGGGCCCCAACCAGCAGAAGGACCACGACGATCGGGGTCAGCCACCAGCGCTTGTTGTCGCGCAGAAAGGCCACGAATTCGCCGACCATGCTGGCACGAGGCTCTTTGGCCTGCTCTGAGAATGTCATCTCGTCTCGTCCTAGAACTGCCGAAAGTATCGGCTCGTATCCGTCTGTCGGCGCCGCTCGATCCAGTACGTCTCCGCCTCTTGCTCGAATCGCCGACGCAGCGGGTCCCGTCCGACAAGTCGCATCGTCAGACCGATCGGCGTGACGACGAGATAGTACACCGCGGCCAAGACCACGTGTGAGAACACCCACCCGATCGGGTAGGTCGCGTAGATCCATCCCCGGTAGATCAGCAGCCGACTCGGGGGAACGGATAGATACACGGCGGCCAGAAGACCGCCTCCGGACCAGAGTACGACCGAGACAGCTGGCGCGTCGAATTGCCACCGTGCGATGCCACCGACCACGGCAGCGAACAGAGCAAGCGGCGGTCCTAACCAGCGCAACTCGCGTGGGGTCGGGTCCAGTCTGAGATCAATGATGGCCATAACTCTGCCTCAGGACGCGGTCAGTCCAACTCGAACAGCGCCAGGTACGTCTGGGTGTCGCCACTCCCGGCGCTCGGTTGCTCGGTTTTGAGCAAGAGGTGTCGCTCTACGACGAGCGCGTCCATCCCCGTCGACAGAAAGCATCGATGGGCCTGCTCGGGCGTGCAGACGATCGGTTCGCCACGCACGTTGAAGCTGGTGTTGATGACGGCCGGGCACCCGGTCTTCCGAGCGAAGGCGCGCAGCAATCGGTGATATCGGCCATGCCTGGCCTCGTCGATGGTCTGAATTCGAGCCGAGTAATCGACGTGGGTGACAGCGGGTATTGTCGATCGTGCGAGCTTGAGTCGGTCGAAGCCGGTCAGAGCGCCCGCTTCATCCTCGGGGAGGCGTTCCGCGTCGCGCACCGGTGCCACGAGCAGCATGTAGGGACTCTCCTGACCGGCACCCATGTCGAATCGCTCATCGACGCGCTCTCGAAGCACCGACGGCGCGAAGGGACGGAACGACTCGCGGAACTTGATCTTCAGGTTCATCACCGACTGCATTTCTTGGCTTCGGGGGTCACCAATAATGCTCCGCGAGCCTAGCGCCCTCGGCCCAAACTCCATCCGACCCTGAAACCACCCGACCACTTTTCCAGAGGCGAGTAAATCCGCGACCTCCTCGCACAGCGAGTCGTCATCGTCAAACCGGCGATACACTGCCTCGAGGGCGTCAAGAGATTCGCCGACGGCGTCATCGCTGAAGACCGGTCCGAGCAGGGAGCCGCGCTGGGAATCCAGAGGGCCTGGCGTCCTGGCATGGTCGAGCAGCTGATGCCAGATGAAGAGCGCGACGCCAAGGGCTCCGCCGGCATCACCCGACGCTGGCTGTATCCAGACATTCTCGAACGGACCCTCCCGCACGATCCGACCGTTCCCCACACAGTTGAGCGCGACTCCACCAGCCATGACAAGGTTGCGCATCCCGGTCTCCCGGTGGACGTGGGTCGCGCAGCGAAGCATGATCTCCTCGGTGACAGCCTGGATCGACGCCGCGATGTCCATCTCGCGCTTGGTGATCGTCGCCTCCGCCTGCCTTGGCGGACCGTCGAAGAGCGCGTCAAACGCGGGGGAGGTCATGCGTAGTCCCTGGCAGTAGCGAAAGTAGGACATATCCATCCTGAACGACCCGTCAGGCTTTAGATCGATCAAGTGGTCCAGGATTCGGTCGACGTACCGAGGCTCGCCGTAAGGAGCCAACCCCATCAGCTTGTACTCGCCGGAGTTGACCTTGAACCCGGTGAAATAGGTGAAAGCGGAATACAGCAGCCCGAGCGAGTGCGGAAACCGAAGCTCATGGGTCAGGTCGATGCGACTACCGCGCCCGACTCCGTACGAAGCCGTCGCCCACTCGCCTACCCCGTCCAGCGTCAAGATCGCCGCCTCGTCGAACGGCGACGGAAAGAACGCACTGGCCGCATGCGATTCGTGGTGCTCGGTGAACACGAAGCGCTTTGTATAGGCGGACTGCAGCCCGCGATGCATCTCGCGGGGCAGATACAGCTTCTGCTTGAGCCAAAGCGGCATCGCCTGCAAGAAGGACCGGAACCCGTGGGGGGCGTAGGACAGGTAGGTTTCGAGCAAACGCTCGAACTTGAGAAGAGGCTTATCGTAGAAACCCACGTAGTCGAGTTCGGATGGATGCAGACCGGCTTCGGTCAGGCAGTACTCGATGGCGTGGGTCGGAAACCGAGGGTCGTGCTTTTGCCGCGTGAACCTCTCTTCCTGGGCGGCAGCCACGATCTCTCCGTCGACGACGAGCGCGGCGGCCGAGTCGTGATAGAAGGCCGAGAGCCCGAGGATCGCGGTCACGGTCGGTCCGTCCTCTTCGCGTCGAGCGTTCCGCCGAACACCTCGGGATACGCGGCCAGCAGGGTGTCGGCCACGACGCGGTGGCCGTGGGCTGTGAAATGTATGTCGCGAGCGAAAAACAACGGTTCTGCCTCCTCGGCCGCCGCCGTAAAGGGTGTTGTGAGGTCGACGAACGGAACGGCTTGTCGCTCTGCCCAGTCTCGCACGACATCGTGAAAGACCCGTCTGGACGCCGCCCCTGTCGGTCGGAGCGTCCGCTCCCGCGAGGGCACGGCCATGAGCACGAGCTGCGCACCCGTATCTGTGACCTCACGGACCAGCTGTCGAAGATATTTGTCAGTCAGATCGTTTATTTCCGGGTCCTCCTCGACGAACTCGTAGGCCGGTTCGTTCCTTGTCTCGTGACGATGAGCCCACATCCACTCGAGCTGTAGTTGCACCTTCCGTACCAGGCGTCCCAGATAAGTCATGCGCGCCACCCGGTCAAAGAGCCCGGGTTCGGCGCCCGAGACCGCCACGATGTCGCCCGATGTGTCCACCTCGGCGATCGCAGTCATCTCCTCATCGTCTCGAATGTCGTTTCCGAACAACATCAGGAACACGTGGGTCGGTTCCCGATCTCGAATCTTCGTGCGCCATTGGAGTAAGTAGAGAGCCGGGCAGTAGCTCGATGTCCCATAGTTCTCAACGGCTGCGTTCGGCGAAGCCGCATCCTGCAACCGTCCGACGAAGGACTCCGCGTGAGCAACCTGGAGCGCCTCGACGAAGGAGTCACCCATGACCGCGACAGACACCTCCGAATCGGTGTGGTCAACCGCCGGACGCGCCGGGTCCGCCCGGCGACCGGCTTCGTCGTAGAAGACCGTGTGGCCGCCGTACTCCCGGGAGCGGTGATAGGACACGAAGCGGTAGTCCCTGGGGTGCTCATGGTGGAGTACGTTCGACGTGGCCATGTGTACGCCGCCATACCCGACGCCCAGGATACGCAGCGAGACCTCGACTGTGACGACCGCCACGAGGAGACCCACGACAACCATCGTCGCGCTGGCGAGCCACATGTCGGGTCCTCGCGAAGAACCGGAACGCCACGGTTCGGTCATCGTGGGGTCAATTATGGCACCGCCTACATGACGAAGACGGTTGGTCTACTATGATACGGCGTGCGGTGTCATTGCAGGCGAGACCTGTCGGTAGAAAAGAAAGTGGCGGTGAGGCAGGGATTCGAACCCTGGGAGGAGCTATAAACCCCTCAACGGTTTAGCAAACCGCCGCTTTCGGCCACTCAGCCACCTCACCGAAGAGAACCCTTACGATACCAGACGTCACCCGTCGTACGAAATACGGTAGATGACGTGCGCGGTGTCGTCGGAGACGAGAAGCGAACCGTCTGGCATAAGGAGGACGTCGGCGGGGCGCCCCCACGCATCGTTATTGGGACCGAGCCAGCCTTCCGCGAACGTTTCGTATCCGACAGTGCGGTCGCCGTCTACCCTGACCACCGTGAGGCGCCGGTGTGGCCGGCCTCTGGGGTCCGATTCCACGACCCGTGCTCTGCGATGAAGATCTGGTTGCGATACTCGGCGGGAAACATCGATCCGGTATAGAACGTCATCCCGATCGAGGCCACGTGCGGTCCGAGCTATCGAGCGGGCGGACGAAACTCACCGCACGGACGATCGGAGAACTCGGGATCCTGCAGATCGCTACCGTGACAGTACGGATACCCGAAGTGCAGGCCGGATTCGGGCGCGTGATGCAACGTATCCGGTGGGCCCTGGTCTCCGAGCATGTCTCGCCCGTTGTTCGTGAACCACAGTTCGTCGGGTCCTGGCTGCCAGTCGAATCCGACCGAATTTCGGATACCCCGCGCGAAGATCTCCTCACCGGAGCCGTCCGGATTCATCCTGAGGATCGTGGCGAATCGTGGGTCCTCGCCGGTACTGTTGCAAATGTTGCGGTGCACCGACAGGAACATACAGCTTTCCGTCGGGCCCGAACCCGATGTATTTCCAGCCGTGGAGGCGCTCCGTAGGCAACTGGTCGTTGAGGATGGTCGGCTCGGGCTGACTGTCCAGCCGCGACTCGATCCCATCGAATCGGATCACCCGGTTGACCTCGGCGACATAGAGGTCTCCGTCCTTGAAGGCGACGCCGTTCAGCATATTGAGACCGCTCGCGATGGTCACCACGCGGTCAGCGACGTGGTCGTTGTTCTCATCCAGCACCGCGTACACGTTTCCCGCCTGACGCGAGCTGACGAACAGGGTGCCGCCTGGAGCCAGCGCCATCTGCCTAGCGTTCTCGACATCGCTCGCGAAGATCTCGATCCGGAAGCCGCTGGGAAGATTCAGTCGGTCCAGCTGAATCTCCTGGGCGCTCACACAACCCGCGACAACACCGATCGCCAACGCCGCTGGTATCACTCGGCTCATCATGTGGTTCTCTCCTGCGGCCCCGTCTGGCCAGGAGCCGAAGCCAGGCGACTCAGTATCGCCTCAGTCATCTCGCTGCACGATGCAGGCGGGTCCCCGCCGAGGTCTGCTGTCCGCATGCCGGCGGTCAATGTATCACCGATGGCCTGCTCGATTGCGCTCGCCTCGTCCCCCAGTTTCAGGGCGTGCCGCAGCAGCATGGCCGCCGATGCGATCGCCGCCGCGGGGTTGGCGCGGTCTTGGCCAGCGATGTCCGGCGCCGAACCGTGCACCGGCTCGAAAAGGCCTCCGCGACCGCCGACACTCGCCGACGGGAGCAATCCCAGCGACCCGACGACCGCCCCAGCTTCATCGGACAGGATGTCGCCAAAAAGGTTGCCGGCCAGAAGGACATCGAATCTCTTCGGGTCTGATATCAGAAGCAATGCACAGGAGTCGACCAGCTGATGTTCCAGCGTCACATCGGGGTAGTCGGCGGCCACGTCGATTACGACCTCGCGCCAGAACCTCGATACGTCCAGCACATTGGCCTTGTCGACGGACGTGACCTGCCCGCTTCGCCCCCGCGCACTCTCGAAGGCCACCCGCGCGATCCGTTCGATCTCAGGTCGCGAATAGCGCATGGTGTTGAAGGCTTCGAGACCGTCGTCGGTGCGCCCGCGCGGCTCGCCGTAGTAGAGACCGCCGGTCAGCTCACGGATGATCAGGAGGTCGAGACCCTTGATGAGCTCCGGCCTGAGTGAGCTGCCGTCCTCCATGCCTGGCCAGACTTTGGCCGGCCGTAGGTTCGCGAACACACCGAGATCCTGTCGCAGCTGGAGCAAGGCCGTCTCCGGACGTCGTTCGCGTGGTGCCTGGTCGAATTCGGGATCGCCGACGGCGCCAAGCAGCACGGCGTCGGCCTCGAGACAGGCCTCCCGTGTCGCGTCAGGAAGGGCGGCACCCCCGTCGCGAAGAGCGACGCCGCCGACTAGATAGCTGTCGAGTGTGAACGAATGGCCGAATCGACTGGCGACCGCCTCGAGAACCGCTGCGGCCGAGGCGATGACTTCAGGACCGATCCCGTCTCCGGGTAACAGCGCGATGCGGGCGTTCATGCCGAACGTGCGGACGTCGTTGTCGTGTCGGCCAGCATGCGCTCGATGATCGCGGCCACCTCATCGTCGCTGACGCTTTTCTGACGATCCGCGAGCGAGATGATCTTCCGGTAGACCCGGTCGAGCTGAAAACGGCTAAGCTCGTGGCCGAGTTGCTCGCACCGTTTCTTGACGGCATGGCGACCCGAGTGCTTGCCCAGGACCAGCGTCGACTCGACGCCGACGTCCTGCGGCAGCATGATTTCGTAGGTCCGGCGGTCTTTGATGACCCCGTCCTGGTGGATCCCGGCTTCGTGGGCAAAGGCATTCCGTCCGACGATCGCTTTGTTCGCCTGGACCGGCTCCTTGGTCAGCGACGACAGCAGCTGGCTGGTCCGGAAGATCTGTTTGGTGTCGACGGATGTGTGGTACGGCAGCCGGTCTGGGCGCACCCGCGTGGCCATGACGACCTCCTCCAGCGATGCGTTGCCTGCCCGCTCACCGATCCCGTTGATGGTGCATTCGATCTGTCGAACACCAGCCTGGACTGCCGCCAGGGAGTTGGCCACCGCTAACCCGATGTCATCGTGACAATGGGCGCTGAACACCGCCTTGTCGGCGTTCGGGACACGTGACTGCACCTCGGTAAAGAAGGCCGCCATGTCCTCCGGTGTGCAGTACCCGACGGTGTCGGGCAAGTTGATGGTCGTCGCACCCGTGTCGATCGCGGTCTCGACAAGGCGACAGAGAAAATCCATGTCAGTGCGGGTCGCGTCCTCGGCCGAGAACTCAACATCATCCGTGTAGCCTCGGGCCTGCTTGACCCCGGCCACCAGGGCCTCCATGCAATCCTCTCGGCTGATCCGGAGCTTCCGCTCGAGGTGTAGGTCCGATGTGGCGATGAACGCGTGAATGCGTGACTGCGCCGCAGGCTTGAGTGCTTCGCCGGCACGCTCGATGTCGGCGGCCTCGCAGCGCGCCAGCGCGGCGATGACCGGGCGACGGATCTCCTTGGCGATCAGGCTCACCGCATGGGCGTCGTCGTCAGAAGCGATCGGGAAACCGGCCTCGAGAATATCGACACCCAGAGCCTCCAGTTGGCGAGCCAGCTGGAGCTTCTCCTCGGTGTTCATCGAGAATCCCGGAGATTGCTCGCCATCACGGAGCGTCGTGTCAAAAATAATCAGCTTGTCGCTTGCTGCCATGTCGCCTGTCTCCCTGACCGGTGTGTCACCCCTCCATGGAACCTATTAATGCTGTACGCGGCGCCTAGAGTCAAAGTTATATATATTACTATTACATTAGAAATATTTATTTCTATTATGCCCCAAGTGACCACGATATGGACTTTGCCGAGCTACAGGTATTCCTCACAGTCGCCACTGAGCGCAGTTTCTCCCGAGCCGCCGCCACCCTGCACCGCACCCAACCCGCGGTAAGCCAGGCCGTCAAACGTCTGGAGAACGAGCTCGGGGAACGTCTGTTCGACCGCTCGTCAAAGGGTGGACAGCTCACGGAGGCCGGCACCATCCTGCTGGATTACGCACGTCAGCTGACACGTCTCAGGGGTGAGGCGGAGGGCGCGCTCCGTGAGCTCCAGGACCTTCGAAAGGGACGAGTGCTGATCGGTGCCAACGAGGCGGCGGTCCACGTCCTTCTCCCCGTCATCGAGCGTTTTCGGGAGGCCCATCCCCAGGCCCAGGTCGAGGTCAACCGGGTGGCTGCACGCCAGCTCGCCGCGCAAGTGCTGAGCCGCTCACTCGATTTCGGTGTGCTGACGTTTCCGCCGCGTGACCGGGGACTGAGTAGTGTCCCGCTTGGCGAGGACGACCTGGTGATGCTGACGCATCCGTCGCACCCACTCGCCCGACGCCGTCAGATCTCCATGGAAGAGTTCGGTCGTCAGACAATCATCGCGCACAACGATCCGTCGCCGGCCCGCGAGCACGTGCTGCGTCTCTATGAGCAGCGGCATGCGCCAATCAATATTCAGATTGGGCTGCCGAGCTTGGATGGAATCAAGCGTGGGATCGAGATGGGTCTCGGTGTTGCGCTACTGCCACGGCGGTGCGCACTTGCGGAGATCAGGCAGGGCCAGCTCTGTGCGGTGAAGGTCCCTCGGCTTGGATTGCCGCGCGACGTGCGTCTGATCTACCGATCCGCTGGTGAGATGACCCACGCGGCAGAAGCGTTTCTTGAGGCTGCCAAAGACATCTCCTCACACTAGTGTGATAGCACTCCGCTAGCTGCCCTCGAACCGTTGGACATACGGAAGTCTGGCGGCGACAGCCTCGACCTCCTCGAACCGCTCGAGCAAGAGGCCGGTCGCATCCCAGTATCCGTTGAGCAGCGCCCCGCGTACTCCGGCGGGTATGTGGAGGGTGATACGGCGGTCCCCTACCTGAAGTGTAAGGCCCGACACTGACACCGCCAACTTCGTGTCAGGAGCCTCCTCGACCGTGGTCATGACCGACTCGATGTCGCTGTGCGCTGCCGTCACGCACGGAAGCCCGATCGCCAAAGAGTTGCCCTGAAAGATCTCGGAGAACGACTCGGCCAAGCAGGCGGCGATTCCCCATCGCTTGAGCGCTTGAGGCGCATGCTCGCGTGACGAGCCAGACCCGAAATTCTCGTTGGCCAACAGGATCGTGGCCTGACGATACGCGGGGTTCGAGAACGGATGGTCAGGCATCGATGCGCGATCGTCCTCGAACACGTGCTCACCCAGCCCATCGAACGTGATCGCCTTGAGAAACCGCGCGGGAATGATTCGGTCGGTGTCGATGTTGATCCCGCGCAGGGCGATCCCGCGTCCCTCGATGCGATCGATCTCTCTCGAGTCTGTCATTCCATTTACTCTCTCGGCATCAGTTCCCGCACGTCGGTCACCTCGCCAGCCACGGCGGCGGCGGCGACCATTGCTGGGCTCATCAGCAGGGTGCGTCCAGTGGGGCTACCCTGTCTACCCTTGAAGTTACGGTTCGAGGACGATGCGCACACCTCACGTCCCTCGAGCCGGTCGGGGTTCATGGCCAGACACATCGAGCATCCGGCACCGCGCCAGTCGAACCCAGCTTGCAAGAAGACCTGGTCGAGACCCTCTTCCTCGGCGGCCTGCCGAATGCTCTTCGAGCCGGGAACCACGAGCGCTCTCACGTGCTTGGCCACGTGTCGTCCCGCAACGACTCGCGCCGCCTCGCGCAGGTCAGACAGGCGTGAATTCGTACACGAACCGACGAACGCGACGTCGATCTTCGTTCCACGGATCGGCGCACCTGCGTCCAACCCCATAAACTCGAGGGCCTCCGCGATGGACGCTCGGTCGCCCTCCCGCCGCGGGAACCCACCGTCTGGGCTGGGAATGCGGTCGCCGATACCGACCGACTGTCCGGGGTTGATACCCCAGGTCACGCGCGGTTCGATCGCGCTGCCGTCGAGTACCACGACATCGTCGTAGGCCGCGTCGGGGTCCGAGGCCATCGATGACCACCAGGCCGTGGCGCGGTCGAAGGCCTCTTCCGTCGGAGCGAACGGCCGCCCTTTCATGTAGTCGAACGTCGTCTGGTCGGGGTTGACATATCCGACGCGAGCGCCTCCTTCGATCGACATGTTGCAGATGGTCATCCGCTCGTCCATCGTCATGTGCTCGATGGCGGCACCGCCGTACTCGTAGGCGTAGCCCACGCCGCCCTTCACACCGAGACGCGCGATGATCTCGAGGATGACGTCCTTCGCATACACGCCGGCACCCAGTGTGCCGTTCACTGTGATTCGCCGCACCTTGAGCGGGTCGAGGGCCATGCATTGTGACGCAAGCACATCTCGAACCTGAGATGTGCCGATACCAAAGGCCACGGCGCCAAATGCCCCGTGCGTCGATGTGTGACTGTCACCGCAGGCGATGGTCATTCCGGGCTGGGTCAGACCAAGCTCTGGCCCGATCACATGGACGATGCCCTGACGGTCGGTCGTGAGATCAGAGAACCGGATCCCACTCTCACGACAGTTGCGCTCGAGTGCCGCCATCATCCCCTCCGCGAGCTCATCGACGAACGGGCGGCTCTGGTCCAGAGTTGGCACGATGTGGTCGACCGTCGCGTAGGTCAGATCCGGACGCGCCACGGTGGTCCCCCGGGCGCGGAGCATATCGAAGGCCTGCGGAGTCGTGACCTCGTGAATCAGGTGCAGACCGATAAAGAGCTGGGTCTGGCCTGAGGGCAGCGTGCGAACAGTGTGTGCGTTCCAGACCTTCTGAAGAAGCGTCTTGCTCATTGGCTCGATTCTATCTCCTTGAGAAACGCCTCTCGTGGTTTATGGATCCGATCGTAGCTATCGGCGGCAATCACGTAGTACCAGTTGGCAAAGCGGGTGGCCAGGCGATCAGCCGTCTCCTTGCCGTCGCGCACCTGACGCTCCCATGACTCGTGGGCCTCCGCCTCGGAGACCGGTGGTTCGGGCAGCGCTGCGGGGTCGAACTCGGCTGTGATGAAGACGTACCGGTTTTCGGCCGCCTCCGAATCTCGGTCGTCACTGGACTCGTCCCCAAGGACGACCGCATCGCCGCGGCCATAGACGATCTCGCCGAACCGCAGGGTGTAGCGCACCCCCTGGGTCGTCCGGACCAGCAGTTCGCCCTCGTTCGAGAGCAGTCCGCCCTCCGGCGTCGGGTAGAAACCACGACGCACGAGGACCCCGATATCGGCCTGCGTGATCTGACCGGCCATCGCCGCGTCGCGCAGATTGCCTGTCATGCCGGCCGGCTTGGGTCGTACACCTGCGATCTTCATGTCGATGATGGCCCCCACCAGCAGGTTGGCTTGGACGAAATAAACTTCCATTCCAGCGGGGACACGGTTCGCGGTCCATTGGTCCCGTGCCACCTGGTCGAGAATGAACTCGCCGCGGCGCACGACCTGCCGTGTCTGCTCGTTAAGGGAGTATTCATTGAGGACAACACGATTGACCTGGTCACGCTCCACCTCGAGCAGGTTGGTCTCGATCCAGTCCTCGAACGCAGTAGAGATCTCCGCCCCGAACCGCGCCGTATACACGCGCTTCTGGCCGGGGACCCGTACGAACCTGAACCCGGGCCGGTCGCGGAGATCGTTGCCGATCACCAGGTCGGCCAGCACCTCTTCGCCGCTGTTCTTGAAGGTGATCCGGGTGCCACGCCCTTCGAGGCTCGTCGCGGCCTCGTCCAGGGGGTCGATCACGCCGAGCGCCTCGTGATCGGCGATATTGTCGGAGCGAAACTCCTCCTTGACTGCGCTGATGACCTCGGCGGCCGCGGAGGCGAGACGCTCGTCGCCATCTGCCGGATAATCATGATGCGAAGGGATCGTCCAGAGACCTCGTCGGTTCGTCACCTCGAACGGCAAGGCCGACCCGGTCGCGTCGTCCCACTGGACGATCTCGAGCGTGGCGGCGAGCTCCGGGTCGTTGAACTCCGGAAAGAATCGCTCGCCGACGTCGAAGAAGGCGTCGGGGGCGCTCCGTCGAGGCGCGCTGACCACCGCGATGACGCTAATAAGCACCGCCACTCCGGCGAACATGACTGTCTTGTTGAGCTCGCTCATTCTCTAACCTTCGACGGTGCTATTCCTTCAGCCGGTGGGCCAAGGCGGCCCCCTCACGCTCGCGGCGCTGGCGACGAACGAGGATCAGGACACCCCCCAGGAAGACGGGAATCGGAGGCAGCAGGATGGCGAACGTCTTGATCGTCGTCTGGATCTGGCGAATCTGTGATTCCATTGTCTCGCGGCTGGCCCTGATCTTCGTTTGCTTTTCCGTCTCAATGTTTGTTGACAACACGTCCAGGCGGCGATTCTCGACCCGCTCGAGATTGCGAACCATGATCTGCATCGCCTGAGCGTCGATGTCATCGCGGTTTCGGAGTTTCTCCACGCGATCGCGGAGCCTGGCCTGCGCCTCCGTGAGTGCCTCCTCGGCCTCACGCTCAGCCTGCTGCTCGTCCTCGGTTCGTTGGTCGATGAACGCTGCCGTCTGCGCTTCGACCCTCTCGAGGGTCCGGTGTTTCGCGCGCCGGCTCCGCAACTCGATGAACGAATCATCCCCAACGAGCGTGTCGATGGCGTTGAGAAAGAAGGTCACGTTGTCGAAGTTCAGTCCGGCCGGTGCCTGCTCACGGATCGTGAAGAACTGCTCACCGATGAAATCAAGGTCAGCCACCACGATCATGTGGATCGGACCTGCGTCGGTGTGGTCTTCTCCGGTGTCTGCTGTTTCCGCGGGCCCGGTGGTATGAATCCGGGCGGCCACGACATAGTCCTCGTCGTCTTGCTCGCGAGGAGGCGAGGGGTTGAGTTGCGGCCCGAACGGGGAGGGACGGACCAGCGAAAAGTATCCGTTCAGGCCTGATGCCCGCCCGGAGCGCACGAGCGGCTCGAACAGGTAAGCGGGATCGTCGACGGCCTCGAGAAACCCCCCGAACGGTAGCATCAGCTCTTGGAGCTGCGCGGTGGCCGCGTTGTCGGGATTGAACGTCGCTTCGTTTCCGTTTCCTGGGCCCAAGAAGAGGAACTCTGACTGCAAATGCGCCAGGGCGGGATGCGGATTGTACGAGTCCCACAGAATCCGGGTCGGCTCCCACTGAATACCAAGCTCCATCAACCACTGGCGAACGTTGCCGCGAGGGCCCGGCCGTGGCGTCCCGGGCGGATGGGTATAGGGGTTTCCGCCACCGACCCACTCGGTGGGTGAGAGCGTCGGGTCGACGGCCGGCAGCGGGTCAACCAGGATCAGTGCCGGCCCGCCCCCTCGGATGTAGTTCGTGATGTTGAGCATCTGGTCGGTCTGGAGCGACGACGGCAGGGGTACGAGGATGGCGTCGAAGTCAGCGTTGATCGGAAAGTCGGGGTCGACCGAGAAGACCTCGTATTGTTTCCGTAGCTCGGCGACCACCGGCCACTGCGGCGCGAACTGGTTCTGCTGATAGTTCACCCCGCCGACGAGGTCCATCATTGTCTTCACGACGCCGATCCGGCTGCGCTCGGTCCCGGCAACCACCCGGATCCCGCGCATGATCTCGTACTCCGCGGGGAGTCCTCGGTCGAAGAAATCGATGACCTGTTCCTCTGGGCCGCTGGTGAAGGCCAGTCCAAGAAAAAGCTCGGCCACCTCCGACCGCGCCGCGCCTACATCCATGATGGCGCGGGGCACGATCCCATAGGTCTCCCTGGCATCCAGGGCCGCGTCGCTGAAAGGCTCGGTGTCCTCAATCGACACTTGCACCCTGGGGCCGGCCAGCGAGTCGATCTCCTCGAGAATGCTGATGAGATTGGACCGGGTCTGTACATACGGCTCGGGTACGACGGGACTGATGTACGCCCGGATGAAGACCGGGCGATCGCCGGGAAGATTCGCGACCAGTGTGCGGGTCTGATCGCTCAAGGTGTGCAACTGCTCAGCCGTGACATCGAGGCGGATGTTGGCGCGGGTCAGGATGGTACCTATGCTCACGAGGATCGCGACGACCGCGAAGGCTCGAACAGCATGATGGGTCCACATCGAGTAGCCGTCGGCGCGAGACGGCCAATGCCGGCGACTCAGAATGAGCACGTTCAAGTAGAGAAAAAACGCCGCCACGCTGCTGAAATACATAACTGCCGTGAGGCTGATGATCCCTTTGGCAAAGTCCTGGAAGTGAGTGCCCACCGCCAGCGCCCGGGCGGATCGCTCGAGGTCCTGGCTGAAGCTGCCAATTGTCGTTGACAAAAAAATCAACGCGCCGCAAAAGAACGCGCCGACGATGAACGCAATGGTGGCGTTTCGCGTGAGGAGCGACGAAAGCATGCCCACCGCGATCAATGCGGCGCCCGCGCACCAGTACCCGATGTAGTTACTGAACATCAGGCCCAGGTCTGGACTGCCGAGATAAAACAGGACGACGACGTAGCTCCCGGACAGGATCAGCGATGCTGAGTAGATGCCCAGGGTGGCGACATACTTGCCCAGGACAACCTCGAGGTCTGTGGCGGGGAGGGTCAGCAGCAGCTCGTCGGTGCCGAGCTTCTTTTCCTCGGACCAGACGCTCATGGTCAGCGCCGGAACGAAGAACAGCAGAAGGATGGGTAGCACGGCGTTGAGCTGGTCGAGCGTGGCCAGGTTCCGGAGAAAGAACTGGTCCTGCCAGAACGCAGCCGCTGCGCTCAAGAAGATGAACAACGTAATGAACACGTAACCGGTGGGATTACTGAAGTAGAGCAGGAGATCCCGCTTGGCGATCGCCCGGACGATTCGAAAGTTAACCCTGGGCATCTCGGCTAGGAGCTCGCCTCCACCGTCTGTGGGGTGCTATGACCAGTCAGCCTGTAGAACGGGCGCTCCAACGAGCCGTCCTCCTGGAGCTCCTGCAAGGTCCCGTCAAATACCAATCGTCCGCTATCGACCAGCACCACCCAGTCGGCGGTCGCCTCGGCCTCGTGGAGAATGTGCGTCGAGATCAACAGCGTCTTGGTCCGACCCAGGCTCTGGATGTTGTCGCGAAACTGGCGGATCTGATTCGGGTCGAGGCCAGCCGTGGGCTCGTCCATGATCAGGACCTCTGGGTCATGCAGAAGCGCCTGGGCCAGGCCGACGCGCTGTTTGAGACCCTTGGACAGTTTGCCGATCGGCTTCTCGAACACCAGTTGTAGCCCGCACAGCTCGATGACCTCGTCGATCCGGCGCTTGAGCGTGGCCTGTTCCATCTCACGCGCGTCTCCAAAGAAGGTCAGAAGCTCGCGTGGGGTCATGTCGGGATACAGGGGACCGTTCTCAGGGAGATAGCCCAGACGCCTCGACGCCTCAATCCGGTGAGTCCTGACGTTGAAGCCGGCGATGAACGCGTCGCCGGAGCTCGGAGCCAAATAGCCTGTCAGCATCCGCATCATCGTGGTCTTGCCGGCCCCGTTTGGACCGAGAAACGCCACGACCTGTCCCTGCCGGATGGTGAACGACATGTCCTGCACGGCTACGAACGGGCCGTAGTACTTTGAGAGGCCGCGCGCCTCAATCATCGCTGTCGACGGTTCTTCGTTCGTCATCTGCAACTCAGCCTTGCAGGATATCCAAACTGGTGTGGGGCATCAATATGTCTGTGCCAGCGTCGTGGCCCGGGTGAAATGTCGAGGGGCATTCAGCATCTCGCACGTGTCGAAGAACGCGGGCGTTGGCCCCTTCCACTCGAGCTCGTCGACGGAGTCGAGGACGGGCGGCGCGGTCCGGAGCGTCGCCAGCTCGCGAAACAGGGCCGCGTCCTCCAATCCGTCGGCCAGCGCGGCTGCGAGCTTGGCCGCACCGCGGACCTTGACATCCCACGTGGCCGGGTCGAGCGGAATGTTCTCGAAGTGGCCGTATCGAGCCAGAAGCGTGGAGGCGGACTTGGCGCCCCAACCGGGAAGCCCGGGATAGCCGTCCGCGGAGTCGCCCACGAGAGCCAGATAGTCGGTCATCAACTCGGGCGGCACCCCGAAGCGTTCACGCACGGTGTCGGCGTCGCGGAGGACGCCCGCGCGCCGGTCAAACTGCACGATGCGGCGCCCACGGACGCACTGAGCCAAGTCCTTGTCGGGAGTGCAGACGAACACTTGTTCGACTCGTTCGTCCTCGGCGCAACGAACAGCCGCAGACGCCAGTCCATCATCGGCCTCGACCTCAACCATTGGCCAGACGACGACACCCAGCGCGCGGAGGGCGTCCTCGAGAGGATGAAACTGTTTGAGAAGGTCAGGGTCGACTCCCTCTCCGGTCTTGTAGCCGTCGTAGAGATCGTTTCGGAAGGACTCAACGACGTGGTCGGTCGCAACGCCCAGGTGGGTCACGTTGTCCTCGAGCATGCCGAGGACCGAGCCGACGACGCCGCGCACAGCCCCGACCTCGAGTCCGTCAGCGTTCTTGACCGAAGGTACCGCGAAGAAATGCCTGAAGAGTTCGTAGGTGCCGTCGAGCAGGAAGACGTTCAGGCTACGCCTATCTCAAATCCTTCTTGGTCACGACGACGGCGCCTTGGTGGCGCAGCCTCCCTAGGCTCGACGAACGTACTGAGCCGGCGGCTCCGCGAGGGCTCTCTGAGCTTTCGAAGTGCGGCGGCCTCGATCTGCCGAATGCGCTCGCGGGTCAGCGAGAACTTCTCGCCGAGCTCTGCCAGCGTTGGCTCGGCTCCGTCCGAGAGCCCGAACCGCATACGAATGACCTCACGCTCCTTCGGACTGAGCGTCTCGAGGACAGACTCTGTCTGGCGCCGGAGGTCATACGCGATCGTCGACTCAGCCGGGTTGACCGCCTGACGGTCCTCGATAAAGTCGCCAAACTGACTCTCCTCGCCGTCGCCGATCGGCGAATCGAGCGACACAACGGTCTGCGCGATCCGACGGGCCTTGCGGACGACTGCGATCGGGAGGTCGGCTCGTTCTGCGAGCTCCTTTGAAGTCGGCTCACGACCGAGGTCCCGCGTGAGTGTCTGGGTGGCGCGGTTCAGTTTGTTCAGGGTCTCGATCATATGGACCGGGATCCGGATGGTCCGGGCCTGATCAGCAATCGCGCGGGTAATGGCCTGTCGGATCCACCATGTGGCGTAGGTCGAGAACTTGAAACCACGGCGGTAGTCGAACTTGTCGACTGCGCGCATCAAGCCGATGTTCCCTTCCTGAATGAGATCCAGGAACGCCAGCCCTCGGTTGGCGTACTTCTTGGCCACCGACACCACCAAACGCAGGTTGGCTTCGGTCAGTTCCTTGCGTGCCTGGTCAGCCTGGGCCGCACCCCTGTAGATGATTCGCTGGATGCGGCTGAGCTCGTCGGCGTCCTCGCCTACCTCTTGCCTGCGCTCTTTCAACGCCTTGCGTGCATCGCGAAGCCCAGGAACTTCCGGACGCCTGGCCGTCTTCTTACGCCCGCGCGCCGCCGGTGCCGCCTGCCGAGCCAGTCGCTCGACCTTACGTTCGGCGCGTCTAAGAATTGACGCGGCCTCTTCGATTTTGGTCACGAACTGCTGCTTGATCGCCGGGGTGAAATTGATGACCCGTAGCGCCCTGGATAGGTCGATTCGCGCACGCGAGATACGCCATTTCATCCGGACAGAGGTGCGACGGTAGCGTTTCCTGGCAGCTTCTGCTCTGGATACCCTGCGCGCCAGCTCTTTCATCGCCGCGTGGACCGCATCGACGTCTTTGAGAAATCGCTTGGCACGGTTGGCGCGTTGACGGTCGGTCAGATCCGCATCGGGTAAGATCACGAGCTCCTGCAGCTGGAAGTCGCCCTCCCTCAGCTGCTCGCCAAGGTCGAGCACGTGCCTCGCAATGATCAGGCTGCGCGACACGGCCGCCGAGACACGCAATTGGCCGCGTTCGATCCGCTTGGCGATCGCGACCTCACCCTCGCGCGTGAGCAAGGGGACACGACTCATTTGCCGGAGATAGGTACGGACAAGATCTTGGCCCTGGTCAGAGTCCTCGCCGGGGGCGTGCACCTCTGGTTCCGGTGTCACACGCTGTGGTCGACGGCGTGCTTCGATATCTACGACCGGGTCTGTCGCGCCTTCGACCTCGACACCACCGGCTTCGATTTCTTGCAGTAATCCGCCCAACTCCTCGGCATCGAGTTCCGAAGAGACGTGCTCGAGCACCTGGTCCAGCGTGACGAAGCCACGCTCCTGGCCAAGCGCCACGAGGTCGCGGACAATCTCCTGCTTTTCCTGAATCAACAAATTGCTAGTCCTCTCGGCGCTGTGCGAAGCGGCCCACTCCGGTCACACATCAATCCTGACCGGAAGGCGGGCAGATCAACCCACCTGTATAGATATAGACGCCCACGGGGAGTGGAAGGTTTCGATAAAACCTTGTCAACTCTATCAACAATTCAGGCAGAATTCTCCTCTTTTTTTCCGAGTTTTCTCGACGGTTGGCCAAAGGCAGGAAATATTATGCATTTTCGGGAAAATGGTCCCTGCGATTGGGCCAAACCTGGGCGACGGTCTGGGAGCGCCACTTGGGACGGGTATTGCGCCTTCGTGCTGGGATTGGGGCTAGACTCACCGACATGAGCGAGATAGCCACAATCGAACCGACCGAGAACGGGCCATACTGGGGCACGGCCTGTAGAGATCTCAAGTCGTACGCAGGCGACAAGACGTTCGCGTCTGACGGGACCGTCGCGCTGTGCCGATGCGGCGGGTCCAGAGAAGGTGGTGGCGGCTGTCGAACATTTCCCCTCTGGAGCGCTCAGCCACTCGATCGACAACCAGGAGCATCGCAACCGCGATGCCGAACCCTGCATCATGATTGAACCCAACGGGCCCTATGCGGTCAAGGCGGCGAAGCGGTCGAAGCTTAGAGATTACCGGTCAACTATAAATGTTACTCATCTCGGTGTCGACGGAATAAGCCAGTTGTGAAGGGTTTACCTAAGGAATCGGCCCAGCTCGGGACGTTTGGCGGGGTCTTTACGCCGAGCGTCTTGACGATTCTCGGCATCATTCTGTTCCGCAGACTGGGTTTCGTGGTCGGTAGCTCCGGCCTCGGCCAGGCCCTGGCCATGCTGGGACTGGCAACCTTGATCACCGTGCTGACGAGTATCTCCTTGTCGGCCGTCGCCACGAACCGGAAGGTCAAGGGTGGTGGCGACTACTACCTCATCTCGCGGACCCTGGGAGTCGAGTTCGGCGGCGCGCTCGGGCTGATTCTCTTTGCAGCCCAAGCGATCTCGGTGGCTTTCTACTGCGTTGGATTCGGCGAGGGTATCTCGGCGCTTGTCGGGGGATCTGTCCTGGTGACCCGACTCTCTGCGGCCGGGGCAGCGGTCGTTCTGTTCGCGGTGGCGTACATGGGGGCAGACATTGCGACCCGGTTCCAGTTCGTCATCATGGGCACCCTGATCGCTGCGTTGGTGTCGTTCTTTGCGGGCGCGGACGCGAGCTGGAGTCCCAGCGTGCTCATCGAGAGTTGGGCCCCAGCCGTAGACGGCCCCGGGTTTTGGGTCGTTTTCGCGATCTTCTTTCCTGCGGTCACGGGGTTTACCCAGGGCGTGAGTATGTCAGGCGACCTGAAGAATCCCGCCCGGAGCCTCCCCCTGGGAACGTTCCTGGCCGTTGGCGTCTCGACGGTCGTGTACGTGGCAGCTATGTTTGCGCTTGCGGGAACGGTGCCGACGAGCGAGCTCGCGGCGGACTACGAGAGCCTGAGACGGGTGGCGGTGATGCCCTGGCTCATCGACGCGGGTGTGCTCTCAGCGACTCTGTCGTCAGCGCTCGCATCGTTCCTTGGCGCTCCCAGAATCCTCCAGGCGCTGGCCGCTGATGACTTGTTCAAGCCGCTCTCGTTCTTCGCCGTGCGCGATGGCTCGACGGGAAACCCACGACGCGGGGTGATACTGACGGGTGGGATCGCGCTGGTCACCATCGCGGTCGGAGATCTCGACGCGATTGCTGCACTGGTCTCGATGTCGTTCCTGGTGTCGTATGGCCTACTGAACTACGCCACCTATGTCGAGGCAGTTGGGGCGAGCCCAGCCTTCCGGCCTCGATTTCGTTTCTTCCACGCCCGGGCCAGCCTTGCTGGCACCATCCTCTGCGGCTTCGTCATGTTGATGATCGACCCGGTGGCGAGCGTCTTGGCCTTGGGAATCCTCTGGGCGCTCTACAGCTATCTGCAGTGGACCGCTACGCCGGCGGCGTGGCAGGACAGCCGGCGCGCCTATCGCTACCGACGGGTCAAGGATGGCTTACGAGAGCTGGCCGACGAGTCAGAGTCGCCGACCGACTGGCAGCCCCATGTGCTGGTGTTCACCGAAACACCTGCCCGGAGAGAGCGTCTGCTCCGCGTCGCAGCGTGGGTCACCGGTGGCTCCGGCATGTTGACGGCGGTGCAGCTCGTCGAGGGGGACGGAGCCTCACTGGTCGGAAGAAAGGCCTGCGCAGAGGCGCAAGACCGCCTTCGCGAGGAGCTGGAGCACTATGGTCTCGACGCGTATCCGATGGTCGTGGTCGCACCAGACCTGCGAGTAGCGGCGACGACGCTGCTGCAATCGTGGGGTGTCGGACCGATCCGTTCGAACACCGTCCTCCTCAACTGGCATGACAGTCGTGGGTCGCGAGAACGACCGACGCTGTCCCTCTGGTACGCCCGTCTTCTGCAACGGGCCGCCAGACTGAACCAGCACGTCGTCGTCCTTGACGCGGACGACGCCGACTGGAGCACGCTCAAGGCGTCCAATGCTGAATCACGTCGGATCGACGTGTGGTGGTTCGGCCATGATTCGTCCCGGCTTGCGTTGCTCTTCGCCTACCTGATGACCAGGAGCGACGATTGGGACGAGGCCACGATCCGGGTCATTGCCCCGGCGCCGGCGAGTGCTGTTCAGAAGACGGAGGGTAGCCTGCGGCGGAGACTCGATGAGCTGCGCATCGACGCAGACATCCAGATTGTTCCGCTGGACGAGAGCCCGGCCATGTATGCCATCTCGTCAGACGCGAGTCTTGTCCTGCTCCCGCTTCGTCTGGAGGGCAGGAGCACGCTCCACCCGACTGGGGGACCTGTCCACGAGCTCTTCCCCACACTCCCCGTGGTGGCCATGGTCGCAGCATCAGGGGATGTCCAGCTGACGCCGGACGATGACGTCGAGACCGTGCCGGCGGAGACCCCAGCCGGCACCGACGAGCCCAGACCGACCGACGACCCTGGCTCAGAGTAGTCGGTGCGTATGAACGCACGGTCTGGACCTGACCCCGACGACGTCAGTATCGATAGTGTTCAGGCTTATACGGTCCATCCACGGACACGCCGATATAGCTCGCCTGCGACTCGCTCAGCTTCGTCAACTGGACGCCCAGGTGGTCGAGGTGGAGCCTCGCGACCTGCTCGTCGAGCTTCTTCGGCAACATGTACACCTTCTTCTCGTACTCCCCGGTGTTGGCATGAAGCGCAAGCTGCGCCAGCAGCTGATTGGTGAACGAGGCTGACATCACGAAGCTTGGGTGACCGGTCGCGCACCCGAGGTTGAGCAGCCGACCCTCCGCGAGCACGAGGACGCTGTGACCGTCCGGGAACCGCCACTCGTCGTACTGAGGTTTGATGTTGATCCGCTCTATGCCAGAGGTCTTCTTCAATCCGGCCATGTCGATCTCGTTATCGAAGTGCCCGATGTTGCCAACGATGGCCTTGTCCTTCATTCGGCCCATCTGCTCGGCCATGATGATGTCCTTGTTGCCGGTCGTGGTGATGAAGAGATCCGCCGTCTCGAGCATGTTCTCAAGCGTGTTGACTTCGTAGCCTTCCATCGACGCCTGCAGCGCACAGATCGGGTCTATCTCGGTGATGACCACCCGACATCCCTGACCACGGAGCGACTGCGCACACCCCTTGCCGACCTCGCCGAAACCGCACACGACGGCCACCTTGCCCCCGAGCATGACATCGGTAGCCCGGGCCAGACCGTCAGGCAGCGAGTGGCGACAGCCGTACACGTTGTCGAACTTGCTCTTGGTCACCGAGTCATTGACGTTGATGGCGGGGAAGAGCAGGCTTCCGTCCTCCATCATCTCGTAGAGGCGATGCACGCCCGTCGTCGTCTCCTCGCTGACGCCTCGAATAGCAGGGCTGATTCGTTGCCACTGGCCGGGGTCGCGCCCCTGGATCTCGCGGAGCAGGTCGAGGATCACGCCCCACTCCTCCGGATCCTCGTCGGGGTTGAACTCGGGAACTGCACCCGCCTTTTCGAACTCGTATCCCTTGTGAATAAAGAGTGTCGCGTCGCCACCATCGTCGACGATGAGGTCGGGTCCGCTGCCGTCTGGCCAGACCAGCGCCTCATTGGTGCACCACCAGTATTCGGTGAGGGTCTCGCCCTTCCAGGCGAACACCGGAGTACCGCTGGGGTGGTCCGTTGTCCCACCGTTCTCGGGGTGGCCAACCGCCACCGCGCTAGCCGCGTGGTCTTGTGTCGAGAAGATGTTGCATGACACCCAGCGCACGTCGGCGCCGAGCTCGTTGAGCGTCTCGATCAACACGGCCGTCTGAACCGTCATGTGCAGGCTGCCCATGACCTTGACGCCCTCGAGTGGACGCGCTGCGCTGTGTTCGTGTCGAAGCGCCATCAGACCTGGCATCTCTTGCTCGGCCAGCCGAATCTCGTCCCGTCCCTGCCGCGCCAGCGACAGATCAGCAACTTTGTAAGGGGTTCGCCCCTGCTGCGTCGACTCATCGAACGGATGCGTTTTTTCCGCGACCGGTGCACTCATGTGTTCTCTCCTGTTGACGTCATTGTACGCAATGTCCCACTCACCCTAGTCCTAGCGCCTACGGGGGCCGCTCCCACGCGGAGCACCGGGCCGCCCTTTTCGACGTGGCGGCTGAGAGGTGTGGGCTTTGCTCGAGGGCGCTGGTGCGGGGAGGGGTGGCAACGCTGACGGGTGCAGCGTCTCCTGATAGTAGTCGTCGAGGAGCATGGCGATCAGTGCCGACTCGTCTTCGTTGTCCGCCAGGGCTCGAGCCAGCGGAACAAAGCGCTGACTGCGCTCCGTCTTGAGCGTGTCACGCCCTCGAAGTTTGGCCTCGAGCAGTGTCGTTACACGTTGGGTCACAATCGCCTCGACATCCTCGTCCGTCGGAGCAGTCTGTTGTCGGAAATCGATGCTGTATCGCTTGGCGATGCCGTCGAGCGTCAGCGTCTCTGCTTCGGTGACGAGCGACAGAGCGACGCCTGCAGCGCCGGCCCGGCCGGTCCGTCCCGCCCGGTGGATGTATCCCTCGGGGTCCTCGGGTGGCTCATACTGGATGACGTGTGACAACTCAGGGATGTCCAGGCCTCGCGCCGCCACGTCCGTGGCCACGAGGAAGCGCAGGTTGTTCTGTCTGAGACGCTTGAGGATCTTCTCGCGGTCGGACTGCGAACGGTCTGCGCTGAGCTCGTCGGCATCGTAGCCGAATCGCTGAAGGACGACAGTGACGTAGTGCACCGCCGACTTGGTGTTGCAAAAGATGATGGCAGACGTCGGATTTTCGACCTCGATTATCCGGATCAAGCAGCGGTCCTTGTCCATGGCCGGCACGATAAAGAACGAGTGCTCGGTATCAGTGACATGCACCTGGTCGGTGCTGAGCGAGATGAACTCCGGCTCACGAAGGAACTCCTGCGAGGTCCGCATCACGAACGCCGGAAAGGTGGCCGAAAACATGCTGTTGTGCAACGTCTCGAGGGTCCGACGTGGGAGGTGTCGCTGCACTTCCTGCATGTCGGGATAGAAACCCATCGAGAGCATGCGGTCGGCTTCGTCAAACACCCGCATCTTGAGGGCGTTCAAGGAGAACGTCCCTCGGAGCAGATGGTCGAGCACTCGGCCCGGTGTCCCCACGACAATCTGAGCCCCCCCTTTGAGCGCGTCGACCTGCGGACCGTATCCCACTCCACCGTAGACGGCGATGGTCCGAAAGCCGGCCTGTCCACATAGCAGCTCGGCCTGTTCGGATACCTGATGAGCCAGCTCACGGGTTGGCACGAGCACGAGCGCTTGACACACCAGATCGCTCGGGTCCAGGCGCTCGAGCATCGGCAGCAAGAACGCGCCAGTCTTCCCACTGCCTGTCCTCGCTTGCACCATGACATCAGAGCCAGAGAGTAGCGGCGTGATCGCCCGAGCCTGTACCGGCATGAGCGTTGACCAGCCCGCGCGGGCAACTGCATCCCTCAGGGAAGCCGGCAGCTGCTCGAGGGTGACATCGGGTGGGGGTGTCGGGGTTTCGGGTGTCGACGGCTCTTTGTTGTCGTTCAAGGACGTCCTGCTCAATCGGGGAACGGTCCGGTCGGAGGGACCGGTATGAGATCGTGCTCCCATTCTACACTTGGTGCGCTCCTTGCTTCAGAGTGCAGTGTGAGCGTGCATATGCCGAGAAGTACGGAGAGAGAGCTGATGCTCGAGAACGAAAAAAGCGCAAGTATCCCCGAGTGGGCCTGGCTGTCGACTCGGCGATCTGGTCGGAGGTGTGGCAGGGCCGAATCGGGGATGCACATCCGGTAGGAGGGGTCGTGACCGTACTGGGTGGCGGCGCTTTCATTGAGGTAAACGAGGCATACGCCGAGGGCGATCAGGTCGGCTTGCGATTCGTCTTACCCGGAACCCACGACGAAGTCGCTTGCGAATGTGTCGTGCGGGAGTACATACCCGGGCGAGGTATTGGGGTCGAATTTACCGACATCTCGGCGATCGACCGCGAGCGCGTCCGAGCCGCCGCGTCCTCGTTGCAGATGCGGACGTCGGGGACCGGGCCGAGCCTCGGCCCGCACGAAACATCCTGGTCACCCTGAACGACGGCCTCAAGACGACCATGACCGACGAGGATGGAGAGTTCGAGTTCACCAGCCTGCCGGCCGGTTGGTATCGGGTCCGAATCGAAACGGCAAGCCTCCCGAACTTCTGGACGGTCGCTGCCGGACCGATCGAGCCGGTCGTCCTCGAGCCCGGTGGCCGCGTCTCCGGCCTCGACCTTCTGGTCCAGACGAGACCACGACCAAGCCGGCGGGTCATCCTCCAGCAGGCTGTCTCCGGCGAGACCACCAGAGGGCGAGAAGACGAGCCATAGCCTGAGGCCCTAGCTCGATTTGACGATGATCGCGCTCGCGACTGATGGTTCGCCCTTCGTCCGGTCGGCGTCGACGCGACGAAACTCCTCGAAAGCTCCCCACTGGGCGTCGCTCCACTGCTTCCGGTGGCTTCGAGGCTGGGTCGCCAACTCGGCGCCATCCGTCCCAGCGTAGTACGGGACTGTCTTTCGCTCAGTCCGCCGGGCAATGATCCGCGCATCCAGGGAGACTGCTTGGGTTACCTCATGGGTGGGAAGGGGTACGGATTCGTACTCCACACCGTACCTGTCTCGATAAACCACTGCCACGTCTCTCAACCTCGT
>Ga0310123_10000296_pt1 | contig 44776 bp, 30 predicted proteins | sample CB6_AW_1057_MG_FD_203505 | JGI IMG/M metagenome (GOLD analysis project Ga0310123, IMG submission 203505) | Marine microbial communities from Western Arctic Ocean, Canada - CB6_AW_1057 | ecosystem: Environmental > Aquatic > Marine > Oceanic | place: Canada: Western Arctic Ocean | collected... | reverse complement strand
TGTCTTCGTAAGCAGCGGGAATGTTATCTTTGTGAGATTCAATGTAGGTCAGTGCCACCTGCATCTCATCGGCTTCGGCCGTTCGTGAAAAGGCGACCCGGTATAGTTCCTGAATCCGTTCCGCGTGGGGTCGTTCGGTGTCAGCGGCCAGTGTTCTGGCACGTGCGCCATCCTTCCCAACCTTGTTCTGGACTTCGCTGCTGTTGAGCAGATGCAGACTCTGGGCCAGATTGGCATCGGGACTTCGCTCGCATTCGCATGCTGTATCGCCGGCGGGCTGACCAAAGACCTTGAGGAAGTAAGGGACGTTAGAGCTGTCGACCAGCTGCTGAGCTCGCGTGCCAGCCGGCATATCGGCGAACGACTCTGACGTACCTGTCAACTTATGAAAAGCGTCGTACAGTACCTCCGCCGGCAGTCGGCGAGGGTAGTAGCGAGAGAAGTTCTGTTTGTCGTTTTCGTTGAACTCGTTCGGTATGGCGCTCAACTGATACGTCGTCGAATTACAGATCGTGCGGATGAGTTCCTTCAAGTCGTAACCGGACCCCACGAAATGTTTTGCCAGTCCGTCCAGAAGCTCGGGGTTGGTCGGCGGATTAGTTTCCCGCATGTCGTCTTCAGGTTCCACAATTCCACGATTGAAGAAATGTTTCCAGTAACGATTGACCAGTGTGCGGGCGAAGAACGGATTGTCCGGGGACCGCATCCATTCGGCAAGCTGAGCACGGGGATCTTCTTCAGGCGGAACGGCCACGGGTTCAGCACCCAAGCCCGAAGGTTTGAGATCGGTTCCGTTGCGTGGATTCTTCGCGGTAGCGACACCGGTGTTGTGCACCAGTCGCTGGTCGCGGGTGTTTGCCTGAGCATTTGGGATAGGCTGCTTTCCAACCCGACTGAAGAACGCAGCGAGACTGTAATAGTCATTCTGACTCCAGCGTTCGAATGGATGATGATGGCAGCGGGCACACTGAATCCGGACGCCCAGAAACAGCTGCGCCGTGTCTTCGACCTGTTCTGTGGCCTGATCAACTTCGCGGTACCATGTTACAGCCGGATTAATCACCGGAATTCCGGTGGCCGTCAGCAGATCGGCCACGAATTCATCATAGGGCTTGTTGTCGTACATGCTGTCGCGCACCCAGCGATGGAACAGAAACGTTCCGAGTTTGTCTTCACTGCGGGTACGTTTGTTTCGCAGGACGAAGTTCCACTTGTTCGCGAAATGGTCGGCGTATTCTTCGCTGTCCAGCAGCTGATCGACTAGTCCAGCTCGCTTGTTCGGCTGCTCGTTCTGTAGAAATTTATCGACCTGAGATTCGTTCGGCAGAGTTCCTGTGATGTCCAGTGAGACACGACGAAGGAAAGTGGCATCATCGCACATATCTGAGGGCGGAATGCCGAGCACTTCGAGTTTGGTGAACACGGCCTCATCAACCAGGTTCGCTGGCTCGGGCATGCCGGACGTGTCCGCACCCAGAGGGATGGTGGCTCGATAAGTCGACACCTGTCCCTGATATCGTGCCATCACAGCGACTTCACCGGCCAAGGTCAGCGTGCTGACGAGACCGTTTTCACTGCATTCGGCCATTTCGGTGTCGTTGGCTTCGTACAGGACCATACGAGTGACGTCTTCCGTAGATCCGTCACTGTAAGTCGCAATCACAGAAACCTGTTGTTCCGCCTGCTGTGTCATCAGCCGAGATTCCGGGTAGCACTGAATCCCCACGACCTCCGGAGCGGACGCGTCGCCATACGGCATTCCCTGTTCGATCCAGCGAACCAGCATACGGTATTCGTAACTGTCCTGATCGACGCGTTTGCCACCACCATGTGGCGTTTCGCCGACGGCTTTCTGCACCAGCAGGCTTTCGGCAGGAGCACCAGGAAAGACGCGGCGGCCGCGGTTCTCTTTGCGGATGAATTCGAAATCTTCCTCCGGGTAGAAACCCAGCAAAGATAACTTAAACCCGTTCTGTCCACCCGATTTCCCGTGACAGCCACCGCTGTTGCAGCCCAGGCGGGTAAAGATCGGGACAATCTGGTTTCGAAAGCTGATGGGGAGCGGAGAGGCGAAGCCACTGACCGTGACGGAAATGTGGTGCTTTGCCTGTTCGTGCAAGGAGGCAGTGATCGTTGCTTCACCGTCCGTCAGTGGTTTCACGAGACCGCTGACATCAATTTCCACAACACCTTCAGGCGCAACGCTCCAGGTGACGTCTCGCGTCACGTCCGTTTGCAGACCATCCGGATTTGCCGCTGTCACATACAGTTGCTGACGCGTGTCGCGACTGCGGATATGGACCCTGCCCGAATCCGGAACAGGGTCAATTTTAATCTGGACACCGTCTGCCATCGCACTCGATGTAGCAATGAGAACGGCGATCACTGGAGAGAGAGGTCGCATCATGACACACAACTCCGGTGGAAAGAGGCATCTTGCCGGGAAGGGGGGGACCGATTTGAGGTTAGAAAACACCGATTTTTTGTGGGGTAACCCGCCCCAGAGTAGATGATGCACGGCTGGAGTCAAGAATCAGACGGCAGTTTGGAGCGGTTACCGGCAACTGCAGTGAGATTGGAAGGTCTGAGGTTGACAAAAACGGTCATTCCTGCCGGTTTTGAGTGAGATGGCCACTGCCGATTGTTCAGACGGGTTATGGGCTTAGAATAGCAGTTTGAAAGCCCAAGCTACGTTTCCAGAGCGTCGGCAGCCGGGTGTCGGTTGATCGACTTGGACAAAGCCACAGATAGAGGTCATCCAGTGCCGCTGGACTCCATTGATATAGCACTTGACGCGCTTCGCCATGGGCAAATGATCATTGTCGTCGATGACGAAGACCGTGAGAACGAAGGTGATTTTGTTTGTGCCGCAGATACGATTACACCTGAGCAGGTGGACTTCATGCTTCGCATCGGTCGCGGAACGATGTGTGTCCCGATATCCGGAGAAGAAGCTGAGCGTCTTCAGCTGAGACCGGTTGTGGACGGCAGCCAGAATACTGCGCCACAGCAAACGGCTTTTCTTATGGCGGTCGATCACATCAACGCCGGTACGGGGGTGAGTGCAGAAAACCGGGCAACAACAATTCGGGAACTGGCGAATCGGGCAAGTCGAGCGGATGACTTCCTGCTCCCGGGACACGTGTCACCGCTCCAGGCTATGGACGGAGGTGTCCTGCGGCGGGCCGGGCACACGGAGGCGTCTGTCGACCTGATGCGGCTCTCGGGTCATGCTCGTGTGGGTGTGCTGATAGAAATCTGCAGCCAGACGAGCATGGGAATGGCGGACCTCACGGAGTTGCAGGAACTGGCCGAAGAGTATTCGATTCCGATCATCACGATCGAAGCGCTGATACGCCACCGACGGCTCCGTGAGCAACTGGTGACGCGAGTGGTGGAAGTCGAGATTCCCACACGCCACTGCGGTTCCCCTAACGTGGTTTGCTATTCCGTCGCGCATGAAGATCAGGAACCTCTGGCCTTCATCTGGGGAGATCTGACAGCGGTCGCCGCTCCACTTGTTCGCATGCATTCGTCATGTTTCACCGGTGATGTTCTCGACTCCCTTCGCTGCGACTGCGGTGATCAGCTGCATATGGCGATGAAGATGATTTTCGAGGAAGGCACCGGTGCAGTGGTTTATCTGCCACAGGAAGGTCGCGGCATTGGACTGATGGCGAAACTGCGAGCCTACAAGCTTCAGGACGCAGGACTGGATACAGTCGAAGCCAACCAGCGACTGGGCTACAAGGCCGACATGCGAGACTACATGGTCGGACTGCAGATTCTGAAAGACCTGGGCCTCAACAGAGTCCGGCTTCTGACTAACAACCCGAAGAAGACCGACGCATTCGTCTATTCCGGTGTGGATCTCAGTGTCATCGAACAGGTCCCGATCGTTGCACCTCCACACGAGTACCGGAACCAGTATATGGAGACTAAGAAGACAAAGATGGGGCACCTCCTGCCCGATCGGGACTTTTGACGGAAAGTTGGGAATTTCCGGTTGTCAGTTATCAGCGGGGAGCAGGGCGCCGGACGGAAACCGTTCAGTGGAGAGTGCCCCTTCACCGTTGTCCCTGTCTTTGATTTCTGAGATGTCTCCCTGCATCCAAGCGACCTGCACCGGGATCTTCAAACAAAACGACCCCGCTCCAGGTTCCGGGCGGGGTTGTTTTGTTCTGACCTGTGCCGGCTGAGAACCGCCAGACGTCATTTCGCACCAGCGAGTCAAACGGGGACTGGCTCATCGTCCCAACTGTTGTGTGTACAATGCCATATTGTGTTGTCCGGAAATCGGACGGGCGCCGATCAGATTTCCACCACACGCCGGTGCCAGGTCAGCACTTCTGAGCGGCGTTTTTCACATTTCCTCCAACGGTCATGAGAAATTCGGGTTAGGCCGCAGCAGAATCTCCATTTGGCAGCATTGATTGATTACCCCTGACCATTTCTTCGGTGATGACGAACGCGGACCCTCGATCCACTTCCGGAAGTTCAAACATGATGTCAAACATCACATGTTCCACGATACTTCTCAATCCGCGAGCACCCGTGTCACGTTCTCTGGCCAGACGGGCGATTTGTTCGAGTGCCCCTTCCGTGAATTCCAGGCTGCAATCTTCCATTTCAAAAAGCTTCTCGTATTGACGAACCAACGCATTTCGCGGTTCGGTCAGAATCCGGACGAGAGCTGCTTCAGACAGCGGAGCCAAACTTCCAAGCACCGGCAGCCGTCCGAGTAGTTCCGGAATGAGTCCGAATTCCATGACGTCGTCGACCGTAGCACGTGTCAACAGATTTTGGTGGTCCTGTTCCTCCGCATCAGGCCCGGCCGCGTTGCCGAAACCGATCACCCTGTGACCCAGTCGTTGAGCAATGATGTCTTCCAGACCAATGAATGTTCCACCGCAAATGAACAGAATATTCGTAGTATCCAACTGGACGTACTGCTGCTCCGGATGTTTGCGCCCTCCCTGGGGCGGTACGTTCGCCACTGTCCCTTCGAGCATCTTAAGCAGTGCCTGCTGAACTCCTTCACCGGAGACGTCTCGTGTGATCGATACGTTTTGGCTAGTCTTGCCGATCTTATCGATTTCGTCGATGAACACGATACCTCGCTGCGCTACCTCAATATCGAAGTCAGCCGAATGCAGAAGCTTCAGCAGAAGGTTCTCGACATCTTCGCCCACGTAACCAGCTTCGGTCAGCGTGGTGGCGTCGCCGATGGCAAACGGTACCTGTAATACCCGGGCGAGTGTCTTCGCCAGGAGCGTCTTGCCACAACCAGTGGGACCGATCAGCAGGATGTTCGACTTTTCGATTTCGATTTCGTCGTCTTCATGGTCCTGAAGATGCATCAACCGCTTGTAGTGACTGTGAACTGCCACGGACAGCAGTTTCTTGGCGCGGTCCTGGCCGATCACATACTCGTCCAGTTCATGAACGAGGTCACGTGGTGAGGGGACTCCGGTGAATAACGGTTTGTGCGATCCTCGACGACGTTTCTCCTGATCCAAGATAGACGTGCACAGATCAATGCATTCACCGCAGATGTAAACGTCGTCAGGACCCTCGACGAGCGGTCCCACCTCGCGATAGTTCTTTCGGCAAAAGGAACAGTTCGCGTTCCGTTTGCCCTGGACGCTTTTCTTGCCCGTTCCAAAATCCTTACCAGATGGCATTACGTGTCCTTTGGGGCGTCACAGAATCCCTTGGCTGCGAATGCTGACTTTGGAGCAAAGTCCAGCGCAACAGGAAAGTCAATGAACGGATGGCAGGTTTCCAAAAGTGTTAGCGTCCCTGCCAACGGTGTCTCTTTGTTTTCGTGGTGTGTTGTTGTCTTCAGTGGCAAAAACTGGTCGAGAAAGGCTGGCAGACCCGACACAATCTAAATCAATGGATGTGAGAAAACCGATCCCGCTGATGTGATCATTTCAGACCGGTTTCCTTCGAGTCCAGGGATTCAGTTGTTGTCGGAAATTCCGCACGACTCACCGTTTGGGCAATGGATTCATGAGTTTCATTGAGGGATGAAGCAGGTGTCCTGACCATTAATCTGGTCAAACCTTCAAAATCCTTTTTATCCGACGAACCAGCAGCAGACGACTTTCGATCGTCATGCAGCCGGGCAACTAACTGACCATTGATGGATCGGAATTCTTTCTGGGACAGGTCACCTTTGCGGTGTAAATCATTGATCGTCGTCAACATCTGCCGGTCAACTTCGGTAGGATCCGAATCTTCGGTCGCGTGTGTTACCAGGCGGGAAATCAACCAGATGAAGACGACCAGCGCAATGAGCACAACTGCGAATACCAGCCATGACTCGGTGCCAATCGGAATTGGTTTGAGCGGCCAGAGCGCCAAATTCATAACTCATTTCCACAAGACGCTTTACGGATGTGGCCAGACCCTGAAACGACATCTTCGATCTCGTCCAGCAATTTAGCAAGCGTAATGCCGAACAGCCACAAAATTGGTAAGAGTGAGGTTTTAGCAGATGCGTCGGCGAAACCCGCCATTAGCAACTCCAGCCGGCAGTCATCGCTGGGAATACCCGGACCTGCGGTCCGACTCGAACTGCGAACATGTAACCAAGTTTGTCATCTTTACACCGGGATCGGCAGAACAGTCAGGTCCAGAGTTGTCGGAGGATCCCGGCATTTCGAAAGACCTGGGCTTCCGGAACGGTTAAAGGTGCCCGGAGGCCGTATTGTCTGACGCACCGCACACACCCCGAACACAGGCAATCAACCGCCGCACCGCCGCGCGATGTTGCACCAGATGAGACAGCGACACACTGTCTGTGTAGATCTGAGCAAGCCTCCGGTCCAGCTGATCCCGATCTTCTGATCTTTTCAACGGAATTTTCAGGTCCTTTGCATTGCCCCTGACCATTCTCAAACAATCGATCAATTGACGAAAATACACGTAGGCTGCCTGTGAAGACTTCCACAAATCTTTTGGCAGCAGATGGACTTTGTGAGCTGCCTGCAGTGCTTCCAGCGTGTTTGCGGTCCGCAGCAGGACGTGGCGCCGTCCGAACGTGAGCTGCAGTGCTTGGACAGAATACTCGATATCAACCAGGCAACCTTCGCTGAGCTTCGCGTGGATTGTTCCGGGTTGAACATGTTGACGCACCTGCAGCTCACGCAGTCCATTCATAGCCGCAAAGTCAAACGGCCGATGGTCGTAGACGACACGGTCGCGGACAGCCGTCAGTCGCTGGCCAAAGTCGGCGTCAGGCCCAATGCTCCTCATCTTGATCAGAGCCTGTCGCTCATAAGGCCAGGCACTCCCGGTCCGTGAATAGTAAGATTCAAACTGCTCAAGTGAGACAGCGGCAGAGCCAGCCTGCCCCCACGGTCGCATTCGAAGGTCGATTTCAAAGATCCCGTCGCGACGGGAGACCACGACCTCCGTTGTTTTCGCGAGCAAATGCTCAAACCAACGTGCCAAATGCTGACCATCGTCACTGTCATAAATCAGTAAAAGTTCCACATCTGACCCGTAACCCATTTCAACACCGCCAAATTTTCCGAGACCAACGAGCGTCCATGGGCAGTCTGGCACCGGGTCCGCCGAGTCATCCAGTTGCGAGAGCTCCCTCCAGGCAATGTCAGCCGCAGTTTCCAGGCTGATTTCAGCGAGCGTGGTGATCTCTCGACTGAAGTCGTCAAAGTCTCGGCAATGGCCGAGTACGTGTCTGAGTTCAATTCGAAACAGGTGCCGGTCTTTGAACCTGTTGAGCACCTCGTCGGCACTGGACTGCTGTGAATTCTGCCTGCAGTGCTCCAATGCCGTCTCGATTTCCTGACGCAACTCTGATGGATCCGCCGGGTAACTCAACAGGTCCGGTGTACTCAGAAACGGTATCAGGTGTGACTCATGCTGAAGCGCATCTTCCCACAGGTGTCGACTCAGCCCAAGAACCCGAGCCACCTTTTGAAGCACGTCAGGGTTACGCAACATCAGCGTACTGCGGGTATGACCGGTGTGATGCAAAAGAGACTGCAGCAGCCGACGAAACCTCAACAGCACCGGTCCGGGATCTGCACTGGTTGGCAACCACAGCATGAATTGCTGTATCAGGGTAACAGTCGTGTGGACTTCCTGGATTCGCGCATCCGTCAGCACCGCCTGCCGATCAGCCTCTGTGATGTACAATTCATCCTGAACCTCATCCTTCTTAGTGTCAATTCGGGCTCGTCGAATTCGAAACCCGCACAGATGGAGCGCGTTAGACAGTTCAAACAGAAAACCGGGATTATCCGCGGAGCGGATCGTTACCACTGTGGCGGAGAGATCGGCCGCAGGCCGGTCTACGATTTTCAGATCAGACTTCACGGGGTTTTGACGCGGGATTGCCTGCATTCTCGTGCAAAACAGAGCGATCAATTCCTCTCGCACCACTTCAATTCCGTGACTGCGAGTCGTCAGAATCAATTGACTGATCCCGTCACGAATCGAACGAATTGATTTGACCGGAAGAATCTTGGACGACCGTGACTCGATAGAAAGACAGGCCGCAAAAAGACCTTCTGGTATTACGAAATTATCCATCCGGGCTTGCCCCGCGGCAACGACCCCTCGACGAATATCAAACCCGGCGGAAAACAAAACACCGCTGACCAGCGCCAACAGCTCCGGTTCATCCGGCAGGCAAATCAACAAAACCGCTCGACCCGGTTTGATCACGACCAGATCCACTGCGACCGCCTGCGACTCCGCAGCCTCTTCCATTAGTTTCTGCATCGCGGTGCCGGCGAAGACCGCGGACGAATCGGATCTCAGGCCGATTTCACCTGCTGTACGCAAAATTGCCGCTGGAACATCCTGGGGCAGTCTCTCTATTCTCCGACGAAAGTGGCGGTCGAAAATACGTCGTATCGCGCGGCGATGTTCATCAAATCGACTCATAAACGCTTCGGCGTTCGGATAGTCCACGCGCAGTGCCAGCCAGTCCCGCAGTTCCGGCTGTTCCGGGATTACATGGGTCTGGCGATTGTGCTGCAGCTGCAGTGCATGCTCGATCGCCCGCAAGAACACATATCCATCCCGCAGCTGCTGATAATCAGCCGCGGGCAACAGTCCGAATTCTGTCAGACGGACCAGAGCGTCCATCGTATTAGCACTGGCGACACGCGGTTCTGTAGCACCGTGAATCAACTGCAGCGACTGCACCAGAAATTCAATGTCCCGTATTGAACCGCTGCCCAGTTTCACTTCGATATTATTTCTGCCACTGTTCCGCAATCCGGCTTCAATTCGATCCTTCATCAACCGAATGCTCGCACGAATACTATCGTCGGACTCCGTGAACAGCACCTGAGGCACCAGCGACAGCAGGTGCTCCGCGACTTCGGCGTCGCCGGTGACAAAGCGAGCCTTCAGTAATGCCTGTTTCTCCCACAGTTGTGCATCATGCGACAGGTACTCCAACCATGATTCCATTGTCGTCACGAGGGGACCCGCACTGCCCCATGGTCGCAGACGCAGGTCGACGCGATACAGAAAACCGGTTTCGAAGTGTTCGTTGAGTCCGTCGACCATACGACGAGCGATGGAACGTGACTGGTGATCCTGGCTTCGCGCGACCAGCACAAGGTCGATGTCAGAGCTGTAGTTGAGTTCTTCTCCGCCGTGTTTGCCCAGGGCAAGAACCGCAAATGGCGGTCGAGCCAGGCCACTGTCGCTCATGGCGATTTCGAGGCACAAACGGACCATTGCGTCGGCCAGCAATGACAACTGCAACGTGACGTGCTGAAGACCGAGTAACCCAAAGATGTCACACATCCCGATGCGCAGCTGTTCTCGGCGCTGGTAAAGTCGCAGCTGGACCACAGCAGGGCGAGAGTCGTCACCCTGAAACCGTCTCGCTTCAGCACAGAAGTCTTCGCGTGATTTGAGTTCGGAAATCCTGCGGTGACGTGCCAGGAAAGGCAGTGTATCGGGGTTCCTTAACAGCACCTGTGTCAGAAATCGACTTCCACTGGCGAAACGGTCCAGAATATCAAGTGACCGAGGTGATTCCGTGAACAATGCGAACGCATCGGTGCTGCACTGTGTTGCACGGACGAACTCACAGGCCGATTCCAGCATGAGAGCCGGGGAGCGGGATTTGCGCAGAATTCGTCTGAGCACCACGTACCACTCCGGCGGCAGCTCCACGGTGCCGCCGCCGTCTTCCCACCGTCGCCGCAGTTCGATCAGGCATTCGGCCGCACGGTTGGCCTGTAACCAGCCACTGCCGTTCAGAGCAGCGGTGATTTGATCCAGCTGGTCGGGGATGAGGTTGTCAAATTGAGGAATCATTCCGGAACTGACTTCGCGATGTTGTGATCATCCAGGACGATGACGATAAGGGGACATGACTCTTCGATTCCATCGTAAATGCTGAAAAAGACGTCATGACGAATCCAACGTCAGACCTGCTGCAGACTTTTGACAATCCGTACCCGGGTCGCGACTACATTGTTCAAACCGTCGCTCCGGAGTTCACATCTGTTTGCCCCATGACCGGGCAGCCCGATTTTGGAACATTGACGATCACCTACGTTGCGGACAAAACCTGCTTTGAACTCAAATCACTGAAACTTTACCTGCAGCAATATCGCAACCATGGTGCATTCTACGAGGATGTCACGAATCTAATTCTGGATCACCTCGTCCAGATGACGAAACCTCGCTGGATGAAAGTTGAGGCTGATTTTACCCCACGTGGCGGTCTCCGCACATCGGTGACAGCTGAACATGGTCAACATCCGAAATAAGCAACTCAGGAACCAGGGCACTCAGGAACCAGGGCACTCAGGAACCAGGGCACTCAGGAACCAGGGCACTCAGGAACCAATTATGGCTAAAGCATGGGGCGGACGGTTTCAGCAGGACACAGATCCCCGGGTAGAAGCATTCACCGAGTCGATCAGCTTCGACAGTCGCCTGTACAAAGTTGATGTCCGAGGATCAAAGGCGCATGCTCGAATGCTCGCTCACGTGGGACTTATCGACGATGATGAGTGCAGACAGATTTGCGAGGGACTCGATCAAATCATAACCGAAATCGAATCGGGTGAGTTTGAGTTCAAGGCGGAACTCGAAGATATCCACATGCACATTGAGAGCGCGCTGATCAGTCGCATCGGTGATGCCGGCCGGAAACTCCACACCGGACGCAGCCGAAATGATCAGGTCTCGACAGATCTGCGACTTTATGTCCGGAACTGCATTGACGAACTGGATGAGCTGCTCGGCCAGTGCCAGCAAGCATTCCTGGGACGCTGTGAGCAGGATGCTGGTGTGATTCTGCCGGGTTACACACATCTGCAGCGGGCACAACCCGTTCTGGCCGCTCATTACTGGCTGGCCTATTGTGAAAAATTTCAACGGGACCGCGATCGATTGAGGGACTGCCGCATCCGGGTGAACGTGTCTCCATTGGGTGCGGCTGCTCTGGCGGGATCATCACTGCCCATCGACCGAAAATTCACGGCAAACACTCTCGGTTTTGATAGTATCGCTTCCAACAGTCTCGATGTCTGCAGCGATCGAGACTACCTCGTAGAGTTCGTTTTTTCGCTGTCACTGGTGGCGGCCCATCTGAGTACATGGTGCGAAGAATGGATCATCTGGTTCACGACGGAGTTCTCATTCCTAAAACTACCCGACGCCTACACCACCGGATCGTCCATCATGCCGCAAAAACGTAACCCGGACGTCCTGGAACTCATTCGTGGCAAGACGGCCCGCGTCATGGCGGCTGTCCCGCAACTGCTGATGCTGGTCAGGAGTCTGCCGATGGCCTACAACCGCGACCTTCAGGAAGACAAGCTGGCCACGTTTGATGCCTTCGACACCGTCAAATCGTGTCTGGAACTCACACCGTCGATCGTGGCAGGTGCAGAACTGCAGCGCGAACATATTGAGTCAAGACTTGAAGATGGCTTCCTGGACGCCACAGCACTGATGGAGTATCTGATTCGAAAGGGCGTCCCCATGCGGACCGCCCACGAAACAGTGGGAAAACTGGTCGCTGTCTGCGAATCGCGTTCCTGCCGGCTGGCAGATCTTTCCCTGGAAGAACTTCAGGCGGCCTGTGATCTAATTCAGCAGGACGTTGATTCGGTGCTCGGAGCGAAGAATGCGATGCAGGGCCTCATCAGTTTCGGTTCCGGTGGTGAACAACCCGTTGCCGATCGAATAGCCTGGTGGCAGGGTCAGACTGGCATTTGATATTCAATACGTTCACGTTGATGATGGGAGGGGTTCGACCCAGAAAAATGCCGAGTCCATTTTGCTGGAGGGAGCGTCCTGCGTCCCTGAATGTCGCAGCCTTAATTATGGTTTCGTCAGATCCATGTTCGACAAAATCCGCCTTAAACGTTTCTTCGCCCTGGCCGGTCGCGTCTCCGAATTCCCGGAAGAACTGTAAGTTTGCTGCGCCAATGTCTCGCCATCACGATCCTCGCGATTTGACAGGCTGCAACACCGTTGTGACACGATCTTACCTGAGTGAAAACCAATACGGGACAATGACACGGGCTGGCGTTCGCTCGGTGAAGATTGATTCTGCCGGAAGGGAGCAATATTCGTCTCATCACCACCGAGTGTCACGGCTGCTTTCAAAGCGGCGTCAGCTTTCCAGCGGCTGCTGCTTCCAGGGGATCGGCATGGTGGGCGGCGTGCGGTGTCGATCTTTTCGCTGATCTTTTGGGCGGTCCTTAAACCAGGTGACGAGCCTGGCCAGCTGTTTCACGGCTTCTTCGTAAGCAGCCTTGCCCTTTTCCTCTGTCGCCAGCTCAGCCTCCCCGAGGACACCGGATTCCGAGTAGCTGCTGGTCCATGAGACAACGGTACCCGGTCCCTGCTGGAATAAATCGACGAAATTGAACGGGTTGTTCTCTTCATTGAACGAGATGGTTCCACTTTCAATTTTGTCTTTCCTGACATGGTCGCCATCCAGATAGAGATACATGGACGTCTCCAACTCTCCGGCATGAGCGCAACCGCCAGGGAATTTACTTTCGCGCCAGTTTTGCAGGAATGTTTTGTCTACGGTCAGAAGGTTCCACCACGCAACGAGCATGCACTCAGCATCCGTCTCCAGGCAGGTCCGGCGCGAGACGAGGTCCAGGTTCGGCATATTGGAGCCGTGGCCATTGAGCAGGATGATTTTTTTAAAGCCGTGATAGGCCAGCGAGCACGTGATATCGAGCACATGCTGCATAAAGTGCTCAAAGTCATTGTTGATCGTGCCCGGAAAGTCCATCACGTGGCCGGTGTAACCGTAGGCCACGATAGGCAACACCAGTATCTTTTCGGGTGCCCGTTTCCCTGCTCCGGCTGCGACTCCGCTGGGACAGACCAGGTCGACATCCAGCGGCAGATGAGGACCGTGCTGCTCAACGGCTCCACAGGGCAGGATGCAGACTTTACCGAGGTCGACGGCGTCATTGATCTCCGGCCAGGTGAGTTTCTCGTATCGGTATTCGGTTACAGCTCGACTACTCATGGTGAAAATTCCGTGGTTACCGTGAAAGGTTCATGCCACTTTTAACAGTTCTGTCAATTGGACCAGCTGACGGGAACTCCAACTGCATCAGTCAACGGCAGTCATTTGCAACTCACTGAGCTGGAGATCACGTCACCCCGGAACCAGGTCCGGTCAGTAGATGTCCGGTTCGCCCACCTGCGAACCATCGGACTGCAGGAACCGAAAGTCGCAGCCATCACAGGCCTGAGTGATTTCATTTTCCAGCAGATGTCCGTATCCCCGCGTGAACCGTTTTGCGGGCGCTGTCCATTCGCTCTGACGTCGGGCAAATTCCTGTTCGTCAATTTCAGCATGCAGGCGTCTGCCGGCGACATCGAGCGTAATCATGTCGCCGTTGCGGACAAACGCAAGTGGACCGCCAGCGGCTGATTCCGGGGTCACGTGCAGGACGCAGGTTCCATAACTGGTACCGCTCATCCGAGCATCACTGATACGAACGATATCGCGAACGCCTTGCGCCAGCAATGTCTTCGGAATTGGCAGCATACCCCATTCCGGGATCCCCGGTGCGCCAACCGGACCCGCATTCTGCAATACAATCACATGATCGGCAGTGATCCTGAGTGCAGGGTCGTCGATGCGGGCCTTCAGGTCTGCATAGTCGGAAAAGACTACAGCCGGTCCCGTGTGCTGCTGCAGGTGTGGATCGGCGGCCGCCGGCTTGATGATAGCGCCGTCGGGACAAAGGTTACCGCGCAGGACGGCCAGACTGTTGCCGGCACATACGGGGTTCTCCATAGTGCGAATCACGTCGTCGTCGTACACTTCAGCACCATCAACTGATGCTCCCAGTGTGATCCCGGCCGTTGTGAGTACAGTCGTGTTCAGCAGATGAGTGATGCGAGACATCAGCCCGCGCAACCCACCAGCATCGAAAAAGTCTTCCATCACGAATGTTCCGGCCGGACGCACGTTTGCCAGGACGGGTGTCGTCTGTGAAACTTCATCAAAGTGTTCCAGAGTTAGCGGGATCTGAGCCCTCCCTGCCAGAGCCATCAAATGGATGATGGCATTCGTGGAGCCGCCGATGGCCATCAGAGTCACAATGGCATTTTTGAACGCTGCATTCGTCATGAGTTCACGCGGACGAACGTCGTGCCATGCCAGTTCGACGGCCTGACGACCTGTCCTTGCTGCCATTGCCGGATGAGACGAATGAGTTGCCGGGATCGATGCAGCACCCGGCAGGCTCATCCCCATGGCTTCGGCAATCGATGTCATTGTTGACGCCGTCCCCATTGTCATGCAGTGTCCGCTCGACGGAGCAATATGGTCTTCCAGTTCCGCCCAGGCGTCGCACGACAGTCTTCCTGCTCCGCGTTCCGCCCAGTATTTCCAAACATCACTGCCACTGCCGAGAGACTCCCCGCGCCAGCGAGCGCGATTCATGGGTCCACCCGGCATTACAATACTGGGCACATCCGCCGTCAGAGCTCCCATCAGCAGTGCAGGAATTGTTTTGTCGCAGCCGCCCAGCAGCACAGCCGCGTCAATGGGATAGGCCCGCAATACTTCCTCGACTTCCATCGCCAGCAGGTTGCGATAGAACATCGACGTGGGTTTCATAAAAGTTTCCGACAGTCCCAGCACGGGTATTTCCACAGGAAATCCACCCGCCTGCCAGATCCCTCGCTTGATATCGTCGACACGCTGTCGAAAGTGAGCGTGACAGCTGATGAGGTCATTTCCGGTATTTAGAATGGCAATGACCGGTTTGCCTTCGAATTCCTCTTTCGCATACCCGGACTGCTTCTGGCGCGATCGATGCCCAAACGAACGAAGATCATCGGGGCCAAAGAAACGATAACTGCGGAGTTGATCCGGTCGGCGGCGAGGATTCGAGAACATGAGCAAAGACACAATTCTGAAGAACGGTGGTCAGACGCAGACCAGATTTGTATTCGGGAACTCACGTAGTCTCAAGTGCGTGGGCACGATCACCATGCACAAGTCCGACGGATGGAGTCGACATGATTAATGCCGAACTCACCCGGTCACAGTATTCGGACTGAGCTGATTTTTGTTTGTCGACGATGCCCCAGAGCCCTTCGTACAGGCGCATTCGGGGGAAATGCACATCACCAGCATATCGGGCGACATTGTCGGAGCAGGCTGCCGTGACGCAGACAGCACGTGTTCAGCAGCGTACAACTAAGGGCGTGCGAGTTGCAGCGAATCTGTCTGGTGCAAACAATACAGGATCGATATTCTGATTACTGCTGCACGACACGGAACGCCGAAACGACCGATCAGCCTGCTGAGCACACCGTTCTGATGGACTTTCTTCTGCAAGTCAAATTGTGGTGTTTCCTCTCAACTTACGTCGTGGCGCTAATCGCTGAAGTCGCTCAGTTCATTCACGTGCGCACGCGGACCCTGCAGATACTGGTATTTATTGCTGTCGTGGCTGGCCTGACTGCCCACACAGCCTACCTGATGGCAAGGTTTCAGTCATCGGGCCTTCCCCCACTCGTCGGAAGCAGTCATGACTGGCTGCTCGTGCTTGCGTGGCTGGGAGTAGTTCTGCTGGTGATACTGATATTCAGGACCAGGTCGTCTCAGGGAATCTTTCTGCTGCCAGTGGTCGTTTTCCTCGTACTGCTCGCTGTGTCTGTAGATGCCAGTCCGGCGGACGTAGAACGTACCGGCGCAGGTCGCTGGTGGACCATGCTCCATGCGGCCTCTCTTGCCGTCGGGATCGCGCTCGTTGCTGCCGCCAGTGGATCCGCTCTGATGTATTTGTTGCAGTACCGCAAACTGCAAGGGAAGATTGCGTGGGTGCGTCGACTGCGGCTGCCGAATCTGGAGCGTCTCACCGCCGTGAACTATTGGTTGGTGCTGTCGTGTTTTCCGCTGCTGACGATCGGTCTGTTCACAGGATTTGTGCTTTCCGGCGGAGCACCTGGAGGTGTTTCACGGCCCTGGCAGGACCCAATTGTATGGGCCACAATCACCGTATGGCTCATAATGTCGGTAAATCTTGCTCTGCTGTTTCGCAGAAAAGACCAAACGGGACGAATGGTGGCCCGCAGAACGTTGCTGGCTGGTGGGTTATTGTTGGTCACAATCTTTGGCCTGACATTCGTGACTGGAGGGATTCACAACGATTCCGGTTCGGATGCCCCCGATGTCCACACCGATCTCAATCATTCCTGATTTTTTTCTTTATGAACGTTGTCGTGCTCAGCTGCAATCACCATAACGCGCGGCTTGATATCCGCGAGAAGCTGGCGTTTTCGAACGAAAAGCAGCTGAAGGCAGCCTATGCACACTGGCACCAGCGACATCCAGATTCGGAACTGGTTGTGCTGTCTACCTGTAATCGCGTGGAAATCTACGCCGCTGAGGACAACACTGACCAGTCGCTGTCATTGCGACAACTGTCGGAGTTCGTTTCTGAGTTCCACGATATTCCTTCGGATGACTTCACTGACAGCGTTCTTTTTCACCACGGCCGTGATGCGATTAGTCACCTCTTCGAAGTTGTCTGCAGTCTCGACAGTATGGTGCTCGGTGAGGCACAGATCGTCACACAGGTCAAAGAGGCATACCGCATTGCAGGTGAACAGAATTCCTGTGGGCCGCTGACAAATCATCTGTTTCAGTACGCTTTGAAAGTTTCAGCGCGAGTCCGAACAGACACAAAGCTGTCGGAAGGTCGAGTTTCCATTGCCAGCGTTGCGGTCGGTGAGTATGCCCGGGAGATATTCAACCGACTCGACAACAAGCTGGTGCTGGTCATTGGGGCCGGTGAAATGGCAGAAGAAACCCTGCGTTACATACAGGATGCAGGTGGTCAGGACTTTGTCATCGTGAATCGCCGGCTTGAGCGAGCGGATCTTCTGGCACAGCAGTTCAGTGGCCGGACAGCCACGATGGAACATCTGGATCACTGGATGGCGCAAGCGGATCTGATTGTCAGCACAACAGGAGCCACCACCACCATTGTTGATCGTGAGCAGTTTGCCGCGGTTCGTCGTGCCGGAAATCGACATCCCGTGCTGATTCTTGACCTGGGGGTTCCAAGGGACTTTGACTCGCAGATCGGTCACATCGACGACAATGTGTTCCTGTATGACATTGATAAACTCGAAGATACGTGTGAAAAAAACCGACGAGCCCGCAAAAGAGAGGTCAAACAGGCGCGACAGATCATTCAGGACCAGACGGACAGATTTTTGCATGAAGTGAACCACCGTGCCACAGGTCCTGTGATTCAGCGGTTGCGAGCCAATTCCGAGCAGATCAGTCGTGCTGAACTCGACATCCTGTACCGGCGATTACCTCATCTGTCGGACGAAGATCGGGCGGCCATGGACAAGACCGTACACCGCATCGTCAATAAATTGCTGCATCCGCCACTGGAAACTCTGCGCGATGAAGCGCGGTCCGGATCACCGGATGGCCTGCTTGAGGCAGTCCGCCGTCTCTTTCATCTCGGTGACCGGAAAGAATGAAGGGGGAAGTAGTAGGCACAGGATTGCCATCTCTTCGCTCGACGCATTCGTCTAAAATGCCTTGTGACTGTCCAGCAGGAGCGTTACTGGACCGTCATTGGTCAGGCTGACTGTCATCTGAGCCTGAAACTGTCCAGTCTCAACTTTCAGCTCGTGTGCACGCAGTTCGGCAACAAAGCTTTGGTAGAGACTGCTGGCTTTTTCCGGTGGTGCAGCAGCCACAAAGCCGGGGCGGCGACCTTTACGGCAGTCACCCAGCAGCGTAAATTGGCTGACAACTAAAACAGCCCCACCCACGTCCTTCAACGCCAAGTTCATGCGGCCATCGTCGTCGTCGAAGACGCGCAGGTCAGCGACCTTGCCGGCAAGCCAGATGACGTCCTCCTGGGTGTCGACGTTTGCTACTCCCAAAAGGACAACAAAACCGACACCTATTCGGCCAGTCAGCTTGCCGTCGACAGTGACCGCTCCACTTGAAACTCGCTGAATCACTGCACGCACAGGAACTGTATCCGCAGCTAAGATTCAAATCCTAGGACGTCGGCCATCGAATACATACCCGCACCTTGCGCAATTACGAATTTTGCAGCCTGAAGAGCCCCAAAGGCATAACTGTCACGAGTGTGGCTTCGCACCGTCAGATCGATCGTCTCCCCCATCATTCCAAATACGATGGTGTGTTCTCCAACATTGTCACCGGTTCTAAGCGCGTGGTAGCCGATTTCAGTCTGTCGACGCAAACCTGTGCGACCCTGGCGACCGTGGATGTGTTCTGTTTGCCCCATATTATCCGCAACGATTCTTCCAAACCGCAGGGCAGTTCCGCTGGGTGCATCTTCCTTAAAACGATGATGGCGTTCGATAATCTCCACGTCGACTCCGGCTGTGTTGTTGCGTAACGCGGCAGCCGTGTCTGCCACGAGTTTCATCACCAGATTTACCGCGAGACTCATGCTGGGAGCCATTACAATGGGTACTGACTGAGCAGCGGCATCAATGACGGACCTGTGCTTCTTTTTCAGGCCCGTAGTCGCAAGTACCAGGGGAATGCATCTTTCTTCACACGTCCCGACGACTGCCTCGACCCCGTCCGGAGTCGAAAAATCAATCACGACGTCAACTCTGTCCTCAAGCGTCGAATTGATCATTACATCGCAGGCCCCGTGTCCGCAGACAAGACCTGCATCACGCCCCATATCCGGATGACTGGCCGATTCCAGTGCGGCTGCCAGCTCAAGCTCATCATCCTGCAGCGACAGCGCTGTGACTCGCTGTCCCATACGGCCGGCCGCCCCATTGACGGCAAGCTTGATTGAGGGATCCGACATGATGTTGTACTTTCGGAGTCTCACGCGTTCGGCTGCAGTGTGATTTGAGCTGGTGCGCGCCGGAGTGCATTTTTTGAGTGATTCGAACGGCTCCGAGATCAACTGCGAACGGTAATTGGCTGGTAGGCTCGTTCTTTGGGACCAGTGTAAATCTGGCGAGGTCGATTGATGCGTGTGCTGGCATCTTCCCGCAATTCTTTCCAGTGAGCGAGCCAGCCTGGAAGACGCCCGATAGCGAACATTACAGTGAACATGTTGGTCGGGATGCCCATCGCCCGATACAGAATTCCGCTGTAGAAATCGACATTTGGATACAGATTCCGTTCGACAAAATATTCGTCTTCGAGAGCAACGCGTTCGAGATCCATGGCGATTTCCAGCAGTGGATCATCTATTCCCAGTTCTTCCAGTACATTACCGGTCATCTTTCGCAAAATAGTGGCCCGTGGATCGAAGTTCTTGTAGACACGGTGGCCGAATCCCATCAAACGGAAGTCATCGTTTTTGTCTTTGGCCTTGTCAATCCACTTCTGAAATCCACCCCCATCTTCGGCAATCAATTCCAGCATTTCCAGGACTTTCTGATTCGCTCCACCATGAAGCGGCCCCCACAATGCGCAGATACCCGAGGAAATTGCAGCAAAGATATTCGCACGGCTGCTCCCCACGATGCGGACGGTCGACGTGCTGCAGTTTTGCTCGTGGTCAGCGTGCAGAATCAGCAGCATGTTTAGCGCTTTGACTATCACGGGATTGATCACATATTCCTCGGTGGGTACTGCAAACATCATATGCAGGAAGTTTGCACCATAGGATAAACCGTTGAGTGGATAGATTGTCGGCTGACCAATGGATTTCTTGTAGGCGTAGGCAGCGATTGTCCGGATTTTTGCAATCAGCCGCACGAAGTTGGGATCGTTGCTCTCTGCTTCGGTTCCTGGGTAGTAGGTTGAAAGTGATGCAACCATAGCCGACAGAATGGCCATCGGATGAGCGTTTGGCGGAAACCCTTCGAAGAACTTTTTCATGTCTTCGTGGATCATGCTGTGATAGGTCAATTCTTCACGAAAACCGGATGACTGCTCAGCAGTAGGCAGCTCACCGTAGAGCAGCAGGTAGGCGACCTCTGCAAAATCCGAGTGTTCGGCCAGCTGTTCGATTGGGTATCCGCGATACCGCAGGATGCCGTTTGTACCATCGATGTACGTAATCGCGCTGTAGCACGCCCCCGTGCTGGTAAATCCTGGATCCAGAGTGATCGCTCCGGTTTTCGAGCGCAGCTCTCCGATCTTGATGCCGACTTCGTCTTCAACACCGTGGACAACAGGAAATTCGTAGTCTTGGCCATCCAGATGCAATCTGGCCGATGTCATTTATGTTGTCCTTGCAACGGAATATGGCTACTAACACATTACTTGGGACACTGCAGCTGCACCACTCGGATTTCCCGGTCACCACACCTGATGCAGCCATCCGGCAGACGTTCACAGGCAGCACTCGCGGGACGTCGGTCATTCTACTATACTGCCAAGGCAAACACGGATGCCTGACGGGGAAACTCAAGTTCGCGGAAGTCAGCAGCGTGCACGGGGCTTACGGTATCAGCGCGGCCGAAAAAGTAAACTCAGGGAGTCGTGGAACCAGAGTGAACCCTCACACTCAGATTTCGAACGAATCGTTGATAGTAGTACATCGTGTTTTGCGACTCACACGTCGCAACAGTCCTTTGAGCACCTTACTTGGACCAATTTCATAGAAATCGGTGCAGCCGGCATCAATCAGGGCCCGAAGTGATTCTTCCCAGTGAACCGGATTGACGACCTGTCGAACCAGAACATCACGGATCTCCTGTGGATCCGAATGAGACTTCACATCCACATTTGAAATCACAGGCAGGTCCGGTGTTTGCAGATTGACGTCGGCAATCGCCTCTGCGAGAGCGTCATCCGCCGGCTTCATGAGCTCCGTGTGAAACGCACCCGCGACAGCTAAGGGAACAGCCCGCCCGCCGGCGGCCTCCGCCAGCTCCGCTGCACGCTCACACGCCGCATTCACACCACTCACAACCAGATTTCCCGGACAGAGGTAGTTTGCGATCTGAATGATGCCATGACCTGCCGCCTCCGTACAGATTTCCTGCACCTGATCAACGTCCAGCAGCAGAATACTGACCATCCCTGAAGGAGTGACGTCCGCGGCTGCCTGCATTGCCTGGCCTCGTCGTTGAACCAGCCGCAGTCCATCTTCGAATGAGAGCGCTCCAGCAAAGACGAGTGCGGTGTATTCCCCCAGACTCAATCCAGCGGCAATTTCGCATCCCAGCACTACCTCAGGACTGTTTGCCCGCAGCTTTTCCAATGCCGCCAGACTGGTGACAAACAATGCCGGCTGACTGATGATTGTTAAATCCAGTTCCGCAGCCGGACCCGCAAAACAAATCTGGGCCAGATCGTAGCCAAGGATATCGGCGGCATTATCGAAGAGTTCATTTGCTCTCGGGTATTGTTCTGCCAGACGCTGTCCCATGCCAACATGCTGTGCTCCCTGGCCGGGAAACAAGAAGGCGATTTTTGACATGACAGTTTCCTGATACAGCACGACTTGGCGGCCGGAACGGACTCAGAGCTCATGAAGGCCGTTCAGGCATTCACCATCTGTGCCGCAAGTTGTTCGACGATTTGCGAGTTAATATTGTGTGCGTCCATGTCCACCGCCATACGAAGTGCGTTCCCGACGGATCGCGCGTCACTGGACCCGTGGCAAATAATGCATGTGCCATCAATTCCCAGCAGCGGCGCTCCACCTGCTTCCTGATATCGATAACGTTGACCCAGTGCATTTAGAACACCAACAACTCGCTCGCGTTCGTCATCCAGTTCCGTGAGCAGCGCTTCTGCTACAGACTTCATCATGAACGATGCCATTCCTTCGCTCACTTTTAGAATAATGTTACCCACAAACCCTTCACACAGCAGCACATCCGCTTCACCCTGATACAACCCCCGGCCTTCCACGTTACCGACGTAGCGATCACGAAATTGTGATACTGACAGCCGCTGATTAGTTTCGCGGTAAAGGTCGTTTCCTTTGCCGTCCTCACTGCCAATATTCATGAGTCCAATTCGCGGTTCGACGATCCCTAAAATCTCCCGCGCGTAAATGCTCCCCATCACACCGTATTGGAGCAGGTGCTCGGGTCGTGCATCCGGATTGGCACCCACGTCCAGCAGTACACTGGACCCTTTGAGGGTTGGCAGGGTCACGGCAATCCCAGGTCGCCTGATCCCCTTGAGAAACAGACGAGTACGCAATCCTGCCGCCACCACCGCGCCTGTGTTTCCGGCACTCACGACGGCATCGACATCACCGCCAGCCATCAGCTTCCAGCAGACGGAAATGGAACAGTCCGGCTTTTCCCGCAGAGCGAGCGTTGGCTTTTCGTCCATGCCGACGACGCCGTTTGACTCAACGATGGAAAGGCGTCCAGCGGCGGATCCTGATGCCACAAGCTGTGGCTCCAGGACAGAGCGGTCACCCACAAGGATTACTTCCAGATCCTTAGTCTGATCGACTGCCCGAATCGCGCCTTGGACATTGGGGTCCGGAGCGAAATCGCCCCCCATCGCGTCAAGCGCGATCCGCATCAGCCTAGTCCTCGTCTTCTTCAACCAGCGTTCGACCCTGGTAATAGCCGCAGGTCGGACAAACGACATGGGTAGGGAGGGAGCTTCCACACTGTGGACAACGCGCCAACTGGATCGGCTTAACGGCGTTATGACTGCGACGCTTCCGCGAACGGGACTTGGAATGTCTTCTCTTGGGTACTGCCATGACCATTGACCTTCAGGGAGTCAAACACTCCGGGCACGCCATCTCATTGAATACGAAACCGCCGCTGGTGATTCGTTGTTTCACAAATAAGATCGGACACATTCCGCGTCAGTCCTGAAGAGCCTCCCGGGACATGCGCATCTCAGTCTGATTGAGGCACCAAATATCAGTATGAATCCAAACGACCGGGGCTTCGGGATTCGCCAGAATGTTCTGAACCGCGACCAATTCCAGAATGAAAGAATCCTACAATGGATCTTGATGAGGGGGCGGGATTCAGCCTGATTGGGACCCAAACCGACGACAAATAGTGGACTTCACGGTTTGGCGTTCCAAAGAGAGGGACCAGCTCTTCAGGTTCTGGCATCCTGTCAGGAACCGGACTGGATGTCAAGGATGGGCTAACTCTGCCGGGACGATTCCCACCAAGGCAACAGAGCCAAACTGCCATGTCGTCGAAAGAAAGCAAAACCGGAGTCGTTCTGTTTTCCGGTTGGCAGAAAACTGGATAGGTTTGGCCCTGGTCCTGATCGCCGCCGCACCGCCATAGATAAGGGGAATTCCGATGCATCCGGGGTTTGGGAGGTCCGGTATTGTTCCAACACCTCCCGGAAAATCCGGCTTCTTCGGTCACAACAATTCTTCAATCATCTCCGAGGAGTATGTCACCAGTGACTGCGGCCCTTGGACTCCATGAACACTGTTATCGTTTCGTGTCACTCGTTTTATGAGGCGTCCCGCCTTGATATCCATCAAAAAGTAGCCTCGAGGCCGCGCACTCACCAGTTGTGCCTTTGCCACAATTGATTTCAGGCGACGCACCGGCGAGGTTGAGAATTTGATCCGCGCAATCCCATTCTCCACTGATTCCAGTCGATACGTCGTCAGTAATTGAATCTCTCGAGTGAAATCCTTCGCAATTCGCACTTTGACAGGAGTGATATACGTCCAGGAGTCTCCGGTCTGAACGGGGGCTTCCGGAAGCGGCGGCATGAGCCTGGTTTCCGGATCGTCAGCTTTTTCCGGCAGCTTGATTTCCTCGTTCTTGTTCGTCGGCATACCCGTTGGCATCACGGAAAATTTCGGTGCTTCCCGACGCAGCCTGTCTGCAACTCGGGCAAACATCTTCGGGATCTCAGACGGCTTCATCGTACTCCGGAAAACGACTGGAGGGTCGTCGTTGACCTGTCTGGACATTTCAATTTGTTCAAACTGCATCACGAGGTCCGCTTTTCCGGTTGCGTCAATCCCACTGACTTCGAACCGCCGCACCTGTTCCACGTGTTCCAAATCGGATTTTCTGGCGCCGGCCCCCGTGAAACACAGCTCCCCGAATTTCTCTGACCGATACCGAATGACTTCTCCTTCAAGAAATCGATACCTCAGCAGATACTCGTCTGCTCCGCTCTCGGGTTGATCGGTCGAACTGGTCTCGGCTGTAACGTCTGAACTGGGCCTGCCCGCACCGGGCTCGTTGCCAATCAGTGTTTTCTCTCCGGCGTCACAGGCCATGAACGGGATGAGAAACAGCCAGAGTCCTGTTGTCAGTCGTCCACGCTCATTCATCTGTTTCATGGCCATTCACTTCCGGGCGAATTGATCAGTAAGACCTCTGCAGCTGCGCCTTCAATGGCTCCAAAGTCTTGGAACGGATTCAGGTCCAGCTGAGAAGAGCAGAGTACCGACATCGATCCTCAATGATCGACCCCGTATTCCCGGCTGGACCCACAGGAAAGCTCACTGTGTCGATGGGAATCAGCATTTTCCGCCGTTACGATACCCGCCCGGATGACTTGATGGCAGTTCCTGCCACAGTTGAATGGCTGTCAGCAGCAACGACACATGGTTCCCCGGTTTTCCGTTTCCAGACCATCAAGACAGACGCTCTGAAAGCCCGCAGATGACCACTTATTTCCCGGACATCAGCAACGTCGAATACGAGGGCCCAAAGTCAAAGAACCCACTGACATTTCATTACTACAATGCAGAAGAAGTTGTCGAAGGCCGCTCGATGCGGGACTGGCTGCGATTCAGTGTTTGCTACTGGCACAGCTTTCGTGGCACTGGTGTTGATCCGTTCGGAGCCCCCACGCTCGTTCGCCCATGGGATGACGGTTCCGAATCGGTGGACAACGCGCTCCGTCGAGTTGATGTTGCGTTTGAATTCATCACCAAACTGGGTGTCCCGTTCTACTGCTTCCATGACCGAGACCTCGCTCCCGAAGGAGCCACACTGAAAGAAACCAACGCGAATCTGGACGCTGTTATCAGTAAACTAAAGGAAGCTCAGAAGGAATCCGGAGTCAAACTGTTGTGGGGCACCGCCAATCTGTTCTCGAACCCGCGCTTCATGCATGGTGCCGCCACCAGCCCGAATGCCGACGTCTTCACTTACGCGGCCGCACAGGTGAAAAAGGCTATCGAAGTCACGCATGAACTCGGTGGAGAAAACTACGTGTTCTGGGGCGGACGTGAAGGATACATGAACCTCTACAACACTGACATGAAGCGAGAACTGGATCATTTGGCTCGATTCATGCACATGGCCAGCGATCACGCCAAATCGATTGGCTTCACCGGTCAGTTCCTTTTCGAACCAAAGCCCAAAGAGCCAACCAAGCATCAGTATGACTTCGATGCCGCCGCCTGCATGAACTTCATTCGGCAATACGGGCTGCTTGAGTTTGTGAAACTCAACATCGAATCCAACCACGCTACGCTGGCCGGGCATTCGATGATGCACGAACTGGAATATGCTTCCATACAGGGAGCGCTGGGCAGCATCGATGCCAACACGGGCGACTTGTTACTGGGCTGGGATACCGACCAGTTTCCGACCGACATCTACGTTGCCACTCAGATTATGCTTGTTATCCTGAAACAGGGTGGTCTGGCTCCCGGCGGCACCAACTTCGACGCCAAGGTGCGTCGCGAGAGTACCGATCCGATTGATTTGTTTCACGCCCATGTCGGCGGCATGGATACGTTTGCCCGGGGTCTAAAAATCGCCGCGGCCATGAGACGGGACAATGCATTGTCGGGATTTGTGAAAGAACGTTACAGCAGTTTCGATACAGGCATTGGCAGTCGTATTGAAAAGGGTGAGGTCTCATTCACAGAGCTAGAAGAATATATGCTGGAGAAAGGTGAGGCTGACGTCAATATGAGCGGGCGTCAGGAAATGCTGGAAAATATCGTCAACCAGTACATTGAGTGACGGTGTCCAGTCCGGTCAATTCATTCAGGCGGCAACAAGTTTAATTTCAGCTGTGGGCCGGTGGCTTCGAGCAAACCGTCCGTGCGGCCAACTCGATATGTTATTTCGCATCACCGGCATTCGGACCCCGGTTGAACGGCCCGAAACAGAACTTCCGTCTGTCGTGGCTGCTGCCCTGCAGGTTCCTGTCAGAGAGCTCCGCCACTGGCGCATCCTGCGCAAGAGTCTCGATGCAAGACAACGATCAAAACTGAAGTTTGAGTACTCTGTCATCGTCGAATTGGCCTCTACGCCACACGGGAAATTTCGGTGCAGAATCGATGCCTGGAAACCTACTGAGTTTTTCGATCCGGATCCCGGGCCGACTCCCATGGAATACAGGCCTGTGGTCGTCGGTTCCGGACCGGCCGGGCTGCTCGCCGGCTACTACCTCGCTCTGCGCGGCTTTCGACCACTAATCATCGAACGAGGTCAGCCGGTCAAACAACGTGTGCCGGTCATTCGGGCGTTTGATCGTGGTGAAGGTCATCAGGAAGAGAATAACTATTTGTTCGGCGAAGGCGGAGCCGGGTGCTTCAGTGACGGTAAACTGACCTGCCGCATCAGCGGTCCTGATGTCGACTGGGTTCTGCAGAGATTTGTGGACTGCGGCGGACGATCGTCTCTGACGTATGAACATCGTCCTCATCTGGGCAGCAATAAACTTCCGCTGATCTGCCGCAACTTTCGGCGACGTATCGAAGCCCTCGGTGGTGAATACCAGTTCAACTGTCGTCTCGAAGGACTGGAAATCCAGGACGGTCAGCTCATGTGTCTGCAGACATCCTCCGGTACCATTGCCACGCGTCACTGTGTGCTCGGTATTGGTCACAGTGCTCGTGACACATATGAAATGCTGTATCGTTTAGGGTTCCCCATGCAGCCAAAGGCGTTCCAGCTTGGCCTGCGTATTGAGCAACCGCAGGAGACCGTTAATCAGTACAAGTACGGTCGAACGAAGTACGTCAGTCTCCTGGGCGCGGCCGACTATTCGCTGGTGGCGAAGGGAGAGCATGATCTGTACAGCTTTTGCATGTGTGCTGGAGGCATCGTGATTCCGAGTGTGTCGGAACCCGGAATGTTTTGCTCCAACGGCATGAGCAACTCTCGTCATGATACGCCGTTCGCCAACAGTGGACTGGTGGTTACTCTGTCATCCGATCAGTTTGGCAGCTCGCATCCGTTGGCAGGAATTGAATTACAGCGGCGATACGAACGCGCTGCCTTCGCTGCAGCTGGCGGTAATTACGACGCCCCGGTCCAGCGTGCCGCCGATTTCCTGAATGATCGATCTCCGTCAGCCACGGATGAGATTCCTTCGTCTTATGCACGCGGCACAGTGCCTCGTTCCCTGTCCCCATTGCTGCCACCGGCGGTTCTGAAGGCGGTGAAGCAGGGACTGCCGGTGATGGACGAAACATGGCGAGGTACATATCTCGAAGAGGCAGTACTCACCGGTCCCGAAATGCGAGGGAGTTCACCGGTCCGCCTGGATCGAGATCGACGAACATATCAGACACCGGGGATCAGCGGCATGTATCCGGTTGGTGAGGGGGCCGGCTATGCCGGCGGCATTGTCACGGCGGCCGTCGATGGACTGCGGGCTGCTCGCGCTATAGTCCGGGAGTTCGCCATTCCTGCGTAGGAATCCGGACTCTCCAACATTCCAGACTGGAAGATGACCATCGACCTCAACGACATCTCCGCATGGCAATATGCTCTGCCAAAGGAACTGATTGCATCCCGTCCGGCTGAACGCCACGACGAGGCTCGACTTATGGTCGTGGAACGTGCCTCTCAGTCCATCTGTCATTACAGGATTCGAGATCTGCCGGATCTGCTGCAGTCAGGCGACCGAATGGTCTTCAACAACACTCAGGTACTGCCTGCGCGCCTGTTCGGTTATCGCACAAAAACCTTGGGACGCTGGGAAGGACTCTTCCTCGATCAGCCGCAGGATGGATTTTGGCGAATCACGGGACAAACGCGTGGCAAACTGCGTTCCCAGGAAACACTTACGATTCACCCGCCTGACCAACAATCGCCGCATCTCTGTCTGACTCTGGAAGAAAGACTGGAAGACGGCAGCTGGCTGGCCCGCGTGGACGTGGATGAGGATCCTGTCACGCTGCTTAATCAATTTGGCACTTTGCCTTTGCCGCCATACATTGGGCGTACGGTCGCAGATGACCGGGACCGGGACCGGTACCAGACCGTCTTCGCAGAACGGCCGGGAGCAATCGCGGCACCGACGGCCGGACTCCATTTCACTAAGACGCTGCTGGACTCATTCCGCGAACGGCGTATTGAGCGATCGGCTGTGACCCTGCATGTTGGAATCGGCACGTATCGCCCGGTTTGTACAGAGAAGTTGTCAGACCACCAGATGCACTCAGAGTGGTGCGAGGTGAGGGAAAAAACAGTTGATCAGATTTCCGACACCCGAGACTCGGGTGGCAGAATCATTGCCGTGGGAACGACCAGCGTCCGGGCACTTGAATCAGCCTGTGTCGGCAGCAGGCTCCGGGAATTTCGCGGACCGACTGAACTGTTCATCCAGCCTGGTTATCGGTTTCAGATGGTTGATCAGCTGCTCACAAATTTCCATCTGCCCGGTTCAACACTCATCGTGTTAGTGGCTGCATTTGCCGGCTACGACCTCACTCTGAAAGCCTATCGCACTGCAGTTGAGCATCGTTATCGCTTCTACAGCTATGGTGACGCCATGCTGATTCTGTGATTTAGACTTCTCCAGGAATTCGCGTCCGGAAAGTGTTTTCCGAGATATCGGGTAAAATTATTTCACTGCACTGCTGAATGCTTTATTCCGGGCAGCCGCAGTTTGGGATAGTCGGAAAAAAGTCTGGTGATGGTCACTTGGTGAGGAGAGACAACGACAACGACGACGAAGCACGATGACTTCCCTAGCAATATGCAGTAAAGCCGACGAACACAATCGCAATTGGTACGCCGTTGTCGTAAAGGCAGTTCGCTGGTAAGAAAAAAGACCAGTGAATTGACGCGAGAGTCGTTTTGGTCGATGCAATGAACCAGTTGTCGCGGCAGCTGCTTTTGTTCACATCATGATGTTCCGAATTTCGTTGCGATCGGCTTCACCGGGCAGACCCCAATCCGGAAATTCCACCGTACCGAAAATTTTACTTAACGGTGTTGAGGAAAACTGCTGATCGACGATCTCCAGCTGGTCGATCGTCACTAGCGCGGGATGCGGATGTCCACAGGCACGCGAGACGGACAGCAGTTCCCTGCGGAGTGTCACAACGTAATTGGCAAGTCGGTCGGACTTCAATGCAGGGTCGAGGCCGCGCATCAGCCATCGATTTTGCGTTGCAACTCCGGTGGGGCAATGACCTGTATGGCAACGCATGGCCTGTATGCAGCCAATGGACAGCATGGCTTCTCGACCAACGTTAATCAGGTCACAGCCCAGCGACAACGCCACCAAAGCATGTTCGGGAAGACCGAGTCGTCCTGAGCCCGCGAATATAATATTGGTATGCTGGTCGCGTTTGATGAACTCGCCATAGACACGTACAAAACCCAACTTAAAGGGCAACGCAACATGGTCGGAGAATACCAGTGGCGCCGCGCCGGTTCCACCTTCGCCACCGTCGATTGTTACAAAGTCCACACCTCGATCCGAGTCAGACATCGTCTGAGCGAGTTCAGCCCAGAACGCCTGTTCGCCGACAGCTGACTTGATTCCAACCGGGAGTCCCGACCTGTCAGCCAGCAACTCAACGAAGTCGAGCAGCGAGTCCACGTCGTGAAAAGCGGAATGGCTGGACGGGCTGGCACAATCCTTTCCCACTGAGATACCCCGGATCCGGGCAATTTCGGGTGTGACCTTTGCTGCCGGCAACAGACCGCCCATGCCAGGCTTCGCGCCCTGGCTCAGTTTGATTTCGATGGCGCGAACCGAATAACGTTCTACATTCTCAACGAATCGATTGAGGTCGAATTCTCCGGCTACATTGCGACAGCCGAAGTAACCTGTTCCGAGTTGCCAGATGAGTTCACCACCGTTTTGGTGGTAAGACGATATTCCACCTTCGCCGGTATTGTGCAGACAACCCGCGATCCTGCTGCCGCGATTGAGCGATTCAACGGCCCTGGAACTCAGTGAACCAAAACTCATCCCAGAAATGTTCACCACTGAATTCGGGCGAAATGCTTTTCTTCGCTGTCGATGAGCGCCCATCACTTTGGCACAGGGGACACGAAATCCTTCACTGAATTCCGGATCACCCTTCATGATCGAAGGGAGCGGAAAAGTCGCCTGTTTGATGATCAGAGTTCCCTTGGATGTCTCGAGATCGTTGTCTGTACCGAAGCCGAAGTAATTGTTCTGTTTCTTGGAAGAGGCATAAACCCAGCTTCGTTCGTCGCGGCTGAATGGCCGTTCTTCATCGTTGCTGGTCACAATGTACTGGCGCAACTCCGGTCCGACGGCTTCCAAAAGATACCGAAAGTGACCGATCACCGGGAAGTTGCGTAAAACTGCGTGCTTCTTCTGCAGCACATCATAAATGGCAACCAACAAAAAGATTCCAAGGATCGTGCCGACCACGATGACGGAAGGCATGATACGAGGTCCTTTTGACGCAGAAGTGAAGTCGTAATAGTGGTCAAAGGCTGGACGGTACAGCGAGTGTAGCTCGTTGGGCAGATCAGCGTAAGCAGAGATTCCCGAACGTGGAATCGCGGGAATGGAGCATTGATTCCACAGCCTCCCCTGGAAGCCAGCTCAATCTACTTTTGCGTGCGCCAGTTATTCTTCAGCCAGTGTTGCACTCCGGTGTTACGGCAACACAGATTGTGAGTGTCAGAGGAACGCCGGACGAGGCAAATGATCGAACTGCACTCGATGTTGTTTTCCCAACAGTCGGCCGACTGACGGCATGGTATTGTGCCGCTCGATCCGGGGCTCGTGCTGACACACGGATTAAATGCGAGGGCTGCCTAATTCGTGATACCAATATCGGTTTTGACTGCGATGATGCCTGGGCATAACGTTATTCGCTGTCGCAGAAATGGTTGCCCAGGCAGGTTGCAGCTTAACAACCACTCTGTATTTCGATTCGAGACGAGGGCTGACCACCGGTTTTACGTGTGGTGTCGACTTTCTGGGTCTCTGATCGTCCATATCTGAACAGTCGAAGGCTGCTCAGCGGCTTTTCAAGCCTTCGGCGACTACGCAGCAGAACAAACACGAGGTATGATGCACACCGTTGTTTTCGAAGTTCACGGGAGAAGTATAGATCATGGCTCAGCAGGGTTCGATCATCGCGGTATTCCTTGCGGCAACGGTGCCAACCGTCATTGCTGATGACTGGACGCAGTTTCGAGGACCACACGGTGCCGGAGTCTCGCAGGAGAAAAACCTTCCTGTTGTCTGGGGTCCGGATGAGAACATCGAATGGAAATCAAAACTTCCGGGACCTGGCAACAGCAGTCCCATCGTTTCGGCCAGCCGTGTGTTCGTGGCCTGTGCAAGCGACAGCGGCCGGAATCGCGGCCTGCACTGTTTCGATCGTCGTGACGGAAATCATCTGTGGATGAGAACGGCCTATTGTGAAGAAATCGGTCCAACACACACACAAAATCCATACGCCGCGTCGACACCCGTTGCTGACGATGAACGCATTGTAGTCTGGCACGGTACACTCGGTTTGTACTGTTACAATTTCGAGGGCCTCGAACTTTGGCGGACCGATCTGGGCGAATTCAGCCACGTCTATGGCTACGCCTCCTCTCCGGTCATTCACCGCGGCCGAGTGATCCTCAACTTCGGTCCGGGCGAGAGGACATTCATGACAGCGGTCGATTTGACAACCGGTGACATACTCTGGCAGACCAAAGAGCCGGGAGGATTCAGCACACGGCAGCCAAAAATTGTGGGCTCATTCAGTACACCGGTTGTGGTCGAAATCGACGGCAGGGACCAGATCGTCTGTAGCATGCCGACGCGGGTAGTGGCATACGAACCGGAGTCAGGGGAAATCATATGGACGTGTGCCGGGCTCCCCAATCCGTCCACCAACCTGGTGTATACGTCACCGTTGATTGTTGACGGGATAGGCGTGGCCATGACTGGTGCCCGGGGACCAGCCTTTGCCTTCAGACTCGGAGGAACGGGGGATGTCACCGAGACGAATCGCCTGTGGGGCATCAACAAGAGTCAGCCCGACCGACTGGGCACCGGCGTGGTCATCGGAGACTACATCTATGTTGCCAACGCTGATGTGGGTACCGCGCAGTGCATCGACCTGCAAACCGGTGACCAGGTCTGGCGAGCGCGACTGCCTGGAGCACACTGGGGGTCGATCGTGTACGCCGACGGGCGCATGTATGTCACCAGCCGCAGCGGCATCACAAGTGTCTTTCTGCCCAACCCCAGGCAGCTTGAACTGGTTGCCAGCAATGACCTTGGCGAGCCGAGCGATTCCACACTGGCCATCTCCGACGGCCAAATCTTCCTGCGGACTCATGAACACCTGTTCTGTATCGGCCAGAAGGCTGTCAGAAAGTAATTCTGAGGAAGTTTTCATGAACATTCTCGGGAAACTTCTCCGTTGGGATTCCTTTTGAGCTCCTGATCCTGTGCGTATCGCAGCGCGGGAAGAATGGCAGCAGCATCTCGGTACCATCGAGCACGTATTTCACCTAACTGACTCAACGACTCCAAACGTCGATGTCCACGGCCGGGGTTCGACCGGAACCCGTTATTTTGGGTACCGTAGTCAGCACCTGTTCGATTACGATCGACTCTAGTGTGACGCCAGCGGCGTCCATTCGGACCTGAGGGTGAATCCATCGTTCATTTTGCGGATGACTAAACTCACCCCGCAATTCATTACAGAATTTCGCTTACAACCCGTGCTTCAAACACGCCGGTCAGCTTCTCGTCCAGACCGTTGCGATGGTAAGAGAGACTTTTGTAGTCGAGGCCCAGAATGTGCAGTATCGTGGCATGCCAGTCCGGTACGCTGACTTTGTCGTCAGCTGCCGCAAAGCCAATCTCATCCGTGGTTCCGTAACTGAGGCCTCCTTTGACGCTTCCACCGGCCATCCAGCTGACCATCGCATTTTTGTTGTGGTCGCGCCCGTTCGCACCCTGTGCGATCGGCAGGCGTCCAAACTCCCCACCCCAGACGACGAGCGTACTGTCAAGCAGCCCTCGGTGCCTGAGGTCCATCAGGAGCGCGGCGATTGGCTGATCGGTGCGCGCACAGCAGATTTTGATTCCTTTCTCCAGGCCGCTGTGACTGTCCCACGGCTGAAAATCGAGAAACAGCTGCACGAAACGTACGCCGCGCTCCACAAGACGACGTGCGATCAGGCACCGCCGACCATAAGAATCGGTAGGTTCCTGATCCAGTCCGTACAGCGCCTGTGTGGCTGATGATTCCTGATTGAGATCCAGTGCGTCGGAAGCTGCCAGCTGCATGCGCGCCGCAAGTTCGTAACTGGCGATCCGCGCACTTAGGCCCGGTAGTAATGAGTGCTGGCGCTGATGCAGCCGATCCAGCCGTGATATCAGGTCCCGCTCCAGATGAGTTACGCTCGATGGTTCCTCAAATCCCGGTTTCAGATCCAGAACAGGCGAACCCTGAGAGCGAAAACGCGTGCCTTGATAAACGGGCGGGAGATACCCGGACTGCCAGCTCTGCTTCCTGTTGACCGGGAGTCCCTTCGGGTCATCAAGAACGACGTATGCCGGCAGGTTTTGATTGACGGTCCCCAAGCCATATGTGATCCACCCTCCAAGGCTGGGGAGTCCTGGCAGCGTATTACCCGAGTGGATCTGGAAGAGTGCTGGTTCGTGCGTCAGGTTTGTCGTGTACATTGATCGAATGAGCGCCAGATCGTCGGCACAGCCTGAAAGGTGCGGCATCACCTCAGACAGCCACATTCCGCTCTGACCGTGCCTGGCGAATCTGAATGGAGATCGCATCAGTGCGCCGGCAGCTCCTGGACTCTCTACTTCTCCGGCAATTTTTTCGAAATACGACTTGCCGTGATTCCGTTCAAGTTCAGGCTTGGGATCGAACAGATCCATCTGGCTCGGCCCACCATTCATAAACAGGTGAATGACGGAATTCGCCCGTGCTTTGATGTGCGGAGCTCGGGGCTTAAGGTCGTACTCGGTTCTCGAGCGGATTTCTGACGGCTTCGTTTCTTCTGCACCGTAAACGTCCTGGCTGAGAAGTGATCCGAGCGCAGCCCCGTAGATCCCGCCACCAACATGGTCAAAGAAGTTTCGTCGATCAATCGGAGTCTTGGAGTGTTGGGTCATTGAATTCAATCGATGTACAAAAAGTCGGCGGAATTCACGATGGCATGGCAAACATTTTCGAGAGCCCGCTGTCTGGCTTCGTCCGGGTCGGAGGCTCCCTGGCGAATTACCAGCCTTGGCACATTATTCTCTTTCCCCCCATCATCCCAGTCGCGGCCGTACGGCTTACCGTCTTCATCTGCGATCAGCACAATCGCGATGCGTCCGCCCTGTTTTGTATCATTCAGCAGCTTCAGATCGGACGCGGTCGCGGAGGCACTCTTCGTGTATGTCCCGGTTATTTCGATTCCCGGTTCGGACTCGATCCTGCCGAAGGCTTCAAATGGCTGCTGCCGGCCGGCTTTCGTTTTCTGGTAACCGGACCATGTGAGCTGATCAATGCCAGGCGGGATCATCATGGCAGACTGTTTGATCGCATGTGTACTGAGCATACCCAGTTCCAGATGAGCGGCCTTCCACGGTTCATCACCGAAATCACTGACATCGAATTCCAGAAGTCCGAATCGCAGTTCACGTTCCTGCGACCACACCGAGACCAAATCATCTTCGTAAGCTGTGTCCGGTTTAGCATGGCGAATCCACAGATGTGCCGCTGCAGGAACGGTCAGTTTGACGCCGTCCAGTTTCCGCATCCATTCATTTGTCAGCTCGTTGAGCGCCTTCAATGTAATCCGCTGTTCGTCAATCGTTGGAGGATGGCCGAAGGCCAGCAGCCAGGCTCGCTCAAGTTGCGCTGCGCGGTCGTTGCCCGCCTCACGTCTGACACGTGCGGCAAAGAAACGGCTGAACTTGTGTATCCGTTTGTTGTTGAGTAAATGCAGCGCCTGGGGGGCCACAATGGAATCGCTGCGTTCAATACAATTCGGATTCAGTTGTGGAAAGTCAAAATTGTCGAGAATGGTTAATTGTGTGGTCCGTCGCTGCAGCACGTAAATCGTTCGTCGCCATGTGTTCTCCTTCCCGACCGTTACGACAAGTCCGTCATCGCGCGCGTGAACTTTATCAGCCGGACCGTATGGAGTAAGGTCAAGTCTGCCGGTAACACTCAGCAGACAGTCCCGCAGCACCTCCCCCTCCATGCGGCGCATGGGCATTCGAGAGAGCAGCTTGTTATCCGGATCCAGTTTCAAGTGTTTGGCTGTGGTATCAGACGACTGACGATATGTCAGCGATGTCATCAACAGACGATGCATAGCTTTGATTGACCAGTTCTGGCGAACAAACTCGGTGGCGAGCCAGTCCAGCAGATCAGGATGAGTGGGTCTTGTGCCAGTGGTTCCAAAGTTGTCCAGTGTTGAGACAATTCCGGTTCCAAAATGATGTTTCCAGATTCGGTTGACCATGACACGTGCGGTCAATGGGTGATCAGATGCAGTGAGCCAGCGTGCAAACGCAAGTCGTCGTCCGGTTGTGCCTTCAAACGGCGCCTCGACGTCGAACGGCGTCATTCCATTCGTGAGAACGGACGGGACTCCCGGACCCACCGGACGCCCTGGTGTCAGGTAGTTACCACGTTTCAGTAGGTACGTCGGCGACGGTTCACCTCGATCCCACAAGGCCCGAATACGCGGTTCCGGAACCCGTCGTGCTTCGATTGCCTTAATGGCGGCGTCCGTCTGTTTCGTGGCTGCGGCGAACTCAGGTTCCAGTTTTTTCAGTGTTTCCTCATCCGGGGCATCCGGGACATGTCGCATTGCGAATTCTGTCTGTATTTTCCTGAGAGCTGCCTGCAGAGATTCGATTTCAGCGGACAGTTTATCTTCGTCTGACTGCCATGCGCGCCGCTCGTCGTCTGTGACATACGGCACGTATCGATGCTTTACCGGTTCCAGCCAGTCATGTTCGTCCAGCGCCCCTTTAAAAACAGCAGCAAGACGGTAATAGTCCCGCTGCGGGATCGGATCGAATTTGTGTGAGTGACACCTTGCGCATCGGACAGTCAGGCCCATCACCGACGAAGTCAGCACTTCCAGTTCATCGTCGATAATCTCCAGTCGATCGGGAACGAATGCAGTAATCCCGGCGTATGTTCCGTCTGGTGCCATTCGCAGAAACCCGGTGGCCACGAGGTTTTCATAGATCTCGCTGGTAATGGTTTCGGCGCTGCCATAATCCACGAGCTCATCACCGGCAATCTGTTCGAGCAGAAATTTGTCGTAGGGCTTGTCATCGTTCAGTGAGCGAATGACGTAATCCCGATATCGATATGCCTCGGGGCGAATTCGATCCGCATGCTGTCCGCCTTCGGAATCAGAATAGCCTGCCAGATCAAGCCAGTAGCGGCCCCAGCGTTCTCCGTATCGAGGTGATGCCAGAAGTCGATCAATGAGTCGTTCCCAGGCATTGGGCGAATTGTCAGCAAGAAAGTTTTCGATTTCACCAGGTGACGGCGGCAATCCGGTCAGATTGATGGTGGCTCGACGAATCAGTGTCGTTCGAGCCGACTCGGGCGAGAAACTCATCCTGTTTTTCAGGAGTTTTCGCAGCACGAATGCATCAATGGGATTACGAGTGTGCTCCGGCAACTGCGGCACAGACTTTCTCTGTGGCGACTGGAAAGACCAGAATTTTCGATCCTCGATGCTGACCAGTGGATCCGGATGTGTGCTGGCCACGTCGGGTAGAACTTCTTCTTCCGGAGCGCCAGCGGCAATCCACGCTGACAACGATTTAATTTCTGACAATTCCATTGGCTTGACACTGACCATGGCAAGTTTGTCGCGCGGCGGCATTTCCTCAGCGTGGATTTTTCTGAGAATCAGACTCTCATCGGGCTTCCCAGGTACCATGGCCGGACCGGATTTTCCTCCCGTGAGAATTGATGACCTGGTTCGCAAATCGAGTTCAGCCTGTTGTATCTGTCGACCGTGACAGACTGTGCAGCGGAGTTGAAGTATTGGCAGGATGACGTGTTGGTTAAGACCATCGGAGCTGCTCACTGCGACACTGCGAAACTTCGCCCCTGAAATGATCCATCGTCGAATGGTGTCCACTTCAGCATCCGACAACGGCTTTTCTTCCTTCGGGGGCATGCGCCTGTCGTGGACAACTTCGTACAGCGGACTTTCACGGGGCTTCTCCGATATGAGGACTGGCCCCGATTCGCTTCCTTTCAGGATGGAATCACGCGAGCGGAGGTCGAGTTCAGCCCGACGTTTGCTGCCATGACACCCGAAACAGCGCGTTGCGAATATGGGGCGCACGTGTTCTTCAAAGACAATCTTACCGGACGGCTGCTGTGCGAAGAGTGGATCGGCACAAATCATTGCAATGGATGCCATGACTATGACACATAACCGACGTCCACAGCCGACTGGAAGGAGCGATCTCATCAGGGGACTCCAGTGTTCCATTGGCTGTGGGTGTACGATGGCGCGAAAAATATACGTGGTACTGTTCAAAGGCACCTCATGCACGAACATCACAGTGACATTCACTTTAATCAGACATTGCCAGCTTCTGGCAAACACGGGCTCAAAACACACACAAGTGAATGCATTCAGATGACCACACTCGGTTGCGCTTCGTGCTTTTCTTTGCTGACACTTGTGTCAAAGTTACATTATCCAACCCAGCTTACCAACTCATTCTATGCGATTCGACCAATTCTTGCAGCTGGTCCATCATCCGACCAGCTGCGAGTGGCATGGAAGGTCCGATGGTCAAGCGGCGGTCATTTCCGGATGGCGGTGCCGACGCTGATGATCCATTCGGAAAATGCGCTGATGCCCTCACTCGCCCGAAAATTCTTTAAGTCACTAGCCGGAAAAAAAAGAATTTGGATGAAATCCAAAGGTCAAATCGATTTCTCTGATGACCCCGTCTCGACCGAACCGGCGGCAGATAAATTAGCCGTCCATTTAACAGTCACGCTTTGAGGCTCATTTGCTGAACTTTATACGCCATCATCCCGGAATTCAGTGTATGGATTCGTGGTTGAGTCGTAACCTGACTGGAGGGGTGTCGGGATATTCAGGCACCAAAAGTAGGAGGTTCTTCTTTTGTCTCACACCGGACCGCGGAACAATCGTCCCACGCCCCACTTGAGCATCATGAATAAAAAGACGCCCACCGTGATCATCATCGTAAAGCTGCCGAAAAAGCCCACGAAGAAGCGAAGCCGGGTCAACAAAAGTAGCGCCAGGCCCGTAATACCCAGAAGTGCAATCAGGCCGGTGATACGGTCGAAACCCGGCACATCCTGGCGTGCTACGAACTTCGATATGAGCATCAAGGTTATGAACATCATGACGATAGGCAGTAAATAAATGAGGATACTTTGGTCCATGAGATTCTCGCGAGTGAACAACAATGTGTAACCGGTGATAACTCCGGCCAGTGTTCCCGGAATACTCGTAGCTTAAACCAACACCGAATAGCCGTAACACCAGGGTCGTTCCGCACCCCTTCCGGAACCATGAATCAGGCGCAAACAAAGGACGAGCAGCGGAATCACGTAGAGGAAAATGAGCAGGCCCAAAGGGGATGACTCAATTACTTTGAGTATCTCGCGGGTGGTCATGAACGTATCTTTTTCTATTAAGAACGTGACGGCAACGACACCCCGTTGGCGGTGCTGTGAACGGGTTTTCCAGTTCCGACAGGATTGATATTTGTGTCGTAGCTAGGCCAGTCATTCCTCATCCTTCGCTCACATTAACGCCGATCTCAGGTCCTCGTTCCAATAAGCGGAGTCGTGTCCACCGCTGAACACTCAATCACCGTCTTCGTAGCCAGCATGTCGCAGTGCCTCGACCGTACACAGGCAGGAATCGAGCTGGGATCCCTCCTGTCGGTTCGTGGGAGACACTCCGCTCGACGGAAACCAGCAGAGCGCCAACCAGGACGTTCGTAAACTGACGACCGGGTGATCATACCATAACATTCACAGACTTCCGGCAGACTGTCATCGTGATTATGTGACTGAGATGCCTGTTGCACTGCGCGGTGAGATTTCGGATCGTCATCATGTACTTATATCGTCACCAAATTGCGGAGAGTCCTGGGGCCGGACTTAACGACGGTCCTTGGAAAGTGATAGAATGACAAGTCGTTGGTTGAATTGACCTTCCAACGGTAATGTCAGGCAATAGAACACATCCAATGCAGTTTCAGCACGCGGCCCTTACGACGATCATCCTGCTCCTTGAGTTGATCCCGGTCCGAACGGTTGCCGCGGAAGCAGTCGATCTCCAACTACAGCGCCGCTTCGCGGACACCGTGCGTCCTTTTCTGCAAACGCACTGCTTGGCTTGCCACGGCAAAGAGAAGCAGGAGGGCAGGCTGGACCTAAGCCGTTATTCGACCACTGCAGCAGTGGCCGGACATTTTCGTCTTTGGGACCTCGTGGTTGAGAGGCTCGAGGCGAAAGAAATGCCGCCGGAGGAAGCGAATCGGCATCCGACGCCTGATGAACGACGCGCAATGATCGACTGGATTCGGGCGTTGCGGCAGCACGAAGCGCAGCGACGTGCCGGCGATCCTGGACGAATTCTCCCGCGCCGGCTGAGCAACACCGAGTATGATTATACGATCCGGGATTTGACGGACGTCGACATCCGGCCAACGCGGGAGTTCCCTATCGATCCCGCCAACGAGGCCGGATTTGACAACTCCGGCGAGTCATTGTCGATGTCGCCGGCCTTACTGAAGAAGTACCTGGATGCGGCGCGGTACGTTGCTGACCACATCGTTCTGAAACCAGGAGGATTTGTCTTCGCGCCGCATCCGGTGGTCACTGACACGGATCGCGATAAGTACTGTGTCCGTCGCATTGTTGACTTCTACCACCGGCAGCGGGTCGATTACGCTGACTATTTTTTGGCCGCTTGGCGTTACCGGCACCGTGATGCCATTGCCAGGCCGGCCGCGACACTGGTCGACTTCGCTGCCGAAGCAGGCATCAGCATCAGGTATCTCAACATGCTTTGGTCGACCCTGACCGGGACTCGACACGAATCCGGCCCTCTCGCTGATCTGCAGATGATGTGGCGCGACCTGCCGAAGCCCGATGCAGAGCACCATGACCGGGCCCGTCGCGGTTGTACGGAGATGCGTGATTTTGTCAGTCGCGAGCGAAAAATGTTTGCGGTCCCCGAGCGGAGTATTGGTGTCTATGGAATCTCTATGGGATCTCAGCCGCTCGTTCTCTGGAAGAATCGCCAGCTGGCTGATAATCGTATGCTCTGCCATATTCCACAAACAGTTGGCGCTGATGCCCCGGAGAATGCACCCCACGAGGAGGACATAGCACGTTTTTGCGAGGTTTTCCCCAGTGAGTTTTTCGTGTCACAGCGCGATGGTGTCATCAACCCGTCGAATCGAAAAGAGGGACGGCTGCTCAGCGCAGGCTTCCACCTGATGGTTGGCTACTTCCGGGACGATCAGCCACTCTACAAGCAGATTCTCGACGAACAGAGTCAGAGTGAAATTGACAGTCTCTGGCAGGAACTCGATTTCGTCACCTTCGCCCCGATGCGGCAATACAAGGATTTCGTTTTTTTCGAGCGCGCCGAGCCAGTATGGTTCATGCAGGAGGCCAGGTTTGATTTCGCGCGAGCGGAAGACAGGAACGTTACCTCCGACGTAATGATCCAGCGACTCGCTGAGGTCTACCTAGCCAAGGCATCGCTCCAGTCGGCTGACTCACCACAGGTCGCCGGCCAACCGGTGGAATCGGCATTGGATTCGGGAAAACAGGGCGGCCGGGAGCAGGCACTCCAGGCAATCGAGACCTTCTTTACCAGTATATCTGCCAAAATCCGATGGGTTGAGCAGGCACGGCTGGCGGCCGAGCCCAGTCACCTCAAGGCACTGATGGATTTTTCAGAGCGTGCTTGCCGACGTCCTCTGACTAAGCCCGAGCGCATCGAACTTCTCGCCTTCTACCACTCTCTGCGTAAAGAGGGTTTGAGCCATGAAGATGCTGTCCGCGATGTTGTGGTCAGTATACTGATGTCCCCCAGGTTCTGCTATCGCGTCGATCTTCCGCAGGCTGGTGACGCCGTTCGCTCTCTGTCGGACTACGACCTGGCCAGTCGCCTCAGTTACTTCCTCTGGTCCAGCATGCCTGACGCCGAACTGCTGGGCCACGCGGGCGCCGGTGATTTGCACCGGCCTGAGGTCCTCGTCGTCCAGACCAGACGGATGCTGCAGGATCGCCGTGTCCGCGGCTTCGCCACCGAGTTCGGTGGTAACTGGCTGGACTTTCGCCACTTCGAACAACACAACAGCGTAGACCGCGAGCGTTTCAAAAGTTTCACGAACAAGCTCCGACAGTCGATGTATGAAGAGCCCCTCCGGTTCTTTGTCGACCTCGTCCGCCGCGACGGGGAGGTACTTGATTTTCTCTATGCCGAACACACGTTCGTCGATTCCGTTCTGGCCGAACACTACGGAATACCTTTCCTCGGCGCGGGACAGAATGACTGGGTGCAGGTTGATCAGGCACGACGCTACGGTCGTGGAGGTCTCCTGCCGATGTCAGTCTTCCTGACCAAAAACTCGCCGGGACTGCGCACCAGTCCGGTGAAGCGCGGTTACTGGGTTGTCCGTCGGTTACTCGGCGAGCACATCCCGCCACCGCCACCGAATGTCCCGGAATTACCCGAGGACGAAGCGGAGCTGGGCGACCTTTCGCTGCGACAGCTCCTGGCCAGACACCGCGAGACCGAAAGTTGTGCCGGCTGCCATTCACATTTTGACTCCATCGGTCTGGTCTTCGAGGGCTACGGCCCAATTGGCGAGCGGCGCGACAGGGACCTCAGCGGCCGACCAGTCGACACTCAGGCAACGTTTCCCGGCGGCGCTGAAGGGACCGAATTGGACGGCCTGCGCCGTTACCTGAGTGAGCACCGAGAGGAAGAGTTTGTCCACAATCTTTGCCGCAAGTTGCTTGCGTACGCCCTTGGTCGCACGCTTGAGCTTTCGGACGAGGCGACGATTCAGAACATGAGTGACAATCTGGATAACAATGGCCACCGTTTTGGCAGCCTCGTGGAAACAATCGTCACCAGCCCCCAGTTTCTCAACAAACGAGGGCGGGATTATGACATGCCGCAGTAACGTCTCATTGGATCATTATGCATCAGCACAACATCCGATTCGTTTCCCTGATCGAGTCGGCGAATCTGCGTGCTGTTGTTTTCATATCGTTGCCATCACATTCTTCTTACGCTGAGAAACAACCGGCGAAAGGTGGTGGCAGGACCATATCCCCGCCTAAACTTGTCGCAAATAAAGCCGGAAGAACCCGGCTTTGCAGTCGGAAAGGGCAATATTCTGGCTTGGCAGGAATATAGACAAACAGGACAATGGCAGTAGTCAGATACTGACCGGATTATCCCGATGACAATGTCCCAAACCCACATTAGTCGCAGAAGTCTCCTTCACGGTGTTGGGTGTACTGTGGCTCTGCCGTGGCTTGAGTCGCTTCCAGTTTGGGGTGGCCAGACCGGAACCGATACCACATCGGCTGCGTTCCCCAGACGCTTCGCCGCTCTGTTTATGGGCAATGGGATCAACCCGAAGCACTGGTGGGCCAAAGGGTCTGGTGAGGAAATGGAGCTGGGCAAGTGCCTTGCTCCTATGGAATCACTGAAGACCAGGATGAACGTCATCAATGGTTTATTCAACCGGAATGCCACTGACGTCCACATTCACCCGGGGCAGACGGGAAACATTCTTTCCGGGGCGTCACTGCAAAGGGGCGCTGTGCTGAAGGGAGACGTGAGTATGGACCAAATGCTTGCCATGCACATGGGCGCCCAGACCGTCCTTCCCAGCATGGTGCTTGGATGTGAGCAGCCGCTCACCGGCTACCACGAGTCCAATTTTTCGATGGCCTACAGCTCGCACATCTCCTGGCAAAACCCGACTTCGCCGGTGCCGATGGAGGTCTATCCTTCGCTGGCCTTCGACAGTCTTTTCGATAATCAGGGCAGTCGACGGACCCAAAGTATTCTTGACCGCGTCAAAGAACATGCTGCGCACCTGAATCGCCAGGTCAGTCACTCCGATCGTGGCAAACTTGACGAGTATCTGACCAGTGTCCGTGAGGTGGAGCAGCGTATCGAGCAGATGCGAGCTATGAAGGATCGAGCGAGTGAACGGGCCCGAGATCGGGGCCGGCCACTGGTGATAATGGATCGTCCAGACAACGGGCTGCCGGAGGACATTCGTGAGCACATGAAGCTGATGTGCGACATGATTGCAATTGCCTTCCAGACGGACAAAACGCGAGTGGCCACGCTGCTTCTCTGCCGAGACCTTTCCGGTCTTTTCTATCCTTTCCTGAACGTTCGCACGGCACATCATCCGGCCTCGCATGACGACGAGTCGGATGCTTATGAACGAGTGTCACGCTATTACTGTAGTCAGCTCGCGGAGCTTGCGGGCCGCCTCAACGCAATGCCGGAGGGTGAGGGAACCGTGCTTGACAATTCATGCCTGCTGTTCATTTCGAGCATGTGGTCAGGAAGCCACCATGACTCCAGCAAAGTACCGGTGATTCTGGCTGGTCGTCTGGGAGGCACGCTGGAAACCGGACGCGTGCTGGACTTCACCGATAAGGGTGACGACAACCGTAAGCTCTGCAGCATGTATCTGTCGATCATGGATCGCATGGGTGTCAAACTTGACCGTTTTGGAGATGCCCGTAACCGCCTCGCCGGACTCTGATGCACAAGTTTGCGAAGCCGTCATCGCACTTGACGGCATCATATACTCGCTGTCCGGCATCTTCCTCTCATCGACGGCCCGCTGGTACCCCTTGCCGTTTTTTAGCGATGGTGGGTGATGTTGGGGCCTACCTGAGCAACAAATGCAGGTCGATCAACGCAAAATACGCGTCGGGTGCGTAGCTCGCAGGCGAACTCTCCATGCCGATGTGCGTCGGTGATGATTAGAAGGTGGCCAGGAACGTGTCGATGTCGACGTAGGTCAGTTGCTGGGACTGGTCGGCTTGGTCCGCAGAGCCGATGGAGCTGTCCGAGTAGGCGGCAGCCGGATCAAGGACCAAATCCTCCACGT
>Ga0310123_10000295_pt1 | contig 44811 bp, 32 predicted proteins | sample CB6_AW_1057_MG_FD_203505 | JGI IMG/M metagenome (GOLD analysis project Ga0310123, IMG submission 203505) | Marine microbial communities from Western Arctic Ocean, Canada - CB6_AW_1057 | ecosystem: Environmental > Aquatic > Marine > Oceanic | place: Canada: Western Arctic Ocean | collected... | reverse complement strand
CCTCCAGCGGGGGACGGAACTCCGAGTCGATCGGGGTGGGGGGGGTGAGGTCCAGCGGGGGAGACTCCTGCTGCTGAACGTCGACGGGGATCGAGAGAAAGACGGGGCCGGTGGGAGGCATCAGCGCGGTCTGGATCGCTCGACGCATCGCCGCCGGGATGTCCTCGACCCGCTGGACTTCGGCTGACCACTTCGTCCACGGTCGAGCCACCTCGACCATCTCGCCCCAGAGAATCGGTTCGGTGAAACGGAGACGGCGGTCCTGCTGACCGGCGGTCACGATCAACGGAGTGCCGGCGCGATGGGCGTTGTAGAGCATGCCCAGGCCGTTGCCCAGGCCCGGGCTGATGTGCAGATTGACCACGCCCGGTTGTCGAGTCGCCTGGGCGTACCCCTCGGCAATCCCCATCACCGGGACCTCCTGAAGGCCCAGGATGTACTCGAGACGGTTTTCCGAAACCATCGCGTCGGTCAACGGCAACTCGGTCGAACCGGGGTTGCCGAAGATGTATCGCACGCCGGCCGAAGCCAGCATCTCGAGCATCAATTGGGCGCCGTTCATATCGACCAAGCCGTGGCGACCGGAGGGAATCAAAGGAGAGGAGGTCACTGTGGCGAGGATAGGGGATTCCGACTCCGGATTCACGTCGGACCAATTCACTCAAGCAATTGCAACGAATCAGCCGATTTCTGTATTGACACTGTTATATAACACTGTAGTGTACGGCTATGAGCAATCTATGCACGATTGGTGAGTTGAGTGACCGAGTCGGTCGGGTGTTGTCCCTGACTGGGGCGGATCACCAGAAGTCCGGCCGGATCACAGCGGTGCCGGACATCAGGACACTCCGGTTCTACACGACCCGTGGATTGCTAGCCCCACCCGAGGAGATTCGTGGTCGGACGGCTTTCTACGGTCGCAGGCACTTGATCCAGGCGGTTGTGATCAAGCGATTGCAGTCGGATGGCGAGTCGCTGGATACGATTCAGCAGCGGGTTGTCGGGGCGACCGACGTGCAGTTGGAAGAGTGGGCCAACATCCCCGATTCGGTGTGGGATCAACTCGAACAGCCTGCCCCCGAGTTCGACCGATCTCCGTCTCGGCCGTTGTTGGCAGAGACGATCCAGGAGCATGTGTCGGATTCGGAATGGAATCACTCGCATGTTGCCGATGGCGAGATCGAACTGGCATTTTGGGCGACGGCTCCAACCGGGTCCCGGTCCTCGGCCGGCTCGGCTCAACGCTCTCTGTTTTGGGAACTGGCTCCCGGCCTCCGCGTCACCTGGGACGACTCTCGCCGGGCGGAAGCGGCCCGACGCGACCCGGACTGGCAGCGGGCCCTGGAAATGCTGGTGATTCACGCAGAACGAATCCGTCACGAGTCAGGTAGTGATCTGGCCTGACTCGACGAACGGACCATTTTTTCACCCATGACGAACCACACCGAACACCGGACAATCAGGAAGGAAGAAGCCATGATTCAGGAACGAACACTGCCATTGATCGACACCGCGGTTTTGGAGATCGAGCCGACCGGTTTCGGCGCCTTGGAGACCCGGTCGCGCGGTTGCCTGCCCCTGGTTGCGATGGACATCCGTTCGCACGTCTCGGGTCTCTGGTCCCGGACACGGATCGAGCAGACCTTTCGCAACACGATCGGCGAACCGATCGAGGCGACTTACATCTTTCCGTTGCCCGACCGGGCCGCGGTACATTCCTGCGTGTTGTTCGTGGGTGAACGTCGGCTGGATGCCGAGTTGAAGGAGCGATCCGAGGCGAGGTTGTCTTACGACGAGGGGATTGCCTCGGGTCATCGTGCTGTGATAGCCGAGGAGGACCGAAGTGGCGTCTTCAGTCTCCGTGCCGGCAACATTCCTTCGGGTGAGACCGTACGGGTCGAATTCGAAATGGTGGGGCCGCTGGAGGTTGACGGGGGGGAAGCGACACTACGGTTCCCACTGGTTGTTGCTCCTCGCTACGTCCCCGGTGTTCCACTGGACGGCATTCCGGTCGGCAGTGGCATTGCCTCGGACACCGATCAGGTTCCGGATGCCTCGCGGATCACGCCTCCGGTGTTGCTGCCCGGCTTCCCCAACCCGGTGGCGTTGTCGTTGGAGGTGGAAATCGACCCGGCGGGTCTCGAGCCGAGCCCCGGCACCTGGCGGGATCATCTGGTCTGTTCATTGCACTCGGCTGTCACCGAATCCGGTCCTCCGTGGACTGTTCGGCTGCAACCCGGTGAACGACTCAATCGGGACTTCCTGCTCCGTTTTCCGATCACCGGTTCCGAACTGCGTGGCAGTCTTCAAGTCGCTCCGGCAACAGTGTCCCGATCCGGCACCCTGGCCGTGACGCTCTCGCCTGACCAGGTGGAACCCGGATCCGCGGTTGAGACATTGTCACGGGATGTCGTCGTGCTGATCGATCGCTCGGGAAGCATGGACGGCTGGAAGATGGTCGCTGCCCGCCGTGCCGCGGGCCGATTGATCGACAGCCTGGACGACGACGACCGATTCGGCGTGATCGCCTTCGACACCGTGACCGAAATCGACACCGACGGGCTGCAACCGGCGACCGATCGAAACCGGTTTCGTGCCGTCGGATGGTTGTCGAAACTCGAGGCCCGGGGTGGCACCGAGATGGACCGACCGCTCGCAGAGGCCGCCGGTTGGTTGGCTCGATCCGACAGCCGCAATCCGATCATCGTGCTGGTCACTGACGGGCAGGTGGCCGGCGAGGACATGTTGCTGCGGCAACTGGCCGAGGCTTCCGGCGACTCGATGCCCCGTGTATTCGCCGTGGGGATCGACCAGGCGGTGAACGCGGGATTCCTGCGTCGCCTGACGGACCTCGGGGGCGGGTTGTGCGACTTGGTCGAGAGTGAGGATCGACTCGACGAGGTGATGGACCGCATCGCACGTCGCCTGCGGCCTCCACGGCTGACCGAGCTCTCGATCGAATCCGATGATATGGAGTGGGAGCCGTCGAGCCTGGTGCCGTCGCGGTTACCCGACGTGTTCTCCGGCCGACCGGTGACGATCCTGGCCCGGCACGGCAACACCGAGGGTCCGGTGCGGATTCGAGTCCGCGGTCGGAGGCCGGACGGTTCGAACTGGTCAACCGAACTGACTGGCATACCCGGTGATGCCATCACGTTGAGCAGTGCCTGGGGCCGCCATCGAGTCCGTGAACTCGAGGATCGCGTTGCCGCGAGGAGTTTTGAAGATCTCGTTGAACTGCAGAAGGAGATCGTGCGAGTGTCGCTGGAGAGCGGTGTGCTGAGCCGTTACACGGCCTTCGTAGTGGTCGACGAGGCCGAGACGATCGACAGTCAGGCACCACCGGTGGAGATCATCCAGCCGGTCGAGATGGTGGCCGGGTGTATGCCGTTGATGGCTGTGCAAGATCATTACGTGGTTGAGTGTCGTGATGCAGATGATGACTGTTTTGCAGAGCCCCAGGTCTTGATGTGTAACCCCGCCGAATTGCCGCGTCCGGTTGACAGGTCCCGGTGGAACGTGGAAGAGGTCGCTGGAGAATTGCTCGATGCTCTCGAGGGGCTCCACGCGTTGCAGCCGCCAGATGATCCAGTAAAAGTTGTCGCCGATTTCTCCAAGCGGTTGAAGAACCTGCGGAAGCTGGCTCGCCGAAAGCGACACTCCTGGACGGACGCGATCGAGGAGCTTTACACCGAGACGTCGGTGTACCTCAAGTGGTTGCGTCGCCCGAAGCAGCAGCCCGGTCCATATGCGACGCTGGAGGCATGGATCAAGCGGGCCAGCGATCTGCTGCGACAGCTGGTTGGCGAGCATGAGGAGGTGATGGAGGTGAGCGAAAGGTTCTGGATCTAGCGGCTGGACGTGATCGTGATCCAGTCACCGCGACGGGCTACTCCAACTTGCGACGATGTTCCAGTGCCGGGAGTGTTGTGCGGATTTCGCGTTGGCGGTCGAAGTCCAACTCGGCGGTGATCACCGCTTCGCCGTCGGGTGCGGTGGCCAGCACGGTGCCCCAGGGGTCGATGATCACCGAGCGACCGTAGGTGGTGATGCCGGGTGCGTGGTGTCCGAACTGGTTGGCGGCGACGACGAACACCTGGTTCTCGATCGCCCGGGCTCTCAGAAGCACTTCCCAGTGATCTCGCCCCGTCGCCTGGGTAAACGCCGAGGGCACCACGATGATCTCGGCTCCTCGATCAACCAATTCCCGGAACAGTTCGGGAAACCGCAGGTCATAGCAGGTGGCCTGGCCGATCCGTCCGGCGGGTGTCTCACAGACGACGATCTCGTCTCCCGGCTCGACGAACGCCGACTCGCAGAAGCTGACCCGGCCGGGCAGGTCGATATCGAAGAGGTGCATCTTGCGGTAGCACCCCAACTGGTCACCTCGGGGTCCGAACAGCAGGCTGGTATTGGAGATCCGCTCGTGTCCTTCTCGTTGTTCGGCGAGGCTTCCGCCGACGAGGGTGACGTCGAGTTCTTCGGCCCATCCGGCGAGCATCTCGCTGGCGGGACCGGGGACCGGCTGTGCCAGGTTGGCGATGACTTCGGGCTCACCGAGCACGGTGAACAGTTCAGGCAGGACGATCAGCGAGGCGCCTTGCTGTGCGGCGTGACGCACCAGCCGCCCGGCGTCGTCGAGGTTCTGCTCGACGTCATCGGTTGAGGTCATCTGGACGGCGGCGGCGACGATCGGTCGCCTCACCTCCCCTTTGGTCGCCTCGGGCCCCGGGGATCTCATTCGACGTCGATCCGCGTCCAGTAGAGTTTCTCGCGGTCGGCGCGGTGCCTGAAGTCGTCGACCATGTCGGAGATGCTGGGCTTGAGGAACTGGCTCTTTCCGCGTCGGCCGTTGACGGTCAGCTGGACGCGTTTCTCGAAGTCGACCAACTTGGGCGAGAGCCAAAGCGTGGTGGCTCGGGCGGCGGAGCTGACGTGGATCGAGTTGCCGACGGTAATCTTGGCCGTCAGTTTCAGTGGCCGGGTTCTGCGGCCTCGCGTCTCGGTCAGCGGCAGCGCGTTCATCTGGATCCAGTGAAACCGGTTGTCACTGGACCGCAGTGTCCCGGCTTCGAACTCACGTGGCTCGTCGTTCCGCGTGTGTCGCGGCAGCCAGTCGAAGATCGCAAACAGTTCCTCGGTGTAGGATTCGAATCCCCGCCCGGCGTACTCGCAGTAGATCATCGGGAACTTGTGTCGGAGCATGCGGTTGAGACCGAAGGCGTTGTGTTCCACGCGTGCACGATCGAGTTCCCCGTTGACGACGTACCAGGCCAAGTTCTCGGCGTTGTTCCAGTAGTAGGTGCAGTACTCGGTCATCCGACCGGCGATCGGCACGACCGCGGCGAACCATCCCGGGTGGCTCATCCCGATTTCGAACGCGGCATCAGCTCCCTGTCCGTGACCCGAGAGGTAGACTCGATCCGAGTCGATTCGAAACCGTCGTCGGGCATCGATCAGGACCTGGTGGACGGCCTGGTGCAGTTGGGGTCCAATCTGCAGGTCGGTGAACTGTACTGTGTCCGGGCCGAGAGACCTCGAGGCGGCTCGGACCACTCCGGGCAACTCGGGAGCCAGCACGATGTAGCCTCTCTGCCTGGCCGGCCTGGGTTTGTCGGGAGTTCCGGCCCACCAGTGGATGCTCTTTTGAGGTGAGCTGTTGCCGTCGTGCAGGATGACGAGTGCAGGGTATCGATGGTTGGGGTTGTATTCCGGTGGCAGCAGCACCCAGTATCCCGGGCCACCGGCGGAGAACTCGACCCGCGCCACGGTTCCGGGTCGGATTTCAGGCGAGGGGAGGATCGCTGGCAGCCTGTCGATCAGCGTGGCGATACGGGCCGGTGAGATGCCTTCGAGTGACTCGAGTCGCGACAGCAATCCGGGGAGATCGGCCAGGTCGGCTCGAACGGCCTGCAGCAGCAGGTTTCGAGCCTGGTACAGCGAGAGAGTGTCGCCGGCCACGGTGACGGCATTTGCCGATCCGCTCAGCCAACCCGATCCGGCCAGGGCCAGTTTTTCGGTCGGTTCGAGGGTCGCGTCGTCCGAGAGTTTCAGGAACGCATCCAGCCTCGAGATCGACTCGAGGTCGACGCCGGCGACGATTTCATCGACCAGTGGCTGGAGTTGTTCTCGGGTCTTGGTCTTGGTCTTGGTGACCGCGGCCAGTTCCTCAGCCAGCAGTTGTTTGGCCGAGGCGAGTTGATCGGTCAGCGTGCGGTCCTGTTCGATCAACTCTCGAACCTGCCGTCGGATGACGGCGCTAAGTTGATCGAGTGGAAATGACGCGAGTGCGGTTCGAAACAGCGTGTGCTGCCCGTTGTCCCGCCGTCGCTTGAGTTCGTCGAGGATCTTCTGGCCGACGAGCTCATCGAGTCGTGCCTGCAGGCTGTCGATCTTGGTGGCCTGTTTCGGAAACTTGTCTCTCACCGCCTTCAGTTCATCTCGTGCCTGCTTGAACATGTCGGCCTGGAGGTAGAAGCGGGCGATGGCGAGTCGGTCGTCGAGTCGGTCGTCATCGGTGAGTCGTCGGAGCCATCGATCGAGCACATCGGGGGGAATGGCGTTGGTGGAGATGCCATGCGACCAGCCGATGCCCTGGGCGACGACGCTGGCGTGGTGCGGTGTGAGCTTGGTCACCCACTGGTAGATATTCAGTGAGCGGTTCTTGACATGAAACACCAGCCGTCGACGTCCGAACTCGTCCCACGGCCCGACCTCGGCAGGAATCTCCAGCGCCTGCAGTTGTGTAGAGAAGCGAGCCTTGCGTTTCGAGAGTTCAAAGGTCTGGAACCGGTCGAGGTCGGAATCGTTGTTGAGTTCTTGGACCAGGCGTGTGGGCACGTAGTAGCGTCTCAGCGGCGTGACGGCGGCCACGATCGGGTAGGTGGTCAATTCGCCGGCGTTGCGTTGCGAGGCGAGTGCCAGGGACTGCTGAGGTCGGATGGTGCCTCGAAGCACGGTCCCATCCGCGAGCCTGATCTCACCGGCGGTCGCTGGGGCGGTCACGAGCCCGCTGCCCAGCAGTACGACCGCGATCAAGCAGGCAACTCTCTGGCGCTGCATGAGCTGGACTCGATCGGATTGGGTCAGGTCGCAGTGGAGGAAGCCTGGTCCGGCTTAAACGCTATCGACCATCAACGGTGTTCGAGTGTGGACCATTCGTGGAGGTGGTGTTGTGGAGTACGATTCTGACGGCTGCGCCGGTTGTCATCGCTAGTTGAACAGGTCCTTCAGTTTCTGGCCGTGGTCTTGGAACAGCGACCAGGCACCCAGGCCCAGGCCGACCAGTACGGCGAGGAAGACGGTCAGCCAGACCCAGCCCATGGCGCTTCGGAACAGGAAGCTCAGCGATCGCCACTTCTTCCTGCGTTGGTGTTGCTTGTCGAGCTTCTGGTAGATGCCCTGCAGTCCGCTACCGGTTCCCGAGCGGGCCTGAGAGAACCGTTTCTTGATCGACGGTTCGAACTCGGCGAACTGGGCCAGGGGCATGAACGAGTCATCCTGTTGCTGCTTGGCCTTGGCCTTGAGATCGATCAGTTTGCCGTCGATGGCCTGACGGATCCGGGAGGTCGACATCCGGCTGACGACGGTACGCCCCTTGGCGTTGGTGTGCTGGATGAACCAGTTGTCGCCGTCGGCCGCGGTCGCCCGCTGTGCGGCGGCGTCTTCCGAGGAGCTGGGAGGCGGCAGGGTGACGGCCGGGAGTGACGAGGCTGGCTTGGTGGTGGCACGCCGGGAGGTCGGGGTGGCGTGTTGAGCGGTTTCGGAGTCCGGTTCGGCTCCCTCGATGAAACTCAACGTCTCACCGGCCAGCTTCATCGCGTTGAGGTCGACGAGCAGTTCGCTGCAGTCGGCATACCGGTGGTCGGGGTCCTTGGCGATCATGCGATCGATCAGCAGGTCGAGCCGATCGGGGATCTCGTTGTTGAGCTTGCGTGCGGAGGTGAACAGGCCCTTCTCCTTGGCCATCACCAGCTCGAGGGCGGTTGCGCCCTGGAAGGGGAGTTCTCCGGTGAGGAAGTGATAGAGACTGCAGCCCAGCGCGTAGATGTCGGCACGGAGGTCAACCGTCTTGGCGTTACGGGCCTGTTCGGGAGCCATGTACAGCGGAGTCCCCATCCCGGTCCCGCTCTGGGTCATCGACACGTCCTCGTCGGCCGCCTTGGCCAATCCGAAGTCGGCCACCTTGACCTGCCCGGTACTGGTCACCAGCACGTTGTCGGGCTTGATGTCCCGGTGGACCAGGCTGGCCTCGTGCGCGTGCACCAGTGCCTGTGCGCACTGGATCGTCACCCGCACCGCGTCGGCAACGCTCAAGCGGCCCAGCTGGTTGACCCAGTCCTGCATGCTCTGGCCATCGACGTACTCGATCGCCACGTAGTGCCGTCCCTTGTCGGATTCGACGGCGAAGACCTTGACCACATTGGGGTGATCGAGCCGGGCCATCGCCCGAGCCTCGCGGAAGAACCGCTCGACGAAGGTCTCCTTCTTGCCGAGATGTTTGGAGAGGACCTTGAGGGCGACCTTGCGATCGAGTCCCACCTGGCGAGCGAGATACACCTCACCCATCCCGCCCTCGCCGAGTTTCTTCAGCAGCTTGAAGTCACCCAGCTCCGAAGCCTTGCTCTTGTCCGAGGACAGCTTCGAAGTACTCGACGGGCTCTTCGCCGCCGAGGTGCTCTTGGGTTTCGCATCGTCTCGAGCCATCTCGGCCAGGTCACCGGTATCCGCCTCACCCGGGACGTAGGTCTCATGCAGACCCTGCTCAGCCGCATCCTGGCCGGGAGGCGTTTCGGAAACCGGCGGCTTGGGCACAGGGGTATCCATCGTTCCCCTCGAGAGTCGGCTGCGGTGTGCTGCGGTGTGCTGCGGTGTGCTGCAGGGGTCGGCTGCCCGGCCGATCCCTGCGCACTCATTATGTGACCCGGCACCCATGGTTGCAAATGGCAAACGCGGCGTGGCCCGGCAGGCTGTTGGCTGCGCTCGGGATGACATGGGTCGAGCACGCTGCTCGAGTTTTTCAACGGGCTGCTAGGCCCAGGCAAATGCATCGCCCACGAGCAATTCGAAGGCCTCGATATACTTCGCCCTCGTCTGCGACACGATGTCCTCGGGCAGTCCGGGAGGCGTACTGTCCTTATCCCAGTCGGTGGTTTCGAGCCAGTCTCTGACGAACTGTTTATCGAAGGAGGGTTGCCCCTGTCCGGGCTGGTAGAGTTCCTGCGGCCAGAATCTCGAGCTGTCCGGAGTCAGCACTTCATCGATCAGCAGGACCTGTTCATCTTTGATGCCGAACTCGAACTTGGTATCGGCGATGATGATCCCCTTGGTCAGAGCGTACTCGGCCCCTTGCCGGTAGATGTCGAGGCTGAGGTCTCGCAGTTGCACCGACAGGTCTTCACCGACGATTTCGATCATCTGTTCAAACGAGATGTTGATATCGTGTCCCTCTTCGGCCTTGGTGGCCGGCGTGAAGATCAGATCGGGCAGTCGATCGCTTTCGGTGAGTCCCTCCGGCAATGCGATTCCGCAGACCGACTGGTCACGTTGATACTCTTTCCAGCCGGACCCGGAGAGGTATCCGCGGACGACGCATTCCACGGGCACGACGTTGGTCTTGGTAACGACCATGCTGCGTCCCTCGAGTGCCTCAAGGTCGGCGTCTTCGGGCAGCGGCAGGTCATCGAGTTGCATGCTCAGCAGGTGGTGTTCGACGTCGAGCCGATCGAACCACATGTGGCTGAGTTGAGTCAGCACTCGACCCTTGTCTGGAATCCCGGTGGGTAGGACCCAGTCGAAGGCACTGATACGATCCGAGGCGACAAACAGAAGTCGGTCGCCGAAGTCGTAGATATCGCGGACCTTTCCGCGACGAACGGGAATCCCTTCAACGGAACTTTCGAGTAAAGCGGCGGCACTCATTGCACGTCCTCTTTCGCTAGGCGTCTGGTGTAGTGTCGGGCAAGAATCTGCCACCGGAACCTCACTTGGACAACACACCGGGTGGGGGTATAGACTGGGGGCGTGGTTTCGGACCGGGTGACGGGCCACCCGAGACGCCTGGGACCACGGTTTGAGTGTGGGGACGCACATGGGTGAGATGCGATTCCGGGTGTCTCCGCCCGGGTTTCTTGCCGGCTGGCCCGAGGCCGAGCAGGCATATATCAGCGGGTTTGACGGTCGCGTGTTTCCGACTCGCGTCGAGCGTGTTGGTGACGAGTTGGTGTGTCGTCGTCCGAGTTCGGACAGTGGCCGTCTGCACGTGGCCTGGCCGGTACCGGGTTTCGGCCGCACGTTGGTCAGCACGTCGAGTCTTCGCGAGCAGGAGACCACCTACCTGCTGGCGCTCGAGTTGGCTCGAGGCAAGATCGGCCAATTGCGGAACCAGCAGGCGGCGTGGGAGATCGCGGGGATGTCGGTGCCGGCGGGCTTCGACGAGGCGAGTCGCCAGGCGCACCAGATCTTTGCTCGGGCGACCGCCGCCCAGGCGGATCCTGACGAGGCGAGTCGTCTCTCCGAGGCGGCCCTGGTACATGCTCACAACTCGGCCCAGATGCTGGCCGGTGCCTACATCACTCAGCGGCTGGCCGTCCGCTGTCGCCGCTCCGAGCGGTTCCCTGCGTCCCTGGGCTGCGGTCTCTCTGAAGCGGCGCCCACGGCCTGGGAGAAACTGCCGAAGGGTGTCTTCAACTCGGTCATGCTGCCGGTCTGCTGGCGTCGGATCGAGGCGATCGAGGGTGAATACGAGTGGGACAAGTCGGACGGGCTGATCGACTGGGCGGTGGAGCAGCGGCTGCTGGTCCACGGCGGCCCCGTACTGGATTTCGGGGTGGACGGTTTTCCTGAGTGGTTGGGGGCGTGGTCGGGGGATGTGGAGAACCTGCAGAGTTTCGTGTGCGATTTTGTCGAGACGGCCTTGTCCCGTTTTGTGGGCCGGATCCGGGTTTGGGAACTGGCTTCGCGGGTCAATACCGGAGGTGGGTTGCAGCTGTCCGAGGAGGCTCGGCTGGCGTTGCTGGCCCGTGCCGTGGAGGTGGCTCGAGGGGTCGACGACATCGAGCAGTTGATGGTCCGGATCGAGCAGCCCTGGGGTGGCTACCAGTCGGAGGGTCGGCACCTGTTGAGCCCGTTGCAGTTTGTCGACGGCCTGATCCGCTGTGCCCCTGGACTCTCGGCCATCTCGCTGGAAATCACTTCCGGGTTTGCACCCGGCGAACCCGGTCGCCGCGACCTGATCGATCTCTCGCGGCTGCTGGACATCTGGAGCACCCTGGGTTTGCCGCTGCACGTCACGATTGCCGCGCCGTCCTCGGGGGGCGTGGATTCCGGCGGCCGGTTCGTACGTTCGGGGACAGGGGCAGGGTCGGAGACAGGGTCGGAGTCGGAAGAATGGAGTGGTGAGCGTCAGGCCGAGTGGGCTGATGCGGTGTTGCCGTTGTTGCTGACCAAGCAGAGCGTGGCGGGAATCACCTGGGCTCAGCTCGACGATTCCGGCCCCCTGGGGTTCTCCACTGCCGGCCTGCTCGACGAAAGCGGAGCGTCGCGTCCGGTGGTCGAGGCGATCCGGGGGCAGCGATTCGGTCACTGGCCGGCCGACTGAAAAAAGTTGATCCGGCTGCTACGATCTATCCCACTCGTCCCTCCCTCTCCACTCCGAGCCCCCACGCTCATGCCCTTGGACCTCTACACTCCCTGCCCCTGCGGCAGCGGCCGCAAGTTGAAGTTCTGCTGTCGGGATCTCTCCGACGACATGGAGCGGGTGCTGAAGTTCCAGGAGAACAACCAGCCGCGGATGGCGCTCAATGCCCTGGACGAACTGGGTCGCAAGCATCCTGAGAACACCTGGGTACGGACGACTCGGGGCGGACTGCTCTTTGACGCCGGAGATCTCGAGGGGGCTCACCGCGAGTTGGCGGTGGTGATTGCCAACGACCCCGAACACGGTTTCGCGTTGGCGTTGGTGGCGATGATCCAGCTCTCGGAGGTCGGTTATGCTGAGGCTCGTGAGGAGATCGAGCGAGCGTTCAGGCGTTGCGTGGTGGTACGGCCCGACATGGCTGGCAACCTGGCATTGGGAGTGGCCGCCTGGATGCGGATGCATGGCGAGTTGATGGCATCGCGGCAGCACCTGGTCCTGGCGTTACAGTCGACGACACTGGCCGAGCAGCAGCAGGCGATTTTCGGGCGGCTGGCCGAATTCGACGGCACCCGCGAGATTCCCTACCCGTTCCGCAGCGTCTATTCGCTTCAGGAGGCTGGTGGTGAGGATCCTGCGGCGGTCGCCGGTTGCGGGTGTTGGGGTGAGGCTGCAAAGCGATACGCGTTATTGGCGGCCGAGAGTTCTGACGACTTCGGACTGCGATACAACCAGGCCCTGTGCTTGGCCTGGTCGGGCCAGTCGACACCGGCGTCGGAAGCGCTGGTCGAGGCGGCGGGCCTGGCCGGGGATGCGGACCGGGCCGAGGAATGCCAGGCCCTGGCCCAACTGCTGGTCCTGGGTGAACACGACGACGTGGTCCAGATGGTCGATCGGCGTTTCGAAATCGAAAACGTCTCGAAGTGGCTCACCGATCTCGATTCCTCGGAGCAATTCATCCGCGTGGACGAAGCGAATGTCAGCCAGCAGGGTGCTCCGGCGGCGATGTACCACCTGGTGGAGGGCGACGTGGTCGAGGCGTCCGAGGCAGATTCGTTGACACTGGAGACGGTACCACGGGTCATGGCCCGACTGATGGTGCAGGAGGGTGGCGATGAGGAACCTGCCTCGATCGACCTGGTTGCCAAGGCGGGCGAAGAAATCGATGCGGCCGACGCGGCGTTGCGGGAGGTGAGTGACGAATTGCGTGCGTTCGGAGGCGACGTTGAGGGTGACGAGACAGTCGACCTGGTGCCTCGTGAGTTCGAGGCGCTCTACACCACCTGGCACTTTGCTCCCAAGACACCCGAGGTGGTCAAGCGGCGGTTGCATCGAGAATTCGTCGAGAAGTTCGTCATCGAGATCTGGCCTGCGATTCCGATGGCGGCCCTGGGCGGTCAGGCACCCCAGGCGGTGGTGGGGGAGACCGAGCAGCTTTCGGCGTTGGCTGGAGCGGTTCGTGTGCTCGAGGCACGTTGCGAACAGAACCTGTTGACCGTGGACCTGCCGGCCATCCGCCGGGCCATGCAGCTGCCGGAACCGGCATCGATCGCCGTCGAATCGGACGACGAGCTGGCAATGCTCTCGACCTGCGACCTCCTGCGAATCGACCCCGCTTCACTCGACGATGACTACCTGGTGATGCTGCTCAACCGCGCCCTGCTGGTGCGTCACAGCGGCCTGATGTTCTCGGTGCTGACCGAGTACACCGGCCGGGAGTCTCTGCAGCAGGGTGAGGACTTCCTGCGTGCGGCTTTGACCCTGGCGGATCTGTGCGAGGTGCGTCACGACCGGGAAGCGGCACTGGGGTGGTTGGCTCGGGCACGCCAGGTGGTTGTTGGCTTGGAAGACGAATTCGAGCGGATGTTGCAGTTGGAGATGCGTGAGTTGACCATGAGGCTTCAGGACACCAAGGACCCCGGTCTTGGGGACCTGTTGTCGCGGCTGTGGACCGACTACGGCAGCAAGGTGCCTCAACTCCGCGAGGAACTGCAGGTACTGGTCGAGGCGGTCGATATCGCTCCACCCTGGTCCTCCGACGGTGGCGCCGTCACCGCGTCGGGGCTGTGGACTCCTGGCGATCCCACTCCGGCCGCCGAGGGCGAGGGGGGTGCCGCAAAGACACTCTGGGTCCCCGGCCAGGACTGAACTCGAGGACCACTTCCGTTTGGACGCGGGCACAGCGGCATGACGGAGTCGTTCGAAACCCTCGCGGACGTGATGCGGCATGCCGTGGGCCTGGCCGCCCGGGGCGTGGGGCATGTCGAGCCGAACCCGGCGGTGGGGGCGGTGGTTGTCGACGAGTCTTTGCGGGTGCTGGGCGAGGGTTGGCACGGGGTCTTCGGCGGCCCCCACGCTGAAGTGGACGCTCTTGCGGAGGCCGGGCACCGGGCTCGAGCTGCGACCCTGGTCGTGACCCTTGAGCCGTGCTGTCACCAGGGCCAGACGCCTCCCTGTACCGACGCCATTTTGGCCTCCGGTGTCGCTCGCGTGGTGGTGGGGATTGAGGATCCCTCGACGCATGATGGCGGCAATGGACTAGCGATCCTTCGGGCCAAGGGTCTCGAGGTCGAGATCGGCGTGGGGTCCCATGCGGTCGAGCGACTCAATGCTCCCTTCCTGCACCTGGTCACGACCTCACGGCCGTGGATTCATGCCAAGTGGGCCATGACGCTCGACGGTCGTATTGCCACCTCTGGAGGTCATTCGCAGTGGATTTCGAGCAAGGAATCACGAGTGCTGGTCCACGAGCTGCGTGGACGGGTCGACGCGGTGGTGGTCGGCATTGGCACCGCATTGGCCGATGATCCGCTGCTGACGGCCCGTCCGCCAGGCCCGCGGATGGCCACTCGCGTGGTGCTCGATTCTCACGCCCGCCTGGGTCTCGACTCACAGCTGGTCCGCACCGCCGGCGAGGTGCCCGTGATGGTGGCCTGTTCCGAGGCGGCTGACTCCGAGAGGGTCGCTGCGTTGGCGGCGGCTGGAGTCGACGTGTTGCGACTGGTCTGCGGCGAGACAGGTCGGATCGACCTGCACGGCCTGCTGAGTGAATTCGGAGTCCGGCGCTGGACCAACGTGCTGGTCGAGGGTGGCAGCGAGGTGTTGGGGAGCCTGGCCGACGGGGGTTGGATCGACGAGGCCCATGTGTTTCTGGCGCCCAAGCTGGTCGGTGGTCGGGCGGCGTTGGGGGCGGTGGGTGGCCAGGGCCTGTCGCAGGTCCCCGAGGCGGCCAACCTGGAATGTGTCGAGACGCGCGGCGTCGGGCAGGACGTCTACTGGCGGGGAGTCCGCGTGCGGGTCGAGGAGAGCCGCGACTGCTGAAGGGCCAGGTAACGACGGTATTGCCGATCGAGCTCGGCGGTTTCGACTCCGGTCAGCGTCTCGAGCGATGAGACAGAAATGCGGCGACCGGGGGTATAGATCTGGGAGAGGTGTCGGATCAGCGCGTCGCGATAGCGGCCGCCATCGTGGTGGAGCAGGAAGTGGGCCAGGCCGGACGCCTGCGAGTAGTTCCGCGTGATGTTGGGATCGGTCTGGAAGGCCCGCATTCCCATCGACGCAAAGGTCTTCAGTGGGATGTAGTGCTGTTCCTTGAGCACCCGGTGTCGCGCCCAGTGGAATCTCACGTAGTTCGGGTTCCCGATGCGGTATCCGGATGGAGATGGTTGAAACGACTCCATGTAGCAGGCAAAGCCCTCGACAATCCAGAAGTTCGCATCGTGGGCGATCGGCCGTTGTCGCGACTGGCTTTCGTTGAGCAGTTGGTGCGTGGCTTCGTGGAACAGGGTTGCTCGAGGGAACATTTGATCGACCGGCTCACCGTGGAAGAAGTAGGCGATCCGGTCCTCGGGCATGTACAGCCCGTTGGTGATATCAATCTGGGGGATCCGCTGCTTGAGCGTGCGGCGGTATTCGTCGCGATCTCGATAGAAGTGGACCACGTGGGGGCGTGGCGGAGTCCGTGATCTGCCGCTGACCCGGTTGGTTCCATCGAAGAGTTTCTGAATCTGCTCGGGAGTCTGGAAGAAGCCGGCGAAGCTCGAGTGAAAGAACCGGTAGAAGGTCTCCAGACTCTCGGCCACCGCGACTCCTTTCTCGAGACTGTGGTTGGTGCGGACCAGGAAGTGATCGGTGCGGACTTCCCACGCGTTGCGAAATTCGCGACGCAGTTCCGCTTCGCGTTCGAGCGAGACCCAGCGTCGCTTGAAGTACCGTTGTCCCGACTCGTACTTCTCGACGTGGGAGGCCGGCAGCCACCCGAACTTGCTGTGCCAGACGTGTCGCCGGCCCAACTGCTTTGCGGCAAACGGCGTGACCCAACGGTTTCCGGAGCGAACGAATCCGAGCAGTAACCGGGCGGGCCGCAAGTCCGGATCACTGACCGTGGTTTCGCGGACCAGGTCGTAGGCGAAGCTGGTGTAGCCGGCCTTGAGCACGCGACGGCTGAGCACGAACAGGGCCTGGGCGTGTTTGCGTCGTTGCGTGCGGAGTTGGCTTTGCCATTGTCGCTCGGGTGCGGGCAGGTCCGGCGAGAGGTCTGCAGCGACCTGATCGGGGAGTTGCAGGCTGGTGGCCGGCTTGGTGGTCGCCAGCCCGATGGCGGCCTCGACGGCCCGGACTCCCTCGTTGAGTTTCTGAGCGGCGCAGAATGCGCGGATCTTGTCGAGAGCGGCCAGGTGGTCTTTGCGGAGCCGGGCGTGCTGAGCGCGGAACAGGTCGAGCCGACTGGTGGGCTGGGCTGCGGCCGATCCCGAGTCGCCAAGCAGGACGGCCGCCAGCGTGAGCACGACACAAAGCGGCACGGCTGTGCTGTGTCGGCGGGGCGCACTCTGGGAAGGGCAGTCGACAGAATCGGAGGCCATGGCCGCATTCTAGGCCTGCCCCGAGGATCGTCCTAGCCGGAATCGCTACCGGACGGGGTTGTTGACGGAACCTCAGTTGCCGGTGGCCTTCTTGTCCGGGGCTGTCTTGTCCGGGCTCTTCTTTCCCGCCGGGGGTGGTGCCGGCAGGCGTTTGACGGCTGGAGGCGGGATCCTGAGTGCGTCACCGAGTCCTTTGCCACCTGCGGCTGGTGCGGACGAGGGATTCGGAGGGAGCCCGCCCGGGACGTATCCGGCGGGCAGCGACGGGACCTCGGTTTCGGTCACAGCGGCATCGGGAGTTTCGAAGCCACCGATGCGACCCTGGTGTCCGGGTTCGGGAACCAACCGCACCTCGTAGTGCTTCAGCAGGCTGGCCCAGCGGATGACGACCTGTCCGCTGGACGCGACTTCGCGGCTGGTCCAGCCCGAAATGCTCTGGTTGACTTCGGTCATCTCGATACCCGTGTCAGAGGCTTCGATGTTGAGCATTTCGAGGGCCTGCAGGGTGCCGTCGTAGCCGAACTTGGCGACAGCCTCGAGGCCGGTCACCGCAGCGAGTGCAGCGATCAGGATCCAGGTGATGATCCGTCCCGCGGAGATTCCGGACCTGGCGGCCACCGGTGCCCGAGGGGCATCCGCATCGGACTCGAACACGTTGTCGGGGCTCGGGGGTTCATCAGTCATGGTGCGTTCCCCCCGGCGGGTCTCATTTCAGTGATTGCAGGTAGGCCATCAGGTCGGCCAGTTGCCTGGCGGTGAGGTTGCCCACCATGCCGTCGGGCATCATCGACTTCTTCTGCCGTACCCGTTCCTCGATCTTCGTCTTGGGCAGGATGACGGGCAATCCGGTCAGTTGCCGAATCTCGACCTCCCGGGCGCTCTCACGCGACACGAAGCCGGTGACCAGCTTGCCCTCGGTCGTGGCGAAGACGTAGGTATCGAATCCCTGTGCGATCTTGTCGCTGGGCTTGAGGATCGAGAGCACCAGTTCGGCCGGCTTGGATCTTCGGCCGATATCCACCAGGTGCGGCCCCTTGGGTTTCTGTCCGTTGGCGGTGGTGTGGCAACGGATACACGACTGGGCGGTAAAGAGCTTCGCTCCGTTGGCCACGTCGCCTGGAGTCTTCAGCGATTCGGCGACCACCTGCTGGAGGTCACGGTTGGCGATCTGGTTCTTGTCGTTGGGATCTGCCTTGGGCAGGACGAGCGGCTTGGCGTTCTCGGTGGTGGCCACTTTGCTCGGCTGGGGCAGTCCCTTGATTTGGACCTTGTGCCGGGTCAACTGGGCGAGCAGGTGTTTGGAGGTTTCGGAGTCACCGTCGGCGATCACGGTGCGGATCACCGCCGCGATCGCTGCGCTGGCGGCCCAGGGTGTGCGGTCGTAGTAGGGGCCGCTGGTATCGGGCCGGGTGCCCCACCAGTCGCCGCTGTAGTCGCCCTCGTGGTGGTACAACCTCACCAGCGTGGTCAGCGTGGCTTGTCGTTGAGCATCGTCGCGGAGAGTGCTGAGCCTGGCGATCAGACCCTCGACGGTCTTCGGGTCGTGCAGCCACCGCAGCGCCCACTGGGCTCCGGTGTGGTCGGGGCCATCGACGGCCTTGAGCAACAGCTCGACGTTGCCGATGGCGACCAGTGCCCGGACGGCCAGGTGAGGGATCACCCGTCCCGGGTCGGGTTGCTTGTGCAGGGGCGTCTTGGAGGGTGCCTTCTGGCTGGGAGCTCGCCGGGTCAGAGGCAGGATGGCCGAGGCGGTTTCCTTTCGCCCCATGCGGCCCAGGCTGATCAGGGCCTGGGCTCGCACCCGCGGGTTGGGATCCTCGAGTGCAGCGACGAGCGGCGGTGTGGGAATCTCCTTGAGTCGTCCGCGTCGGTCGGTGAGTGCCCGGAGTGCGAATTCACGAGCCCCACCGGGTTCTGCCAGCTGCAGCAGCCGTGACACCACGCTGTCTTCATCGAATTGTCCCAGCGTGAAGACCGCAGCGGCTCGTGCGTGGGCCTTCGCAGTCTTGTCGGCGGCGAGTCGCGTAACCCGGTCGATGCGTCCCTGGCCAGCTCCTCGTCGCAGCAACTCCAGTTGGCTGTGCAATCGGTAGACGGCGCTGGGTGAGGCGAGGTGGTCGACGAGTTGTTGGTCGGTCTGGGTGGCCAGAACCGGGAAGGGCCTGGGGACGAAGCCCCTGGGCGTGACCTGCACCACGAAGCCGACGTTGGGTCCGCCGTAGTTGAACTTCCCGTTCTTCCAGCTGGCGACATACATCCGCCCGCTGCCGTCGACGTCGAGGTCGGTGGGGCGGGGGATCTTGAGGAAGGTCTCCTGGTGAGTGCTGAAGCTGGCTCCGTTGCGGGGCAGGTTGTGCAGGTAGATCTCGCTACGGCCCCAGTCGCAGGTGTAGAGCGTATTGCCGTATTTCCCTGGCCAGCGGAGGTCGTGCACGAACAGGCTGCCACATCCGCTACCTCCGCCGTAGTCGGCCAGGGGCGGCATGATCTCGTCGGAGAACTTCTGGTACAGCGACGGGTAGCCATATCGACCCGACTGGTGCAGGTGGCTGAGTCGAATGTCCCATCCGCCTCCGTCGTTGGTGTTGTCGCGGGTGAAGAGGTTCATGAACGGATCGACGGCCACGTCGACGATGTTTCTCAGGCCCCACGAGTAGACTTCCATTTCGCTGCCGTCGGGCCGAACCCGCAGCACCCCGCCGCCCCGGCGGGTCATCGTTCGTCCGTCGGCGGCAGTGGCCTTGACGAAACCGAAGTCCCCCACGGCGATGTAGATCCAGCCGTCGATGCCCATGCGGATGCCGTTGGTCGTGTGATCGGCACCTCGCTTGTGCAACTGGTCGGTGGTGATTCCGGAGATCAGCACCTCGCTGCGATCGGCGGTGCCGTCGTGGTCATCGTCATGAAAGACGCTCAAGAGCGGAGGGTGTAGCACCCACAGCTTATGGTTGTCGAAGAACAGGCCCCGGGGGTGATCCATCGTGGCGAAGCGGTTGATCTTGTCGGCGGCCCCGTCGCCATCGGTATCGCGGAGCCTGAGCACGTATCCTTCGCCGGGCTTCTTGCCCAGGGACCCCTGCCGGTCGACCCCGACAAACACCGTCCCGTCGGCCGCGGCGGCCAGGCAGACCGGGTAGTTGACCTCGGGCGGCTTGGCGAACAGAGTGACCTCGACATCCTCGGGAGCGGTCACATCGGCGACTGAGGATTCGCGTGCCGCGGCCGGGTTGGTCAGGGCCTTGGGCAGCGGCGGCAGTTTCTCGCTGCCCGCTTCGAATTCCCAGAAGCTGGCCCACTTGCCGGTACTCGAGCCCAGGAAGCGGACCCGCAGGAACCTGGTGCCGGGAGCGTCGACGGTGTGCGAGACGATGCGGCCGACCTTCTTGTTCTTCGAGTGGTCGACGATTCGCTGCCACTTGGTTCCATCGGCGGAGCTTTCGACGTGGTAGCGGTAGGCCGAGCCGGCCATTTCCCAGTGGATTCTCAGCGACTTGACGTGCTCGACCTTGCCGAGTTCGACCTGCCAAGTCTGTCCACCCTGGCCGTTGGCCGCACACCAGCGGGTCCTGGGGTCCCCGTCGACGGCGTGCCGGGCGAAGTTCTTCTTGGAGGTCTCTTCGCTGCTGGCCCTGGTCGTCCGTCCGAAGGCCACGTTGCCCTCGCCGCAGCACTTGGAAACAAGTGGCCCGGTGGTGGGCTTGGCCCCGGGTGCCGGTGCGGTGGCCAGTGCTGCGATTGCGAGGTTGGTTTTCTTGTCGGTCACAGTGAAGTGCTTCACGGGGTCACGTCCGACGGCCCACAGCAGTCCGCGGGCGAGCATGTCGAGGTAGATGGGGTCGACCATCGTCTGGTTGTCGTGCCCGATGGTGGTGGCGAAGACCCGGGCATCGTGGTAGCGGTTGGTCCAGACGCAGATCTGCGGCTTGCCGTCGCCTCGCCGCTTGGCAGCGGCCAGCGCGGTGGCGGTGTCGAAGAGCTTGATGCTGTGGTAGAGCTCGCCCTTGGGCGTCTTCCACGCCTGGCCCAGGCCAAGGGTGATCGGATGGTCGGCAACGAGTGGTTCGACGGTGAAGGCGTATTTCGGGCCGTGGCCGGGGGACTGCATGCCACAGAAGCGAAACCAGCCGTCGGTTCCCGTGCGGTAACAGTGCATGGCACAGTGGATCAGCACAGCGGGGGTGCCGGCCTTGTGCGGTGCCAGGACCCGTTCGAGCCATTCGACATCCCGCACGTTGGCAAAACACTCGTTGTGCACCACCACGTCGAAGCCGTCGGCCCAGTTCTTGTTCGAGTACAGCGGGATCCTGGCGTTGGTACTGGTGCCGCCCTGGTGAGCGATGGTCCAGACGACGTTGGCTCGAGCCGAGATGCCCCGGGTGATGATCCGCTTCTGCCTCGAGTAGTCGTGGCAGCAACCGCCGGTGACCAGCAGGGCCTTGATCGGTCGCTTTGCTGTATTGGGTTCTTGCGGCTTCTCGGCGGCCGCCGAGGTCGAGGTACCAATCAGCAGTGCCGATCCCAACAACATCAGTAACTTCGTCATTTGCAACCTCGTCATCGTCACAGCAATCGCACGGTGTTGCGTGCCGGTCGATTATCGACGCGCACCGTCGAGAACGGAAGTGGCCGCTGTAGGATTCAGCCGATGCTGACAAGCGACGAGTTCATCCAGTCCGCCCGCCCGGCAGCCGGTTCACTCCGTCGTGCGTGGCGTGACCCCGAAGGGCAGCAAGGAGACGCCGGCGGTGAGTTCAGGCATTCGCCCACGCAGGGAGATCACTCGGCGGAGTCACCCTCGGTGCCTGATTCTGCCCGAATCAGCAGTCGTGCCGTCCAGAGCATCAGCAGTCCGAAGCTGAAGTCGCACAGGCTGCCCAGTCTCATTGTCCATTCCGTCAGCGATGTCACCCAGTCGATTGCCATGGGCAGGAATCCGGGAACCCAGAGAATGGCCAGTGACTTGATGAGGCCCAGGCAGGCCAGCACTCGGACAAACCGCTCGGCAAGCGATTTCCTGCCTGCCGGCCTCATCAGTACCAGCAGGCCCATCACGATCCAGGTGATGGCAATGGCGTGGCACAGCGGAGTCAACTCGGCGAACGCCTGCAAGCCCTTGATGTAGGCCCCCGGTGCGAAGATCCCGACCGGGGTGATCGCCAGGAAGAACGCGGCGACCACAATGGCAAAGGATGAGCCCTTCATGTCGGGTGTCCTGTTGACGTGCTGGGAGACTTGTCGAGATGTCCCTGGTCAGGCGTGTTCTACACAGGGGGCTACTTCCCAAAGTGCTTGGAAAGGAATTCCAGCGTTTTTCCGTTCGACCACTCGTGCGGGCCGTCGAAGAAGTCCGCTTCGATTCTCTCGGGCACGCCCAGGAGGGTATAGACGCGTTTCAGCTTTTCGAGTCCCTGGCGAGCGTCGGCAATCGGAGCACTTTCATCTCGCAGGCCGTTGATGAGCAGGACGGGCCGAGGGGCGTGCAGCGTGACCACGTCGGACATCTCGCCGTACTGCATGACGCCCGGCAGGCAATTGCAGATGCAGTGATTCATGGCGTAAAACGAGTTGCGGTAGGAAGAGAAAATGCCTGCCAGCATGACCAGCTTTACGCGCTCGTCGAGAATCGGCAGGTAGAGCGACAGGGTGCCACCGCCGGACAGGCCGGCCAGGCCAATCCGCTTCGAATCGACCTGGTCCTGGGTCTCGAGAAAGTCAATCACCCGCATGGCATCCCAACACCGCAGTCCGGCCGGCGACATGCCCAACAGCACGCTGTTCATGGTCACGTGTTGGCAGCTGCGTTTGACAGAACCTCCCTGGGGGTCCTGGTATCCAGCCGTCTCGTTCCATCCGCGGACGATTGGCAACGCCGTCACGTATCCGTGTTCAGCAAAGAAGCGGGCGAAATCGCGGGCGAGCACCGGTCGCGGCTCGCCAGGCTTTCTTCCCTCTCCCAGGTACGGGACGACGCCGTCGTGTCCGTGGAGACAGACGATCGCTGGTACACGCTCCTTGAGCTCGTGCGGCACCAAGTAGTAGACCGGGCACCAGTAGGTCCTTTCCGTTTGAATGTAGATTTTGTGCCGCGTGAACTTGTCGAACCGCTTCTTTTCGATCCACTTCACCTTCAGCGGCACGCGATCAGGCATCCGCCCCAGAACCTCGAGCATTTTCGCCTGAAACGCCGTGTGCCATGCCGTGTGCTCTTCGATCGTGGTGGCCTTCCAAGCGAGTACTGGCGGTGTGGAATCGGCCAGCCCACGGAAACTCGTTTCCACCCCGGTCTCAGTGGGCTTTTCCGAAGCTGCGGTGGAGGGACTGCGGTCTGGAAACAGAGAAACGAAGCGGTCGATCTCGATTGGCAAGTCGAGTGTGATCCCTTTCTCCGAGAACCTCTGCCGTGTTCTCCTACTCTTGGCCCACTCCTCGGCGGTCAACTTTCCGTCTTTGTCCTTGTCCAACGCCTTAAAGGTAAATCGGGCAATCCGCTCCGTACCGCGTCGCGAGTCCGCTGCTGATTGGGACGATGGACTTTTCTTTGTAGCGACGTCGGATGATGGTCCCGGTCTGGGTTCCGCCTTCTTCTGCAGGTCAGCGGCGTCTGCCTCAGGAGCTTGAACAGTTGGCTCGTCGACGTTCGCGGGCGTGTCCTTTGATGTCGGCGGAACCGTACCATCACCAGGCAGCGAGGAATCGACACCACACCCAACGATCCCGATCAGCAGCAACGTCAGCAGGAATCTCATCACGTCTCTCCGGTCTACCGGGCCTCCACCAGTCTCCACGCCCCCGCCCCGGCGTTCAACCCACCAGATCCGAACCACGCCTGCCGACGTCACAGGGTGGGGAGGATGGAGATTCCGTGTATTCACGAAGGCGTCGGTCATGGGCGGCTGTGGGTGACGCTTCAGGTCACCCACAGCCCATTCACCCGTCCGGCGACACCACACGGATGCCGTAAGCCGCTGCCACGGCGGAAGAAACGAAGTACACCCGGAGGGATTCGAACCCCCAACCTACGGATCCGAAGTCCGTTGCTCTATCCAGTTGAGCTACGGGTGCAGGGTGCTGGTGGGCCGATTATTGCTGACCGGGCTCGTTTTGGCCATCAGGCACATGACCCCACACTTTCTCATCAGGTGAGGCATAAGAATCGAAACGGCCTGGAGGCGGATGAATGCCAGCATCCGCTGCCCCCGTCAATTCTCAGATTGTGTCGATCCACGCGGCCGAGAATGCGAACGACTCGTTGATCTCCTGAGCCGAACCAACGATCAGATTGGCACCACCACCCCGCACGGTCGTAGCTGTTCTCCCGAAAAGAGAACGCCATTGGTCCCGTCGAGTGAGGAGACGTTCAGATCGGCAAATCCACCCGGCTTGCCCAGGATGAGATACGTCTCTCCGACGTCAGATTGAAATGAAGGTTCCGCATACGGAGTGCCCACCAGGAGATCATCGAATCCATCTCCGTTGAAATCACCGGCCACACCGACCGAGATTCCGACCGAGTCATCTTCTTCGGCACCGATGACGGCAAACCCATCGCTACCGTCGAGCGACAGGAGAGCAAACGGATGAGACAACGTCAGCAGGGTGCGGTCTTCGAGAACCTCCGCCGGCGACAACACGACGCGACTGCCGCCCCGATGAACACCCCGCCGACTTACATTGCACGCTGCCAGCGCGTCTCGCGAGCCATCTGGTCAACAACATCCGTCCCGCCTCCGGAATCAGGCCGAGATCTCCACGCACAAATTGTGCATGATCTGCCCTTGAAATGTTGTCGTAGCGGCGATCAGCGAGTGACCGAATCTCGAGCGGAATGGGGTGCAGCAGGGCTCTTCAGAGGCTCCGGACCCGTTTTGGCCATCAGGCGGCTGACCACGGCCCGGGGATGCCCTTGGCCTTTGCCACCTCCTGCAGCGACTCGATCTGGTCGACATGCATCGGCAGTCCCTCTTTTCGCCAGGCCTGTTCGCGTTCGGCTTCGAGGTCACCGGGCAGGCAGACTCGGTCGAAACCCTCGGCTGGATCGAGTTCACGGATCTCGGCCACCGTCGTTTCGAGCTGGTCGTAGAACTCGTCGGGATCGACGAACGCCTTGATATCAATCGCGTACATGAAGTGCTCGGACCCGTCACTGGAGACTTCCCAGGTCTTCTTCAGCGGCATGCGGGCTCCGACAAGCGGTCCGCAGAGCACCGAGCTGAAGAACGCCAGCCCGTAGCCACGTGGTCCGGCGGCCGGCAACAGGGTCTTGGCGTCCTCGACGCTGGTCGTCGGGTTGCCCATTTCATCGACCGCCCATCCTTCGGGGATGGCTTGCCCGTACATGCCCATCGAGTGCACCTTGCCCCAGCTCGAGACGGCACAGGCCATATCGAGCACGACGGGGTGCCCGTCCCGGGTTGGCGCGGCCCACGAAAAGGCGTTGTTGGCGACGGCCGGTCCGCGGCTGCCGTAAGCGGTGACGGTGGCCGGGCCGGTGCTGGTGGTGGCGTAGCCGATCATGCCCTCGGCGGCGGCCATCATCGAGTAGACCTGTGCGGCTCCGAAGTGCTGGCTGGCCTTGATCGCAACGGTTCCGCTACCGACCTGCTTCGCCTTGGCGATGGCCAGTTCCATCCCGCGGGTGGCGGCGACGTGGCCGAGACCCTTACCGCCGTTGAGCACTGCGATCGCAGGAGTTTCACGCTCGGTCAGGATCACCGCCCGCGGATCGATGCCCCCGTCCTGCATCGCTTCGAGATAGCGGGGCAGGGCACGCGTGCCGTGGGAGGGGATGCCGCGGAGGTCGGCTTCGATCAGCCGGTCGGCTCCCGCTGAGGCCTCCTGCGAAATCATCGCCTCGTGGCACAGCACGTCGATTACCCACTGCCGCAAGGGCTCGACCGGTACACGCTGTTCCTGTCCCTCGTCGTGTGGGTAGCCGGGGATGATTGCCATGGCGTGTGCTGTTCCTGGGTTAGGGGCAGGGCCGGTGCCGGGTCGAGGCACGAGGCGGACCATCTTCTCGAGTCAGTTGGATCGCAGCAAGCCGGGGCGGGTTGCCGAGAGGAACTCGATCGAGTGCGGGGTCTCGCCTTCGAGTGCCAGGTCGGCCAGCACGCTGCCGATGACCGGCGTGAACTTGAAGCCGTGACCCGAGAAGCCACAGGCGATCGCCACGCCGGTGTGTTCGGGATGCTGGTCGACGATGAAGTTCCTGTCGGGGGTGCGGGTGTAGAGACAGACCGCATGCCGGGTCGGCGTTTGCGAGAGGCCGGGCATGAAGGCCTTGAGGTAGCGGGCCAGTGGGGGGAGATCGATCGAGAGCACGTCGCGGTCGACGGTCAACGGGTCGGTGATGCTCTGCCCGGCGGTGTGCTCGGCGACCTTGGCCGTTTCGCCGTCGAGCGAGGGGAAACCGTAGAACTCGCCACCGGGAGTTTCCAGGAAAAAGACACCGGCTCCCTGCTCGCGGTCGTAGTGATCGGTGGAGGTCGGGAACCAGAACAGCGGCTTGCGGACGATTTCCCAGGCCACCTCCAGGCCCGGCAGCAGGTCGGGCACCCAGGCACCGGGTGCGACAATCAGCGATCCGGCCGCGTAGCGATCCTGGTCGGTGACCACCTCGAATGACGCTCCAACCCGCGACCACCCGATGACCGTCTCGTGGGTCTTCAACTCGGCACCGCGTTCAGTCGCCCGGGCGATGTGAGCCGCCACGGCATCCTCGACAAACAGGTATCCGCCCGCCGCTTCCCATACCGCATCGAATTCCTCGGGGATGCTGAAACCGGGAAAGTCGCGGGCCAGGCGATCGCTGGTGAGGGATTCCAGTTCGAGGCCGTGGAGTGCTGCGGCTTCACGGGTTCCGGCGACCGCGGGGCCATCGGGGGACCCGGCCAGCAGCAATCCACAGCGGTCGATCAGCGGCTGAGAGCTGTGGTCGGCGAGGTCGTCCCAGAGCCGGTACGAGTCGATTGCCAGGGGAACGTAGTCGGGGTGTTCGAAGTAGGCCTGTCGGATGACCCGGGTGTGCCCGTGCGAGCTGCCCTGGTCGTGGGCGATTCCGAAGCGGTCGATGCCCAGCACGCTGGCTCCGCGAGCGGCGACGTGATCGAGTGCCGCGCTGCCGAAGCCTCCCGCACCGATCACCACGCAGTCGAACCGCGGAGTCATTTGCCCGCCGCCAGGTTGACTCGCACCAGCTCCTTGTCGTTGCGGGCGAAGACGCTTTTCAATGCAAACGCCGGGTGGCTCCAGATGGTCATCCGCCGCTGCACGCGGCGAGTCGGTTCGACCAGCTTGGCCCGGCTGAGTTCCTGGTATCCAGCGGGTGTCAGCTTGGCGATGATCAGGTCACCCTGTTCGTTGTGGATGAAGTGCCGGTCTTCGTGGCTGACCAGGAACGCGTTCCACCAGCGGCCGCTGCCGGTGGCAGCCAGGGATTCCCAGATCCGCTTGCCGTTGGTCGCATCCAGGCACCGCAGTTGGCCATAGCTGCAGACTCCGTAGATGTGCTTCCCGGTGAAGATCGGGGTGGCCATGATCGAGTGCAGCCCGTCGGTCTTGACCTCGCTGTCGCTGCTGCCCTTCCAGGCCACCTTCGCCTGTTTCCCGTCCTGGGAGACTTCGATCATCATCGGCCCGTTGTAGAAGGCGGTGACGAACAGCCGGTTGCCGACCTGGCGTGGAGTCGAGATGGTCAGGCCGACTCGGACCCGGAAGGGGACCTGCCAGATCAGTTTGCCGGAGGTGGGGTCGAGGCTGCTGATGGCCGTGGGGTGCCAGACGACCAGTTGGCGGGTCTTGCCGAAGGTCATGATCACCGGCGGGCAGTAGCCGATCTGTTCGTCCTCGAGGCTTCTCCAGAGTTCCCTGCCGGTCAGCTTGTCAAAGCTGACCACCAGCGAGCCGTCGGCTCCGCCGACCAGGGTGATCAACTGGTTGCCGTCGATCAGCGGCGAGGCGACCATGCCCCAGATCGGCAGCTTGGTGCCGTAGTCGGCCACGAAGTTCTTTTTCCAGATCAGCGACCCGTCGCTGACCTTCAGACAGAACATGTCGCCCATGGCGCCGATGGTGTAGACCCGATCCTGTTCGATGACCGGAGTCATACGTGGGCCAGCCGGGTAGCTGATGCTGTAGCGGACCGGGTAGGTGCGGGTCCAGAGAATCTTGCCGGTCTCGGCGTCGAGGGAGTGGATTCGTTCGATCCGCTTCGCGCGGACGAAGTCGGTGATGTAGACGCGTCCGTTGGCGACGGCCGGTCCCGAGTATCCCTCGCCGATCGGAGTCGACCAGACCCGTGGCAGCAGCCCCTTGGTGGGCAGCGTCTTGACGATGCCCTGTTCTCGCCAGACCAGGTCCCGCCGGGGTCCGCCCCACTGCGGCCAGTCGTCGGCCGAGGCGGTGGATGGAGTGGTCAGCGAGAGGAGTGTGAGGCAGAGTAAAGTCGAGAGGGGGCAGGTCGGGCAGGTCGGGCGGGTCATCACGAGGTCTCCTGTGTTCGAATCCGCTGCCATCTTGTCACCCGGGCAAGAGATTGGCCACCGCGTTGGCCTCGTGCTGCCGTCGATGGCGGTTCGCCCCGGCCGGGTTGTATACTCGGGAACCGGCCCGCTGCGGATCCCGGGTGGTATTGTTTGAAGGAGCCGAGCCGAACAGGCGAGAGGGTTTGAGCCGTGAAATCGATGGTCCAGTTGCTGGTGTGTTTCGTGGCGAGTTTCGCGATGCTGTTATCCGTGTCGGCGGCCGAGGCGGCCGACAAGCCGGCAGCGTCGAAGAAGTCGGGAGCCGCCTTGGAGGCCCGTCACCTGGGGAACATCCAGCGGGTGACTTTCGGTTTGCCTCGGGCCGGAGAGGGCTACTTTTCACCCGACGGCAAGTGGGTGGTCTACCAAGCCTACCCGGTCGGTTACCCCTTCTACCAGATCTACGTGCAGAAGCTGGGCGAGAAGACGACTCGTCGGGTCAGCACCGGTCGCGGCCGGACCACCTGCAGCTACTTCACCATCGACGGCAAGCGGATCCTGTTCGCATCCAGCCACACCGACCCGCAGATCGCTCAGACCGAGCGGCAGGCTCGCGACCTGGCGGCCAAGGGGGGGCGTCGCCGCTACCAGTGGGACTTTGACAAGCACATGGACATCTACGTGTGCGACTTCAACGGCACGGGCCTGAAGCGGTTGACCAATACGCCCGGTTACGACGCCGAGGGCTCCTACTCGGCCGACGGCAAGCACATCGTGTTCACCTCGGGCCGCGACGGCGATCCCGACCTCTACATCATGGATGCCGACGGCAAGAACGTCCGCCAGCTGGTCAACAATCCCGGCTACGACGGCGGCCCGTTCTTCTCTCCTGACGGCAACTGGGTGATCTACCGCAGCGACCGTCAGAAGGAGCACATGCTGCAGATCTTCGCGATCCGCGTGGATGGCAAGCACGACACCCAGCTGACCAACAACCTGGGCACGGTCAACTGGGCTCCGTACTTCCATCCCACCGGCGGCTACATCATCTGGACCCGTGCCGACTATTCGCGAGGACCCCAGGGTGCCCACTTCAACCTGTTCACGCTGGACCTGAAGCTGGGCAAGAAGAAGATCGAGGCCGGTGACGTCCGCCAGGTGACCTCCAACGCCGCCGCCGACGTGCTGCCGGTCTTCAGTCCCGACGGCAAGAAACTGATGTGGACCTCGGCCCGTTCCAAGGACAAGACCAGCCAGTTGTGGATTGCCGACTGGAAGCGGTCGACCGAGACGTCTGCGGCCAGGTAGCCGGGTTTCAGTCTCCGGGCGGGACCGAGTGGACCATGACGAGGTCGTGTCCGGCGGTCGACCAGTTCGAGCTGCCCACCAGCACGAGTCGCTGACCGGTTTCGAGCACTCCGAGTTGTCGTCCCCAGTTGCAGACGGCATCGAGCAGTCTGCGGGGGCTGGTGTCGGTCTGGATCGAGCCGATCGAGCGGACTCCCCAGTAGAGGTTCATGCGTCGCGCAGCGGTGGTGGAGTCCGAGAGTGCCAGCACGGGGACGGGGCTGCGTTCTTTTGAGACGGCCAGTGCGGTGCGACCGCTGAGCGTGGGGATCACCAGCAAGCTGGCCTCGAGTTGTTCGGCGATGGCGACGGCTCCGACGGTGACCGCTTCGGTGACTTCCAGTGCTCGGGCACGCGCGTCGGGTTCGAACCGGCGTGGCACGTCGGCTCCGACGGTCTGCTCGGCCTCGCTGACAATCCGGCTCATCATCGCCACTGCGGCTGTGGGGTTCTGACCGATCGCGGTTTCTCCCGAGAGCATCACGGCGTCGGTACCGTCGAGCGTGGCGTTGGCGACGTCGCTGGCCTCGGCACGGGTGGGAAACTCGCTGTTGGTCATGCTGTCGAGCATCTGGGTGGCGGTGATCACCGGCACTCGGTGTGCGTTGGCCATACGGATGATCCGTTTCTGCAGGATCGGCACCGTCGCCAGGTCGACTTCGACTCCCAGGTCCCCTCGAGCCACCATCACCGCATCGGTGATGTCGATGATGGCCTCGAGATCCGCGATGGCCTCGCCCTTTTCGATCTTGGCAACGATGTGCGGAGCGTGGTCACCGGGGTGGGCCGTGATCAGCTCGCGGAGTTGCCTTATGTCGGCGCTGTTGCGAACGAAGCTGAGCCCGACGAAGTCGATCTGATGATCGAGTGCCCAGGCCAGGTCCTCTCGATCCTTGTCGGTCACACTCGGTGTGCTCAGGGTCACTCCCGGCAGGTTGACTCCCTGGCGGCTGCGGACGGTTCCGGGTCGAACCACCCGGCAGATGACCCGTTGATCCTCTTCGGCGGTCACGACCAGTTCGACAGTGCCGTCGGCCAGCAGGATGCGGTCTCCCGGCTCGACATCGTCGATCAGCGGTGCGTAGGTGCAGGTCAGTTCCTGTGAGGCATCGTTGATCTGGCCTCGCACGAAGACCACCGTGGCCCCTTCCTGGCACAACAGCTGTCCTCCGGCGATTTCGCCGAGCCGGATCTTCGGCCCGGCCAGGTCGCCCAGCACTCCGATCGGTCGATCGAGTTCCTGCTCGATCTCCCGGATCGATTGCAGGACCTGGTCGAGCCAGTCATGGGTTCCGTGAGCGAAGTTGAGTCGGAAGACATCGACGCCGGCCAGTACCAGTTCGCGCAGCGCCGCGGCATCGGCGCAGGCCGGACCGACCGTGGCGATGATCTTGGTCTTGACCAGCGGCGGTTCGATGGGCGTTGCGTCATGGGCCATGAGTCGAGATTCCTTGGTGCGTTCGCAATGACACTCGTTGGGTCACGAAGACGTGTCTGGGTGGGAGTGGACTTCAGTCGACCAACCCGGCGATACGAGCAAAGTCGTCCTTTAGCGACTGGTAGAGCTGGCCGTACTGTGGGTAGATGCGATTGTAGTGTCGTCGAGTGGCGGGGTGGGGTGGTGTCGAGTCGACCACGCGGATCGTCGCATTGCAGGCTTCGACGACGTCCTTGTAGGCTCCGGTTCCGGCGGCGGCCAGCAGTGCGACTCCGTAGGCTGGCCCTTCCTCGGCGTTGATCGTGACCACCTTGTTGCCGTAGATGTCGGCCTGCATCTGTCTCCAGAACCTGCTGCGGGCACCCCCTCCGGAGACGCGGATTTCGCGGACCGGGATGTTCATTCCCTTAATAATTTCCAGGCAGTCCCGCATCGCGTAGGTGGCTCCTTCGATCACGCTGCGAACCAGGTGAGGACGTCCGTGCCTGAGGCTGAGTCCGATCCAGGCCCCCCGGGCGTGCGGATCGGCGTGAGGTGTGCGTTCGCCGGTCAGGTAGGGCAGGAAGTACAGTCCCTCGGATCCGGCCGGAGCCTGGTCGGCTTCGGCGGTGAGCAGTTCGTAGGGGTCGATCTTCTTGCGGCGGGCCGCTTGGACCGCGGCTTCACCCAGTTGGTTGCGGTACCACTGCAGGCTGCCTCCGGCCGAGAGCACCACGCCCATCACGTGCCACTGGCCTCGGACGGCGTGGCAGAACGTGTGCACGCGACCCTGGGGGTCGGTCTCGATTCCCTCGCTGTGGGCAAACACCACACCGCTGGTTCCCATGGTGGCCGAGATGACTCCACGTCGGACGATCCCGTTCCCGACGGCACCGGCCGCCTGGTCGCCTCCTCCTCCGACCACCGGCACTCCCTGGGGCAGTCCCAGTTTCGCCGCGGCCTCCTTGGACAGCGTCCCGCTGACATCTTCGGACTCGTACACCTGCGGCAGCAGCCCGGGTTCGAGTTCGAGTTTTCCCAGCAGTCGGCGGCTCCAGTTGCGGCGTTTGACGTCCAGCAACAGTGTCCCCGACGCGTCGCTGACCTCGGTGGCGAACTCGCCGGTCAACCGGTATCGGACGTAGTCCTTGGGCAGCAGCACCATCCGGGTGCGATCGAAGCGTCGCGGTTCGTTGTTTCTCAGCCAGAGAATCTTGGGTGCAGTGAATCCGGTCAGGGCGGGGTTGGCCACCATCCGGATCAGGGCCGCTCGGCCACCGGCCTTCTGGTGGATCTCGTCGCACTCGGCCGCCGTCCGCTGGTCGTTCCACAGCAGCGCGGGGCGGATCACCTGGTGCTTGCGATCAAGAAACACGCTGCCGTGCATTTGACCTGAGAGCCCGATGCCGGCGACGGCGGTCGGCTTGATCCGGCCGTCTCGCAGCACCTTGCGGACGCTCTTGATCGACGCCTGCCACCAGTCGTGGGGATCCTGCTCGGACCATCCCGGCCTGGGGCTGGAGAGTGGGTATTCGAATGTGGCTCCGGCGATGATCCGACCGTTCTCGCGGATCGCCAGCGTCTTGGTGCCGCTGGTACCGATGTCGATGCCCAGGTAGACGCTCATCGAAGTGCTCCATCGGACACGTGCCGGTCACTCACGATTGTGCCTGTTCGGCGATCAGTTGATCGAGTTCCTGCTTGAGTCGACCGAGGATCTCGTCGTAGGGAAAGGCTCCCAGCGATTCTTCGCCCTTCTTGAGATTGACGAAGTTGGGGGCACACCAGAGTCCGAGGTCCGCGTCGTCGGTTTCTCCGGGTCCGTTGACCCGGCAGCCCATCACCGCGATCGTCAGCGCGTGATCCCGAGCGTACTTTGTCATCTCGCGGACCTGTTCGGCCAACCCGACGAAGGCCTCGTTTTCGACGCGTGAGCAGCTGGGGCAGCTGATGATGTTGAGCGTATCGAGTCCGTAGTCGACGACGCTGCGGACTCGTCCGGCGGCGATGTCGGCCAGGATCTGTCGTCCCGCCTCGATCTCCTCGAACTTCCGCTCGTTGGGGACCGTCAGCGACACGCGAATCGTGTCTCCCAGGCCCTGGGAGATCAGTTGTTCGAAGGCGATGCGAGTCTTGATGACTCCGTCGGGAGGCAGCCCGGCTTCGGTGACACCCAGGTGCAGCGGCACGTCGGGGCGCCGCTGTGCAAATCGCCGGTTGACCTCGATGACTTTCTGCGGCTCGGAATCTTTCAGCGAGACGCAGTAGTTGGTGAAGTCGAGCGAATCGAGCAGGTCGCAGTGTTCCCAGGCGCTGTCGAGCATGGGCGAGATGGAGTCGTGTTCGGGGTAGCGGTCGAGCTTGTCGGGGTCGACCGAGCCGCAATTGACTCCGACCCGGATTGCACAATCGTGTTCGGCCGCCTGGAGCGCAATCCCCTTCACCTTGTCCTGCCACGGCTTATTCCGTTCGTGGTGGTAGAGGTGTCCGGGGTTGTAACGGAGCTTGTCGACATGGGGTGCCACGATCTCCGAGAGCCGGTAATTCTCCTGCAGGTCCACGCTGAGGTTGGCGTTGGTTTCGGCGGCGATATCGACAACCGCGTGGGCATCGGCGGTGCTGTCGACGGCGATCCGCACCACATCGGCTCCGGCCTGTTTGAGGTCGCGGACCTGAGCGGAGGTGGCGGCGACGTCGCGGGTTGGGGTGGCCGTCATGCTCTGCACGGCGATGGGTGAGCCGTTGCCGATCGTGACGCTTCCGATGGTCACTGGTCGGGTGGGGTTGCGAGGCAATTTCACGACGATCGGGCTTTGCGAATCGGGTTACCGAGGGTCCGGGGGGGCCGAGAGGGTCCGGGACGGGTCAAGTTGGGATTGTAATCGCCACTCGCAAGACACTCCAGCACGCTGCGACCGCGGCATTGGTATCGGGATTGACCTCGAGTTCTCCGAGAGTTACAAGCCGCCCGGGTTCGGCCGGGCGGTCGGACCCGTATCTCATCCTCGTCGACGCACAGCGAGCGTTGCCTGAGGCTTTCCTGCAGGAGATTGTCTGATGCTGGAAACTGGTGACTTGCTGTGGCCGGCGAGATCGAAAACGGTTCGAGCGGGCTGGAGGTGGGCCATTGCGGTGACCTGTTCGTTACTGCTGGTCGGGTTCACAGGTTGTGGTGACGACGATTCGGAGGGTGGCGGCGATTCGAGTAAATCGACGGGCCTGTCCGAGACGGTTGACGAATCGGTAGTCAGCAAGCTGATCAAACGGGCGCTGTTGCGGGCCAAGGCAGGCGATACGAAGGGGGCCATTGAGCTGCTGAGCCAGGTCATTGGCAACGATGCGAACAACGCGAGGGCGTTCAAGATCCGGGGTGACATCTACTCGGCTCGTAAGCAGAACGCCAATGCCCTGGCGGACTATTCGGCGGCGATCCGCATCGAGCCCAAGAACGCTCGCTGGCTGAACGCTCGAGGGTTCTTCCTGTTCATTCGAGGCAAGCGGGACACGGCTTTGCGGGACCTGAAAGCGGCGATCGAGTTGGATGCCGACTACATGGAGGCGTGGAACAACTGCGGTCTGCTGCATATTGGGGACCAGGACTTCGAGACGGCGATTTCGGACTTCAGCCGGGCGATCGTGATCGATCCGAAGTTCGCCGATGCCTGGAACAACCGCGGGTTTGCTTATTTTCGGAGCAAGGATCACGCCAAGGCGGTGTCCGACTTCGGCCAGGCCCTGGTCTGCGACCCGAAGTTCGTGATGGCCTACAACAACCGCGCGTTGCTGCGAATGTCTCGCAAGGAATACCGCCTGGCGGTGGCAGACTGCACTGCGGCGATCAAGTTGGAAGGCGACAATCCTCGGTTCTACCAGATGCGCCGCGAGGCGTACCGTCGGCTGGGAAAGTCGAAGGAAGCGTTGGCTGACAGTGAGAAGTTGACCTGGCTGATCCGTTACCAGCAGCTTTCTCGTCGCGTCGCCACAGCTCCGAAGCGGGCGGCCGGTTACATCCAGCGGGCGCGTCACCTGGCGATCGACGGCCGCGGCGGTGCGGCATTGGCCGATTACCAGCGAGCGATCACGGTCGAGCCGGGCCAGGCTCACGAGGCGTACCTGGCACGGGCTCGTCACTGGGTCGCCACGGGAGACCTGAAGCGGGCGACCGCCGACTGCAGCCGGGCTCTGCAGGTCGGAGGCGGGTACGACGCGTACAGCCTGCGTGGCGAGACTCACAAGCTGCAGGAGAACTGGGACCTGGCAATCGCCGACTTTGCCAAGGCGCGGCGGTTCGACGAGGTGGTGGCCGAGACGTACGCCAAGCGTGCCGCGGCGCACAAGGCGGCGGGTCGCACTTCGGAGGCGGCGGCCGATCTGAAGCGGGCTGCCGAGTTGGATCCCGAGCGGCCGGAGACCTCGCCCTAGGGCGAAGGAGGATTGGCGAGCGGATTGACCGATGCGGCGGTGGCTTCGGACCTCAGGGCCAAGTCGATCGTGTTCGACCCCGCCTTCACCTCGTGCTTCATCCGGCTCTGCAGGTGGTACTTCTTGGCCAGCACCTCGAGCCCCTGCTTGTCGGTCTTGTTGATCCGTACGGTGTGAGTGCCGAGGACGGCGCCCGGGTGGCCACCGGGGTAGTTCAGGCTGTAGACACCGCTGTCGTCGGACCGACCCACGCTGCCGCCGAGCCGTCTTTGCTCCTGGTCCCTCTCGTCGGTGACCGGCTCGAAGTTCACGGTCGCATTCGGCAGGGGTTTTCCATCGAGGGTGATGGTGCCGCTGACGGTGGCTAGCGGCGGGACATTGACGTCGTTGGCCATCATGCTGAACATCAGGTAGCAGATGCCTGCGACCATGAGGATGCCTCCGCCGATGGGCAGGAGCCGCCGCTTGGCGAGCTCTTTCACCTCGTCCATGTTGATACGAGGCCCCGGGTTGGGAGGGGACTCGTCGACGGCCGCCGCGCGGGCTGATTCGCTGCGGGCCAGCAGGTCACCGGCAGCACTGGAGGTATCGTCGGTCTCGACATGAGCCCTCACGGGGGGGCGGCGCAGTTGACGCTCCTCGGGAGACACCGGCGGCGGCGGAATGCCAGGGACCATGTCGTCATCGTCATCGTCATCGTCATCGTCATCGTCATCGTCATCGTCATCGTCATCCAGCGCGGTGGTGGCCGCGGGTGCCGTGGCGGGGACGTCTCCGGATTCCATCAGGAACGCCATCGCGTCGTCTTCGGCATCCCCGTTCTCCAACTCCGGCGACGGCGCCATCTCCGCCGCATCGTCCTCCGGCTCGAGATCCGGCTCGAGATCCGGCTCGAGATCCGGCTCGGGGATCACGAATGTGGTCCTGCACTTCGGGCAGCGACCCGCCTGGCCCGCCTTGTCATCTCGGATCGTGAGAACCGAATCACACTCGGTGCACTGATAGCGGATCGTCATCGGGTGTGTGGGTCTGCCTGGATCGAGTGGTCGGGGATGTGGGCCTTGCTGCTGTGGTGTCCTAGTTGGGCACCTGCACGGGGACTCCACGGCGCATGTTGCCGAGGTTCTGGAAGGTCGTGATATTGATATTCTGGTTGATGCTGCGGACGCTGCCATCGACCAGAACGAAGTTGACTCCGCCGCTGGTGTGCTGGCTGCCGGCGTTGTCGTAGTGGATTTTCTGGTTCGGGCCGAAGCGGGTGCTCAACAGCGTTGCCGGACCCCCCCAGGCCCAACCGTCGCTGCTCTGTCTCAGGGGGTCCCCGATGACGTTGAAGCGTTCGATCTCGCCGACCATCAGCGTCTGCGAGTGACCATCCGCGACGTCGCGGAACCGGGTCGCGCTGTTGACCGAGAAGATACCGATGTGGATGTTGTTGGGGAGCCTTGAGAGCGTGGGGTCGTTGATGGTCTGTCCAGGCGTCAGCGCCCAAGTGCCCCGGTTGGCGTCGTTGAAGGTGACTCCCGAACCGGTCACGCCGGCGTAGTCGTTGCCGCCCTTGGTCCAGTCGGGGTTGACCAACAGCAGGTTGGGGTACTTGCTGCGGTCCATCGCGTTGCGTCGTGTCGGGCAGTAGAACTCGGGGATGTCGGTCTGGGCGGGCGTGAGGATGATCTGAATCTGGGTGATCGGGTCGATGGCCAGGTTGGCCCCGTTCCCGTTCATCTGCACGTTCATCTTTTCTTCCCAGAGCTTCTTGAGCAGCTGCTGGTTGACCTGCGGCAGGATGTGCAACATCCAGCTGGTTCCCTGCAGCCCGTTGCCGCTGGCTTGGATGGGCTCGGTCGGATCGGAGTGCTGGAAGCCTCCGGTGGCCACTCCGCCGAACATCAGCTGGTTGACCTGCCCTGGCGGGAAGGAGTTATGTGCTTCGTGATAGTTGTGCAGTGCGAGACCGATCTGCTTGAGGTGGTTCTTGCACTGGGTATTGCGAGCGGCTTCACGTGCTTGTTGCACGGCCGGCAGCAGCAGTGCGACCAGGATCGCGATGATCGCGATCACAACCAGCAATTCGACCAGCGTAAATCCCACACGACGACGACGTCTAACCATCTCGCAATCTCCTCATCACCCCCATCACAAACCTCGGATCGGCTGTACGAACAGACCCGTCCGAGCAGAGGCACTACTGTGGGGTAAGGCAGCACGGGGTCAAGACAGAAGCCGCAAGAGGCGAATCAAGCGAGTCGGTGGGCGGTTTCACCCACTCGTCGCCGAATTCTCCTCGCAACCCTGAGCCATTCCCGTTGGCTACTCTACTCGGGCCTCAAGAAAACCGTCAAGGACTTTAATCGGCAATCGGCTCACAGCAAGGTCACTCCCGTTGGGCTCTTTCTGGGCCGCTTCCCGGTCTCATGCCGTTCGCTGGACAGGTGACCCGAAAGATGTCGGTGGCAACGGTGGCATCGAGGATTCTCCGGGTGTCGATCATGGACCTCCGGTGCGATGGCCGATAACAGTGTTGGGGTCCAGTTGTACGGGTTGTACGGGTTGTTCGAGTTGTACGGGTTGTTCGGGTTGTACGGGTTGTTCGAGTTGTACGGGTCGGGAAGGCTGGACAGTCTGGGTAACACGTGGCGGGTTGAGTCAGAGGAGATCAGCTGATGATCGAACCCCTCGAGGCGTGGTCACGAATCCAGTGGCAGGCACAGCGTGGCGGACGGGTGATCTGGCTCAGCAGCGAGGACGCGGTCGAGACCGCGTCGTTGGTGGCCCGGTCGATTTCCGAGTGGCGACGTTCTGGTCTGCGGGTTCTGTTCACGGACTTCTCGTCGATGGTTGACCCCGAGTCGTTCGAGCGGACGCTGCTGTTGAGGCTGCTGGGTCCCCACGCCCGACAAGCTCGTGCAACCGTCTCTCTCTGGAGACGCCTGGAGGGGGTCCTCGCCGAATCGGGCTCGGACGCCCGGGTCATCCTGGATCGCATCGAGTCAGCCGGGCAACCGAGCCGTGCGGTGGTATCGACGATCCACCACCTGGTCACCCGTCACCGCGCCACCCTGCTCGTGGCCTCACCCCGCGACGGCTCGGGCCGCTCACGGATCCTCTCGGCCTGGGCGGACCTGGAGATCGGGCAGATTGCCCCAGGCGGCGCGTCGCGGCTGGTGGCCTGATGCGGGTCTGCCTGTTCGACATCGACGGCACGCTGATCAACAGCGGCCAGGCGGGCCAGGCGGCGATGGAGGCGGCGTTGGCGAGTCTCTTCGGGGCCACGCGACCGACGGAGGGCATTTCGACGGCCGGCCGCACCGACCGGGCGATCATCGAGGACCTGATGGCTTTCCACGATCTCGGTGTCGACGAGTCGACCTTTGGCCGGGTCTGCGAGGCCTACCTCCAGGGGCTCCCCGCGGAACTCGCCCTGCTCGAGGGGATCACCCTGCCAGGAGTCGGTGACCTGCTGGAGGTGCTGTCGGCCCGGGACGACGTGGTGCTGGGGCTGTTGACGGGCAACCTGCTCGAGGGGGCTCGGCGGAAGCTCGGCCATTTCAAACTGGACACGTTCTTCGAACGCGACGGCCGCCTGTTCGGAGGGTTCGGAGACGATCAGCGGAATCGCGACGACGTGGCCCGTGGTGGTCGCGAGCGTGTCAGGCGGGAGCTGGGTTGGTGGGACGCCACAGAGGTGTGGGTGATCGGGGACACGCCACTGGATGTCGGCTGTGCCCGGGCGATCGACGTGCAGGTGCTGGCCGTGGCCACCGGGCTGTTTTCCTCTGAGCAGATCGCCCCCAGCCGGCCGGACGTGTTGCTTGAGGACCTCTCGGAAACCGAGCGTGTCGTGTCAATTCTACTCGAATAGCACGCCGTCGCCGGCAGGTGACTCGTCGGCGGGCCTGAGGCAATCGGGGCCGTCGTTGGCGGGCCGGTTGACCCAGGTATCGATCGGGTCGGCCACCAGCGTCTCATCCGGGCAGGGCTGCAGTAGTCCCTGGAGTTGGTCGTGGTCCTCGTGTTGGGGGTCGAGCCACGCGGGAAAGTCGGGCGGGTCGAGGATGACCGGCATGCGGTGGTGGATCGGTGCCATTTGCGAATTCGCCTCTGTCGTGATGATCGCACAGGTGTGCAGGACCGAGCCGTCGTTGGTTTCCCAGTGTTCCCAGATCCCGGCGAATGCCAGCGGAGCGTCATCGGGCCTGTGAATGTGCCAGGGTTGTTTCCTGGACCCGGTCATCTTCTGCCATTCGTAGAAGCCCGAGGCGGGCACCAGGCAGCGGTGGTGTCGGAACGCGGATCGAAACGACGGTTTCTCGGCGACGGTCTCACCGCGGGCATTGATCATCCGGCTTCCGATCGAGGGCTCCTTGGCCCAGCCGGGGACCAGACCCCAGTTGACCAGTGCCCCCTCGTTTCGATCGGCACCGGCGCGGACCACCAGCACCGGCTGCGAGGGTGCGATGTTGAACCGTGGTGCCAGCGAGGTCTGCAGCGGGGGATCGAAGACGATGTCGAAGAATGCCGCGAGTTCCGAGGCGGGGGTCCGGAGATTGAATCGACCGCACATGGTCTCATGCTAGTCGACCTTGGACGTGGTGGCGACAGCCGGGTTGCTGGCCGCACGGCGGCGGTGGGCTATGCTGGTGCATCATGAGGGGGAGCTGTGGAATTCGTTGAGATCGGGACGACGGGGATCGGTGTGACTCCGGTGGCGATGGGCTGCTGGCCGATCAGCGGAGTGACGACGCCGGGCGTGACCGATGGTGACGCACTGGCGACACTCGAGGCCGCCGTCGACGTCGGAGTCAACTTCTTCGATACCGCCTATTGCTACGGGTACGAGGGCGAGAGCGAGCGATTGATTGGTCGGGCGCTTTGCGACCGCCGTGACGAGGTGGTGATCGCGACCAAGGGCGGGGTTCACTGGGAGAATCGGGTCCAGCAACGCGACGCTCGACCCCAGACCCTGAAGCGGCAGTGCGAGGAGAGTCTCGGGCGGCTGGGCACCGACCGCATCGATCTCCACTACATCCACGCTCCCGATCCCGAGGTGCCGGTCAGCGAGTCGGCCGGCGGGCTGAAGGAACTGTTGGACGAGGGCAAGATTCTCAGTGTCGGAGTTTCGAATTTCAGTGCCGACCAGATGGAGGAGTTCTCGGTCGTCTGCCCGATCTCGGCCTCGCAACCCCATTTCAACATGCTGCAACGGGAGATCGAGGCGAGTCACTTGCCGTGGTGCCGGGATCATGGCGTGACGGTGATGGTGTACTGGGTGTTGCTGAAGGGCCTGCTGGCCGGTCATTTGGCTCGCGACCATGTCTTCGGGCCAAGCGACGGGCGGGCCAAGTACCCGATGTTCCAGGGCGAGGAGTTCCAGAGGAACCTGGACTTTGTCGATTGTCTGCGTCCGATCGCGAACTCGGCGGGGTTGACGGTTTCTCAGCTGGTGATTGCCTGGACGCTGGCCCAGCCGGGGATCGGCGTGGCGTTATGTGGGGGACGTCGGCCGGACCAGATCCGCGAGTCGGCCGGTGCGATGGGGGCCGACGTGGGTGTTGACCTGCTGCAGCGTGTGGACGAGGCGATTGCGGCCCGGGGTGAGGCCGAGTCGCGTCCGCCGATCTAGTCGTCGCGGGGGTCGTCGCCGGGGTCGCCGCTGACCACCTCGAATGCTGCCGACAGTTCGTCGGGGATCCGCCGCGGCATTCGCCGCTCGAAGCCGATGTAGACCCAGTTGGTTTCGGCTTCGGCCAGCACCGTCGGTGCCTCCTCTCCGGTCCGCAGGATCTGGTATCGGCGTTTGGAGGTGAGTTTCTGGAAGTCGGCGACCCAGGTCCTGACAACAAGTCGATTTCCCTCGAAGGCCGGCTGCAGGTATTCGATCTGGTGCGTGCGAACGACCCAGCCGGCTCCTGTCTGCTGGTAGCGTTCCGGCGGCCAGCCTTGGGCCGAGGAGTGTTCCAGGGCGGCGTCCTGCATCCAGCGGAGGAAGACGACGTTGCCGGCGTGTCCCTGGGCGTCGATCTCCTCGGCGGTCACCACGTGCTGGAATTCGAAGATCGCGGGCATCTTTGGGACCGATTCAGGTCGCAGGAGCGGTTTGTGGCAGGTCTCGACTGCCATGATTGCTTGCCAGCGGAGTCGCGGCAATTGACAATGTGTCGCAACCAGGCCGTCTGGCCCACATTCTCATCAACGGTGCATCAGCATGATCGTCTGTGATTTCAGCAGTGGGCGTCCCGACCCCGAATCATTCCCGGTGGCCGAGCTTGTGGAGGCGGCTTCGCGGAGGCTGCTGGAGGAGGGGAGTGACCTGGTGCAGTATCCCGATCCGCAGGGATATGAGCCCTTGCGTCGCCTGGCGGCCGAGCGGTTCCTTGAGCGAGAGGGTGTCGGGCTCGACCCCGACTCGTTCCTGCTGGGCACCGGTTCAACCCAGCCGCTGGCGTTACTTTCCGAGGCCCTGGCGAGTCCCGGTGATGCGATCATCACCGAGGAGTTCAGTTACACCGGGGCGCTGTCGCTGTTCCGCCGTTATGGTCTCGAAACGGTCGGCGTAGCGACCGACGATGAAGGCCTGCAGCTGGATGCGCTCGAGGAGACTCTCGAGCGGCTGGAACGATCGGGTCGGCCTGCCCGGTTCATCTACGCGATCCCGACCTATCAGAACCCGACCGGCTCGATCCTGTCCTTGGAGCGGCGTCGGGAGTTACTCGAGTTGGCTCAGCGACATGGTGTGCCGCTGGTGGAGGACAACTGTTATGCGGACCTGCACTTCGAGGCCGAGTTGCCGCCGAAGTCGATCCGCGCCCTGCCCGGCGGGGACGGTGTGATCTATGTTGCCAGCTGGTCCAAGATCCTCGGCCCCGGCGCCCGGCTGGGTTACGTCTCGGCCTCACCCGAGCTACTCGAGCGATTGATGTCACTCAAGAGCGACGCGGGGACCAGCAACCTGGCGGCGATGATCGTCACCGAGTTCATGCAGCAGCATCGCCGGGAGCACACGGCGAAGTTGTGCGGCGTACTGAAGCGGAAACGGGACATCCTGCTGGGGGCGCTCGAGGAGCAGCTGGGCGACTTGTGTTCCTGGACGCAGCCACAGGGTGGGATGTTCGTGTGGGTCAAGCTACCCGATGAGATCGACAACGCGGCCCTGGCGCGGGCGGCGGAAGAGGAGGGGGTGCTGTATCATCCCGGCCGCAACTTCGACAGCGGCGACCGGGACATCCCCTATCTGAGGCTGGCCTTCGGGTTCCCGTCCGACGACGCCATTCTTCTTGGCACCCGCCACCTGGCGCGGGCCATCCGTGCTGCGGTTCCTGGCGGGGCGGTCGGCCAAGCAGGTGCTTCGTCACCGCCGGATGCGGTTTCGGCAGGTGGAGCATCTCGATTCGGATTTCGAAGGGGTGGATAACCGGATTCGAACCGGCGACCTCCAGAACCACAATCTGGCGCTCTAACCAACTGAGCTATACCCACCATCTGTCGCCGGAGGGCGTTGCAGGTGGTCGAGAGGACCGGCCCCTTGGCGTGACGGGCCCAGAATAGCTGAGCATTTCGGGCGTTGCAACTGACGCTTTTCGATGGCGATGACTGGCCCTGATGGCCGGGCCCGGTCCCAGCCGAGCCGGCAAACGCGGCAATTCTCTCTGCGAAAGATCCGAGAGATCGGCGGCGGTGCTGCTGCGGGGTCGAGTTCTTGGTGTCGGCGTCTCAGAAGGCCAGGCAGCAGGGGATCGACGGGGTCGGCAGGAAGAGCCGTCCCAGGTGCGGGATGGCCGGTCGGTCGCCGCGTCGGTAGGCCAATCGGCCCCCCACGAACACGGCGGTGACGTGCGTGGCGTGTTCGAACGGGTCACCGTCGTAGAGCACCAGGTCGGCCGTCTTGCCGCGTTCGATGCTGCCATGAGTCTTCTCGATTTTCAGCAGCCGTGCGGCGTCGAGCGTGATCGAGCGGAGGGCTCGGTCAAAGCCCAGCCCGTAAGTCATGGCGATGGCCGCCTCGTAGCGAATCACCCTCGACTTGGGCACGTAGCCCTCGACCCCGCTACCGATCGCCACGGCGGCTCCCCTTTGTCCAAAGGCGTCCGAGAGTGCTGCGGCGTTGCCCAGGAAACTGTTGATTGTCTCGAGTCCCCCGATCCGTTGCATGGTCGGATGGACGATCACCGGCACTCCGGCCCGGGCCAGCTGGTCACGGATCAGGTAACCCTCGGTCGCCATCGACAGCACCGGTTTCAGGTCGAATTCCCTGGCGATCCGCAGAGCGGTCAGCAGGTCATCGGCGCGGTGTCCGCAGAAGACCGCGACGATCTTTCGATCGAGCAGCAGCTTGAGAGCTTCGAGCTTGAGGTCACGATCGGGTGCTGGTGCGGTGTCGTCGTCGCTGGCCGCCTTGAGCTTGGCGCGGTAGCTGCGGGCCTTTGCGAGGGCTTCGCGGATCAGTGCGGCGGTACCCATCCGGGTTGTCGGTCTCTGGTCCGAGTAGGTCTGTTTGGGGGCGACTCCGAGGTTGAAGGCCATGGCCTGGGGGAAGCGGATGGTCATGGCTTCGACGTCGATGCCGTGCGTGCGGAAGACTCCGGTCAGGCCCCCGATCACATTGGCTCGTCCGGGCGACACATGGATTGCCGTGACGCCCTGTTCGAGCAGGAAGCGGAGCAGGGGTTCGGCGGGATTGAACCCGTCGAGTACGCGCGCGTCGGCCTGGTTGGGGTCGCTGGTCTCGTCCTGATCCTGGTCGGCGGGGATGTTGTATTCGCCCGAGAGCGGGACGATGGTGTGGGTATCGATCAGGCCGGGAGTGACTTCCCGCGCGGTGATCACCGGAGTTCCTCGCGGTGGCTTGACGTCTTTGATGTGTCCGACCTTTTCGATCCTGCCCTTGCGGATGAGTACCGCGGCGTTTTCCAGCGGCGGTTTCGAGACGCGATGCAGGCGGCCGGCGAGCACGAGCACGGTATCGCTGGAGGCGGTGACGGTTCGGGAGCCCTGTTTGGCCTTCGGCACGCTGGCCCTGGGCCTTGGCTTGACGGTCGGGGTCCGGGCCGGGATCAGTTCGCGGCGGGCCAACTGGAATCCGCCTTCCTGGTAGAGCCGTTGCCGGGGGTTGGACAGGTCGAAGACCTGGCGGCCATCGATCCAGGTCTCGAGCACCCGGGTGTAGATGCTGAAGGGGGCACCGCTGAGGATGACGAAGTCGGCGTCCTTGCCGGGTTCGAGCGAACCGACCCGTTTTTCGAGCTTGAGGGCCTGTGCGGGATAAAGCGTAATGGCTTTCAGCGCGGTGTTGGTGTCGAGTCCTCCTCGGACGGTGGCCGCGGTGGTTCTCAGGAAGAAGCGGCTCTCGGTTACCGGGTCGTCGGTGTTGACGTGCACCTTGACGCCTCGTCGGGTCAGCTCGGCTCCGCAGGCCTCGATGAAGTTGACCACCTCGGCCTTGCCACCGGGGCTGTCGACGATGGTCATCGAGACGGGCACGCCGGCGGCGGCGACCTGGTCGATGACCTTGTAGGCCTCGGTCCCGTGCTGAATCACGAGGTCGAAATTGAATTCGCGTTTGAGCCTGAGGACGGTGAGGATGTCGTCGGCCCGGTGCGTGTGGAAGTGAACGGTCCGTCGCCGGGCGAGCACTTCGGCGAGGGGTTCGAGGGCCAGGTCTCGATCCGG
>Ga0310123_10000294_pt1 | contig 44828 bp, 38 predicted proteins | sample CB6_AW_1057_MG_FD_203505 | JGI IMG/M metagenome (GOLD analysis project Ga0310123, IMG submission 203505) | Marine microbial communities from Western Arctic Ocean, Canada - CB6_AW_1057 | ecosystem: Environmental > Aquatic > Marine > Oceanic | place: Canada: Western Arctic Ocean | collected... | reverse complement strand
ACGAGGGGAACTACGGTCTCTACAACATTCTTGCGGGCGCACGCGAACATGAAGCAGTAGCCGACGCCGCTGGTGTTTCGAGGTAGCTAGCAGAACTCAACTAGCTACTTTCTCGGTGTCATCGAGCCACGCGAACGAGCCACACAGCGTTACCGAAGCGCCTCTATCAAATTCCCATAGCAGTTCGGGGCGCCCAAGAAGCGACTCTGACTCGACACTTACAGCAAACAGCTGACTGATAGTAGAGACGACGGCCATCCGCCGCTCAGAAGGGATTCGGCCCGCCTGTTGTAGACACTCGGCTTCGTACTTCAGCGTCGGGATAATCGGTCAAATACACTTCGTCTCGCCCGGAAGCATTAGGTAGGTAGGCGATTCGCCGACTATCGGGCACCTCTACCTGGCGGCTTCTCCGGCGGCCTTTTCTTCAAGTCGAGCACCGCGGAGGATGGTCGCTATGCTGTAGTTTCCCTCGTGACACGCGTACTCGTAGAGCAGCTCCGGGTTCTTTTTCATAGGCACTTGTGCGGTCCAGGGTTTCACCCATGTCGCTGGATCGGTGACCGTGTACTCGTAGACCAGCGTCTCCGCGTCCTGCCGCGTGAACCGCTCGGTCAGAGACAAGCGCTCGCCTGAGCTCAGACCGGGTCGACCGACCTGCTCATGTTTCCCACTAAAATTGGTGGTTTCGACAACAAGCGTCTCACCGTCCCAGTGGGCGCGCGAGTCCCCCATCCACAGCCGAATCTGGCCTCCCAGATGCGCCGGCCCGTCTACCGGGATGACGCGCACGCTGTGAATCTGCTCGTTGAGAATCGCGATATGGCCGGGTGTCTGAAACAGCTGCATGTTGTTGTTGTAGGCACCGGGGTTGATGGGTGGACCGGCCTTACTGTGCTGGATACATCGGTCGCTGGGGCCCCGATCCTCATAACTGTTCGCCAGAGGACGTCCACGCTGCTCGTCACGGCCAATCTCTCTCTGAGCGTCCGCGCTCCGTTGCGCCTCCGGCGTAAGAGTCGGAAGGCGGCCATCGGGAGGATCGATGATCAGCGAGGTGCGTCTCGAAGAGATCACCGATGTCCCGCGGTCGTACCAGAACTCGTTGTAGGGCACGACGCCACCGTCTGCTTCCGGGGCGTAATTGAGCCCGCCCTGTGCGGAATCGATCAGGTCTCGATTCAGGCGTCGACTCTGTCCTTCCGCATAGGCCGACGCCTCCTCCGCGGTCAAGAACTCTTGGCCGGTTAGGTCCTCGGGCCGCTCTAGGGGTGTGATGGTGCGGAAGTCCCACACCCCCTGTAGGTCCGGTGCGCCCCATGACGTCCGGGGCGAATCTGACTCTGGCGTCTGCCCTTTGGCTGCACCAATCCATAGACCGATGATGACCACCGCGATTGCGCCGACGCGTAGTGACTTGAGACAGAGTGTCATATGCCCCTCCTAACTGATGATTACATCACGATCACCGGTCCGATAGGTCAATAATTCTAGCGTTGGTGCCTGAATTGGGGGTAGACGCACTCAAGTGCCCAGTGCAACGCGTTGCACACCCGCGCCTGTCACCAACACTGACAGCCGCAGCCAACGCTACAGGCGAACCCGACACACGGTGTTCTAAGCAATGAAGTGCTCCTTCTCGAGCACCTCAAGGTCTTGCACCAGGCGGTCAAAGAACTTGGCGCGGTACTCGCCGGCTGTGTCCGGGCGGAGAACCCTGGCCCGGACCCGGAGACGGATGTGTCCAAGAATTGAGGGACCGTTGACTTCGACGCCACGAGCCCCTCTAATACTTCCTATCGTCCTGCATAAGAAACGCGAACAAGGAGATGATGTGCTGAAGAAAGCGATGCTGATGATGATCGTGGTCGCTGTCCTGCAGGCGGTGGCCCCGGGCCCAACTGAGGCCCGCGTGGTCCGATTCGTGGTGGAACAGTCTCGCACGTTTGCTGAAGGGAAGAGCTTCGGCAACGTCGGCCCATACGTTCGACTCGACGGAACTGTGGTGATTGAGGTGGACCCGCGCGATCCGCTGAATGCGGTCATCGTCAATCTCGACAAAGCGCCAAAGAATGCCAAAGGCATGGTGGAGTTCACGTCGCCGTTCTTCATCCTCAAGCCGGTCGACATGGCACGTGGGAACCAAAAGATCTTCTACGGCATCAACAATCGTGGGAACAAGGGTCATCTCGGGCGAATGACGACGTTTCCTCTGGGTCCAAACAGGAACGATCCGTTGACGGCTGAAGACGTCAACGACGACGGCCTCCTGATGCGGCTCGGCTACAGCTACGTGGACGCAGGCTGGCAGGGGAACGTGGCTCCAGGCAACAATCGGTTGATCCCGGATTTGCCGGTGGCAACGCAGCCGAACGGTCGCCCGATCGTTGCCAAGGTTCGCGTCGAATTCGCCGACGCGCAGGGTTTCACGCGTCCGCTCGAGGGCAACTCCGACCACGTTTCGCGCGTGCCGTACGAACCGGTAGACCTGGATCCGTCGCATGCCACGCTCACGGTACGCGATAGCGTTGGCGGAGCGAAGACGACGGTCCCGTCGAGTCGTTGGGCCTTCGGCCGCTGCGCGACTGGACCTGCGAGCCTAGTCCCGACGACGACTGACATCTGTCTCTTCGACGGCTTCAAGATCGAACGTATCTACGAGCTGATTTACTCGGCGCAGAACCCGAAAATCATGGGACTCGGCTATGCTGTGACCCGCGACGTCGCCTCCTTCCTCCGCTACCGGACGAAGGACGAGGCGGGCAACCCGAACCCCCTCGCGCAGAGCGCCACCAACGTTGGCATCCGCCGCGCCTACGCCAGCGGCGTCTCCTCGACGGGGATGTATCTGCGAGACTGGCTCTACCTGGGGTTCAACGAGGACGAGGCACACCGCAGAGTGTTCGACGCCGTCCAGATTGTCATTCCTGGAACACACAGGCTGTTCGCCAACGTCGAGTTCTCCGACCCGAACAACTACTCACGCCAAGACCTCTGGCACGATTCCATCTCCTATTCATACCCGCCGTTGACTTTCGCCGTGACGACCGATCCGATCTCGGGCATTCGCGACGGGATCCTCAAGCGTCCGGCCACCGATCCGCTGGTCTTCCAGGTCGACTCGGCCAACGAGTTCTGGCAGATGAACGCATCGCTGAACGTGGTCGATGGGGCGGGCCAGCCGGTACCGATCCCCGACAACGTGCGGCTCTATTTCGGCTCGAGCTTCCAGCACGGCGGCGGCACCGGCCTGCTAAACCCTCCCGGGCAACTGGGCATGTGCCAGAGCCTGACGCAGGGCAATAGCTGGTCGCCCACTCTCCGGGGGCTCCTCGTCGCCCTCGATGCGTGGGCCGACAAGGGCATCGAGCCGCCCGAGAGCAACTATCCAACCCTCCAGGACAACACCCTCGTCACGTTGGACGAGGCCCGGGCGACGTTTCCCGCGATCCCGCGTGTGAACTTCCCAACGGTCATCAATGAGCTCGCTCTGCCAAATTTTGGGCCCGGATTCGGATCGACGGGAGGACGCCTCACGCAGCTGCCGCCGGTGCTTGGTTCGTCGCGTTATCAACTCTTCGTTCCCAAGCCCGACCGCGACGGGCTCGACATCGGGGGCATCAGACCGATGGAGGTCGCCGCGCCTACGGCCACGATCACCGGCTGGAACGTGCGGGCGGCGGGCCATCGGGAGGGAGATCTCTGCTCGCTCCGTGGGTCGTATATCCCCTTCGCGAAGACGCGGGCCGAGCGCCAGGCGAGCGGCGATCCACGGCTCTCGCTCGAGGAACGCTACAAGGACAGCGCCGGGTTCGTGAAGGCGGTTGAGGAGGCGGCCCGCCAGCTCGTGAGGGAGCGGTTCCTCCTTCAGGAGGATGCCAACAGATACATCAAGGCTGCCGCTGCCGCTTACCCGAACGACTTGTAGCCGTCACGCGGCCGCGGCGCAAGCGCAACGTGCGGCGGTATCCGCTGTATCTTCACCGAAGGCGGGCCTGCTCGGTCCCTTCGCGCTTCAGTTGGCAAGCAGCGCGTACTCGATGAGGTCCTGACCACCAGTGTCGCTGACAAGAGTGATGAGCAACCGTCGTATGTGATACTGCCCCTCGCCGGACGACCCGTCCGGCGCTGAGCTCACCTCAGCTCAGATCAGTCGCCTATGCCTCTGCAGTGTAATCGGCACAAGGCCTTTAGGGTTCACCGACGATGTGCCCCGCGCTGCCTGGCGCTGCTCGGAGCTTTGAAAGAAGGTCCTATAATCACGCCACTCACATGCAATACAGAAAGCTTGGCGATACCGGCGTGTTTGTCTCTCAGCTGTGCCTCGGCGCAATGACCTTTGGCAGCAAATGGGAAGCGATCGGCGGACTGCAACAGAACGATGCTGATGCCTTGGTTCACCGCTCACTGGATGCGGGTGTCAATTTCTTCGATACCGCCGATGTCTATTCGGACGGCGAGTCCGAGGAAATCCTTGGCAAGTCGCTGGTGGCCAGGCGACAGGACGTCGTCATCGCGACCAAAGTTCGGGGACGGATGGGACCCGGCGCCAACGAGGTCGGTCTCTCGCGACTCCACATCATCCAGGCGGCCGAGGCGAGCCTCAGACGCCTCGGCACCGACTACATCGACCTCTATCAGATCCACCGCCCAGACCCCGAAACGGATATCGAAGAAACCCTGAACGGACTGACGCACCTGGTGCGATCGGGGAAGGTCCGTTATCTCGGCTGCTCCAACCTCCCGGCCTGGGAGCTGATGCGGGCCCTCGGGGTGTCTCGACTGAAAGGTCTCGAGACGTTCAAGACGACCCAGTCGTATTATTCGCTGGTCGGTCGCGAGCTGGAACGGGAGACGATTCCGCTGTTGCAGGATCAGCAGGTAGGCCTTCTGGTGTGGAGCCCTCTGGCGGGCGGATTTCTGTCCGGAAAGTTCACACGCGACGGCAGCACCGACCAGGGGGCGCGACGCACCACATTCAAGTTCCCACCGGTCGATGAGTCACAGGGGTTTGACATCATCGACACGATGCAACCGATCGCCGAGGCTCACGCGGTCTCCGTCGCCCAGATTGCGCTTGCATGGCTTCTGCACAACGAGGCGGTGACCAGTGTCATCATCGGCGCGAAACGGACTGAGCAACTCGACGACAATCTCGCCGCGATCGATATCATACTGACCGCCGACGAGGTTGCGTGTCTTGATGAGGTCAGTGCGTTACGCGTGGAATATCCTCAGTGGATGAATTCGCTCGGTGACGATCGGCTCCCCGGCCAGTTCAGGGATCTGGACGCCCTCACCAAGAAGAAGTAGCGCGCTGGGAAGGGAACGCCGATCAGACCGGCCGGTAGGCCATGACCAGACCGGCTCCAACCGCCGCCATCAGGATACCGGCGTAGAAGATCGGTGATGGAGTCTGCTGAGGTGGGTTATAGAGCGCGGCTATAAAGACGCTGACCACCGGCGCCCCCGCAAACACGAGCGGTGGCACCACGTTCGGGCGACCACCGTTGACTAGGGCAAACACGATTCCCAGGGCCCCCACCGCGCCAAGCACACCCGCCCCGATCGTGAACCAGACACCATCCGATGTGAACATGCCCCAGCTCCCAGCCCGCGCGATAATCACTCCTGGGACGACGATGGCCACCAGCACGTAGGCCACGCCCACCATCAGAAACGCATGCACGCCACTGCCATTGAGGGCGATCTGGCCTTTGTGTAGGGTCGGAATATACATACCCCAGCTCAACACGGTAAGAAGGACGAAGGGCAACCACCTGCTCATGTTTTCGCTCCTTTGGGCTGTGCTCCCCTCGCTGGGTGAGGCTGACGGACTGCCCAGCATACATCGTTCAGCGCGAACCACCGAAGGAGAAGAAGCTCGCCAGGAAGCCGTGCAGGACGAGTACCGCTGTGTTCGTGGCCACACCCAGACCGCCCCACCAAGGACAACCGCGACGGAACGCGGCTCCCCCAGCGCAGAGCCCGACTATGGCACTCAGCACGACCAGCCAAACATTGAGGAGGGGCATGGCCCGAAAGAGATCGAGCCGTTCCGTCTCATACAGTCAGGTGCCTAGGGGAACGACCAGTGCGCCAGCCAGCGCGACTCCGATCCAAGGCTAGATCGATTCGGCCTGCTGTTTAGGAGCATGAGGTTCTGCCATCAGTCGTCCGATCCGCGAGGAGAAAATCCTTGACCGTGTCCAGGAGTCGGCGCTGGCTGAACGGCTTGACGAGGCTACGCATACCGGCCAGTTTGAGCATCTCGGGCCGCGGGTTCCCGACGCCGGTCATGAGCAGTAGCTGAACATTTGGGCAAACGATACGAAACTCGAGCGCCAATGTAATCCCGTCCTGACCGGTCATCTGGACGTCGACGATGAGAAGGTCGAGCACGTAACCATAACGCCGCCCCACCTCCACCGCTGCCCGGCAGTTGTCCTCGGCGATGACGACCACGCCGTCTCGCGCGAGAAACCGCGTGATCAGAGCGCACACCGACGGATTACCGCCAACGAGAAGGACCGTTACCGGCTGGTTAACACTCTCCACGCTGGAAAACAGAGCAAGGACCAGGGCCTGGCGCTCTTCCGTATGTTTCGACCTATTCTATATGCTCGGCGCGACTCAGCCGACCGCGATCGACGTTCAAAATCGTGTGACGGTTTACAATTGCACGTCGCCCTTCGCGACCAGTCCAGCCAGGACTCGTGGATGCCAACATGCTGAAATGGTTCGCAGCCATCGCCCCGCCTATTGCGCTTTTGATGGTGGGTGTCCTGTTGCTAGAGCCTCCCGCACTGACACCCCGTGAGCGCGTGCCCACCTTGCGCCTCCTGACCGGTCCACCTGCCCAGATGAGACGTAACGTAGATATCGTACTGGCTCCTGACTTCTCGCCTGATCCCGCACCAGAACCCGACGCCACCGAGGCTCTCCGGCTGGAGGAACTATGATGCGCTGCACTCCTCGATCTGGCGCGCAGATGAGTCCTTGTGTTCGACTCCTGGCAACGGTGGTCGCTCTCTGGTTCGTCGCGATCGCGGGCGGCGCGGCGGCTGAGCTCGATCTTCATCTCATCAGCGACCTGACGCGGCACGCACCTTCGCTGGTCATGGGCGGCGACTACGAATTCTTCGCACGTCCGGAATGGCAGGCGATCCGGGACACCTACGCACTAGAATTTGCCGGCCTCCGGACGATGGCTTCGGCCCTATGTACCAGGCCGCAGCACAGTAGAATATCGACGTCATAAGCGCCTTCTCGTCCGACGGACGCATCGCGGCGTATGATCTCGATGTACTCGACGACGATCGGGGCACCATTTCACCCTACAACGCCGTCGTCCTGGTGAGTCGGCGTCTCTCAGAAGAGGCCGCTGCCATCGTCGACGCACCGAGCCGATTGAACGACCGGACCACGGTCGAGCAGATGCGCGGAATGAACCTAACGGTTGACGAGGCCGGAGAGGCGCCGTCGATCGTGCCGGCACGGTTTGTCCGCGACCTGACACCATAGAGGTCGCTATGTCGCTTTTGAAATACCTGGGTCTGCCAGCGGGAGTTACGTCGTCGTCGTCGGCCCAGAGTGAAGACACCGACACGATGCGGCGCATCGCGTCCGAGCTGGATGCGCTGCCGGAGGACCGGGCGAGTCACCTCGCGGCCTTCGCCTACATTCTTGGACGGATTGCCCACGCCGATTCGGAGTTCAGCGAGACGGAAACTAGAAAGATGAAAGAAATCGTTCGTGACCTCGGACATCTCCCGGAATCTCAGGCAGTACTCGTCGTGGAGATCGCCAAGAGCCAGGTTCAGCTGTTTGGCGGGACCGAAAACTTCCTGGTTACGCGACGGTTCAAGGAGATGACGACCCGACAGCAGCGTACAGAGCTCATGGACTGCCTCTTCGCCGTGTCGGCGGCTGACGACTCGATCAGCGCACTCGAAGAGGGACAAGCCGGCCAGATCGCCAAGGAGCTCGGACTGACCCACGACGAGTTTGTCAACGTCCGTCTGACCTACCGGAAACACCTCGAGGCACTGAAACAGCTCCGAAACCGGTAGTGCCGACGCGCGTCAGGTGCGTCCGGGGATCGGGGCTCTACTCGGGGGATTGGCTTCGAGCATCACGGCCACCCAGCGAAAATCTTCGGTGTTCTCCAGGGCAATCTTGACGACCATCGTCAGCGGGACCGAGAACAACATCCCGATCGGCCCCCACACCCAGCCCCAGAACACGAGTGATGTGAAGACCACGAGTGTGGACAGTCCCAACCGACGTCCCATCAGTGTCGGTTCGACGAAATTCCCAAAGACGATGTTCACGAAGACATAACCGACCGCGATCACGGCCGCGCGGCCAGGACCGAGCTGGATCATGGCAAGGAGCACGGCCGGAACAGCCGCGATGATGGAACCGAGGTTCGGTATGAAATTGAGGAGAAATGCCACCAGTCCCCACAGGAGGGCGAAGTCAAGCCCCAATGCCCAGACCCACAACCCCACAGCCGTCCCGGTGGCCGCGCTGATTGCCGTCTTGATCACGAGATAGTGCTGCACCTGACGGGTCATTCGCTCGAGCGGTCCGAACTGCGCGGCCGACCCGAACGCTGCCTGCAGCTTGGTGCTGAAGCCGGCCGCTTCCGTGAGGATGAAGATCACCGCGAGCATGACCAGAAAAGTGTTCGACGCGAACGACGCCAGCGCGCTGAGCGCTCCACCCAGCACGTCGAACAGACCGACTGGAAGCAGATCAAGCGACTGCCACGCTTCGGTCGGAACCCCCCACGCCCTGAGCAGACCGAACGACGAATCGACCAGCTCCTGCAGACGCGCCTGATATTGAGGCGCGACGTCCGTGAACTGATTGAGCGACCGTCCAAGCACAAGAGCCAGAATGGCGATCACCCCGACCGCACCCAGCATGGTGCTCGGTATCGCCAACGCCCGTGGCACCCCCTTGTTCTGTAACCAGCGCATGAACGGAACGCTGACGACCGCGAGGAAGACGGCTAGGAGGAACGGCACAACCAGCGTCTGGGCCGCGCGCAGTCCGGCCACGACGATCACGAAGCTCGCCGCGCCGACCAGGAACCTCATCCCGGTGTCCGAGTAGGGACGACCTTGCGCAGTCATGGGTGTGTGCTCGTCACGCTTCAAAGAGTGTCAACGCCAAATGCGATTCGGGCTCGATCCATTGCTGGCGGAGCGAAAACCCGGCGTCCAGACCCATCGCGACGACCTCGTCCGCCGAGTACTTGTGCGAGCTCTCGATCCAGATCGACTCGCCTTCGGCCAGACTGGTACAGCATCCCGCACCCCGCAGGCAGACCACCTGCTCGAGTCGACTCACCAGATATGACTCGACACGCGATGCCTGGTCGTTCCAGACGACGTGATAGTCGAACGTTTCGACATCGAAATCGCCGTCGAACTCGCGATTGAGCCGGACAAGAAGATTTTTTGCGAACGCCGCTGTCACACCGAGTGGGTCGTCATACGCCAACCGAATTTCCTCTTCTGGCTTGATGAGGTCGGCACCCAGAAGGAGTCGGTCACCAGGGCGGCAGCCCCTCCTGACCGTCCGAAGAAATCGGTCCGACTCCGCGCTCGCCATATTACCGATGTTGGAGCCAAGGAAGATGATCATTGCCGGACGCTGACGATCGGTCTGATCGAGCGCCATCATCAACCCATCCTCGTAGGTTGCTTCGTGAGTGACGATCTCCACCTCCGGATGCTGGCTAAGCGTCTGTTTCGACCGGGTGAGAGCGGTCGGTGAGATGTCGACCAGATGCACTCGCATCGACGGCTGATGCCCACCGGGTCCGAGCAAGAGTGACAATTTCTCACCGCTTCCAGCGCCCAGTTCGATCAAGGTGGGTACCCCCTCAAAACCCGACACGATCGCAGGCCCTTGCCGCTCGAGCAAGGCACTTTCTCCACGCGTGATCTTGTACCAGGGCAGCTGGCAGATCGCCTCGAACAGACGTAACCCGAGGGCATCGTAGAGATAGCGGGACGGGATGCGCTTGGGATCCTGGCCCAGCCCTTCTGCGACATCGCTGGCGAGCGCCAGTGCCGGATCGGGTTCTGTCGTGGAGCCCACGGAAGAGATCATGCCATCATCGCGCGTCACGCGCACAGCGGAACGTGGCATACACGTACGGATACTGCGGGCGGAACCAGTTTCGAAGACTACGACGAACCAACCCCCGACCGGTGGCCGGGGCCGCCCCCTTGACGACGAAGTGGTCGCCATCGAAGAAGTCCTGAGAGTACTCGGGATACGAGGCCATCGCCTGGAAGCCGGAAAATCCGTTGAACACACTTGACGTCCACTCCCATCCGTTCCCAACAAGATCTTGAACACTCCACGCGCTGGCACCGGCAGGGTATGACCCGACTGGGACGGGATCCCAGTGCTGGAAATCGAAGTTACCACGGGTCGGGTCTGGTTCGGTGTCACCCCAGGGATGCGCCCGCTCGACCCCGTCCGGCGTGCCGTAGGCCGCCCGATGGAATTCGGCCTCGGTGGGTAGACGACACCCCTTCCAGCTCGCGTAGGCAGCCGCTTCGTCGTGGGTGACATAGACGGGCCACGCCCGCGGGAGCGGCACCCGCTCGAACATCCCCCGCCAGAGCCACCGGTCATCGTATCGCTCCCAGAACAACGGATGCGTGCGTTGGCTGGCGACCTGACGTTCCCAGGCCAGAGGTGACCAGAGCGCGGGCTGTGTATATCCCCCGGCCTCGACAAACTCCAGATACTGCTGGTTTGTGACGTTGTGGACATCAATCTCGAACGCGCCGACATCGACCCGAAACGTCGGGAACTCATTGTCCCAACCGAACGGAATCTCCTCGAGCTCAGCACCGAGCGTGGCTCGCCCGGCCGGCACCGGTATCATCATCGGCTCGGGCACGGCACCCTCCACCAGCAGCGCCAGACCCTCGGGGCGCGCCTTGCGTGCGGGCTCGAAACGATGCCACATGTAGAGCAGCGTTTCTTGGTGCATCACCTCGTGCTCGAGCGCGGTGAACACACCCTGACCACGGTAGAGCACAGGGTTTTCGTCGCCCTCGATCTGACCGGACTCCAGCGTATCGAGAATCGTGCGGTCGGCCTCGCGTGCATACGTCTGCACGCTGGCGCGGCTCGGCCAACGGTCGATCGTCGATGTCGCCGCCGCCTGCTGGTCGCCGGGGTCGATACCCCGTGCAAACAGCGTCTCGAGTTCGCCGTCGAAGCCGGGATGACCCAACCCCTTCTTGAGAAAGCAGTTCACACTGAATGCCGGAATGTGGCCCTCGTAGAAGACCACCGGGTGCCGCAACGGAATGGGACGCTCATAGTAAGTCTCGTCGTCGAGCAGATTAAAGAGTGACTCGCTCCGACCACGGTTCTCAAGATAGCTGTGGATCGCGGCCTGCCGGTCAACGACATTACCTCGCGAGGACATTCAAACTCCCTTCCGGGGTAGCGGCCGCATGACTGGACCACGCGTCACGCTTCGAGATTTTCCCGATGACCATGGCACTAGGAACATGGTCCACACCACACGACACCAGCGGCGTGAGTCACCGGTCGGAAAAGACCGTCAAGGATATACTAGTGTCCCTGGGCTTGAGATGCCTGTGCACTGAAGGCGGCGATGTACCGGGTGGCCAGGCGCCGTCATCACGCCGTCGCGCCGATGCGAAAGTGGCGGAACTGGCAGACGCGCCGGATTTAGGATCCGGTGGCCGAAAGGTCATGGGGGTTCGAGTCCCCCCTTTCGCACCAAGACGCAGCGACGAGCAACACCGCGCCGAGATAGACAAGAACCGATATGGGCCCACGCTACCAACCGCATGTTCTTTGACTCCCCGACCGATACCACCACATGAAGGCGGAACTTAAGGACCTGAGCGAGATTCGCAAGAGCCTTGTCGTCGAAATCCCGACGACGGAGGTCGACGCCGGAATCGAACGGCTATCACAGCGCTACCGGCGCACGCTCAAAGTGCCAGGGTTTCGCCCCGGTAAGGCGCCCGCGAAGTTGGTTCGGCTCCGACTCCGCGATCATATTCTGCAGGAAGTGGTGCAGGATCTCATCCCGAAGGCGGTGGACGAGGCGATTCGCGAGCACGGTCTCGAACCGGTCGATACGCCGGCCATTCGAGACGTCAATATCGAGGAGGGACACCCGCTGACGTTCACGGCGACACTCGAAACGCTACCCACGGTGGATCCGGGCGAGTATCGGGGTCTGACGCTGCGGCGCCCACCCGTCGCCGTCACCGATGAGTCGGTGACGGCTGCGCTGGAACGCCTTCGCGAGCGGGCCGCCCGGTTCGAGACGGTCGAGGGACGAGACGTCGCGCAGAGCGATACCGTGGCAGTCGATCTCGAGCGGAGGGTGATCAAGCCGGCCATTGTGGCCGAGCCGTCATCGTCAGAAGCAGGTGAGCCGGAACAGCATGAGAATATCGAGATCGAGATCGGTGGATCCGCTAACCCGCCAGAGTTTGACGAACAGCTCCTGGGGCTGAGCGTCGGAGCCTCACACGACTTCACCCTGACCTACCCTGACGACCATGAGACAAAAGGTCTAGCGGGATCCGAAGTGGCTTACACGGTCACGATCAAGGCCATCCGTGAGAAGGTCCTACCGTCACTCGACAACGAATTCGCGCGCGACCTCGGTTCGGTCGAGACCCTGGCGGCCCTGACCGATAAGGTGAAGGCCGACCTCGTCCGTCAGGCCGAGCTCGATGCCGACGCCCAGGTGCGCGGCGAGCTCTTGCGGCAGCTGGCCGGTCGTCTCGAGGGGGAGGTACCGGAGGCGCTGATCACAGGCGAGGTTGACCGGAGAGTCGAACGGTTCGTCGAGCACCTGATCGCCCAACGGGTCGACCCGAGACGCGCCAGCATTGACTGGGAGGCCTTCCGGAACGAACAGCAAGAGCCGGCGACCGCCACAGTGCGGAGCATGCTCGTGATCGACGAAATCGCTCGCAAGGAAGCGTTGACGGTCGAGGACGACGAACTGGATCAGGAAGTGGAGCGCCAGGCGGAACGCGCCGGTCGCACCCTGTCCGCTGCCCGCGCGCTTTTGGAAAAAGAGGGAGGCATCGGTCGGCTCAAGGACGCTTTGAGACGAGAAAAGACCATCGATTTCGTCCTGAACCAGGCGACGATCGTGACGGCGTAGCGGCCTTTCCGCTGGCATCCTGGCATCCTGCATGACATCTATCGCATCTATACAGAAACGAGTGACAGTCCATGTCTGAATCGCGCAACCAGTTGATCCCAATGGTGGTGGAGCACACCAACCGGGGCGAACGAGCCTACGACATCTACTCGCGGCTTCTCAAGGACAGCATCATCTTCATCGGCGCGCCAATCGATGACAGCCTGGCCAACGTGGTTATCGCCCAGATGCTCTTCCTCGAAGCCGATGATGCCGACCGGGATATCCTGCTCTACATCAATAGTCCGGGTGGGTCAATATCTGCCGGGTTCGCCATTTACGACACCATGCAGTTCATTCGGCCGGACGTGCAGACCTACTGCATCGGGCAGGCAGCATCGATGGCGGCGGTGCTGCTCGGGGGGGGGACCAAGGGCAAGCGGTTCTCACTACCCAACTCGCGTATCATTATTCACCAGCCGCTGATCTCTGGGCTGGGGGGACAGGCCACCGACATCGACATCCATGCCAAAGAAATATTACGCATGCGCGCGCGTCTGAACGAAATATTGGCGGGCCACACCGGTCAGTCACTAGAACGGATTCAGGACGACACGGAGCGCGACTACATCATGTCCGCGGACCAGAGTTGTGAATACGGTATTATTGATGATGTGATTCGGCAGCGTGGATAAGCATGGCGAAAAAGAATAGTGAAGGCGAAGCCCTTCGGTGTTCGTTCTGCAACAAAGATCAGAACGACGTCCGAAAACTGATCGCGGGCCCGACCGTGTTCATCTGCGATGAATGTGTCGATGTCTGCAACGACATTATTACTGACGACAATCGATCGGACACCAAGAGTGAGCTGAGCTCGTCGCTACCGGTGCCCCAGGAAATCAAGAAGTTTCTCGATCGATACGTCATCGGGCAAGAGCTGACGAAGAAGAAGCTGGCCGTTGCGGTCTATAACCACTATAAACGCGTCGAGATTCAGAAACAGTCCAAGAACCGCCAAGAGATCGAGCTTACCAAGTCGAACATCCTGTTGATCGGACCGACCGGCACCGGCAAGACGCTGCTGGCACAGACGCTCGCGCGCCTGCTCGCCGTGCCCTTCACGATCGTCGACGCGACGACGCTCACCGAAGCGGGATATGTCGGCGAGGATGTCGAAAACATCATTCTCAAGCTGCTCCAGGCGGCCGGGGGCGACATCGAAAAGTGCCAGCGTGGCATCATCTATATCGACGAAATCGACAAAATCTGCCGGAAGGACGAGAACCCATCGATCACGCGCGACGTCTCGGGTGAGGGCGTGCAACAGGCGCTGCTCAAGATCCTCGAGGGGACCGTGGCCAACGTGCCACCGCAGGGCGGACGCAAGCATCCGCACCAGGAGTTCTTCCAGATCGACACCACCAACGTGTTGTTTATCTGTGGTGGCGCCTTTGTCGGCCTGGATAAGATGATTCAGCGGCGGCGCGGCCAGAGGACGCTGGGGTTCAAGGCGGAGCTTCAACCCGGGCGAAACGCCGATATCGGCCCCCTCCTCGAGTATGCCCAGCCGGAAGATCTCATCCGCTACGGCCTGATCCCTGAGTTTGTCGGTCGCCTGCCGGTGGTCGGCACGCTGCACGAGCTTGACCGAGCGGCACTGGTGCAGATCCTCACGACACCACGAAACGCCATCACCGGGCAGTATCAGCGGCTGTTCGAGTACGAGAACGTCAAGCTACGGTTCACCGAAGACGGCCTCGAGGCGATCGCCGAGGCGGCGCTCCAACGCAAGATCGGCGCGCGTGGCCTCCGGATGATTATCGAGGACTTGATGCTCGACCTGATGTACACGCTGCCCGGACAAAAGAAGATCAAGGAATGCGTGATCACGCGTGAGGCAGTTCTGGCCAAGAACAAGTCGATCACGCTGGTCGAAAAAGCTGGTTAGTGAGATTTTACTCGTCGTGAGGACAACCCACTAGTGGAAGTCTACGAGACACTCCCCATCGTCCCGCTTCGTGATGTCGTCGTCTTTCCGCACATGATGATGCCGTTTGTCATCGGGCGACCTTCGTCTATTCGCGCCCTCGACCATGCGCTGGTCAATGACAAGCGGATCTTGCTCGCCGCCCAGAAGGATGCGGCGAACGATGACCCCAGTCCAGACGATATCTACACGATGGGTTGCGTCGCGAACATCGTGCAGAGCCTGAAACTCCCAGACGGCAACGTCAAGGTCTTGGTAGAAGGTGTGGATCGGGCGCGCGTCGTGGAATGGAAGGAAGACAAAGGCTTTTTTCGGGTTGTGGCCAAGGCGCTGACCCGCCCCGAAGCGACCGGCGATGTCGAAGACACGATGAGCCGAGTCGTCTCGCTCTTCGAGCAATACGTCAAACTGTCGAACACCCTGCAATACGATGCCATGATTGCGGCGGTCAGGGTCGATGACCCGAGCAAGCTTGCCGACACGATCGCCGCACACCTGGTCGTCGGGGTCGAGGAAAAACAGAACCTGCTGGAAATCATATCCCCGCTCGAGCGCCTAGTCAGAATCGCCAGCATTCTCGAAAGCGAGGCTGACAAGCTTCAGGTCGATCACCGGATTCAGTCCCGCATGAAAAAACAGATGGCCAAAGCCCAAAAGGAGTACTACCTCAACGAGAAGATGAAGGCGATCCAGAAGGAGCTGGGCCGCAAGGAAGACCATGGTAATGAGACTGACGATCTCAGGAAGAAGATCGAAGAGAGCAAGATGCCCGCGGAGGTCGAGGAAAAAGCGATCCAGGAGCTCAAGCGTCTCGAGGCGATGCCGCCGATATCAGCGGAAGCCACGGTCTCACGTAACTATCTCGACTGGTTGATCGCCGTCCCCTGGTACAAAAAGTCTCGAGAATGTCGTGACCTGGAGCGAGCCGAGCAGATCCTCAATGAGGACCATTACGGCCTCAAGAAGATCAAGGATCGGATCCTCGAATTCCTGGCTGTGCGAAGGCTCGTCAGGAAGCCCAAGGGCACGATCCTCACGCTCACCGGACCACCCGGAGTCGGCAAGACGTCTTTGGCGAAATCGATCGCCCACGCCACCAACCGCAAGTTTGTCCGACTGTCGCTCGGAGGAGTGCGTGACGAAGCCGAAATTCGCGGTCATCGCCGTACCTATATCGGAGCATTCCCTGGTCAGTTGATCCAGATGATGAAGAAGGCAGGAACGTTGAACCCGGTGTTCCTGCTCGATGAAGTCGACAAGATGTCGATGGACTTTCGAGGCGACCCGTCGTCCGCCCTGCTCGAAGTACTCGACCCGGAACAGAACCACTCGTTCCTCGACCACTACCTCGATGTCGAGTATGACCTTTCGAACGTGATGTTTGTGTGTACGGCGAATGTGCTCCATACCGTGCCCCAGGCGCTGCGTGACCGGATGGAAGTGCTGCAGCTCGCCGGGTACACCGAGCTCGAGAAGACCGAGATCGCGAAACGCTTCCTCTTCTCGAAGACCCTCAAGGCGACCGGGCTCACGGACAAGAACCTGACGTTCAGTGATGATGCCTACCAGACGATCATCCGTCGCTACACCCGCGAAGCCGGTGTCAGAAGCCTGGAACGCAAGATCTCGTCGATCTGTCGGAAGATCGCCCGAAAGGTGGTCACCGATGGCAAGAGCTTCTCCGATGCGCTGACGTCCGAGAAGATCACGGAATACCTCGGCGTACCACAGTATCGACCACAGATGGCCGAGAAAAAGAACGAGGTCGGTATCGCGACCGGTCTGGCTTGGACCGAGGCGGGCGGCGAACTCCTGATAACCGAGGCCACCTTGATGCCGGGCAAAGGCAAGCTGATGCTGACCGGGCAGCTTGGTGACGTCATGCAGGAATCAGCTCAGGCCGCGATGAGTTACGTTCGCGCCAAGGCCGACGAACTGGGTATCCCCAAGGATTTCAACCGAAAAACAGACGTCCACGTCCACGTACCTGAGGGGGCGATACCCAAGGACGGCCCGTCGGCCGGGATCACCATCACGACGGCGCTGGTCTCCACGCTGGCCAACATCGCCGCGCGACGTGATGTCGCCATGACCGGTGAAATCACCCTCCGCGGGAAGGTCTTGCCGATCGGGGGCGTCAAGGAGAAGGTCCTAGCGGCCCACCGGGCGGGTCTGACGACGATCATCCTTCCCAGGGACAACGAGAAGGATCTGGACGACATCCCTAAGGAAATTTTCGACGCGCTTGACCTCTACATGGTCGACACGATCGACGAAGTCCTGAAGATCGCGCTGGCCGAGCCGACATGTCCGATTCTTTCGGCCGCAGAGGATGAGGACCACCAGTCTGCGACCTCGAAGGGTATCACCCACTAGAAGATAGGCCCCTCATGCGGCCGGCCTCCGCAGAGTTCGTCACGAGTGTCGCTGCGAGCGGTCAGATACCGGCGGGTGGACTTCCAGTCGTGGCGCTGCTGGGCCGGTCGAACGTCGGGAAGTCGAGTCTCATCAACGCGCTCGTCAAGCGCCGTATTGCCCGGTCAGGGAGCAAGCCCGGCACGACCCGGCTGATCAATGTCTACCGTGTCGCGGCCCCACCTTCTGGGATCCGGCCATTTGTACTGGTCGACCTGCCGGGGTATGGCTATGCCAGAGGTGGGACCCAGGCCCGCCAGACCTTCGACACGATCACGAGCCACTTCTTCGCCCAGGTGACCGTCGGCGCCAGGACATCGGGCGCCGGGGGCGTCAATCTCGCTGGTGTGCTGCTGGTCGTCGACGCCAGGCACCCCGGACTAGAATCGGACCTTGCGGCACTGGCCTGGTCACTCGAACGCCAGTATCCGGTGATCGTCGTCGCCACGAAGGCTGACCGGATTTCTCGGGCGGTGGGCGCGCGCGCATCCCAGGCCCATGTCAGGGCGCTCGCCCGTCCCGGCGCAACAGATGCGGAAACCGGTCGGCCGGCGGTACCCTTGGTGACCGTGTCCACAGAAACGGGTGAGAACCTGGGACAGGTGTGGACAAGATTGAGGGAATTGCTCCGACTGCTATAATAAGTAGTTCGAGCTATTAAGAAGGAGCCCGCAGTGAAGTCAGGGACCCATCCCGAGTACCACGACGTCGAGGTTCGATGCGCCTGCGGCACAACCTGGAAGACACGCTCAACCAAACCCGAGCTACACCTCGAAATCTGCTCGAGCTGCCACCCATTCTTCACCGGTCGTCAGAAGCTGATCGATACGGAAGGTCGCGTCGAGCGCTTCACCAAGAAGTTCGGTCAAGTGACGGTCGCCGCCCGCAAACAGGCGGAAGTCGATCGGAAGAAGAAGTCGGCCGCGCGGTCCTCTTAGACGTTTCGTGTCCTAGATCATTCGCGCGGTTGTGGCGTCGATCTTCCGCTGCAGACGTGTGAGACGATGCTGCACTGGCCGACGGCGGGCGGGCCGTCGGCTCATTCAGGATCGTGCTGAGAACCGGGACGTTGTAGCACAGAGTCTTACCAGAGGCCGTTGGGGTCACGATCGCGACATGACGACCCTCGAGTGCATGGATGATCGCTTCGGCCTGATGTGTGTACGGACGGTCGATGCCTCCCTCGGCGAGCACCCGGCGGAGGCGGTCAACGACCTCGCTGAACACCAGGCTGACCGATCACCCCGTTCGCAGTGCGACGTGACAACGTCGCCAGCGCGGACCCGATGGCCTCGTCGATCGTGGATGTGCGCTGCAGGGCAAGGGCCATCGGTCACCTCAACGGAGCGATGGTAGCAGGCGAACAAATATCGATCAAGAAGCGATAGTTAAGCGGATAACAGAGGCTAGGCTCAGATCAGCGATCTCGACTGACACCCGTCGACCGTGATACTGGCACCACTCACCCAGCTGGCCCTGGATGAGGAGAGGAATGCGACAACTTCTCCCACCTCCTCGGCTCGACCGAAGCGCCCGAGCGGCAGGTTCTCTCTGATAAACGTGGCCATGCCTTCCGGGTCCTCTCGCTGGCGCCGATGCCACGAACCACCAGGAAATGAAATCGAACCTGGTGCCACGCTGTTCACCCTGATATTGTCAGAAGCCAGCTGCTGGGCCAACGCCTTTGCCAGGCTGATCTCAGCTGCCTTGACCGCGTTGTAGGTCATTCGACCTCCAGACTCTCGACCCCAGATCGATGCGATCATGAGGATGACACCGCCGCCGCGTTCGCGCATGTGAGGCACGGCCAGGCGGGAGGCTCGGATCGCTGGATACAGAGTCTCTTCGAAGGCGCTCGCCCAGTCGTCGTCGCTCGCCTCGAGTAACCCACCACCACCAGCCCGGCCAACGTTGTTCACGAGAATATCAAGCGCGCTAAACCGATCGACAGTCTCTCGAACGACTGACTCGACACCGGCCACCTGAGTAAGGTCAGCGGTGACGGCGAGCACCCGCTCGTCGGAGCCTGCCGTGTCCCGCAGCTCTGCCGCCGCCTCATTCAGCACCTCCTCACCTCGCGCGCAGACGCAAACACGACACCCCTCAGCAAGCAAGGCTCTGGCACTCGCCAGACCCAGTCCGCGACTGGAGCCTGTCACGATCGCTACTTTGTCATTCAGTTCAAGATTCATCGGTAATAGTCGAGAGTCGTGGCGTTGAACCGAGCCGCTTTCTTTCCGGATCTCAAGTCGTCTCCATCGGTCGCACGTAAACAGCTCTGACACGCGCCAACCGGGAATGATACAACAAGGTGCAGCTGAGATGACGGTGTCATGCTGACGACCGAGATCCTCGGAATGGCCCTCTATGGGCTCTACTCCATTCTGGTCGGCGTGACCGACCTCGTGGCGGCGGCGCAGCTCGAGTGGTGGAACAATCTCTGGCTGATCGGGGCCGGCGCGGTGCTGTTGCTAGGCGCCGCATTCGTGCGGGTGTCGATGCCAGGCTGGCTGGCGCTTGCGGTCGACGGACTCCTCGCGTTGCAGTCGATCAGCCTCCAGAACGCCAGGTCACCTGTATGGCCGACTGCTACTTGATTCCGGAACTCGCCCGAGCAATCCTAGCGGTCTCACTGGTGGCGCTGGCCTACTTCTGGTGGGGCAGCGATCGATCGACGTTCACCGCGGACCGCGAGCCCGACAAATCAGGAGAACCAGACGGCCAGTGACCCGCACTTCTCGGCACGGCCTCAGCTTGGTCGCTTCGTCGATGCTATGCGCAGCCGCTAGTGGCGCCACAATTCACACACTTGTAGCACGCACCATTGCGAATCATGATGGCACCACAGGTTGAGCATGGCGGGGCGTCCTGATTGTTCTGGATCGCGTACAGTGTGCCACTGCTGCTAGCGTCTGAGGCCGCGTCGGTCGTCGTCGTGTCATCCACGGTCTCGGCGAACGTGAGCCGCTTGCCCTCGGCATCTGCGCGAAGATTGACCCCTGCTTGGTACTGAGCCTCTGTGGACAGGAACTTGGTCGCCATCCATCGGAAGATGTAGTCGACGATCGACTTGGCCATTCTCACATCGGGATTCTTCGTCAGGCCCGATGGCTCGAAGCGAACATGGCTGAACTTGTCGACGAGCACCTGGAGCGGCACCCCATACTGGAGGGCGTAGGAGACGGCCTGCGCGAACGCATCGGCAAATCCTGATATCGTCGAGCCTTCCTTGGCCATGACGAGAAAGATTTCGCCCGGAGAGCCATCCTCGAACAACCCCACCGTGATGTATCCATCGTGGCCGGCGATCTCGAACTTGTGGGTCAACGCGTGACGCTCGTCCGGGAGCTTCTGCCTCACCGGCTGGGAGATACCAGCCGACGCCACGATCGCTGCTCCCGTTTGAGCACTGTTCGAGGTGTTGAGAGGCTGGGTGCGCTTGCTTCCATCCCGATAGATTGAGACGGCCTTCGTGCCAAGACGCCAAGCGTCGATGTAGGCCTGCTCGATCTGCTCGACGGTCGCTTCCGTCGGGACGTTAATCGTCTTCGAAATGGCGCCAGAAATAAACGGCTGGGTTGCGCCGATCATGCGAATGTGTCCCGTGTAGTGAATCGAGCGCTGACCATTCGCCGGCTTGAATGCGCAATCGAAGACCACCAGGTGCTCTGGGTTCAGATGCGGCGCGCCTTCGATCGTCTCGTGCTCATCGATGTATTCCACGATCGCCTTGATCTGCTCGTCGGAGTACTTCAGCTTCGTCAACGCCATAGGCACGGTCTGATTGACGATCTTCATCAAGCCGCCGCTGACCAGCTTCTTGTATTTGACGAGCGCGATGTCCGGCTCCACACCGGTAGTGTCGCAATCCATCATGAACCCGATGGTCCCGGTGGGTGCCAGGACGGTCGCCTGAGCGTTACGGTAGCCGTGCTGCTCACCAAGTTCGACGGCGGTGTCCCAGGCGTTCGCGGCGGCGGCGTATAGCCCTCGAGGCACGCGCGCGCGATCGATGTCCTTGAGCGCCGCACGATGCTTCCGTATGACCTTAAGAAACGGGTCGCGGTTTTCGGAGTACCCGGAAAACGGGCCACCGTGATCTCGAGCGATTCGCGCAGACTGCGCATACGCGTCGCCCGTCATCAACGCTGTGATCGTCGCCGCATAGTCCCGACCCTCGTCGCTGTCATACGGCACACCGCGTGACATGAGCAGAGCCCCAAGATTGGCATAGCCCAGACCCAACGGTCGATAGGCGTGACTGTTCTTTTCGATCGGCGGCGTTGGATAGCTCGCGTTGTCGACGATCACTTCCTGCGCCGTCGTGAGCGTCCGGACGGCCATCCGGAAGGCCTCGACGTCGAGGTCGCACTCGCCATCCTCCCCCTCGGTCAGAAACTGCATGAGGTTCAAGGACGAGAGGTTGCATGCCGAGTCGTCGAGAAACATGTACTCCGAGCAGGGATTGGAGGCGTTGATTCTGGCCGTGTTCGAGCAGGTGTGCCAGTCATTGATCGTCGTATCAAACTGCATCCCAGGATCGCCGCAGACGCTCGTCCCATCCGCGATCATGTGCATCAGGTCGCGAGCTCGATAGGTGTCCATCACACGGCCATCTGTGACAGCGTAGGTATGCCACTCATCATCATCGAGGACGGCCCGCATGAAATCGTCCGATACCCGAACGCTATTATTGGAATTCTGGAAGAACACCGACGCATAGGCGGGGCCCGTGAAGGACCCGTCGTATCCTGCGTCAATCAGCGCCCAGGCCTTTCGCTCTTCCTCGACCTTGCAGTTGATGAACTCGACGATGTCGGGGTGATCGATATCGAGGATCACCATTTTGGCCGCCCGCCGCGTCTTGCCGCCCGACTTGATCACACCGGCAAAGGCGTCATACCCCTTCATGAAAGACACTGGGCCGGATGCCGTTCCACCTCCAGCCAGTACCTCCTTCGATGACCGAATGGACGAGAGGTTCGTTCCCGTTCCCGAACCGAACTTAAACAACATGCCCTCGGTCTTGGCGAGCGTTAGAATCGATTCCATCGTGTCGTCGACTGAGTTGATAAAGCAGGCCGAGCATTGCGGCGACGCCTCGAACCCGCAGTTAAACCAGACCGGGCTGTTAAACGCCGCCTTCTGGTGGACGAGGATGTACTTGAGATCGTCGCTGAAGGCTTGAAGGTCGTCGTCGCTGACAAAGTAGTGCTGCCGCTTCGCCCAGCCGGTGATGGTATCGACCACGCGTCCGATCAGCTGCTTGACGCTCCGCTCTCGCTCAGGCGTGCCCACCTGACCCCGAAAATATTTTAAGACGACGATGTTGGTCGCCTGCTGCGACCAGATCTTTGGTATCTCGACATCACGCTGCTCAAAAACAGTCTCACCCTTTTCGTTGGCAATCACGGCCGACCGTAACTCCCATTCGACTTCGTCGAACGGATCGATACCTTCGCGACTGAAGTGCCTCGAGAATTCGATTCCCGGAGCGGTGTCGTCTGGCTCGATCGCCATCGGCTGTGAATGGATATTCTGAGACTCGTGCTCCTGTGCAGCACCTCTTTGCATGTTGTTCCCTCTCCTGAACGCAGGCACCGTCGTCACCTCAGACGCGGGACCCAAAACAGTCTGACTGGAGCGACACACGAGGGAGACCTGGGCCTATGCTGCGTGGTCCGCTGGGCGAGAAATTGGGATACCCTCGTGGTCGTCCGTCCCGTGCTAAGACGCCTACTATGCGACCATGACCTAGTGTCTGTCAAGACAGAAAAACCCCAGATATTGTGTTCTGAAATTAGGGCAAACGCAAGATGTAGTAAAGATCCCAAAAGTGGCGATTTGGCCTGTGATAGAGTCCGCGCGGTGACAAACCCCGGCGAGACCCCACTCGCAGACCCGCTTGGACCGGAGTTTCCAGATACCCCCGTGCCAGTCGTCCAGCCACCTCCGAGATGGCACCGACAACTGACCGCCCTGGTCGAGCTGACAATGTGCTCGGGATTCCCGACCCAATTCCTGCTTATTGGAATCCTCGGCACCATGGGCCTGGAGCCGATGGACGAGTCCGACACCCTGTCGCTGCGTTTTGTCTTCTGGCTGTCGATGGCAGACTCCGTTCTACTGCTTGGCCTGATCTTCTATTTCCTGCGTCGGCATCAGGAACATCCAGGCGAGATCTTCCTTGGTGCCAGACCGTATCGGCGTGAGCTCCGCCTAGGTCTGGTCCTCACACCGGTCGTGCTCGGCATGGCGCTGGGAGGCGTAAGTCTGTTGCACTATCTCTGGCCGGTGCTTCGAAACGTTCCGGAAAACCCGTTCGAAGCACTGCTCAGCTCGCCGGGGGACGCGGCGGTTTTCGCGGTGGTTGCCGTCGTGGCCGGGGGCGTGCGCGAGGAGCTGCAGCGGGCATTCGTCCTCCGTCGTTTCGAGCAGCATCTCGGCGGCGGGGCGGTGGGGGTTGTGGTCTTCAGCCTCGCCTTCGGCCTGGGCCACGCCCTCCAGGGGTGGGACTCGGCGGTCGTGACCGCACTGCTTGGTGTGGTTTGGGGAATCGTCTATCTTGTGCGACGCAGTGTCGTCTCGACGATCGTCAGCCACGCCGGATTCAACATGACCCAGATTGTGCTCGCCCTCGCCGGCGCGAGCGCCGCCGCGCGCTAGTGTCCAGTCACCGTGATTCGTGGAACAAAGCTCCTGGCGCGGCACACTAGCGCGGCAGCCCCTCCGGGCTTGGCACCAGCCTGATCTGAGCGCCGCGCACCAGGTCGGCCACCCAGTCGCCAATGGCCGCCTCCCGGAGCCCGTCCGTTACGGCCTCGAAACGGTCGGCCAGATACACGTCGCGTCGAATATCGTCGGCGACGAGTTGTCGCAGGTCGTCTGGCGTCAGCCCGACGCGGGCGAGGACCAGCTCAAGCTCAGTGTCGCCCGGCAACTGACTTCTGACAAGATCGAGTCGCCGATCGACCGCGCCAGGGTCCGACTCGGCCACGACAAACCGATCGACCTGATCGAGCACCACCCGACGCTCGATGAGCCATGTGAGCACCTCGACCTCCTGGCTCGGACCAACCGGGATATCGACAAGACCAAGATCGATGAAGGCCCGGACGTCGGAATGCATAAGGATCTCCCCGTCGACAATCGCCAGGACGTGATCGAGTGTCGCTGTCTGGGCCAGAGTAGCGGTAGGGACGAGGACCGCCACGATCAAGACGCCGACCCTCAACCAACCGATACCGCCGGCCGAACGATTCCCCTGACGGCGTTCAAAAAGCTTGGCCGATACTGATATGCAGCGCGGTCGGTCGCTCCACGTCGCCATTGTCAAAGGTTTGGCGGTCCAGTTTAAAACCGAGGTCAACGCGAATCTGACCCAGGGGCGATCGGTATCGTACACCGAACCCCGCGCCACCCCGAATACTGGCAAGACTGGCGTTGGAAACGCGGTCATAGACGTTGCCGGCGTCGAGAAACCCGACCAGATCGATCGTCCTCGTCACACGAGCGCGAACCTCTCCGTTGAAAATCAGCGTGGCATTCCCGCCCTGCGGGAATCCATCCTGATCGATGGTCGCGTCATCACCCAGACGGTCGAGGGCGAACCCCCTCACGGTGGTATCGCCGCCCGCAAAAAAGCGCTCGCTGAGTGGCAGCTTGCCGTCCCTGATCTCGATCTCGACGAGCGATGCCGTCACATCGCCAAGACCATCCAGATCGTCTGGTAGCGGAGGTAAGCGAGTGACCGACCTGACGAACGCTCTCGCCAGTCCAACCCGCGCCCCGGCCGCCACCACCAGACGCGGCGCGCCGGGCACGGCCCGGTAGACGAACGCTTGCATGTAGGTCTTGATGAACCCCACCTCGGAGCCGATGGCTCTTGCGGCGATCTCGGCATCGACACTCAGCACCTCGCCCTGTCGCGGATCGGCCGGGTCGTCCCTGGTGTCGCGGGCCACGCTTCCGGAAAACGCTGACAGTCGAATCTCTGGAAACAGTCGATCGACCAGCCGCGCATCCTCAGGATTGACCTGAATGTTCGTCGTGTTGTTCTGACCCCAGCCGTAGTCGACGGATGTCGTGACCTGTGGCGTCACCTGCCGCGTCACTTGCGCGTTGACCCCTCGGCTGAAGAGATCGAAGCCGGGGCGGATCGCTTGTTCGACGAAGCCCGTAATAAAACCGTTCCAGGCAGACCCCAGCACCCGGGGCTCCTGGAACGTACCGAGCACACGATACTCATTGAATCCAAGACCACTGCTAGTTTGTCCCAGCGACAGGCTGTCAAGATCGTTCTTTCGGCGCAGGCTGACGCGTGTAAAGAGATCGATCGACCGGTTCTTGCCCCAGAGGTTCTGTCGCCCGATCTGAAAAAATCCGCGCGGAGCAAACTCCAACCGCTCGACGGCCTGGCTCCCCTCCACATCGGTCTCGCGACGCAGCCGTACCGACGCCTCGAGACCCCCGCCATACCCGAGTCTGGTAGCCGGCGCTTCATCGACGATGATGACGACATCCTTGAGTTCTGGGCCACCATGGCTGAATTCCCGAATATCGATGTGCCGAAAGAGACCCAAGGCATTGAGTCGGCGCCTGGTCTGAGCTACCTCGACGAGACTCAATGGCTCGCCCTCCCGCAGGGTCACCTCGCGTCGGATCAAGTCGGAATCGATCCCATCGTTCCCGACAATCAGCACGTGCTCGATCATGACCTGCGGCCCCTCGCTCACCCGGTAGAGCAGGTCGACCGCTTCTAAGCTGTCATCGAATCTCTGCTCGACCGTGACGGCCACCCGTTCGAAGCCGGCGTTGAGATACTGGAGACGAATCGCGTCGCGATCGGCGACGACCTGCGGGGAATAGTACGGTTCGCCGACGCGTGAGTTGATCACCGCCTCGAGCGCTTCAGAGGACCGGCGCTGGTTGCCATCGACCACGACGGACCGGACGCGGCTCTGCGCACCCTCGACGACCTCGATCTGACACCGGACCCGCATGACGTCATTGGTCGCGGGTGGGCGCCCTATCTCGGAGATCACCGGCTGGACATTGGCGGTGGCGAACCCGAGCCGGCTGTAGTACTCGGCGACGGCCGACACGGCCGCATCCAGCTGACGGGTGACCAGCGGCTGGCCGAAGGATAGGTCGACCAGGCGTTCGAGCTCGGCGGTCGGGACTGCCGCCGGACCGTTGAAGACGACCTCACCGATTTCATGCAGCCGACCACGGTCGACCGTGAACACGATCGACAGCTCATCGCCCTCGATCTCCCGACTATGACCCACCGTTGCGTCCCGATATCCCAGCCCGTTCAGGAAGCTCTCGATACGCCGGTCGGCGTCCTCCAGAAGGTCTTCGTCGACAGACCCTTCGCGCTCGACAGGAACCAGGGCGGTCTGGTCGCCTCCCGGGACCTCGTCTCCAGCAAACACGAGGTTGATTCGGGAACCACGTCTAATGTCGAGTCTGAGGTCCACGGCGTCGCCGCCGGCTACAACATCAATCGTGTGACTCAACCTCGCCTGATAGTAGCGCTCTTCTCTCAGCTCTGCTTCTAACTCGAGCAATCGCCGATCGATTGCGGCCCCGTCATATGTCTGTCCCGCCTCAAGGTCAAGTCGACTCAATGTGGAGACATACAACGTGGAGGAGACGCCGGTGACGAAGATCTGCGCGATTCGTGCGCGTCGGCCAGCTTGGACCGTCACGCGCAGTGTGCGGTTGGCACCCTCTCCGTCCACGCGTGTGCTGACCTGCGCTCGAAAGAACCCGCGGGCTCGGTACACCCGGCGAAGCGTGTCGCTGACCGAGTCGGCGACGCTGGCTTCGAATAACACCCCGTGTGCGTCGGCAATCTCCGTTCGCAGATCCCCTAGGGAGATGCCGGTGTCACCCTCGATGTCGATTCGTTCGATGACGACGATCGAAACCAGCTGGTACTCAAGTGAAACACCGTGCTCGAGAAGACTACCGGCTACCCGAACGTCTTGGAACGTGCCCAGGCTGAACAGGTGGATCAGGCCCTCCCGCACCTGCCGCATGGACAACGGCAACCCCACCTCGGTCTCGACGAGGTCCAGAATCGAAGGGTCACGCAGCGTTCGTCCCTCGCTGACCAGCGTGACCTCGACCACTGGCTGTCCAACATAGCGATCGACCTGAGCCGCCGTCGCAGACCCGGCTGCGACCACGTCCAGCGTCGCGGCGAACACCACCGTCAGCCCCCACCCACGCAGGTACCTGACGGACATTAGAAAGAGTGGCGCACTCGGAAGTCGAGCGCGTAGGTTCGGTCTTCGTTCTGGGACACCACCCAGGAGAGCCGGTCTGTCTGGTCGTATTCGAGCACGACGATCAGATCGCGGTTGGAACCACTGACCGCGCGTGAGAACGTGACGTGGGCACGGTCAAAAATCCGCTTGCCGATCAGCAGCCGGGCGGTGGGTAACAGCTGGGTCGACTGCTGAGTCGAGGGGTCGAGGCCAGGAGTGATTTCAAACGAGTCGACACCCAATGATTCCTCCATGACCCGTCCGATACCCGACGAGAGCGGGCTCGTCAGCAGCCGCGCGGCACCCGCTTGTAACAGCTCCTGACGCGATGCCTCCTGCGCCCGCAAAGCCCGGATCTCGGCCGCCTGTGGGTCTCGGACGTCTCCCAGCAACAGCGACAGGATCTCGGTTTCCTGGAGCGGCGGATCCGACGACAGCTCCGGATCCAGACGGTCCATGGTGCCGCTCACGCCGATCGTGACCCGATAGGTCTGACCCGGCACCCGGATGTCGGTCTCTAGCTCGATGTCGAAGAACGGCACAATCGAGATGGGATCAGCGAATGCGATACTCCCACGCGTGACGCGGTAGCGATTCCCTTCAAAGAAGACCTCCCCGCGCTCGATCTCGGCATTGCCGAGGAGGAGAGGCTGGTCGAAGGTCCCAGCCAGTGTGAGTTCTGCACTCGACACGATACGGGCCGTGTTGTCGCTGATCCGGAGACTCGAGGGCGCGACGATGCGGACGTCGTATCTGAGCGGAAAAGCCGGTTCGACCGATTGCGAGACCGAGACCGTGTCGTCCGTAGTGAAATCAAGGAGCCCGGTACTGGGTTCGAACAGATCCAGCCACACGGCGTCGCGGACGTTGACGGTGCCTGACAGCACCGCATTCTCGATGTCGCCACCCAGCGTGAGCTCCGCGTCAACGACCGAACGAACACCTTCGGGAAAGCGAAGGTTCATCTGCTCCGCCGAGGCGGTGATGTTGAGATCGCCAATCTCGTAGCCTCGGAGGCCAAGCCTCCCCCCGAACTGGACAGAGCCACCGGCCATCACGCCGGCCAGGTCGTCGAATCGGACGCCGTCAGGCTCGAACACGATCCGTCCCTCCATCTCCTCTAGACCGTGCGGCAGCGAGAGGTGACGGACCCGACCATCTTCAACGGTGGCATCGCCCAGGATGACCGGCTGACGAAAGGTTCCACCGATATCCGCCGCCAGCTGTGCGGTGCCAGAGCTGCGGAGCTCGGGAAGGAACCCTTGTAAGAATCCGAGGTTAGCATCGCCCTCGGCCCGTAGCGTAACCTTCTCATCCACCAGACCGACCTGCCCAAAGAGAGCGAGGGCGGTCCCGTCGCCGACCAGGTTCATTCGCTTAATCCGAAGCACGTTCTGGTCGAGTACCAGCTCGACCGCTACATCGTTCCTGACCGTGTAGTCGTAGAGGCCGAGCTCTAGCTCTTCGACCGTCGCTTGCATCAGCAGTGAGTCGAGATCTCGGAGTGGACCGGTCACCTGCAAGGTCCCGGACACCACCATCGACATCTCATCCGGCACAGACGGCGCGTAGGCACGGATGTAGGGGTCCAACGTCGTGTTGGTGAATCGGAAGAGAAGCTCCGCGTCACTAGCTGGAATCAGCTCTACCCGACCGGAGCCCGAGATCGCCAGGGTTGGCGACCCAGCCTCGACCTCCAGCCCCATGACGCCGTCGCGAACGTTGACGCGACCCGACAGCTGACCCACTACCTCCTCGTTGACACTCAGGTCGGTGATGGCTCCCCGGAGCTCGTACCTGGGATCGGCCATGGCCCCGGCCCCGTTCGCCGTGAAGCTGGCTGTTCCTCCGAGTGGGGCCTGGCTATTGGTCAGCATCTGGATCGATTCGACGGTGATGTCCCGACCATCGATATTGAACGAGTAGGTGCCGTCCCAGCGAATGTATGTGGCGCCTGTAAGCTGCCCATCGCCTTTGCCGATCTCCAGCGCGTCAATCCGGACGCCAACGCCCTCGAAACGGAGACCGGCCGTCGCGACGTCGAACGGTTCACCCCAGGCCACCGGTTTCGCTATGCTCAAGCTCCCGAATCCGAAAGGCCGCCTGTAATGGCCGTACAGACGGATCTCGCCAGTGAGGGGCCCGTTGATCTCGTAGCCCTCGACGGAAAAGACATCGCGCAGACGCTCCGCAGGAAAAGACGTCAGCGCAAACCTGGCATCGATCTCTTCTCCACCGTCAGCTCGAGGGAAACCGATGGCGAACCGGCCATCCACCGCCACCAATGAGCCAGACTGGTTGAAGACTCCGTCCAGAATATCCAAGTAGGCATTCTCCACGACGATCCGGCCCCGGCCCGACCCCCACTGAACGTTCCACGCTCCGAACGCTTCACCGTCGAATGCCGCCTCGATTCGCGGACTGGTAAACGCACCGAGCATGACACCGTCGATCTCCCCTCGACCCGCCACCGCGAATTCTCGGGTCGGACGGCCAAACGCTGTCATAAAGGCCGACATCAGTCGATCGCTCTCCTGCCAATCGATACTGGACAGCTCGAACGGGATCTGCGACTTATTCCCGAACGCCGTGTGTCCCTGGAACTGCACCAGGGTTGCCGGTGTCGCCAGGCGGCTAGAGGCAATTTCGACGGACTCCGGGCTGATCGTGTAGGTCAGGTCGCCGCCGACGGGAAACTGCCATACCTCCTCGGGGCTAAAAGGAACGGCGGCGTAGGGACGCGTCGCAACCGAGCCGGCGCTCCGGCGGCCCCTGGTCATGAGGGACGCCGTACCCTCGGGCGGAACAACCTCGAGATGGCCCTCTCCGGTGTGACCCGAAAAATCCCCCACGGGCCAACGCAGCACGTTGTGCCCGCTCCCCAGACCGTCAGGCCTCACGCCGGCCAGCCGCATCGCGTCTGACAACGCGAGCAAGTCGACTGCCGTGACCGTCGTGTCCAGCGTGGCCAGCCCAGGCGCGTCGGTCCCGAGCGGTGCCATCGAGTAGGTCAGCTGGACATCGCCGCCGTAGAACCCGGACATGTAGTCGAAGACTTCAAACCGGTCTCGCGTCCACAGAAGAGAGCCAGTCATGGCCGGGAACGCCAACCCGTTCAGAGTCCAATCGTCACTCTCGAACGCGCCGGTCAGTTCGCGTCCACCGTCAAAGATGTGCCATGCACCGGTGAACCGTCCGCTGCCGTCGACCGTGAACGGATCGCCGGCAAAGAAGATCTCCTTCATCGTGGGAAGGTCGATGTCTGATTCGACGACGTGATACGTCTGCTCGGGCCAGTTGCTGATCTCAACCTCTCCGGTGAGCGCCGAGCGAAACCCATCAAGCGTCAAGTCGATCTGGGTGAACGTGACATCGCCACCACCGAACTCGAACGTCGCGTCCATGGCGGCCGCCATCGGCTCAAACGCAGCGATCTGGACGGTCCCGTCCGTGAAGACGACGTCACCGCCGTAGCCCTCGCCCTTGGCGATCGTCAAGTCGACATTTCTGGCGGTCACGTTCCAAGGGGCGTTGTGATCGCGGTAGACGAATTCGCCTTCGTGTGCGAGCAGACGCCGGACGGTCGTCACGAGGCGGCGTCCGTCATCCGCATCAGGCCGGTCATCAGCCTCATGATTGCTAGGGGCGTCGGGTTCAATATCGCCCTGAGTTGAGGCCAACCCCTCCGGCGCATCGGCCTGCACCACAAAACTGGGAAAGCTTTGACGGCCATCTGGAAAACTCTCCGCCACCATGCGCCACGGTCCCATCTCGACATCGTCCACCAAGATTTCGCCCCGAAGCAGCGCAGACCAGGATGTCGAGATGACCATCCGCTCTGTCGAAAAGAACGGCTCGTCCGTGGGTGCAAGTCCCTCGATCACAAGGTCCTCGATGAGGAACCGCCCCGGGAGCAGGTAGGTGCCAAGCCGACCGATGTGGACCGGCCGATCTAACTGGGTCGATGCGACTTGCTCCGCCTGGGCCCTGACGACCGGACCTAGATCAATGGTGACAAAGGAAACAAGTGCCGCGGCGATCAGCGCGATACCAACGATGACCAGACGGCGGCTATACCGGCGGAATCGAACGGGCAGCCTGTGGACCGGCGAAAGCCGCCGTAACAGTGGAAGACGCGGCTGGTCCACTTCGACCGGAGTCGGCGGCTCCGAGGGCTGGGTCGCTTCGTCGCTCATGCCTTCCAGTTCCGGTCACTCAATGACTACAAGGACAGTGCCCGCGCTCACAGACGCCCCCTCCGCGACCGCGATGTGCTTGACGGCACCGGCGCAGGAGGTCGTCAGCTCGTTCTCCATCTTCATTGCTTCCACGACCACGACACTCTGTTTCGCCTCGACGTCATCCCCTTCCTGGACCAGTATGCGCACGACCTTACCTGGCATCGGAGCAAGGACGTCGTGGGGACCTTGCGACGCATCACCGGAGTCACCGCCAGGAACACTCCGCTCGTTGTCGACAGAGACCCTAACGAGCACGCCGTCGATCGTGACATCGAGGGTCCCGCGTGTCTCGGCGTCGACGACTCGGACCTCGAGACTCGTGACCTCCTCCCCGATGCCGACCAGGGATAGTGTGTGCGGGTCGAGGCGACGAGCATCGACGAGCCGCACGACCTCGCCCCAGCTCACACGGAAACGCTCCGCCGACAAGGCGTCCCGCTCGACCGTCACCTGATGAACGGTCCCACCGACTTTGATTTCAATCGGCCGGGATGCCGTCACCTGAGTCCTTCGAGCCGGGCCGCCCGACGCCACGCACCGGTGTCTGCGCTCTCCGATGACAGGTCAGCGCCCGATCGACTCACGAGAAAGGTGTGCACCGCCGCGGCCAGCACCGCGTGCTCCTCGATCTCAGCGGAGGGAGCGTCGGACGTGACCTGATCGTTGGAGACGAGCAACCGATCGAGAAAACCGGTGTCCACACGACCGTCCAGGAACGCTGGCTGCCTGAGCATCCAGAGAAAGAATGGAAGGGTCGTCTTGACACCCTCAATGTGATACTCGCCCAGGGCCACGACCATCCGCTGAATGGCCTGACTCCTATCGGGTGCCCAGGCGACAAGCTTCGAGATCATTGAGTCATAGAACACCGGCACTTCGAAGCCCTCATCGACGCCGCTATCATCGCGGACGCCCGGCCCTGACGGCCGACGAAGACGTGTAATTCGCCCGGGCGACGGCATGAAGCCCAAGTCTGGATCCTCCGCGTAGATTCGACACTCGAGCGCGTGGCCTTGGGGCTTGAGGGTGCGTTCGGGATCGAGGGTCAACCGCTTACCGGCCGCAATGCGAAGCTGCCAGTGAACGAGATCGACGCCGGTGACCATCTCGGTAATCGGATGCTCCACCTGCAGCCGGGTGTTCATTTCGAGAAAGTAGAACTGCTCGTCTTCATCGAGAAGGAACTCGACCGTGCCCGCACCGACATACCCCACGCCCTGCGCCAGCGCGTGGGCCGCCGCGGCCAGACCCCGACGGGTTTCGGCTGTGACCGCCGGCGATGGCGTTTCTTCGATCACTTTCTGGTGCCGACGCTGGACGGAGCATTCGCGCTCGACGAACGGCACGACGTGACCTTCGGCGTCGGCCATCACTTGCACCTCGACGTGGCGGGCCGGGCTGACAGATCGCTCGAAATAGACCGCCGAGTCTCCAAACGAACCCTGGGCCTCGGACCGGGCGGCCCTTATGGCCCCGACCAGCATCGAGGAGTCCTGGACGAGACGCATACCCTTGCCGCCACCGCCCGCCACGGCCTTGACAAAGAGCGGGTATCCGACCGCATCCGCGATCGTGAGCACTTCGGCGTCCGTGAGCGAGGCGTCAATGGGAGACTCGGTCCCAGGAACGACAGGTATGCCCGCTTTCTGGGCTGCCTCCCGAGCAGCCGTCTTCCCTCCCATAAGGGCGATGACGTCGGGGGGCGGGCCCACGAACCGCAGACCGGCGTCGAGGCAGGCGCGGGCGAATTCTGCGTTCTCCGCAAGAAAACCATACCCGGGGTGGACGGTATCCGCCTGGGTCTTCCGGGCAGCGTCGATCAGTTTTGGAATGTGAAGGTAGCTGTCCTCTGGCACGTCGGATTCAAGGCCAATAGCCTGGTCAGCGTAACGCACATGGGGTGCCATTCGATCGCTGTTCGAATAGACTGCGACCGTCGAATACCCGAGCTCGCGGCAAGCCCGCATAATGCGGACGGCGATCTCGCCTCGGTTGGCGACAAGCACTCTCACGGTCGACGTGACGACTCCATGTCCACAGGCACCCACATCTTCCTTCAAGTGTAGCAGTTAGCGTGGCTCTGATAGGACTTGTTCTTGGGGCGTGTGGACCACTCGGTGCGCTGGCTCGGTGACTGGCCGGGCACGCTACAGTGGGATGTTCCCGTGCTTCTTCGGAGGATTCTTGTCTCGCTTTCCGTCCAGACTGGCCAGGCCTGTGATCAATCTCCGCCTCGTCGTGCGTGGCTGAATCACCTCATCAATGAAACCCCTGGCCGCGGCCACGAACGGATTTGCCAGCTTCTCACGAAATTCCTCGACCCGTTGGGTGCGTAGCGCATCCGGATCGTTGGCCTCCTCGAGTTCGCGTTTGTACAAGATGCTGACAGCGCCTTCCGGTCCCATGACGGCGATCTCGGCCGTGGGCCAGGCCAGGTTCAGATCGGTTCGGATGTGCTTGCTGGACATGACGCAGTAGGCACCACCGTATGCCTTCCTGGTGATGACAGTCAGTTTTGGAACGCTCGCCTCGGCAAAGGCAAATAGCAGCTTCGCCCCGTGGCGGATGATCCCCCCGTACTCCTGCTGCGTACCAGGAAGAAACCCTGGCACGTCCTCAAAGGTCACCAGCGGAATGTTGAATGCGTCGCAAAAGCGCACGAATCTGGCCGCTTTGACCGAGGCGTCGATGTTGAGGGTTCCGGCCAGATGCGCCGGCTGGTTTGCCACGATCCCGACCGAACGACCGCCCAGGCGGGCGAACCCGACCACGATGTTGCGGGCGAAGTGCCGATGAACCTCGAGAAACTCGCCGTGGTCGACAACCGGATGGATCAGATCAAGGATGTCATACGGCTGGTGTGGCGTCTCGGGGACCAGTGTGTCGAGATGCGCATCCTCCCGGTCCACCGGGTCGGTTGGGTCGAGTCGCGGTGGGTCGTCGAGATTGTTGCTAGGCAGGTAGCCGAGGAGCGTCCGGATCAAGGTCAGGCACTCCTGATCGTTTGCCGCGGCGAAATGGGCCACCCCGCTCTGCGAGTTGTGGGTCATGGCGCCTCCCAGCTGTTCCTTCGAGACCTCCTCCTGTGTGACTGTCTTGATCACGTCCGGACCGGTCACGAACATGTAGCTCGTCCCCTGAACCATGACGATGAAATCGGTGATGGCCGGTGAGTAGACGGCACCGCCGGCGCACGGTCCCATGATGGCCGAGATCTGCGGCACGACCCCCGACGCCAGCGTGTTACGAAGAAAGATGTCAGCGTAGCCGGCCAGCGACAGGACACCCTCCTGAATCCGCGCCCCGCCCGAATCGTTCAGCCCCACCACCGGCGCGCCGTTGCGAACCGCAAGGTCCATCAGCTTCACGATTTTGGCGGCGTTCGTCTCGGAGAGAGAACCCCCGAACACAGTGAAGTCCTGAGCGAACGCATACACCAGTCGGCCGTCGACACGGCCAAAGCCCGCCACGACACCGTCACCCGGGATGAGCAGCTCGTCCATCCCAAAATCGCGACACCGATGCGTGACAAGCTTGTCGACCTCGCGAAAACTCTCCCGATCGAAGAAGTAGTCGATGCGCTCACGCGCGGTCATCTTTCCCGCGTCATGCTGGCGCTGCAGACGCACCTCACCACCACCCTGCTCCGCCTGTCGCTCGTACTCGGCGAGGAGATGATCCTTGTCCATCAGCCCTGGTGCGAGACCCGTTCGGCCTCAGCCTTCTGCCAGTCGGCAAGAAACTTCTCCAAGCCGATGTCGGTGAGAGGATGCGTGAACATCGCCTCGATCACCTTCGATGGACAGGTGCAGATATCTGCGCCCATCTGCGCCGCTTCGATAATGTGCATCGGCCCTCGAACGCTGGCCACCAGGACCTCGGTGGTGAAGTCATAGTTGTCGTAGATCCTGAGAATCTGGCTGATCAGATCCATCCCGGATGTGCCAATATCGTCGAGACGCCCCACGAACGGACTGACGAATGTCGCCCCGGCCTTCGCCGCCAGCAACGCCTGTGCGGCCGAAAACACCAGGGTGACGTTGACGCGGATCCCTTCGCTGGACAGCCTTCCACACGCCGTGACCCCTGCCAGCCCAAACGGCACCTTCACGACAATGTGGTCATCGATCGTGGCCAGCTGCCGACCCTCGCCAATCATCCCGTCTGCGTCGGTCGCGACAACTTCCGCGCTAACCGGCCCGTCGACCCGATCACAGATCGTCTTGAGTACCTGTTTCGGGTCGCCTGAAGCCTTGGCGAGGAGTGACGGATTCGTCGTCACTCCATCGACGATCCCAAGCGGCACCAGCGCCTCGATCTCTGCAACATTCGCTGTATCGACGAACAACTTCATGATGTCAACCCTCCCCGCACAGATGCATCTCCGACGACCTCGTTGACAAGCTCGCCAATCCCTTCGACCCTGACCATAACCCGGTCGCCGGGCGCGACAGGACCGACCCCTGACGGTGTGCCGGTGGCAATAACGTCACCCGGCAACAGCGTCATGACCGACGAAATGAACTCGACGAGACGGTGGAGTCCGAAGATCAGCTCACGCGTGTTCGACGCCTGTCGACGCTCACCATTGACCAACGACTCGACGTCCAGAGCGCTGCCGTCAAGACCGACCGCGATACACGGCCCGATCGGCGCGAATGTATCAAATCCTTTTGCGCGTGTGTATTGCACGTCGCGGGTCTGGAGCTCCCGCGCCGTCACGTCGTTTACACACGTCAGCCCAAGAATGTAGTGCGCGGCCTCGGCTGCCGCAACCGCCTTCGCCCGCTTTTGAATCACGATGCCCAGCTCGGCCTCGTAGTCGACGCGTCCGGCCTGAGACGGCATCACGATCGGATCATTCAGTCCGATAACGGTGGTCGATGGCTTGAGAAAGATCAAGGGCTCCTCGGGAAGCGGCTTGTTCATCTCGCGTGCATGGTCGCGATAATTCAACCCCACGGCCACAATCTTCGATGGCTGGACGGGCGCGATTACACGCACACCCTCGTTCTCGATCGCCGGACCCCTCGAGTAGTCGCCGAACGGATCGCCGACGAGACGACACCACCCGGTGTCGTCGTCGTTTCCAAGAACGTACTCCTGTTGACCCTTCTGCTCGATGCGAAAGATGCGGTCCATGCTGTTTACGGGGTCTGCTCCGTCACTTCGACCGATGGCGGACTGACGTTCGGTGGCGCGGCGCCGTCGACCGCCTGCACGGCATACACATAGCGCCGGCCGGACTCGACCGCGGGGTCGCGATACGTCGTTTCGACGATCGGTTCCGCCGTGAGCGACTGGAGTGTCGCACCTGGAGCGGTCCGGCGCAAGACCCGATAGCCGGCCACGTCGCGCTCCGGACTCGGATCCCAGATCAGACTGATCGCGTCGCGACTGGCCACAGCGACCACGCCGACTGGAGCCTTCGGTGCAAACGTATCGATCGGTGTGACGCAGGTCGCCGGGGAGGCTCGGCCTTGTACGGGCAGGGAATCGACCATGTCGAGCGCCCGGACCGTGTAGCAGCGCTGGGCGCCAAACGTGACACCGACCTCGACATGCGACGTCTGGCTGGCAGGCTTGAGATCAATTGGCTCCGGCCTCCGGGGCCAGACACGGTCCGCATCCTCGGTGGGCACATCCTCGTTGGACGCGTCAGCCGAAGTCTCCGTGACGTAGACGAGGTATCTCGTCGGTTCCGGAAACCGGACGACCGGTTCGGACTCGAGAAGTCCGTCTAGGACCCTCTCTTGGACCGGGAGTCGGGCCGTCAAGGGCGCGACCCATTCCACGACCAACTCCGTTTCGGTATAGGTTACCGCTGGTGCGCTAGGCGCAGACGTCTGGTCCCCAAGCGAGACGCTGATGCGCTGCGACGGCCGGCTCTCGCGACCACGGTGCGAAACGCCAATCGCGACGTAGGTCCGTCGCGGTGGCGACGGAGGAGGTGGCACCACAAAGGGAGCAGCCATCACCCCGCCGTCTCGCTCTGACTCGGCCTCGTCGTCATTGTTGTTGTCGTCGTCCTCACCTGCTGTTTCCACTTCGATCAGGACCGGAAGGACGGCCTCCGCTCTCAAGACCTCGATCAACGTCACCTCATCTCCGGGGCGCGCCGTGTCGGACCGCACGATCTCAGAGTCTGAATCGGCCGGGGCGTCGGGTGCGGTGGCGACCACGGGGATGGTAGCCACCATCGTGGCGTGGTCGAGCCAGTCCGCCATCTGCAATGGGCCCACCGGCTGTTCGAGATCTGGCTGCGTAGTGAGGGCATACACCTCGACTCGGTCCAGATCAGCGGGTTCGCTCCCATCGGTATTCGCCGAAGGCACCTCGAAGCTGATGAACACCTGGTCGTCGAAACGCTGAATCTCCAACGACGTCACCGCCGCCGGTACGAACACCAGTGGCGGGAGGGGAGGCCCCCGCATCCCACACCCGACCGCCACACCGATCGCCGCCAGAATGTGCGCTCTAGACAGAAGCACCCCATACCCGAATGCTCTACTCATCGTGAGAGGGCTCGAGCACCGCGGCGAGCAAGAGAGGATCGGCAGGCCACGAACAGATCACAGAATGTAACGGGAGAGATCGTCGTTCTTCACGATGTCGGTCAGCATTTTTTCGACATAGACGGCGTCGATTAAAAATTCTCGTTCGGACATGTCCGGGGCCTCGAACGAGATCTCATCAAGAAGCTTCTCCATCACGGTGTGCAGGCGGCGGGCGCCGATGTTCTCGGTCCGCTCGTTGACCAGGGTGGCGAACTCGGCGATTCGCTGCACGGCATCGTCTGTGAATCGCAGGTCGAGCCCCTCCGTCGCCAGAAGAGCCATGTATTGGGTCACGAGGGCAGCCTTGGGCTCGGTCAAAATACGGACGAACTCGGCGGTCCCCAGTGCCTCCAGCTCGACTCGGATCGGAAACCGACCCTGAAGCTCCGGGATGAGATCCGACGGCTTCGACACGTGAAACGCACCAGCCGCAACGAATAGGATGTGGTCAGTGCGCACCATCCCGTGCTTGGTGTTGACAGTCGTACCCTCGACGATCGGCAGGATGTCACGCTGGACACCCTCTCGACTGACATCGGGTCCCTGCACACCCTCGCGGCCGGCGATCTTGTCAATCTCGTCGACGAAGATGATGCCGGTCTGTTCAACGCGGGTCACGGCCGCGCGCCCCACACTCTCCATGTCGACCAGCTTCTGCTCCTCTTCCTGCGTTAAATGCTGTAGCGCCTCGGGCACCTTCATCCGGCGCTTGCCTGTCCGTCCTTGAAAGAGATTGGGCAACATGTCCTTCACGTTGATATCGATCTCCTCGACCGACGACCCGGTGACGATCTCGAACGACGGGGTCCCTCGATCCCGCACCTCGACTTCGACGGCCCGTGAGTCGAGGCGACCGTCGCGGAGCTGGTCTCGGAACTTTTCGCGTGTCCGGTTCGCCAGGTTTCGGGCGCCTTTCGGATCGGGCTGAGGTCCGGCGGCCGGAACCGGCATCGGTGGTAAGAGCAGGTCGAGCAACCGCTCTTCGGCGTTATCACGGGCCTTCTCGCGCACCTCGACCAAGCGCTCTTCACGCACCATGTCGACGGCAAGCTCAACGAGGTCTCTGACCATCGACTCTACGTCGCGGCCGACATACCCAACCTCTGTAAATTTTGAAGCCTCGACCTTGATGAACGGCGACTGGGCCAGGCGGGCGAGCCGCCGAGCGATCTCGGTCTTCCCCACGCCGGTGGGACCGATCATCAGGATGTTCTTGGGGGCAACTTCTTCGGCGAGCTCAGGAGGAAGTTTCTGCCGACGCGTCCGATTTCGCAGCGCGATGGCTACGGCTCGCTTCGCCCGCTTTTGTCCGACGACATACTTGTCGAGCTTGCTGACGATCTGCCTTGGCGTTAGTGCGGCCAGGCTCGTAGCGGTCGTTTCCGGCAGATAGATGGGCATCAGCAGTGAAGCGAGTGTCGACCGTCGTGGTCAGCGGTCGATGCCGTCGACCGACACGGCGGAGATCCCGGGAACTTCCCGCGTCTGCGGCGGGCAACGAGGTAACGGACCGACGCCGACACGGCTGGTCACAGCTCCTCGATCGTGACACTGGCGTTCGTGTAAATGCAAATCTCGGCAGCGACCTGCATCGCCTGCTCTGCGATCACCCGCGCATCCAGATCGGCGTGCTGCGCGAGTGACTTCGCCGCGGCGAGCGCGTAAGATCCGCCTGAACCGATCGCCACGATACCATCATCGGGTTCGATGAGGTCGCCGGTTCCAGACAGCAGAAAGGTTGACGACACGTCAGCCACGACCAGCATCGCCTCGAGCCGGCGGAGGATTCGATCGGTGCGCCAATCCTTGGCCAGCTCGACGACCGACCGTCCGAGGTTGCCGTGATACGCCTCCAACCTTGACTCGAAGCGCGAGAACAAGGCGAATGAGTCGGCCGCGGACCCAGCAAATCCAGCCAAGATCTGATCGTTGTAGAGGCGTCGAATCTTGCGTGCACTTTGTTTGACGACCGTGGCACCAAGGGTCACCTGCCCGTCACCAGCCATCACCGTCTTGCCTCGATGCCGAATCGAGAGGACGGTCGTGCTGTAGAACGTCATGTTGGTCGCGTCATGGGTCATGAGTCTTAAGTTGTCGACTGTCTCCACACCAAGAAATAGACCGGCACACCCGCCGCGATGATAGCCAACCCGGTGAGCGACGTCCCCGGATTCCGCCAGATCGCGTTTGCGACCATCGCCAGACTCGACACCACAAAGACCAGGGGAGCGATCGGATAACCCCAGGCCAGGTACGGTCTCGGTGAATCGGGCTCTCGACGCCGCAGGACAAACACGACCATCACCGCGATCCCAGCGAACAGTACCACGGCGAAACCAGTGTACTCGACCAGTTGATCGAACGTCCCCGTGAGCACCAGCACCCCCGACCAGAGGCTCTGGGCAATGATCGCGGTGGTCGGAGTCCGGTATCGGGGATGGACTCGCGCCATCGCAGAGAAGAACAGCCCATCTTGCGCCATCGCGTAGTACACGCGGGGCCCCGCCAACACCATCGCGCTGACGCTCGCTGCGATCATCACCGCTGACGCCGCCGCCAGCGGCGCCGCCACCGCCGGGCCGAACAGTTGCTCGGCAGCTGCATCGACGACGCGAGTTTCGACCGTGGCCAGCACGGACACCGGCAGCGCATAGAGATACAGCAGATTCAAGGCCAGGTAGATCGCCACCACCGTGATGGTCCCGATCCCCATCGCCAGCGGTACATTCCGCGAGGGGTCTCGCATCTCCTCTGCCACGTAGGCAGCGGCGTTCCAGCCTGAGTAGCTGAACATCACCGGAATCAGCGCCAGCGTCCAGGCTGACACCGCGACTGGACCCGCGCTCTGCGAGAAGTTGGCGGTCGCGCCCTGACCAAACGAGAAACCAAGGGTAACGAGGACTACTAAGACCAGAACCTTGAGCCCAGCGAGCACGTTCTGTACGATCCGCCCGGGACCGATCCCGACGACGTGCACCCCGGTCAGGGCTGCGATGGCCGTGAGCGCGACGAACGACTGGGGTGAGACACTGAGCGTCAGAAATCCGAGCGGGATCGTCAGAAGCGGTGTGGTGTCACCGGCCGCGGGAAGAAACCGACCGAGGTAGGTGGCAAGCCCAACCGCACTGACTGCGATCGCTCCAGAGAAGCCGGCGACGAACGAGGTCCATCCGGTCAGGAAACCGGCAAGCGGACCAAATGCCTCGCGGAGATACACATACTCTCCTCCGGCCCGGGGCCGAAGTGCCGCCAATTCGGAGTATGCCATGGCACCCGCGAACGCCAGCACTCCACCGGCAAGCCACACGCCCAGCATGGCTGCCGGATCTGGAACCGCCTGGGCCACGAAGACCGGTACGATGAAAATGCCGCTCCCTACGACGTTGGACACGATAATCGCCGCGCCGTCGAGCGGACCAAGCCCTCTGAGGAGGCTGGCGCGTGGAACAACACGGGTCGCCGCTGGAACAGGATCTGAAGTCAAGAGGTGGTCCCGAGAACGTCGGAGCCTGGGGTCCGCACCGGAGACGCGCCGACGTCAGTCGGCGGCGCCTAGTCTCTACCGCTACTGGTGAGCAACTGCCGTTCGATCGAGTGCTCGCCAAGCTTGACCCACTGCTCAGCCAGTCGCTTGACGAAGACCTCGACTTTCACGTCCACGAACTCCCGGTGATCCAACATGTTGAGCCGAGATTGCTCGCCCGTGTACCCGAGACCAGACTCCATGGTGAACGGCTCCGTGGCTGCGCCGGGTGCCAGTCCCTCGCGACCGACGGCACGCAGATACGAGCTACCCCACTCCTGCATCTCACCCGGGCACGTTCCAGCCGTCGGGTCGGCCGGCGACACTTCCGACACCGGTTCAGGTTGCCCCGCGTCGGCCACGGCGCAGCGCCGGAAGACGCCATTGAGCTGCAACACTCGGACAGATTCGTCCGAATCATTCGCGAGACGGAACGAGATGGTGGGAACGAGCTTGTTGCGACCCAAGTTGTCGAGCCCAGCGTCGAGCCAACCGGTCGTAATATCCTCGACTGAGAGGGCGTCGTTGATGGGGATCGCTGACCCGCCGCATCCTGCCAGCATCACGACCGCAGCCGCGACCCCGCATACGAGGCTCACCCTCATTAAATTCACGCGCACACACGACGCTCGCTCACGCCCAAGGGCCGATCGAACCCGCATCACAACATTGTAGCTCAGCTTTCGCCTTTGGTTCAGCCCGTCGCCGAGAGACCGGGACGACTCTTCACGGTCCTCACTCGCTACGGCGCCTCGACCCGACGGCGCAGATCATCGACCGACAGGCGCCCCGCGCGAAGCGCGGCGAGGTCACGCCCGCGGATGCGAAGCTTCAACGTCTGCGATGGACTGCTGAGCCTTTGATCGATCTGGCCTCTCCCGTCCCGGGCCCCAACGGACACCCAGTGACCCTCCGCCACGCTGAGCGCCGGGCCGTATGAAATCAACGCGTCAGTGAGCTCTCCTCTCAGTGCCGTCAGATACGCCTCCAGAGGATCGACCGTCACGGGGCGATCCGAACGACGGGTATCGGCATCCTCCCCCGAACTCACTCGCGCCGCCCCCGGTCCTCCCAGTGTGAGTGGAGCAGTGCGTGGAGCAGTGCGCTGTAGGTCGGCCTCCATCTCGGAAAGAATCTGCTCAAACGCCAACTGACCCATGCCCTCCGGCATCGTTTGCAGCCGACGTTGTAGATCCTGAAAGATCGTTGGCATCCCTCCATTCAAGTGCAGCGTGTGCATCGACCAGATGATGCTCCGCCTCACGACCGGGTGCTCGACATCAAAGAAGACGCCGTAATCCTCGAGCTCGAACCCCCGCACGCGAACGAGACCGGCAAAATACAGCACCCCTGGCACCGGCGGCAGCTGTTGCTCGACGATACGCACACCGCGTGTCACTGCATCCTCGAGCGCACGCTCCATGAGGCGCACCTGCTGCAGACGTTCCCCTTGCTCGGCGAATCCGCTGTCCGCAACCGATACCGGCGGTGACTGGGCCAGCGCAGGCGACGCCAACATCAATGCCCACACGACGATTCCTACCTTCACCTCATTCCTCCCTGACGATCGCATGCTACCGCTGCGAGACTCTAACGAGATAGTCGGCAACACCCTCGAGCGCGCCAATCTCCCGTTGGACACGCTGCTGATCGGCACGACGTTGCATATCGAACTCCTGAGCAAACTCCGTGAACCATAGTGCGAATTCCTGCCGCTGGCGGCGCTCACTGTCTAGAATCAATCCCTCAACCTGCTCCAGTACCGGAGTGTCATCCCCCGCCTCAGCTAGCTGAGGGACCCTCGCGGCTACGTTGAACTGTCTGGCGGCAACCTGCCGGGTTAACTCGCTTCGGAGCGAATCCTGAAGGCTGGCTAAGTCGGTCGACCACGGAGCCTCACCTCCCTCGAGCCAGACACCGGTCAGGGTCGCCGCCACCCCCTCGGTCTGCCCGGCCTGACCATCGCTCGCACCGCGGACGGCACCTCGGTCGGTCCACCCCATCCGAAATGCGAATCCCTGATCATCGTATCGGATCTCGACACTGGCAATCGCAGCGCCGACGACGAGGACAATCGTTGCCGCGGCGGCCAGTCCCCAGGATGGCATCAGCGTCGTCCACCGCCACGCAGGCTGCCCATCTTTGTCCGAGACGATCCGGAAGTGGAGCTCTGGGTCGGGCAGAGTCCACGCCGGCAGCGCCTCTCTCACCACCTGCAGCGACTCGAACTCCGCCGAGCAACTGCGGCAGATGCGCAGGTGGGCATCCATGCGCTCGCGCTCGCTGGGCTCGCACTCGTCGCAGACGTAGGCCATGAGGGCTTCTGGCGTGAATTCCGTACAACGTGTTCCTGAGTCCATCACTGCTCCCGTACGAGTGGTTGAGAATAGGAAACGGATGACCGAGAGGCGTTGGGTGTGTTCAGCCCACTCGCCTCGAGCTGCTGGCGCAATACAGACAGGCCCTGATAAAGCCGGGTCTTCGCAGTACTGAGAGGACACTCCATGAGGTCGGCAATCTCCCGAAATGTCAATCCGTGATACTCCTTGAGTACGATCACCGTCCGCTGATCCTCTGGCAGGGTCGCCATGACCTTCGCGACCGCACGACCGAGGTCGCGGCGAACGATGAGGTCCTCCACGGCC
>Ga0310123_10000292_pt1 | contig 44899 bp, 38 predicted proteins | sample CB6_AW_1057_MG_FD_203505 | JGI IMG/M metagenome (GOLD analysis project Ga0310123, IMG submission 203505) | Marine microbial communities from Western Arctic Ocean, Canada - CB6_AW_1057 | ecosystem: Environmental > Aquatic > Marine > Oceanic | place: Canada: Western Arctic Ocean | collected... | reverse complement strand
CAACATTTGAGTTGGCAGGTCTAAAGTAGATGTAAATACTAACCTGTCTATTCTCTTTTGATTTTAACCTATAACCTATTGAAGCCATGCTCTAAATTAATCATTTGGCAACATATTGGCAACAAATAGTGCTATTATATGCTATTATATACAATTTAGCGCAATCATACAAGGCAAACAAAAGTTGATGTATGTGTTGTATTTATTGATATTAATAAGAATATTTCTTGGTTTAAGGGAAATGACGTATTGCATAGATTCGAGTCCCGTCCAGACCGCTTAATACTTTGTAATCCCCTATAATTATTATGGGTTTATATTTATACGGATGGTTTTGTTAAAAACTTTAGAGATCCATCATGTAATTTATAGCAGTATGCCATCCTGAAATTTAATGCCAAAAAAAGATTCTTATGTCACTAAATTTAATTAAATACTTGAGTTAATAATTTCTGAGAAAACTTCTTTATCAGTATCTCCTTCAGAATTTATAAATAAAATATTAGTAGAATTATTTATTTTAAGATCCTCTTTAATTAGTTTCATTTCACTTTCTTTCAAAATGGCAAGTAGTCCCCCTAAGCCTGTTGCACCTGATTCACCTGATATTATTCTTTTATCTAAACCACTTGGATAGTAAAATTCTCGCATAGCCTGTTTTGCATAATTGTCTGAAATTTTCAATACATAATTCGTTCCATTTTTTAGTAAATCCCATGCTCCTAATGAAGGTGTTTCACAATTTAATCCCGTCATAATTGTTTTAAGACTTCCTTTTGAAGTTGATATTTTTTTTTCTTTAAATGAACATAAAATACCATCTGCTTCTTCAGGTTCTACAATAACTATTTTCGGTTTATTTTTTCCATATTTATTAAGATAATAATAAATTCCTGCCGCTGCCATACTGCCAACTCCGGCTTGCAAAAAAACAAGATCTATTTTAGGTTTCAAAGGAGAATGTATACTTTCTTCCATTTCTTTAAATAGAGTTAAATATCCCGAGAGTATTAAAGCGGGTATTTCTAAATATCCCTCCCAAGCTGTATCTTGAATTAAGCTCCATTTTTTAGATCTACTTATTTTTTTAGCTTCTTCGCACGCCTGATCATAATGTCCAGTGATCTGAATTACCTGAGCTCCTTCATTTTCAATAGCCTCAATCCGTTTTAATGTAATTTCTTTAGGCACAAAAATAACCGCATTTCTGTCAAATTTTTTTGCAGCCCATGCAACAGCACGTCCATGATTTCCATCCGTTGCTGTACAAAAAGTTTCAAGACTAGGGGTTTTAATCAAAGTTTGGTAAATAGCATAAGAGGCACCTAATCCTTTAAATGCTTTTATATTAAAGCGTCTTGATTCATCTTTTACATAGATATTTCTAACTCCTAGTTTTTTTGATAAGTAAGGTAAATTAATTAAAGGAGTAGGATTATATTCAGATAGTGTTTTGTGAAATACATGAGCATCATGATTTTTAAGAATTATCGTTGTTTCATTTAAGGGTATCGTATTAATGGGTAAGTTTTTATAATACGAATCATTACTAATTAATCTTTTTTCTTGGTTCATAATACCAAACTAAATTTATTTCTTAATATCCACAAGCATAAGTCCCATACACCCCTATAATCATTAGGGGTGTATTTTTGGGGCATAGTTTAAAAAGTGATCTCTTTTTTAATGATTTTTCCTTCTCTTTTTATTAAAACTGAGGTTGATACTCCTGATTCAAATTTAGAAAGAGCTCGCATATATGACATCAAATCAGTAACATTATAATTACCTATTTTAACAACGATGTCCCCTTTAAGAATACCAGACTTTTCCGCCGGTCTCCCTTTGTTTATTCCATCAATTCTCATTCCTTTACCATCAAAAAGATAATCAGGCATAACACCAAGAGAAACTTTAAAGCTGGGGATATCTTCACTTTCATTTTTTGTGACTCTAAAGGATAATTTACCATTATCATCCAGATCCGTGATAATTTTAAAAATGTAATCAGAAATAAGCTCCATACCTTTGTAATTTATTTTATTTGAATCGTCACTAGGTTTATGATAATCTGAGTGTTGACCAGTAAAAAAATGTAGTACCGGTATATCATTTAGATAAAACGAAGTATGGTCTGATGGTCCCATTCCAGATTCATTTTCAATGATTTTGAAGATCTCATTATTTGATTTTATCGTTTGTTTAAAAATTGGTGAAGTTCCTAGTCCATAAACAGCCAAGGAGTAATCTTTTTTTAATCTTCCCACCATATCCATGTTTATCATGTAGTTTATTGAATCAATGGAGATTGATGGATTTTTTACAAAATAATTTGATCCTAAAAGCCCAATTTCTTCTCCAGAAAAAGCAATAAATAAATAATTATTTTGTGTGTTGTTGTATTTTAATTTGCCTGCTAAATCTAACATCAACGCAACTCCACTGGCATTATCATCAGCTCCATTATGTATTTTTTTTTCTTCACCTCTATATAGAGAATTTTCAGAACCATAACCTAAATGATCGTAGTGGGCCCCTATTACAATAGTCTTATCTGAATTATTATCTATATATCCAATTATATTTCTTGCAGTTAATGTTTCATCGTCTAGTTCTTCTAAAAATGAAATTTCCTCATGTGGATTTTTTATTGGTTTGAAATTAAAATCTTGAAAGTAGTTAGTTTTACCTTTTGAAATTAAATTTATTTCATCAAACCTTTTTGCTATATATTGGGCTGCTATCTTTTCACTTTTTGTTCCTGTTGCTCTTCCTTTAAGACTATCACTAGATAGAAAGCTGACATCAGCCTTTATTTTATTTGTGTAGGATTCTTTTTGTTGACATGAAAAAAAAAGTATACTGAAAAAAAAAATTTTAAATATAAATTTCATTTTTTTTATTTTATTTTGCACAAAAGTAAAATTTATATTAATGAAAGACGTGTTTATTTTTTCATTTGTTTTTTTTCTTTTTTCTTGTGAAGAACAACAAAAAAGCAGATTAATTTTTCCCCAAGAGAAAAATTTTAAATCTATTAAACAAATAACCTTTGGTGGGGATAATGCTGAGGCTTATTGGAGTTATGATGATAAAAGGATAATATTCCAATCTAACAATAATAGGTGGGGTGTAGATTGTGATCAAATGTTTTTAATGAATAGGGAGGAAACTTTTGAATCTAAAGTTCCAAAAATGATAAGTACTGGTGAAGGTAGAACAACATGTGGTTATTTTTTACCTGACAACAAACATTTTATTTATGCTTCTACTCATTTACAGGATGAGAACTGTCTATTGGCTTCATTGAGAAGAGAAGGCAAATATGTTTGGCCGGTATTTAGTTCTTATGACATTTTTGTAGCAGATTTAAATGGCAATATTGTAAAACAACTAACCTCAGAAGAGGGATATGATGCTGAAGCAACAGTTTCTCCAGTAGGGGATAAAATTGTTTTTACTTCTTCAAGAACGGGAGACTTAGAGTTGTTTACTATGAATATTGACGGTACTAATATTAAGCAAATTACTAATGACCTAGGTTATGATGGAGGTGCTTTTTTCTCTCCAGATGGATCCAAAATAATTTTTAGAGCATCAAGACCTAAGACCGAGGAAGAAATCAAAGAATATAAATTTCTATTGAGCGAGGGGTTAGTTCAGCCAACACAAATGGAATTATTTATATGCGATTCTGATGGAAGTAATTTGAAACAGCTTACTTATCTGGGAAATGCTAATTGGAGTCCATTTTTTCATCCATCTGGTAAAAAAGTACTTTTCTCATCAAATTATGAAGCAGAATTAGGGTTTCCTTTTAACCTATATCTAATTGATATTGACGGAAAAAATTTGAAAAGAATTACTTACAGTGAGACTTTTGATTCCTTTCCCGTTTTTTCAAATGATGGAAATAAATTAATTTTTTCATCTAATCGTAATAATGGTGGAACAAGAGACACAAATATATTTATTGCTGAATGGGTAGATTAGCAATTATTTTTTCTGAGAGAATTAATTTTAAATTAAAAGTTAATCATTAAAATTATTTAACTTTGTAATTATAAAAAGTTTAAGAAAATAAAATTATTTTTTTTACGTTATTGAAATGTTGTGTGTTGTTAAGATTTGGTTTTACACCTAATTTAGCAACTGATGAGAAGCTTTCCTTAATTGGAGGGCTTTTTTTTATCTACGACCATATAATTTAGCAAGAAATCTTAAAATCTCAAGATATAACCAAATAAGTGTAACAAGAAGACCAAAAGCTCCATACCATTCCATATATTTGGGAGCTCCTTTTTCTGAAGCTTCTTCAATAAAATCAAAATCTAGAACAAGATTTGATGAGGCAATTACAATAACAAAAAGGCTGAATCCAATACTAAGTATTGAAGAATTGTTTGTATTCATAATTCCCATTTGATTTCCAAAGAATCCCATAATCATGTTTATAAGGTAGACGATAAAAATTCCTCCAGTAGCGGCAGCAACACCAAGTTTAAAATTTTCAGTTGGTTTTATCCATCCAGATTTATAGGCAAATAATAATGAGAGTAAAATACCAACGGTTAAAAAAATAGCATTTGATACTATACCATCATACTGCTCATTATAAATAAAGGATATACCTCCTAGAAGACAACCTTCTAATAATGCATAAATTGGCACAGTAGTTGGAGCCCATTCTTTTTTATAAATCGTAACAATAGCAATTATAAAACCTACAATTCCTGAGACAATTATAATAGTAGGACTAATTGATGTAAAACAAAAATAACCTGATGTTATAAGTAAAATTAAACTTATAAATGTTTTATTAATGGTTCCATTTATAGTCATTTTATCAGATTCAATATGACTTGTTAAAAAAGTATTTTTATTTAAAACTGGATTTCCTGAACGATAAGTTAAATGACCTCTCATAATAGTTGTTTTTTTATTGTTAAATTCGGTTAATCTATAACAAAAATAGTTTATGAATTTTATTAATTATATTGTTTTTACAACATTCTTATTTAATAGTAATTTATTTTTTTCTCAAATTCAAATAGAAGAAATAGAATTGCCAAGAAAAATTAAAGAAACATCTGGTTTAGAATATATTGGCAATAACTTCATAACTCATAATGATTCAGGAGATGAACCAAAATTATATGAATTTAATATTAAAGGTGAATTATTAAAATTAACGAGGATTTATACAATATTAAATAGAGATTGGGAAGATATCACATTTGATGGAGAAAAATATTATATAGCTGATATCGGAAATAATTATGGTACCAGAAAAAATTTAACTATTTATATAATTGATAAAAAATTAAATCTTGTTGATAGTATAAAAATTAAATATAAAAATCAAAAATCATTTGATTATTTGAAATTTAATAGATATGATGCTGAAGCTTTAACATCAATTGATGAATCATTAGTTCTTTTTTCCAAAAACAGAAAAACGTTATCAACAGAAATTTATGTTTTCCCAAAATTACCAGGTAAATATGAATTAGAACCATCTTTATCTTTAAAAGTAGAATCTTTGATTACAGGAGCAGATTATAATCAAAAGTTTAAACTACTTGTTTTAACAGGGTATGATTTAGATTTATTTGAACAATATATATATGTATTTAATGATTTTGATATGAAGAATATAAATTCGGCAAAATTTGTAAAATACAAACTTCCAATTAATGATGCTCAAATTGAGGCTGTAAAAATAATTGATAATAAAACATTTTGGGTAACATCTGAACATAAAGGATCAGGTTATCCAAGGCTGATAAAAATAAAACTATAATTTTATGATAATTTATGGTATGAAAAAATTATTGTTAATTTTAAAAAAGCTGGGTTTAAATCATATGCGTTTATTTTATGGATATTAGAATTAAATATATTTTTTTAATTGTTTTTATTTTTTCATCTGCTTTTTCGCAAAAAAAAGAAATAAAAAGAATGTTAAAAATGAAAATTCAGTTGTTTATAATAAACTTGAGTGGAGAAATATAGGTCCTTTTAGAGGGGGAAGGAGTGTGTGTTCAACTGGGGTAGTTGGTGAACCTGGTGTTTATTATATGGGAATTACAGGTGGGGGTGTTTGGAAAACTATTAATAACGGTATTAGTTGGAAAAATATTTCAGATGGATTTTTTAAAACAGGAACTGTTGGAGCTATAGAAGTTTCAGAAAGTGATACAAATATTGTAATAGCTGGAATGGGAGAACATGCAGCTAGAGGTGTAATGACATCTATGGGAGATGGTGTCTATAAGTCAAATGATGCTGGAGTTACTTGGACTCATATAGGATTAGAATTTACAAGACATATTTCTGATATCAGAATTCATCCCACAAACCCTAATATTATATATGTAGCTGCACAAGGGGCTCAATATGGACCGAGTGAACATAGAGGAGTTTATAGATCATTAGATGGAGGTAAAAATTGGAAGAAAATTTTATATAAATCTAAAACTACTGGTGCATCTTCCTTAAGTATGGATATGAATAATCCTAGAATACTCTACGCAGCTATGTGGGATCATAAAAGAACTCCATGGAAAATAACCTCAGGAGGACCTGAATCAGGAATATATAAGTCTATTGATAGAGGTGATAATTGGAAAAAAATTGAAAAAGGGTTACCAGAATCTTTTGGAAAAGTGGGTATTTCAGTTTCAAGGGCTAATAGTCAAATTGTCTATTTAAACATAGAAGCTTCTGAAGATAAAGGAGGTGTATATAGATCTGATGATGGTGGAAAAAAATGGAAACAGGTTAATAAAGACAGAGTTACTGTTGCTAGATCATGGTATTATATGGAAATTTTTGCAGATCTAATAGATGAAAATACTGTTTACGTTTTAAATGCACCAGCTTTAAAATCTATTGATAAAGGAAAAACTTTTAAAGTAATGCCTACTCCTCATGGGGATAATCATCATTTGTGGATAAATCCTCAAAATAATAAGGTTATGATTAATTCTAATGATGGCGGAGGTAATGTTTCTTTTGACGGTGGAAAAAGTTGGAGTACACTACAAAATCAACCTACCGCTCAATTTTACAGGGTAATAGCGGATAATCAAGTACCATATCATGTTTATGGAGGGCAACAGGATAATTCAGCTATAGGAATAAAAAGCAGGACTAATTCCCTTGGAATTGGATGGAAAGATTGGTATTCAGTATCTGGATGTGAAAGTGCTTATTTGGCATTTGATTCAGAAAATCCTTTAATTGTATATGGAGGGTGTTTAAATGGAATTATTGAAAGATGGAATCGTAAAACGAAAGAATCTAAGTCAATACAACAATAGCCAGAATTAGGTCTTGGAAAAGTTTCTAAAGATTTTAAATACAGATATAATTGGAATGCTCCTATTCTATCAGATCCTAATGATCCAAAAGTAATTTATCATGCGGGAAATGTTCTTTTTAAAACAAGGAACCAAGGTAAAGATTGGGAAGTTATAAGTCCAGATCTGACTAAAAACAATAAAGATCGTCAAAGAGAAGGAGGGGGACCTTTTACAATTGAAGGTGCTGGAGGAGAAGTTTATAATACTATAATGAGTGTGGCAATTTCATCAAGAAATAGTAATGTTATATATACTGGAAGTGATGATGGATTGGTAAATATAACCCTTGATGGAGGTGATTCATGGAAAAATATAACTCCAAAGGGTTTAGGCGAAAGTATTATAAACAGTATTGAAGTTTCTCCTCATGATCATAGTACTGTATATATTGTTGCAATGAGGTATAAGTTTATGGATTTGAAGTCATACATATTTAAATCATCAAATTATGGAGAAACCTGGGAATCTATAACTAAAGGAATTGAAGGTGAACATAATTTTGCAAGAGTTGTTCGAGCTGATAAAAAGGTTAAAGGATTATTATACGCTGGAACAGAAACTGGATTTTATATATCAAAAGATGATGGTGAAAATTGGACTCATTTGCAGTTGAATTTACCTATTGTACCCATTACGGATTTATATATAAATGACAATGATCTTATTGCATCAACAGCTGGAAGATCCTTTTGGATTCTTGACGATATAGCACCACTTCAAGTTGTTAAGGAAATTAAAGATATTATGATTCTTAAACCAAAAGATACATATAAGATTATTGGGGGTAGGGTATCTAATTTATAAAAAAAGACTTGGAACTAATCCGCTTCCAGGAATAACAATTGATTATTATCTGCCAATGAAATTAGATTCACTAGAAATTAAATTAGAAATTATTGAAAATGATAAAGTTATTAGGACTTATTCAAATCAAAAGGATAAATTAACTAAGACATGGTCTGGAGGACTAAAAATTTCTAAACCTATTCCTTCAAATAAAGGATTTAACAGATTCCATTGGGATTTTAGAAGAGAAAGACTCCCATACATTGATAGTGTTTTTGTCTATGGAGGACATGAAGGGTCTACAGTTGCTCCCGGTGTTTATAAGGCAAGAATAAAAGTCAATGACAAGTCGAGTGAAACAAATTTTAAAATTTTTTTAGATCCTAAAAATAAATTTTTAAAAGAAGTTTATGAGGAGCAACAAGAAACTTTAAGAAAAATAGAGAAAAAAATTAAAGATATTCATGAAGCAGTTAATTCAATGAGATCAATTCAAAATCAATTAAATTATTATATCAATGTTTTAGAAAACCATGTAGATAAAAAATATGATAAGAAGGATTACAAGAAAACTATTTCAATGGCCAAAGATATTGATTCGAAATTGAAAAATTGGGAAAAAAAATTAATTCAACCTAAACAAAAAACTTTTCAAGATGTAATTAATTTTAACAATAAGTTAAATGCGGAATTTATTCATTTAAAAGATTGTATTGATTCTTCTGAACCAGAAATTACTTCTGGCGCCAGAGATTTATTTAAAGATTTAACCAAAAGATCAGATGATTTGATGGAAGAATTGTTTAAAATAATTTCTGAAGATTTTAAAAATTTTGACAAACAATATAAGTCTTTGGAGCTTGAAACTTTGTTCATTCCAAGTGAACGTAGAGACTAATAACTTACATAAATTTACGTTAATAATTTAAGCCCTTCATAAAAACAAGGGTTTTTTTCTTACAATTAAGTTTAATATAAAGTTAGTCAAATTTTTGGCACTTATTTGGTGCTCCTCTGTGTTTACCCATAATTGTGTATTTTAGTAGAAAGGATTGGATTAAAAAATACGATATGAGAATCCTTTCATTTGGATTAAATTTCACGAAAAAACCATTATTTAAGAAAATAATATTTGTGGCTATGATCAGTGTTTTTTTTTCATATTGTCAAAACACACAGTCCCTAGAGGTCAACAATTTAGCTAAAGAATCAAGCCCCTATCTTCTTCAACACGCTCAGAATCCCGTGTATTGGCAACGATGGAAAGAAGGTGTTTATCAAGATCAAAACATTACTAATAAGCTTGTCGTAATTAGTATTGGCTATTCCAGTTGCCACTGGTGTCATGTCATGGAACATGAAACTTTTGAAGATGATAAGGTTGCGGATGTGATGAATAAAAATTTTGTGAGCATTAAAGTAGATCGAGAAGAAAATCCGGATGTAGACACCATCTATATGACTGCTGTTCAAATGATGACTGGGAGTGGCGGATGGCCCCTTAATGTTATTTGTTTACCCGACGGTCGCCCTGTCTATGGCGGTACTTACCACACCAAGGAGCAATGGCTTGAAGTCTTGGGTAAAGTCCATGAAATTTACCGCAGTAATAAAGATCAATTGGTAAGCTTTGCAGATCGAGTAGAAGCAGGGATTCGTCAGGTCAACACCGTTCAAATTTCAGAAGAACACCGCCTTTTTTTACCAGAATTATTGGAAAATGAAATGACACTTTGGAAACAACAATGGGATGAAATCTATGGAGGAGAGCAGCGGAATCAAAAATTCATTACCCCAGTAAAATTTAATTATATTCAACAATTCCAGGGGTTAACAAATGTCCCAAAAATAACCACATATCTAGAAAATAGTTTATCCACTATTGCCAACAGCGGTATTTTTGATCATATTGAAGGAGGGTTCTTTCGCTATAGTGTGGATCCGTACTGGAACATCCCACATTTTGAAAAAATGCTTTATGACAATGCTCAAGTCCTGGGATTATATGCCAACGCCTTTAAACAATTTCAAAATCCCCTGTTTAAAGAACGGGTGTATCAGACCTTTGATTTCTTACAATCCCGAATGGCTCGAAATGAAGGTGGGTATTATGCAGCTATAGATGCAGACAATAAAGAGGGCGAAGGGAAATATTATGTGTTTACCAAAGAAACCTTACAAGAGGTTGCACAGGCAGACTTTGATTTATTTGTTGACTATTACAACATTGATCTCGAAGACCCATTTGAAGAGCACTTTTTTTTACTTAAGAAAAACACCATAGATGTATCATTTGTAAAAAAGTATGGGATAACCCTAGCGGCATTGGATCAAAAAAATAAGGCCTGGCTAAAAAAATTACAAACGTTAATGGTACCGCGGGATTTCCCTCGCTTAGATAATAAAATTATTACCTCTTGGAATGCGATGTTGGTGGTGGGGCTTTCCCAAGCCTATGAGGCTTTTGGTGATGGTATCTTTTTAGAAAAAGCAAAACGCCTTTACTCCTTTTTAAAAGCACATTGTTATAAAGAAACCAACTTTTTTCATACTTATCAAAACAACACCGCTAAGATCGATGGCTTTTTAGAAGATTATGCCTTTATGACTCAAGCGGCTATGGCGCTCTATAAAAACACCTTAGAGATCATGTACTTGGATGATGCGCTAGCCTATACCAAATCCATTCAAAGCAAATTTAAAGACGGAGCATCGCCCTTTTTTACTTATACCGAAGAGCCCACTGTAATTTCTAAAATAATAGAGATTAGTGATAACGTAATTCCCTCTTCAAATGCTGTAATGGCAGACAACCTTTGGACTTTAGGACAGCTGGCAGGAATAAAGTCCTATTCAGAACAAGCAGCAGCAATGTTGCAAAACATCTATCCTTATTTCGAAGAAGGCCGCAGTAGTGATTACGCGTATTGGGCAAAACTTTTTTCACAGGAGGCGTATCCTCATTATGAAGTTATTATTGTCGGGCCAGATGCTGTAGCTATGACGGCTGAATTTCAGAAAAGTTACCTTCCCAATATATTGTTCCAAAGCAGTACAAAGGCTAGTGTGCTTCCGCTTCTAAAAGATCGATTTTTTAAAGGAAAAACCTATGTATATGTGTGTCAAAACAGAGTATGCCTACGTCCCTTAGACACTGTAAAAGAGGCCCTTGATCAAATTAAGAACTGGGAAACTACGCAATCACCCCAGATTCCATGAGCTCCACAGAATTTCAAAAATGGATTAAAAGCGAATCCAAAAAGTATAATCCAAATACAAGACAAATAGAAACCCATACTAATGAAAAGTGGATTTACATTTTATATAATTACAGATTTAATGAATTAAGAAAATGATATAATCTAAAATAGATAAAAGGAAAGAAAACTGGAGGGCGTATTGCAGGCACTCCAAATAAATTAACAAAGCAGGTAAAAAGTGAATTACAGAATGTTTTTGATAATGTTCTATATAGTTTAGATATAGATGAAATGATATTGACCAGAAATTAAAATTGATACAAATATCCGCACAATACTTATTACCTAAATTAAGTCAGGTTGATGATAGTAGAGATGATTTATTGGGTGACCAATCTTTATTTCTTACGAATGAAATTATTGTTCCTGACTCTGAATTTAAATAAATGAAAGAAAATGGAGAGATTGATTAAAAAGAAATGAAAATTGAAAATTGACCAAAAACACCCTTGCTTTTTTAAAAAACGTAAATCAAAACGTAAATGCTCTTAAACAAAAAAGGTTCACTTTACTTAAACCCTTATAAACATTAGTGGAGAAAATGGGACACGAACCCACAACTTCTTGATTCCAAGAGAGAATTAAAGACCTATCAGGTATTGAAATTTTAGAAAATATTGTGTTCTATCTATTCTATATGGAGAAGAAAATTCTGAATTAAATTCTTCTATTGAACCTTGGTTTCCTCCTACATAAAAAATTGTAGAAGGATTAGGATTCCATTGAATTAATGGTTGAATAAAAAATTTTTCATAAAAATCATTGTATTCAGATATAATTCTAATGTTTAATGAATTATTAAATTGATATTTAAAACTAAACCTAGAAATGTACCCTTTAAAATAATCAGAATTAATATTTAATTTTTTTAATCTTGCATATCTAATTGAAGGCTGAATATTTAAATTATTATTTATTTGAAATGAGGGAGAAAAATATAATGTAAATTCTTTTCCAACTTCTGGAATATCTTCATTATATGCAATGTCTTTTCCAAAACTCATATTCATCATAAAAGAAAAAATTTCATTTGGAGAACTGGTTATTTCAATTTCATTTTTCCCAAGATTGTTATATTCTTTATCTAAGTAAATTTTGTAAATATCCCAATCATAAGTGTATTTGATTAAAGAGCCTAGAATAGTCCTTAAAGTAATTATGCCATCTAAACTTATAGTTTTTAATTTATTTTCAAAGGTGTATACTATATCTGCTTTACCTCCAATATTAAAAAATTGTAAAGCTTTTTTATTTATATAATTTTGATAAGAATGGAAAACGGTAACCCATCTACGATTATTTTTAACTAAAAAACCTACATCTGATTGATAATTAGGAGAAATATTTTTAAATGAAAAAAATGATTTCCAATATTCGGTGTTTCTATATAGTTCAAAGTAGAAAGCGTTTCCTCTTAATTTGTCTCCATCTAATTTTACCGATTTTCCTTTAATAAGATCATCAGTTTCAATCCAATTTGAAATAGGTTCTTTATTTATGTTAGCAAAGAATTCATAAGAAACTCTTAATTTTTTTGATAATAAAAACCATCCATCTGTTCCAATTAAATTTCCATAACCACCATTTTTATGATATCTATTAGTTGTAATAAAACCTAATCTTTTATCTTTATTAAATATATGTTGATATCTGAAAACATTGACATATGATTCTCCTCCTTCACCAAAATATGATCTATCTTCTCCAGCAATTTGGTATGGTGTATTTTGATCAACTGCTGTAAGAAAATAAATTCTAGAATTGGAGCTTTGACTAACTAATTTTGTTGAAATTAATGGATTGTTAATTGATCTTGAGTAAAAAGCTTCATCTGAAAATTTTACAATATCACTTCCTCTGTTAAAATAGGGTCTCTTTTCGGGATATTGAAGAGCGTAAGAGGAGTTTACATCTAGTTGAGTAACATCAGCTTCAACTTGTGAAAAGTCGGGGTTATAGGTTACCTCAAAAAGAGTGTTTTTATTCAAGTCAATATTTAGACCTAAACCGAAATCAGTTTTTAGGTTATTGTAATTTATTTTGATATTTTTTTTTGGTCTTTCACCGGTTATATTTGAAGATATGTATGGAAGTAACTCAAAACGTTTTTCGATTTTTATATTTTTTAAAATTAGTATGTTATTGGTTTGACATACATCACAGGAATTGTTACGATCATATTTTTGACTAATGAATTCTACTTCATTTCCATCTCGATAAGTTCTTCTGAAGAATCTAAATTTCCATTTTTGATCTTTTCCATCAGGAAACGGAAGGTTCTTAAAAGGAATTTTATATTCTACGTTATAACCATTATTGAGAATTTTCCCTGAAGTTTCAAATTCAATATTGTAATTAATGTCGTAACTCTCGAACTCGTCAATGGCATCTGTTTGCCTAGAATCAACTTGACTTCCTAGAGGATTAGAGACTAAATTATAATTATTTCTAGAATCTCCGTAAGTATCTAATTTTATACTAACAAAATCATCGTTTATAAACATATTAAAATCATCTCTTTGCCTAATTGAAGCTCTTACATTTGAAGAATCATCGTAAGCAAAAAAACCAACGTATAAGTTTTTGTTTGAATAAAGTAAAAAAACTTCTGTTTTTTTGTCAGCTGCAGTATTGTATCCAGGTTTAAATTCAAATTCAAGACTAACTTTTGATGCATTTTTCCATTCATCTTCGTTAATAATCCCATCTAATTTAATTTGATTATCATCAATTTTTTTTGGTTCAATAATTTTTTGTGATTGAAGTATAGAAAAAGGTCCTATAAGGATTGAAACTAAAAATAAAAGCCTAAATTTAGACCTCATATATATTAAATTTTCGGCAAATATAGTTAAGGCTTTTTTAAGAATGTAATTTTTTTTAATTAAGTAAGTGTTATTAATGAAACAGTCCTTATCAATAAGAAAAATTCATAGATACCTTGGTTTAATTATTGGAATTCAATTTTTAGCATGGACAATATCTGGCTTATATTTTAGCTGGACGAATATTGATGAAATTCATGGAGATCATTTTAGAAAGGAATTATTGCCATCCTTTGTTTATGAAAATTTGATAGATCTTGATAGTTTATCCATAGAAGTAAAAAAATATTAGTTTGGTTGAAATTTCTAATAATTCATTTTATTGGGTTAATGAAAAATTTCTTTATAATGCTAGAAATGGAGATTTAAAAAATGAAATAACTGAAAAGGAAGCTTTATTGGTTGCACAAAAATATATGAGAGATGATTTAAAAGTTTTAAAAGTTGAAAAAATAATAAAAACAGGAAATTATCACGAATATAGAGGAAATCCTCTTCCTGCTTATGCAGTTTTTTATGATCACCCTAAGAATTTAGTGGCATATATTGATGCTAAAAGTGGTATATTTCAAAAAGTTAGATATTCTAGTTGAAGAATTTTTGATTTTTTGTGGATGGGACATACTATGGATTATAAGGGTCGTGATAATTTTAATAATTTACTGCTCAGAATTTTCTCTGTTTTTGGTATTTTTACTGTAATTACTGGTTTTATACTATGGGGTGTATCTTCTCCTACTTTAAGAAAAATATTTAGTAATAATGGATAAATTAAAACGTTTTTTTACCTCAGTAAAAGAAATTTCCTTTTTTGAAAGAATTTTTAGGTGGACTAAAATTAGAATTTTAAGTTTTGATGCATTTTCAGAATTTGAAGCTCTTGAAAGAAAAGTTATAAACCAAGAGGAGAAAATACAGGATCTAGACAAAATGGTTGAATTAATAAATAAAGAGAAAGAAGGTTTAGAAAAAATAAACAGAGATAATAGTATTGAATTAAGAATTTTAAGAGAAAAGAATACAGACTTAAGTTCCGAAAATACAGGTTTTAAATCTTTAGATAAAAAGAGGGTTGAAGAACAATTGAAATATATTGGAAAACTTGATCAAGCGACAAAAAGTTTTGAGGAGAAAGAACAAAAAATTATGCAAGAAAAAATTGATCGGCAAAACCAAAAATTAGAGAAAATGAAAAGGCAGTGGCAAGATCATGAAAAACTTACTCAGGAGTTAATCGAAAGTTTTTGTTCAAGATTAAGAATAAATTATATAAAAACCCCTCCACTTCAAAAAAAGCCTGATAATACAATTGAAATTGGTGGAGAGTTTATAATTTTTGATGCGAAATCTCCCAAAACGGATGATTTAAATAATTTTCCTGATTATATAAAATCTCAAGCGAAAACACTAAATAAATATACTTCTCAAGAAAAAGTTAAAAAAGATATTTTTTTAGTTGTTCCTTCAAACACTCTTGAATACATTTCTGAATTAAGAATGACAATGAGTGGTTTTGATGTTTACATTATTGCGAGGGATTCTATTGAATTAGTATTGGTATCACTTAAAAAAATCGAGGATATAGATTTAGCTGGAAAACTTGATCCTCGTGATAGAGATAATTTGATAAGTGTGGTTTCAAATTTCGCTTATTTTATTGGCAGAAATGGTAGAATTAACCTTGAGATAGGTGAATATTCTGTAAATTTAATAGAGCAAATGAGAACTTTGGTTCCTAAGGATTTTTATGAGGAAATTAAAAATAAAGTTGCTGGACAAACATTTAATATTGCATATGATAAACCTGGTAAAGTTGAAGATACTTCTAATTTAAAAAAGGAAATTCAAGAGCAAAAAAATAAAGCTAACAAGTTGGATATTTCACCTTTAAATCCTTCCGTTAAAAAGGAACTTCTATCTCTCAAGAAAGACTAATTAAAGTTTAGCCAATAGTTTAATTTAATATTTATATTCCATGATTTTACTTCTTTAGGCATTAAGATTTCATTGCTATTAAAAACTATAAATAAATCAGAGGCTGGTTTATATCTCCATTGAAATCTTGAATTAAAGTTCCATAAATCAAATTGTTCATTATATTGATATAAATTTGAGAAAAATATTTTATTGGTTAATGTAATGTCAACTTTAGCCCCTACAAGCCAAAAGTTTGATTTGTTCCAAGGACTTTTTAATTCTATTGAATTATAGGTTATAAGAGAAGTTAAACTAACATAGGGTTGAATACGATATCCTAGTTCAGCATGGAGTCCTTTTCTTTTTCCATTTTCATAATAACCACCAATTATTCCATTAAATTTATATGTTAATTTTTTTTGTTGGTTAGATGAATATTCAAAAGTCAGATAGTTTAATTTATGATCAGATCCTTTCAATAAAGATTTAATATTAGATTTAATAGGATCAAAGTCTTCTAATAGTTTAATAAAGTCTTTATTAATATAAATATTAATTTTACTTCGATTCAAAAAATTTATGGCATATGCAAATTGATCTATGAGATCAGTTTTGTCAAATGATTTATTGAAAAAATATGTTCTTGAAAAATAAGGTCCATGAGAAACTATTTTAGAATCTTTTTTATAAAACAAATAACCTAGAGAAGAAGAAAATTTTAAAAAGCCCTTTCTTGGAACATATCCCACTTCTGCATTAAAGTCGTCTCCAACATATTCTTGTTGTATTCGCCATTTCCAATTTGTAGAATTATACTCAATATGAGATGCAAAAGAGCTATTCTTATCATTATCATAATTATCTGTGAATGTTTTTAACATTAAAATTTTTCCTTGCCATAAATTATCAATAGAAGCATAATTATATTCAAGTCCTAAATTTCTATTGTATTTTGAGTAATTGGTTTTATTTAAATTTTTTGAATTCGAATTAATTAAAGATTCCTTATTAATAAACATTAAGCTAATACTAGATCTATCGAAAACCTTTTTTTGAATTGTAAATACACCAAAGTTTTGTCTTGGCAAATTAATTTCATTTACACTTTGAGTTTGGATGTTCATCAATCCAATTCTCCATTTTTCATTAATATTTCCACTTAATCTTAACCCTCTTTCAATTGGAACACCAAGTCCAATTCTTCTTGAAAAAAAGGGTCTGATAGTTTTGTAACCAAAATTCGCAAATAGATCTGCGTTTTCTAAAAAAAATTGTCTTTTTTCAGGATAAAAAAGTTCAAATCTATCTAGGTCAGTAATTTGTCGATCAACTTCAACTTGAGAAAAATCAGGATTAAAAGTTAAATCTAGATTTAATGCACTTGAAAAATTAATTTTAAAATCACCTCCAATTTTATTTGTATTTTCTCTTTCTTGATTAATATTTAATAATGAATATGGAATAATAGAAACATTTTTACCTTGTTTAGGAGGGGGTGTATCCCAAACCAGTACCCCTGTATACGCAAGTGAAACTGAAGGAAATTGTCTGGGAACAGGAGCCCAGCTTGATTTTTCATTAGCTTTCAAGTCAAGTCTTCCAAAATTTATTCCCCATTCTCTAACACTCTCTTTGTATCTTATAGATTTTAGAGGGATTGAGATTTCACAGACCCATTTGTTTTCATCAAAAGTAACTTTAGAGATCCATTTTGTATCCCAATTTAAATCAACCCTTCCACCATCATACATCATTCCATCCCACTGTGCACCATATGCATTTAATCCAAAAGTAAATCCTGTAGTTTGATTGTTGAATGGATCAATGGCTATTAAAAGGTTGTCATTTTTATTAAAGGAGAAATCTCTTCTAAGTGATTCAACAGCATAATTTCCTTTTACACTATTATTAAAAAAAACTATTCCAAAATAAATATAATTATCATCATATAATATTCTTGCTTCAGACTCTTGTTTTGCTTTTTTTCCATCTGTAGGAGTTATCATGAAAAAATTTTTTGCAACGTCAGCATTTTTCCATGATTCTTCATTCATTAAACCATCAATTTTTATTTTTTGAATAATCTTTTTTGGATGAATTCTATAGTTATTATTTATTTTTTGGGAGTATAAGTCATTTATAAATATTGTAAATAGAGATATTAAAAAATTTCTAATCATTATGAATTTTATTTTACAAATATTTGTTCAAGTTACTTTAAAGTAAAAATTATTCAAATTTATAAAATAAAAAACCCCAATTAATTTATTTGGGGTTAGAAAGTGGTACCTCGCAGAATCGAACTGCGGACACAAGGATTTTCAGTCCTTTGCTCTACCAACTGAGCTAAGGTACCTTATTTAATTTTGCAGTAAATATAATTGCCTTTTTACTACTCTACAAACTATAAAGATTAATTTCTTTGTAATTTTAGCAATTAATCAGAAAATGAATTTAGTAGTTGATATTGGAAATACAATGTTTAAATGTTTTCTTTTTTCAAAGGGATCTGTTATAGATTCTTATAAAAAGCACTTTACTTCAAATGATAAATTTTTAAAGGAGATCAGTTATAAATTTTCTAATATTAAACAATTAATATATTCTGATGTTAGAAATAAAGAAGATATAAACTTTGCAAATTATTTTCCTAAAGCATCAATTTTTAGGTGTTCAACAAAATTAAAATTACCTTTTAAAAGCAATTATAAATCATTAGAAAAACTAGGTGAAGATAGAATATCACTTTTGAGTGCCAAATCTTTAAATTATCCAAAAAAAAATGTTTTAATCATTGATTTAGGAACATGCATAACCTATGATTTTATAGATAGTAATAATCATCATCATGGGGGGAGTATATCACCAGGATTTCAATCTCGGTATAAAATTTTATCTGAAGATTCAAAAAAATTACCTTTTTTAAAATATAAAATTCCGGACGTTATTATAGGAGACTCAACTGAAAATTCGATTCATTCTGGTATTTATTTTGGTGTTTTTTCTGAGATTGAATATCAAATTCAATTTTATAGCAAAAAATATAAGAATTTAATTGTTATTGTAACTGGAGGAGATTCTCAAATTTTGTCTAAATCATTAAAAAATAGCATCTTTGCCAATGAAAATTTCCTTGCAGAAGGATTAAATTATTTGTTAGAGTTAAATAAATTAAAATGATATTAAAAAAAATAATATTTTTTTTTACAATAAGTTTCACTTATTGTTTTTCTCAAGCTGGGTCTTCATCACCCTTTTCTGCTGCTGGACTTGGAGATATAAATTTTAGAGGAACACAGGTAACAAGGTTTATGGGAGGATTAGATGTGTTTTCTGATTCTATTCATGCAAATTTAAATAACCCTGCAAGTTATGGAGACCTTAAGTTAACGACTTATTCTTTAGGAATTCACTATAAAACAAATTTGATGATGTCCACAGATTCTAGAAAATATAAGGCAATAGCAGCTTTAGATTATTTAGCCGTTGGAATTCCTGCAGGCAAGTTTGGTTTTGGCTTTGGATTAATCCCTTATAGCTCTATTGGTTATAAAATTCAATCAATGCATAACGATGATGGGATTTCTAAAATTAATATGCACCAAGGTTCAGGAGGATTAAATCAAGTTTTTTTAACTATTGGATTTCCCTTATTCAAGTATTTCACAACTGGGGTTACAATGAATTATGGGTTTGGAACTTTATTTTATAGAACATCTCAGTTTAAGGAAAATGTTAATTTAGGTACTTTTTTAAGTAATTCATCAAGTATTTCAGGGTTTAGCTATCAGGTTTCATTTAATGCAAAAATTCCAATAAAAAAACAATATATGTTTAGAGTTATGTATTCCATAGAACCAAATGTTAATTTCGATTCTCGAAATGAAAGAACTATTTATACACAAGACATTAATGGAACTCGAATTTCAGATTTTGAGGAAATAGATTTGGGTATAATTGGAAAAAAAGAAACTAAATTACCATTATTTGAAAAAAAAAAGTTTGGATTTGGATTTGGAAAAACAAAAAAATGGTTTGTTGGTTTTCAGAAAAATTCAATAAATTCTACTATATTTAGAACTGAATTTATTGAGACAGATAATATTAGATATGCTTCAGGGTCTCAATTTTCAATTGGAGGATTTTATATTCCAAATTTTTTTTCTCTTAGGAGCTATTGGAAAAGAGTAGTATATAGGTTTGGATATAGACGTGAGAATACGGGGTTGATATTTAATTCTTTTCCGTTAAAAGAAACTTCTTTTTCTTTTGGTTTGGGGTTACCAATGGCTGGTTTTTCCAATGCAAATGTAGGAGTTGAGTTTGGAAGAAGGGGTGAAAAAAATAAGTTTTTTATTCAGGAAACTTTTTTTACTTTTAGAATAGGATTTTCTCTTAATGATAAATGGTTTTTAAAAAGAAAATATAATTGATATTTTGATAAGATGAAAAATTTAAAATTTTTTGGAGTTTTAGCTACTGTTTTATTTCATTTAAATTATTCTTTTTCTCAATCTAATGAAGAGTGTCCTCAAACACTTTCAATTTTTGCGGAATTTGCTAAGGTTAAGAATTATGATTCGGCTTTTAAGCCTTGGATGATGGTTAGACAAAATTGTCCGAAAATTAATAAAGCTATTTATTCTTATGGAGAAAGAATCTTGAAAGATACAATAAATAAAAGTTCAGGTGAACAAAAAGAATTTTACAAAAAAGATCTTTTGGTTTTATATGATGAATGGGTAAAACATTTTCCTAAAGAAAAAAATAAAAGTGTAGTTGGAAAAATTATTAGTAGCAAAGCCCAAACTATGCTTGATTTGGGAATATTAGATTTAAAAACTATTTATGATGTTTTTGATACTGCCTTTAAAACTGATGCAGAAAGTTTCTCTAATCCAAAACACTTATATAATTATTTCAAAACTTTATATAATAGATATCAAAAAAATGACAATGGAGTTTCAATGGAATTAGTGATTAATAAGTATGATGAGCTTTCAGAAAAATTTGAAGTTGAGACTGTGAAATTATCTAAGAAATTAGATATTCTTTTAAAGAAAGAGGAAGAAGGATTAATTTTAACGAGCAGGGAAATTAGAAATAAAAAAGCTTATGGTGTAAATTCTTCTGCAATCTCTCAATATTTAAAAAATTTTAATACTATAATCGCTAGCGAAGCTACCTGTACAAATTTAATACCTCTTTATAAGCGAAACTTTGAAGCTAACAAAATTGATGTAATTTGGTTGAAAAGAGCAGTTAACAGAATGGATGGGAAGGATTGTAGTGACGATCCCTTTTTTGTTACTTTAGTTGAAACATGGTATGGTCTGGAAAGATCTGCTGGGACTGCATATTATTTAGGAATATTAAATGATAAAAGGGGTGAAAGTTCTAAAGCATTAAAATATTATAAGGAGTCAATTGCTTTGGAAACTGATAAGTATAAAAAAGCAAAAATTTTATTAAAAATTGCAAATAGATTTAAAAAAGTTAAAAGAAAAGTTTCAGCTAGAAGATATGCTTTAAAAGCTCTGAGTAATCAGCCCTCCCTTGGTAAAGCTTATTTATTGATTGCTAGTTTATATGCTGATAGCGCTAATGATTGTGGAGATAGTCAATTTAATAAACGAGCAGTTTATTGGTTAGCTGCTCAAACAGCATTAAAAGCATCAAGAGTAGATGCTTCTTTAAAAAAGGATGCTTCTAAATCAGCTGAAAGTTATAAAGGAAGAGCTCCAAGTAAAACGGATATTTTCACAGAAGGGAATGAAGGATCAATAATAAAATTTAATTGCTGGATTAAATCAAGTGTAAAAGTTCCAAAGTTATAAATGAAATACCAAATAATATTATTGTTTGATTTAATTTTAATTTCAATAATATTTTTTTCTTGTGAGGACAATTATAAGGTCTTAAATGATATAAATATTAATAGTCAAGAACCTGTAGGAATAGCCAATCAAATTAGAATGGTTTATACAGATTCTATAAAAATTAAAGCTATTGTAACTGCCCCTAAACATCTTGATTTTACAAATTTAAATTTTCAATACTCAACCTTTCCTGAGGGCTTAAAAGTTGATTTTTATGATGACTTTGGAAATAAAAATCAAGTAATTTCTGATTATGGAATTCTTTACAATTCAACTAAAATAATTGACCTTAAAGGAAATGTAGTTTTAAAATCTCATAATGGTTCAAAACTATACACAAATCAATTGTTTTGGGATGTAGAAAGTAAATGGCTTTTTACTGAAAATTTTTTTACTTTTCAAGACAGTTCATATGATTTTCAAGCCTATAGATTGGATGCAAATAAAGAATTTACTAAATTCCAAACTGGAGAGTTAGTGGGAAAGATAAGTGTTAATGATTCAATAGATAAAGGAAATAATTGAAAAGTTACAAGATTTCTGAAATTTTATATTGGTTTATATCAATAGTTGCATTATATGAGGCTGTCATTGGATTTAAAAGGAGTTCCTCTAAAGCATATTTATTTTTATTTTTTTTCGTTTTGTCAGTTTTTATGGCATTGTTTAGGAGGCATTATAGAAAAAAATATAATGATAGATCAAAAGATTATTAATGATTAGTACTGATATAATTATTGTAATTTGTTTAGTTCTTTCAGCTTTTTTTTCTGGAATGGAGATAGCTTTTGTTTCTTCAAATAAAATTCATCTTGAAATTGAAAAATTACAAAATGGAATTACTTCTAAAGTTTTAAAAAATATAACTTCTAATCCTTCTCGATTTATTGCTTCTATGTTAATTGGAAATAATATTTCTCTTGTAGTATATGGGATTTTTATGGGTGATAGAATTCTTCAATTATTTTTTAAGGAAACTTTATTATCTGGAGATATTTCGTTAAAAATTGTTTTTTATCAAACTGTAATATCAACTGTTATAATTCTTTTAACTGCTGAATTTTTACCCAAGGTATTCTTTCAATTGTATGCTAATTTTTTTATTAAAATTTTTGCAATTCCAGTCTCGATATTTTATTATATTTTTTTTCCAATTACTCAAATAATTTTAATGTTGACAGATTTTATTTTAAAACATTTTTTTAAAACGGATTCAGATAAGGTACAGTTGTCTTTTTCAAAAGTGGAGTTAGGAAATTACATAGATGAGCAGCTTGAATCTTCTTCGAATCAAGAAAATTTAGATTCAGAAATTGAAATTTTTAAAAATGCACTCGAATTTTCTGATGTTAAATCTAGGGAGGTAATGATTCCTAGAACAGAACTAGTTTGCGTTGAAAAAAATTCATCAATAAATGAAATAAAAAAGTTATTTATAAAGACAGGATTATCTAAAATACCTATATATAATAAGTCAGTTGATAATATTTTAGGTTATGTTCACGCCTTTGAAATGTTTAAAGATCCAAAATCATTAAAGAATATTTTATTGCCAGTGGTTTATATTCCTGAATCAATGCCAATAAGCGAACTATTAAAAATTTTAACAAGAAGAAGAAAAAGTTTAGCAGTTGTTATTGATGAATATGGGGGTACTTCTGGAATAATTACAGTTGAAGATATAGTGGAGGAGTTATTTGGTGAAATTGAAGATGAATATGATAAAATTGAACATTATGAAAGAGAAATAAATAAAAATAAATTTGAATTTTCGGCAAGATTGGAAGTGGATTATGTGAATAAAAATTATAATTTAAATCTTGAAGAATCTGGATATTACGAAACATTAGGAGGTTTAATAGCATACAATACTGGAGAAATACCAAAAAAAGGGGAGAAACTTAATATTGGAAATTATATCATTGAAATAAAAAAAGTAACATCAACAAAAATTGATAGAATAATAATAGAAGAAAATGAGTAAGAATAATCTTATTATGATTTTCCTATTTCAAATGAATATATTATTTTCGCTCACTATCATTAATAATTTTTTATGGCAGTTCTGGGAAAAATTAGAGAAAAATCTATATTTCTAATTATAGTTATAGGCTTAGCTTTATTTGCATTTGTAATATCAGGGGTTTTTGATGGAAGTTCATCTAATTCGGGCACGGATGATCCAATTGCTATTATTAATGATGAAGAAGTTGATTTTGAATTTTTTAGGCAGTTAGTTGATCAAACTGAAAGAACTTATAATTATTCTACTATACAAGCTTTAAATTTGGTTTGGAATCAGTATTTAAGAAATACAATTTTTGAACAAGAGTTTAAAAAATTAGGAATTGATGCTGGAAAAGATCAAATTGAACAGATTGTTTCTTCAAATGAATCGATAGTTCAGGACAGTAGATTTCTAAATGAAGCAGGTTTTTTTGATTTTGGAGTTTTCACAGATTTTATCGCTCAACTTAGGGTCGAAAATCCATCGGCATATCAAACATGGAAGAATCAGGAAAAAAGTATTATTTCTTTAGCAAAACAAAATATATATTTTAATTTAATAAAGGCTAGTTCTATTTTAACAGATGCTGAAGCAAGAGAAGTTTATCATTTTGAAAATGATAATATTAATATAAAATATGTTAATATTCCTTTTGATTTTATTCATGATAGTTTGGTAAAAATATCTGATTCAGATATAAGAAACTATATTAAAAGAAATTCAAAACTATATAAAAAAAATGAATCAAGAAGTATTCAATATGTTCTTTTCGATGATGTTGCTACTGAAGATGATATTAGTAATATTCGTTTAGGTTTAGAAAGTTTAATTAATGAAAGAATTGCTTATAATGATGTTTCTAAATTAACAGATACTTTACCTGGTTTGAAAACAACAAATAATATTAGAGAGTTCCTTGAAGATTATTCAGATTCTTTATTTGATTCAATATATAAACCAAAAGGGAAATTAAATAATGAGTATGCAGACATTTTGTTTGGATTAAGTCCTGGGGATGTTTTTGGACCATACAGAGATAAGGATTATTTGAAAATTTCAAAACTTATAGATTTTAAAAAAAATGGATCTATTCGAGCAAGTCATATTTTAGTATCTTATGATGGAGCTACAAGATCTCAATTGGAGAATTCTAGAACTAAAGAAGATGCTAGATTAATTGCAAATAGATTGTATAGATTGGTTAGGAGAAACTCTAATAATTTTGATCAGTTAGCAAAAGAGAATTCAGACGATTCGAGTAAAAATGTTGGAGGGGATCTTGGGTTTTTTCAGGAAGGTCAAATGGTGCAAGAGTTTTTTAATTTTTGTAATAAATCAAGAGTTGGAAGAATAGGTTTAGTTGAGACTGAATTTGGTTTTCATATAATAAAAGTTACAGATAAAGACAATTTAGTTCTTATTGCAGATGTTTCTAAAGAAATAGCACCTTCTGAAAAAACATCAAACGAAATTTTTCGTAAAGCGACTCAATTTGAGATTGATTCTAAAAATGAAGAAAATTTTATAGAGATTGTAAAGAGAAATAATTATACTTCAATACCAGTTGTTGATATTGAAAAATTAGAAGAAATTCTTCCAGGATTATTGCGTCAAAGAAATATAGTTCAATGGGCTTTTCAAAAAGATACAGAGATTAATGATATTAAGAGATTTAATCTAAATAGAGGGGGGTATGCTGTGGTTCAGTTAACTGCTAAAAAATCTCAAGGAATTGCATCATTAGACCAGGTCAGAACTGACATAACGGAGATTTTATCTAAAAAGAAAAAAATAGAGATAATAAAAAAAAGATTTAAATCTAAAAAGACTTTAGAGTCATTAATTGAAAATAGTGATTTTTTAATTGAAACAGCTTCTGCAGTGAATCAAAAAAATCCTACAATCGCTGGCTTGGGTAATGAACCATTTATAGTTGGAGTAGCTTTTTCTCTAAAAGAAAATCAAACTTCTGATCTATTAGAGGGGAAAAATGGAGTTTATAAAATTTCATTGTTAAAAATAAATCAGGCAATTGATATTGGAAATTATAATAATTTTGGTCTATCAGTAAGGGATTTAAATGACGAAAATATGTTTGAGGCTGTTTATAAAGCATTAAATTCTGTGGCTGAAATAGAGGATAACCGTTCTTTGTATTATTAATTGGCTTTATGGTATACCATATCACTAAAGTTTATTACAGTATTATAACCTTTTGATTTAAAATATTCAGGAGAGTCTATACCTGATGCAAGTATAAAGTCACCTCCCCAGGCTCCTAAACTTTTAATTTCACCTTTAAAATCAGAGAATTTTAATTTTTTTATTGGAGTTTTATTTATAACATTTGAAATTAGTTTTTCATGTTCAACAATTAAATAATTAAATTCTTCCTGATTTTTGGTTTTAGACAAAATCTTAGTGATTGAATTAATATTGTCCATGATTTTTTTATTTACTTTTATTTTGTTAAATCTCTTAACTTCTATTTTACTGTTTTGTTTTTTGTTTTGGTAAATAAAAAATAATTTATCTTTAAATGGAGGGTTAAAAGTTGTATTATAAAATTTATTATTTCCTATTTCATAAATGATGGGATTTTCTGCTAATGAGCAAGCAATATCGTAACCACTACCTCCAAAAGTCTTTGAAAGTAATTTATACGGATTTAATTTATTCCATTTTGAAAGATTTGAGATTAATGTTGAAGAACTTCCTAGACCCCAGTTCAAATTAAATTCTAATTTAGTCTCAATATTTCCTCCATTAAATGAAAGAAATTCAGGTTTGATTTTTCTAATTTCCTTTAAAATATTGCTTAGTGATTTGGCGGTTGATGTTTGTTTTGATTTTACACAATTTAAGTTTTTGCATTCAAATATAGCTTCAAACCAGATGTTGTCATTTAAATCATAACTTTTCCAATTAAGAGTTTTTGAACTATTAGAATTGAATTTCAATATTTGACCTTTATTACATGGGATTGCTAAAGCTTTAGCACCTTTTAATACTAGATATTCAGATGTAATTAAAAGTTTTCCATGACTATAAAATGTTTCCATTTTAATTATTTTTTAAAAATTTTTCAATTGTAGAGACACTTACTTTATTTTTTTTAAAAAATTTAATGGCTTTATTTTTTTGATTTTCTGATACGCCTTTTTGTTTTAAGATATTTAAAAGATGCATTTTCATATGACCTTTTTGAATTCCAGATGTAATTAATGATTTAACAGCAGCAAAGTTTTGAGCTAGTCCAGCTACTGCAGTTATTTCCATTAAAGATTTAGAATTAGGAAAATTAAGTAATTCTAATGACCATTTAACAAGAGGGTGAAGTTGAGTTAAACCTCCAATAGTTCCAAGAGATAACGGTAATTCTATTTCAAAATTAAAATAGTTGTTTTTTATAAAAGCATTACTTAAACTTTTATATTTACCTGATCTTGAGGCAAATGCATGGGCACAGGCTTCAATAGCTCTAAAGTCATTTCCCGTAGCCATTGCTAGAGAGTCTATACCATTCATTATTCCTTTGTTGTGAGTGACAGCTCTATAATGATCATTTTCTGCAATTTTAATAGCTAGTATAAATTTTTTAGCAAATTCTTCTGCACTTAGTTTTTCAAAAGGACCTAAATTTTTTATTGGACATGAAACACTTGCATGAACTAAACAATTAGGAGTATAATTTGACAAAATACTCATTATTATTTCTATATTTTTTTCACTAGAAGGCAAATCAGAGCCTTCCTTAATATAATTTACAAGTGATTTAGATAATTTTTCTAAACACGAATTGATGAAATTTGCACCCATAGCATCTACAGTTTCAAAAGTTGCTTTTAATTGATAATAATTATCAATTAAATTGGTTTTATCAATAATCTCTATCTTTTTTAATCCACCTCCTCTTTTATTCATTTTTTTTGTTATTTCTTTAATTGAATCAATTAGCTTAGATTTATTCTTATTAAAAAAATATTTAATATTAGAGGGATTTCCTTTAAACAAAAAATGAATTTGACCAATTTTTTCAGTGTTGATTATTTTTGTGTGGAAACCTCCTCTAGATAACCAAAATTTAGCTGCTTTACAAGCAGCAGCAACAACAGAACTTTCTTCAGTCACCATAGGTAAAGTGAAAATCTTATTATTTATAAGAAAGTTTGGAGCAACTCCTAATGGATAATAAAAATTTGAGATAGTATTTTCAGAAAATTCATCATGATTTTTTTGAACTTCTTTGTCTGAATTCCAATAAGATAAAAGTAAATCTCTGATCTTTGATTGAGATTTGAAATGGTTGTTTATTAACCAATCTATTTTATTACTTTTATCAAGTTTTGAAAACCCTTCAATTTGTTTATTCATTCGTGTGTAGAATTTTCATAAATATACATTATTTGATTACTTCAAGTGAATATAATTTTATGCCAATTTTATATATTTCAGATTAATTTTATTTTTAAATATGAAACGTGTTTTATTTCTTTTTTTGATTTCAGCTTTCATTAATTCTAATGCTCAGTCGAAAGAACTATCTGTATCTTCGATATGGAATTTTGAATTTAGTCCTGAAAGAATAGAATCTATAAAACAATTGAAAAAAAGCAATGGTTTTACTAGAATTATTATTGATTATGAAAAAAACATTTCTAAAATATTATATTTTGATTATAAACTTAGAACTATTGATACTTTAATAAGTTCTGCAAATAATTTAATTCCATTTTTTACAGAATATCATTTTTCTAAGGATGAAAAAAAAATATTACTAGAAACAAAGACAGATAAAATATATAGGAGATCAAAACAATCTATTTACTATGTATATGATATAGAAAATAAAAAAACTGATAAAGTTTTTTTTGATAAAATTCAGGAACCTCTTTTTTCACCAGACAATAATAAAGTTGCTTTTGTTTATAGAAGAAATATTTATATAAAAAATCTGTCAACTGGTAAAATTGATAGAATAACTGATGATGGTAATTATGAAATTTTAAATGGTATTTCTGATTGGGTATATGAGGAGGAATTTGGTTTTGTAAGAGCTTTTGACTGGAGTCCCGATAGTAATAATATAGCTTATATGAAATTTGATGAATCTAAAGTGCCAATATTTTCTATGGATATTTATGGTTCAGATTTATATCAGTTTCCATATATGTTTAGATACCCAAAAGCAGGTGAAGAAAATTCAGTTGTAACTATAAAGCTTTTTAATATTAAAACAAAAAATACAGTTGACATTAATTTTAATGGAGAGCCGTCATATTATATACCAAGAATGAAGTTTGAAGGAAGTCAAAACACATTATTTGTCCAGACCATAAATAGATTACAAAATCATCTGAAATTGTGGAAAATAAATATTACAAATAAAAAATCATCAATAATATTGGAAGAGAATGATAAATTTTATGTTAGTATTCATGATAATTTAAAATTTTTGAGTGATCAAAGTTTTTTGTGGACTAGTGAAAGAGATGGATTTAATCATATTTACCACTATTCTGAAGACGGAAAATTAATTAATCAAGTTACAAGTGGTCCATGGGATGTAACAGAATTATATAGATATAATGAAAAGAATAAAGTAATTTATTATCAATCTGTCCAAAATGGAAGTATTAATAGAACCCTTCATAGTATAGGTTTAAATGGAAAAAAAAATAAACTATTTGGATCACTTAATGGGTTTAATGGGGCTAACTTTAGTTTTAACAGTAAGTATTTCATTTATTCTTTTTCAGATGAAAAAACACTTCCAATTTATTATCTGTGTGATTCAAAAAACGGTAAAAAAATTAAAGAGTTGTTAAACAACTATGATTTAAAATCGAAGTTAACAAAACACAAACTAGCTGATAAAGAGTTTTCTGAAATTTTAATTAATGGCGAAAAATTAAATATGTGGATGTTAAAGCCTCTTGATTTTGATGCTAGTAAGAAGTACCCTGTTCTTATGTATCAGTATTCAGGTCCTGGTTCGCAGCAGGTTTCAAATAGATGGGGAGATGAAAGAACTTTATGGCATAAAATGTTGGCTAATATGGGTTATATTATTATTTGTGTAGATGGGAGAGGTACAGGTTTTAAGGGTTCTGACTTTAAAAAAGTAACATATTTAAATTTGGTAAAGTTTGAATCAATAGATCAGATTAGTGTTGCTAAAAAAATAAGGAATTTACCATATATAGATTCAGAAAGAATTGGAATTTGGGGATGGAGTTTTGGTGGTCATATGGCAATTCATTGTCTTTTAAAAGGAAATGATGTTTTTTCTATGGCCATAGCAGTAGCACCAGTCACTAATTGGAGATTTTATGATACTATATATACCGAAAGGTTTATGAGAACTCCGCAAGAAAATCCTGAAGGATATGACCTAAATTCACCTATAAACTATGCTGAGAAACTTAAAGGAAAATTTTTGATAATTCATGGATCTGCTGATGATAATGTCCATGTTCAGAATACAATGAGAATGGTTGAAGCTTTAGTTCAAAATAATAAACAATTTGAATGGATGATATATCCAGATAAAAATCATGGAATTTTTGGAGGAAATACAACTAAACATTTATATACTAAAATGACTAATTTTATATTAAAGAACCTATAGTATGGAAAAACAATTATATAATGGAAGTTTATTAAATCAAAAAACAATTTTAGGCCATCCATCAGGTCTTTTTATTTTGTTTTTTACCGAAATGTGGGAAAGGTTTAGTTACTATGGGATGAGAGCTATTCTAGTTCTATATTTGGTTTCAGCGACAACTGGAGACAATCCTGGTCTTGGTTGGGAAAATGAAAGTGCCATTGCACTTTATGGATGGTATACAATGTTTGTTTATTTGGCTACTATTCCAGGCGGTTTATTAGCAGATAAAATTCTCGGTCAAAGAAAATCAGTAATGATAGGTGGGTTGTTATTGATTTTTGGTCATAGCATTTTAGCTGTTGAAGCCCTCTGGGCATTTTATACAGGTTTAGTTTTTATTGTAATGGGTGTTGGGTGTTTAAAATCTAATATTTCTATTATGGTGGGAGGCCTTTATAAAAAGGGAGAGAATGATAAAAGAGATCTTGGATTTTACATTTTTTATATGGGCATCAATATTGGTGCTGCTATATCTGCAATTCTTGTTGGTTACGTGGGAGAAACTATAGGTTGGCATTATGGTTTTGGATTAGCTGGAATAGGAATGGCTTTAGGTCAATTGGTCTATTGGAAAGGTCAAAAATATATTTCTCATGTTGGGAATATGGTTGAAGAGAATAAGACAGAAAATAATCCACAAACAAGTTTGATTTCAGATATTTTCAAGAAGACTAATTCAATAATTGGTTTTTCTTTGATGATACTTTTTGCATTAATAATCTATTATATGTTTGGAGCTTGGGATTATGCATTATTAGTTTTTGGTTTAGCGTTTGCTGTAGGTGTTGGGATAGTTATTTATAATGATGGAAATAGTATAGAAAAAGATAGAATTTTTGTAACCTACCTTTCTTTTCTAATAATAATAGTTTTTTGGGGGTCTTTTGAGCAAGCTGGAGGGTTAATGAATGTATATGCTAAACAAAAAACTGACTTATCATTATTTGGTTTTTTTGATGTCCCTGCTAGTTGGTTTCAGTCTGTAAATGCAATGTTTATTTTAATTTTTGCTACTCTTGTTGGCTCATTTTGGGTATGGTGGAAGAATAGAGGGAATGAATATTCTTCAATTTTTAAAATGGCAATTGGTGTAATTATTATGGGTTGGGGATTTTTCTTTATGTCAATGGCAAGTAGTGAGGTTGTTTATGATTCTGCAGGAATTCTTCCTTCCGAGGCTGTTATCACTCAAAAATCAGCTATGTATTGGCTTGTTTTCGCATATCTTTTTCACACACTTGGAGAATTATGCGCATCTCCTGTAGCACTCTCGTTTATTACAAAACTGGCTCCAGCTCGTTGGGCAGCATTCATGATGGGAGCTTATTTTGCAGCAACAGGTTTAGGGAATAAAGTTGCTGGGTTGATTGGTGAAAATGCTAGTAACATTGGTGATTTTTGGACGTTTACGGGGATAGGAATTTTTTGTTCTATTTTTGGTCTTTTAGTAATATTGATAATAAAACCATTAAAAAGACTTGTTCATGATGCAGAATAATTTTTTAAATATTTGCAAAAACACCTTCTATTGCAGGATTAATTATGTTAATTTTGGACAAGAAAATAATTAAATTGATGCATGGAATCAGTTAATAAATATAGTTCTTTTTTTTTTAGATTTATTTACATATTCTTTATTTTATTGAATGGCTTATTTTCTGTAGCTCAAAGTCAAAAGATTAATTGGATGACTTTTACTGAAGCTATAGAAGCTCAGAAAAAAACTCCAAAAAAGATTTTAATGGATGTTTATACGAGTTGGTGTGGACCTTGTAAATTAATGGATAAAAATACATTTCAAAATCCAGATGTTGTAAATTATGTTAATCAGTATTATTATGCAGTTAAATTTAATGGTGAGGGAAATGAAACAATTAATTTTTTTGATCAAATTTTTAATAATCCAAATTACGATTCAAATAGAGCTGGGAGGAATGCAACTCACCAATTAACTCAATTTCTCGGTATTAGTGGATATCCCACTGTTGTTTTTTTTAGTGAGAATGCTGATCCTATAATGCCCTTAATTGGTTATCAGAAACCTCAGCAACTAGAACTTTTTTTAAAAATGATTAAACAAGGTGATTATCAAGTTTTTAGAAAGCCTGAAGATTTTCAGAATTATAAAAGAAATTTTATTCCAAAATTTAGAGGTTAAATAATTAATTCGTTGAATTAATTATTAATTCGGCTGTTTTTTCACTTGTTTTTTTATTACCAAGGATTCTAAGAAGAATTTCATAATCTTTTACAATGGAATTATTTTTATTTGATAGTAGCTTATTAAGCTCTATAGTAATTTGTTCGACATTACAGTCTTTTTGAATTAGTTCTTTTACGACCTCTTTGTTTAAGATTAAATTTACAAGTGATATATAATTTAATTTCACTAATCTTTTGGCTAAAAAATAACTTAAAGAACTTGTTTTATAACAAACCAATTGAGGAGTTTTGAGAATTGCAGCCTCCAAAGTTGCTGTTCCACTAGTAACTATAGCTGCTTTAGAGTGAAATAATAAATTATAAGTATTATTATGTAAGATTTTAACATTATTCTTTTTTAATAATGATAAATAGAATTTAGTTTCAATAGAGGGAGCTCCTGCAATTACAAATTGATATGATTCAAAGTTTTTTAAAACTTTCAATAATATTGGAAGTATTTTTTTTATTTCTTGTTTACGACTTCCAGGAAGAAGAGTTATTATTTCTTTATTTTCATCAAAATTATTTTCATTTTTAAAAGATGAATTTATTTTATTATTTAGTACGTGCTCAACAATAGGATGTCCTACATATTCAACATTTAAAAAGTGTTTATTTTTAAAATAATCTTTTTCAAAGGGCAGGATTACATATAAATTATTAATATATTTTTTTAAAAATTTTACTCTATTTTCTTTCCAAGCCCAAACTTGAGGACTTATATAATATTGATTATTAAAAGAATATTTTTTGGCCCATTTAGCAATTCTTAGATTAAACCCAGGATAATCAATATAAATAATTGTATCTGGATTAAATGATATGATATCCTTTTTACAAAATAAAAGATTATTTAAAATGGTTCTTAAATTTAAAATAACCTCCCAAAATCCCATAAAAGATAAATCTTTGATATGTTTAACTATAGTTCCTCCTTCAGATTTCATTAAATCGCCACCCCAACATCTAATTATAGCTAAAGGATCTTTTTTTTTGATTTCCTTTATAAGATTTGACCCATGTAAATCACCAGAAGCTTCTCCTGCAATGATATAATATTTCATTTTAATTTATTAAGTCGATAATTTTAAAAAAGCAATAATTATTACAATTAATATAAGAAAAGCAACTAAACCTGATGCAAAGGATATTTTATTAAGCTTTATAGCTATAAAAAATATTGGCAAATTAATTAGAGAGGATAATGCAATTAATCCACTTAAAGTATTCTTTTTATATGAATATTTAAAGGTATACTCAATTGGAGTTTCAGACAATAAGGCAAGTAAAATAATTAAAATAAAAGTAGTCCATAAAAATCCACTAATTAAACCAATATAAAATTTTTTATTTTTTATAGGTACCATTTTTTTATTTCATTAATTGCTTTATAGGCAGTGAAATCAAATTGAGTAGGGACAATTGATATATATCCTTTTTTTAAAGCATATTCATCAGTATCTTTTCCATTATCTTCATTAATAAAATTTCCTGTTAACCAATAGTATTTTTGTCCATGAGGATTTACTCTTTTATCAAATTTCTCAATCCAATAAGTATTGGCTTGTCGACAAATCTTAATTCCTTTGATTTGATTTTGTTTTAATTTGGGAATATTAACATTTAGAACTACTCCTTTAGGTATTCCATTTTTAATTGCTTCTATGGTAATTTTTTTGATAAAAGTTTTAGTACTTTTAAAATCAGCATTCCATCTATAGTCGAGTAAAGAAAAACCAATTGCTGGAACTCCTTCTATGCCAGCTTCGATTGCTGCACTCATTGTTCCAGAGTAAATAACATTTATGGAAGAATTTGATCCATGATTAATTCCAGAAACACATATGTCAGGTTTTCTATTCATTATTTCATTTATTCCCAATTTTACACAATCTGCTGGAGTCCCTGAGCAACTGTATTCTTTTTGTGGTCCTTGATGATTTTTAATTAAATGACTTTGTAGGGTTGAATTAATTGTAATTGCATGCCCCATCCCAGATTGGGGGCTTTCAGGAGCAACAACAACTACATCTCCAATTTTTATCATAACATCAATTAAAGCTCTTATTCCTGGAGCATTAATGCCATCATCATTAGTTACTAGGATTAAAGGTTTTTTCTTCATTTTGCTAATTTATGAATTCTTGAATCTGTTTGTTTTAAAACAGTATTAATAAATATATTTTTATTTAATCCCTATATTTGATTTTTATTGTAAAAAATCAACGTTTATGCGATTTTATTCAGCGGTATTTATAATTATTTTTTTTCTTTTTGGATTCAAAAATAAAGAAGTTAATCCTGATAAGGATAAATTATTAATAGAAATTATTTCTTATGTTCTTGAAAGAGGTCATTATAATCCAAAAGAAATTAATGATGATTTTTCTGAAAAAGTTTATGAAAAATATATAGAGAGTATTGATGGACAACATAGATTTTTATTAGATTCTGATATAAAAACATTTTCTAAATATAAATTCAAAATTGATGATCAAATAAAGAAAATTGATTTAGAATTTTTCAATTTGACACTTGAGATTATTATTAAAAGAATTAATGAAGTTAAATCTTTTTATAAAAATCTTATTGAAACTCCTTTCGATTTTTATAAGGATGAAGAAATAAATTTAGATTATAAAAATCAATCATATTTTAGAACGCAATTTGAATTGAAAAAATATTGGAGAAATAGATTTAAATTAAGCACTTTGGATCGATTTACAGCAAAAAAAGAAGAAGAGAAAAATAAATTTGAAAAGGATAGTACATATTTAATAAAATCAGATAAAATTTTAGAAGAAGAATCAAGAAAAATTACTTTGGAAAACATGGATTATTTTTTTCAAAATTATAATGAGTTTAAAAGAAAAGACTGGTTTTCTTTATATTTAAATTCAATTGTTGAACAATTTGATCCACATACTTTTTATTTTGCTCCATCTGACAAAGATAAATTTGACACAAGTATGTCTGGTAAATTTGAAGGAATTGGAGCAAGATTAACAAAAAGAAATCAAGAAGTTAAAATTGTAGAAGTTATTTCAGGGGGTCCTGTATGGAAAGATAAATTATTAGAAGTTGGAGATATAATATTAAAAGTAGGTCAAGAAAATGAAGAGCCTGTTGATATTTCTGGAATGAGATTAGACGATGCGGTAAAATTAATAAAAGGTCCAAAGGGGACAGAGGTCTTTTTAACTGTAAAAAAAATAGGAGGAACTATATCAGTAGTAAAAATAGTAAGAGATGTTGTAGAACTCGAAGAGACTTATGCTAAGTCATCTTTAATAGAAGATTTTAAAAATATTTATGGATTAATAGAATTGCCTAAGTTTTATATTGATTTCAAGGATTATAGAGAGAGAAATGCTGCACAAGATGTAAAAAAAGAGATAAATCAATTAAAGAAAAAAAATGTTAAGGGTATTATTTTGGATCTGAGAAATAATGGAGGAGGATCCTTAAAGACTGTAGTTGATATAACAGGTTTTTTTATTAAAACTGGTCCAGTTGTTCAAGTTAAAAGTACTGGAGGAAAAAAAGAAATTCTTAGAGATTTGGATTCAAACATTTTTTGGGATGGACCTCTTGTTGTTTTAGTTAATGAATTTTCTGCCTCTGCATCTGAAATTATTGCAGCTGCACTTCAGGATTATAAGAGGGCAATTGTAATAGGAAGTAAACAGACATTTGGGAAGGGAACTGTTCAAAATATGGTTGATTTGAACAAAATAATTTCTAGTAATACCTATGGAGACTTAGGAGCATTGAAAGTAACTACCGACAAGTTTTATAGAATAAATGGAGGGTCTACTCAGCTTAAAGGGGTTAGAAGCGATATAGTTTTTCCAGATAGATATATGTATATTGAAATAGGGGAAAGAGATCAGGATAATCCATTGCAATGGGATCAAATAAGTCCTGCGAATTATATTACTTGGGAAAAAATATTGAATTATGAGTATTCTTTGGAAAAGAGTAAAGAACGTTTAAAAAACAATATTTACATAAATTTAATTGATGAGCAAGCTAAATGGATAAAAGAACAACAGGAAAATTATTTATATACATTAAATTATGAGAAATATAACTCTAAACGGATAGAGGATAAAAAATATTCTAAGCGTTTTGAAGGATTAAATGATTTTGAATCTCCCTATACTTTTGAATGGCTTCCAGAGGCAGGTAACAATCAACCAATTACTTCTGATATTATAGATAAAAAAAATCGTTGGAAAGAATCTTTAAAAAAAGACATTTACATATCTGAAGCAGTAGAAGTTCTAAAAGATTTGAACAGGGATATTTCAAAGAGCTTTAAAATTGTTCAAATTAAAAAATAACTTTACTTCAATTTGGATTTAAAAAGTGCTTTTAAAAAATTTAAAAAAGATTACTGGGGAGTTGTAAGTTTAATATACATATTATTTATAATTATTGTAGCAATTTTTGCATATTCGATTTCTCCGGATTCGTCAAAAAATGCAAATCAAATAAATTTAAGTATTCATTCTAAACCTCCTGGCTTTTCAATTTTAATCTTACATATTCCTAATATTAATAGTTTTAATTTTGACAAATCATTAAATCTGAAGAGGGAAATTATGATTAAAGACTATAAAATTTTTAATGATACTTTAATGTTTAAAGAATTTGGGACTCTTTATCAGAAATATAAAAAAATATCAATTAATGATATTTTAATAAAGAATAATAAGAATGAATTTGAAGCAGAATTTATAAAAGAAAATTTTTTTTTTTAGGAACAAGACAAATACGGTAGAGATTTGTTAAGTAGGATGATTATAGGTTCAAGAGTCTCAATTTCAATTGGTTTTGTAGCTGTAATTATTTCGCTAGTTATAGGACTATTAATTGGTTTATCATCAGGTTATTTTGGTGGCTGGTTTGATAATCTAATTATGTGGATAATAAATGTTTTTTGGGCTATTCCAACTTTGTTACTAGTAATTGCTATTACAATATCTCTGGGTAAAGGTTTTTGGCAAGTTTTTATTGCAGTTGGATTAACTATGTGGGTAGAAGTGGCAAGGCTTGTTAGAGGTCAAGTTAGGGCAGTAAAAGAAAAACTCTTTATTCAATCTGCAAGGGTATTAGGTTTCTCTAATTCCAGAATATTATTAAACCATATTTTGCCAACATTAATAGGACCCTTAATTGTTATTTTAGCAGCAAATTTTGCCAGTGCAATTTTAATAGAAAGCGGTTTAAGTTTTTTAGGAATTGGAGTTCAGCCACCAGTTTCAAGTTGGGGAGGAATGGTTAAAGATCATTTTAGATATTTAATTTTAGGTAAAGAGTATTTAGCAATTTTACCTGGTTTAGCCATTATGAGCTTAGTTTTATCATTTATGATATTGGGAAATAGTCTTAGAGATGCTTTTGATGTAAGAAATTAATTTAATCTGTTTGCATCAAGATTAAGATATATCATAAGAAATATACTAAATGTTAAAAGGTTAGATCCACCATAACTAATATAAGGTAGTGGAATGCCAATTGTTGGGACTAAGCCAATTGTCATACCTATATTTATAAAAAAATGAATTGCTAATAAACTTGCAAAACAATAAGAAAAAATTCTGTTAAATTTTTTGGTATGTTTTTCTGCTCTATAAATTATCCTTATAATCATTATATTAAATAATATAATTACTGAACTAGCGCCCAAAAAGCCCCATTCCTCTGCAATAGTTGTAAAAACATAGTCTGTATGTTGTTCAGGTACAAATTTTCCTTTGGTTTGAGTTCCTTTTAAAAAACCTTTTCCTAAAAAACCTCCCGATCCTATAGCTATTTTTGATTGATTTATATTATAACCTATACCTTTAGGATCAACTTCTCGTTCAAGAATTATGTTGAATCTATCTCTGTGCCTTTGTTCAAAAACTTCATTAAAAATAAAAGTTACAGAAAAACAATAAATAATGGATGCTAATAAAGGAAATATGAGTTTAGCAATTTTAATTTTAAGTGATTTTTTTTTAAGAAAATAAAAGATAATTATAAAGCCAAACAATAAGATAAAACTTGTATTCGTTGGGTTGATGAGTAATGTTATGAAAAATAAGATTAAAGCAGAAATTCCTATAATAAAAAATGTTATACTTAATCCTTCTCTAATTAAAACAAATATTAATCCAAGAAAAACTATTGCAGTTCCAAGATCAGGTTGAAGAAGAATTAATATTATTGGAAAAGAAATAATTAAAAAAATTTTTAAAATTGTTTTATAATTTTTTAGATCATTTTGAAAAAAACTTAATTGGGAGGAAATTAATAAGGCCACAGATATTTTTGAGAGTTCAGAAGGTTGAATACTAATAGAACCAATCTTGTACCAAGCATTAACTCCTTTTATCGAACTACCAAAAACAAATAAGCCAGCCAACATTATTAGTGAGAATAGGTAAAAAATAAATGATAAGTTATCAAAAAAACCAGGTTTTATGAACATTGTTGGGACTCCAATAATAATGCAAAAAACAAAAAACCAAAATTGTTTTCCAATAGAAGAACTTAGATTAAAAACTGATAAATCAAAATTTTCAGATGAGATAGAATATAGATTAAAGATTCCAAAAATTACCAGTAAAAAGTAAATCAGAATTGTAATCCAATCTAATCTTAAAACAAAATGTTTATTCATTAATATTAAATGGTTTATTGGTTAGAGGTTTTTTGTATTCAAATTCTAAATTTCCATTAACCATTCTAGTTTCGAGCCAAGTTCTTTTTACGGATGAATTAATATATTTTTCAATCATCAAACTTGCTATTGGAGCTGCCCATCGGTTTCCCCAATATCCATTTTCAACAAAAACTGCTATTGCAATTTTAGGATCATTTTTTGGAGCAAAAGCAATGAAAATTGAATGATCTGTTAATTGTGTTTTATTTCCATTAAGTTTTATGAAGTTTTCAGTAGTTCCAGTCTTACCGCAGACTTCTATACCATTGATTTTTGCTATTTTTCCAGTACCATTTTCGATTACTTTATGCATTCCTTCAATTACAACATCAAAATGTTTAGGGTCAATAGAGGTTTGTTTTCTAAGGTATAAAGAATCTCTAATTTTTTTTGATTTTATTTTTACAAAATGAGGTTTAATGTAATATCCTCTATTAGCAATTGCAGAAGTAAAATTTGCCATTTGAATTGGTGTAGTTAGGATTTCTCCTTGACCAATTGAATTTGAAATTGTTGTTACTGAACTCCAATTTTTTTCTGGATACCAATAGTTATAATAGTTCCCATCTGGAATAAATCCTGGTCTGCCAATATTTAAATCATATCCTAAATAATTTCCTAAACCAAAACTTTTAAGGTGTGAATTCCATTTATTTATTCCTTCAAAAGAAGATTCATAAGAATCAATAATATTTTTATAAGTTTTAGCAAAATAAGTATTACAAGAATTATAAATGGCACTTAATAAATCATTTGATGTACCTTTTTTACAATGACAGGCCATAAAAGCTCCTTTAGCATAATAGTGACCTTCATTACAAATAAATTTAGTTTTTTTAGATATAATTTTTTCTTGTAAACCAATTAATGTGTTTAGAGTTTTAAATGGAGATCCTGGAGAATATTCTGCTTGAAGCCCTCTGTCAAATAAAGGTTTATTAATAGTATCTTTTAAAAGTAATTTAAAGTTTTTAGACCTATTTCTTCCTATTAATAAGTTTGGATTATAGCTTGGAGCACTAACTAAGGCAAGAATTTCTCCAGATTTTGGCTCAATTGCGACAATTCCACCTCTTTTTTTTATCATAAGTTGTTCACCATATTTTTGGAGTTCTGCGTCGATCGTTAATGTCAAATTTTCTGAAATTTCAACTTTTTTATCAAAATCACCATTTTTATATGGACCTATGATTCTGTTAAATCTATCTTTTTGAAAATATTTTATTCCTTTTTTCCCTCTTAAAATTTTTTCATAACTTTTTTCAATACCTTGACGACCAATGAGTTCTCCTGAATTATAGTAACTGTAATTTTTAATTTCATTTTCATTTACTTCACTAATATATCCTACTATATTTGAAGCTATTGGAATTTTATAATCACGAATTGATTTTTTTTGAACGAAGAACCCAGGATATTTCCATTTTTTTTCTTGAAATAAAGCATTTTGTTTTTTAGAAATTTGTCGAATGATAATAGAAGGTAGTTTTGTAGAGAATTTTTTTGCATTATTTATTTTTTCAATTAAAGATTTAATAGGAATTTCTAGAAGGGAGCATATTTCAAGGGTATCAAAAGGTTTTAGATTTTCAGGGATTAGTATTAAATCATATGAAGGTTGGTTAGCTACAATTAGTTTATTGTTTCTATCAAACATTAGACCCCTTACAGGGTAAATAGTCTTTTTAAAAACAGCGTTGTTCTCAGATAAAAGTTGATAATCATCATTAAAAAGTTGTAACTTAAAAAGTTGAATTATGTATATAAAAGATATTATAACAACAAAAATGATCAATAAAAATTTTTTTTTTATCATAAAGATTTATAAAAACTAATTAAGGTCCAGAGTAAAATAAATGAAAAAATAGAACTTAGAATAGTATATTTTATAATTAAATAAATTGAATTAAAGTTAAAATAGATAATCGAGAAATAAATTAACTGATGAATTAAAACAATACTAAAAATATATAAGAAACGATGACTAATATTGGGGTCATTGATAAAAGCCTTTGGCATATCTGAGTTAATTTTAAAAGCAAAGTTAATTAGAAAAGGTCTAAGATATCCTACAATTAAACATGAAATGGTATTTGCACCTGGGGTTTGAGATAACAAATCAATTATGAAACCAAGTGAAAAACATAAGAAAATAAATATTGTTTGATTTTTATCAAATTTATAAGTTATAATAAAGAGGATATATATAATTGGATTTAGGAATCCAAACAAATTAATATTGTCTAGAACAATTATTTGAGCCAATATTAATAATGCAAATTGAAAACTGGATTTAAGATTTTCATTTATCATATTAATTTTTTCTTTGTAAATTTTTTATTTCTTGAAAATCTTTATTTTCAACTATGTAAACATATTCCCATTGACTTGGATTTTTAAAAAGTTCTACTTCAATTGTATAATAGCCATCATTTTTTGATTTAATTAGTGAACTTATTTTTCCAATGGTTAAATCAGAGGGAAAATATGAGGACATTCCTCCGCTAACTATTGTGTCCCCTATAGATATATTTGCAGTAGAAACAATATCTTCTAAAGTCATTATATTTATTTTATTCCCATTCCAACTAAGAAAACCATAATAGCTTGTGTTTTTAATTTTCGCGTTAATTTTTAGATCATTATGAAGAATTGAAATAATACTAGAATAATTTTTACTAACTTGATTAATAATTCCAACAATCCCTTCAGAATTTATAACCCCCATTTCCATTTTAACTCCATCAGTTTTACCCTTATTTATAATAATAAAATTTTCTCTTTTATTGTAACTGTTCTTTATAATTTTAGCAGTTTTAAATAAAAAAGGAAAATAAATTTTTTCCTTTAAAGTAATTAATTTATTATTTCTATATGTTTTTCTAATTTTATTTGATTTAAGAAATAAATTTTCTTTAACTAAAAGTTTGTTTTCATTTCTTAGTCTTGAATAGCGTATTAAACTTGAGCTGAAATTATTAAGATTTCCAGATAAAATTAAACCTATTTTTGAAATTTTAGTTTGATGGTAATAACTTCTAGAGTTTAAGAAGTATATAGATAGAATTAAAAGAAGAAAAAATAGAACGGTGTTTTTATTTCTTGCAAGCGCATTTATTATTCGCTGCATATTTAATTATTTTATTTAATAAGTATAGTCTTAAAGTGTTCTAAATTTTTTAAAACGATACCAGTTCCTCTAACAATAGCTTGAAGTGGATCTTCACAAATATATATTGGGAGGTCTGTTTTTTGTGATAAACGTTTGTCTAAACCTCTTAGTAGAGCGCCTCCCCCTGCAAGATAAATTCCAGTATTATAAATATCTGCAGCTAACTCTGGAGGTGTTTGTGATAGATTTTCCATTATTGCATCTTCAATTCTTATAATGGACTTATCTAATGCCTTAGCAATTTCTTTATATGAAATAATAACCTGTTTAGGTTTGCCAGTTAAAAGATCTCTCCCTTGAACAGACATATCATCAGGAGGGTTTTCAAGATTTTCTAAAGCGCTACCAACAACGATTTTTATTTTTTCAGCTGTTCTTTCACCAACATATAAATTATGTTTACTTCTCATGTGATTTACAATATCATTTGTAAAGACATCTCCAGCAATTTTTATTGATATATCACAGATAATTCCAGAAAGAGCAATAACAGCTATCTCTGTAGTTCCTCCTCCAATATCTATAACCATATTTCCTTTTGGTTGCATAATATCGATACCAATACCAATAGCAGCTGCCATGGGTTCATGAATTAAATAAACCTCTTTACCATTTACTCTTTCGGCAGATTCTTTTACAGCTCTCATTTCAACTTCAGTTATTCCAGAGGGTATACATATAACCATTCTCAATGCAGGAGAAAAAAATTTTCTTTTTAATGTTGGAATGCTTTTTATAAGCATGTTAATCATTTGCTCAGATGCATTAAAATCAGCAATTACTCCATCTTTAAGAGGTCTGACAGTTCTTATGTTTTCATGAGTTTTTCCTTGCATCAGGTTAGCTTCTCGACCTATTGCAATGACTTTATTAGTAGTTTTATCAAGAGCTACTATTGAGGGACTGTCAACTACAACTTTATCATTATGGATTATTAATGTGTTAGCTGTTCCTAGGTCTATAGCTATTTCTTCAGTAAAAAAGCCCATTTTTAATTTGAAAAGTTTTGTAAATTTAAAAAAATTAATGCTTAAAATGTCTATTTCCAGTAAATACCATTGATAAATTATTCTTATTACAATAATCTATTGATAGTTCATCTTTAATTGAACCTCCAGGTTGAATAACAGATATAATTCCAGCTTTATGTGCAATTTCAACACAATCAGGAAAAGGAAAGAAGCCATCACTTGCCATTACTGTTCCATTAAGGTCAAAACCAAATGTTTTTGCTTTATTTATAGATTGTTTTAAAGCATCAACTCTAGAAGTTTGTCCTGTCCCAGAAGCAATTAATTGATTGTTTTTTGCCAAAATTATTGTATTTGATTTTGTATGTTTACATATTTTTGAAGCAAAAATTAAGTCATTCAAAGAATTTTCGTCTGGTTTTATTTTGGTTATAAATTTAAAATTGGATTTTGCGTCAGTCAAATAATCTCTCTCTTGGAAAAGAAAACCATTAAGACAGGTTCTAATTATATTTTTTGAAATATTATTTTCTTTTTGAATTAGAAGTATTCGGTTTTTTTTCTTTTTTAAAATTTTTAAGGCTTCTTTTTCATAGCTTGGAGCTATCAAGATTTCACAAAAAAGCTTATTAATTTCATTAGCGATCATTGCATCAATTTTCTTATTTGAAATTAGGACTCCTCCAAAGGCAGATATAGGATCGCCTTTAAGGGCATCTAAGTAAGCTATTTTTAGATTATTTCTTACTGAAAAACCACATGCATTGTTATGTTTTAAAATACCAAAAGCAGGAGGACCGTCATAGAATTCTAAAATTAAATTGATTGCTGAATCAACATCTAATAAATTATTATAGGAAATATCTTTGCCGTTAATTTGTTCGATAAAACTATTTAAATCTCCAAAGAATATTCCTTTTTGATGGGGATTTTCACCATATTTTAATTTAATCGAATTGTTTAAGCTTATTTTTAAGTCAGTATTAATAGAAGAATTAAAATGATTATAAATGGCTGTGTCGTAATGTGAAGATGTATTAAAAGCTTCAACCGCAAATTCTTTTCTATCTTTTAAATTGGTAAAACCATTTTTTTTTGTAAGAAGAGATAATAACCTTGAA
>Ga0310123_10000291_pt1 | contig 44907 bp, 34 predicted proteins | sample CB6_AW_1057_MG_FD_203505 | JGI IMG/M metagenome (GOLD analysis project Ga0310123, IMG submission 203505) | Marine microbial communities from Western Arctic Ocean, Canada - CB6_AW_1057 | ecosystem: Environmental > Aquatic > Marine > Oceanic | place: Canada: Western Arctic Ocean | collected... | reverse complement strand
TCCGTAGGCGTCGTCGTTGAAGACGACCACCGTCAGCGGCACCCGATGCTGCACCGCCGTGGCCAGCTCCTGGACGTTGAACAGCATCCCGCCGTCGCCGGTCAGCGCGACCACCGGGCAGTCGGGGCGAGCGATCGCCGCACCGATCGACGCCGCCAGGGCGTAGCCCAGGGTGCAGAAGTTCCAGGGATAGAGGTAGCTGCGGGGCTCGTACACATCCAGCAGGTAACGGGCCCAGTAGACGGCCACCGTCAGGTCGTTGACAAAAACTGTCTCGCGTGGAGTCCCCCCACGGACGGCGTCGATCAGCTCGACCACCTGCGGGCATCGCTCGTTGCACTGCCGACGCATCCCGGCCCGCATCTCAGAGACCTCCTCGGCCACCCGAGGCTGACGTGCGGACACCGCCTCGGCCAATGCCTCCAGCACCACCCCGGCGTCACCCACAATCGCGTGCTCGACCGGGTAGTTGCGTCCGATCGCCTCGGGGTCGACATCCACCTGGATCAGGGTCGGCGGCATCGGCAGTTGCCAGTTGACCGTTTCGAGTTGTCCGAAGCCGGTTCCCACCGCCAGCATCACGTCGCAGCGGGTACGGATATCGGTGGCCGCGGGGTGCAGCAGACCTTCGCCTGCCGAAAGTGGATGATCGGCCCTCAGGGCTCCCTTGCTGAGCACGGTGGAAAAGACCGGGGCATCGAGTCGTTCGGCCAGGCGGGCCAGTGCAGCGAACCCGCCGCTGCGGACCACTCCGCCTCCAGCCCAGATCAACGGCCGACGCGCCCCCGTCAGCACCGCCGCCACCCGCTCGATCGACTCGGCGTCACAACCCACCGGGTCAGACTCCACCGGAACCACCTCGCCGAGTACCCCCTCGGCATCCAGGATGTCGCAGGGAATGTCGATCGCCGCGGGACGAGGCCGACCGCTGGTGATTTCGGCGATCGCCGAGCAGAGTGCCGGGGCGATCGACTCGACCTCGCTCACCCGGGCCGAGAACTTCGTAACCGGCGTGTAGCAGCCGAGTTGATCGGCACACTCGTGCAAGAACCCCTTCCCCAGCCCCAGGCCCCTCGAAGGAATCTCGCTGGCGATCGAGAGTATCGGCACCGAATCGGCGAACGCGGTCCCCAGCGGGGTCAGCACGTTGAGTGCCGCCGGGCCGGTGGTGCTCAGGCACACCCCAAACCGGCCACTCGCCCGAGCGTAGCCGTCGGCCATGAACCCCGATCCCTGCTCGTGACGGGCCAGGATGTGAGTCATCTCGGGATGAGACGCCAGGCTCTCGTACACCGCCAGGTTGTGCGTACCGGGGATCCCGAAAACAGCTTCGACCCCATGAGCCGCAAGCGTCGCGACCACCGCCGAACCGCCGGTCGCCGTTGCCGGTACCGCTCCTGTCACCGCACCGGGTCCCTCGGCCCCGCTCACGACGCCTCCTCGTCCCGCACGATCCCCTCGACCCTCACCGCCTCGGGCAGCTTCAGATCCCCCCGGGTCCCCCGCCCGATCCGCGACCCGGCCAGCAGGCTGCCTCGAGCATTGCCCGTCCAGAGAATCGCGTACTCCATCAGCTTCGGCTCGCGGTTGTCGGTCACCGTGCAGCCGGTGATCACCGTGTCCTGGCAGTCGTGCAGCAGCATCCCGTTGGGGGTGCCGTCGAGGATCTGGACCCCCGAGACATTGACCCGTCTGCAGCGGACCAGTTCAACCAATGCCTCACGGCGAATCGGCTCGGCACCAGCGACGGTGTGCCGTCCCGCCGCGGCGTCTTCGATCAACACGCCCGTCAGGTTGCAGTTCTCCGAATCGACCAGCCGAATCCCGGTGGCCAGTTCCTGCTTGCGGTAGTCGGGGTTGTGCCCGAAGCAGTTGGGTCCGATGACGATGTTCCTGGACGACTCGACCAGCAGGTTGCGGTGGTGGCCGCTGTAGATGTGATTGCCGCTGATCACCACGCCCCGCACACTCGTCAGGTGCACGTTGGTCCTCTGGCTGCCGATCAGGTTGCCGCTGATCGTCCACATTCCCGCCTTGTGACTGACCCGCCCACGGTCCTCGCCCCCGCTGCCGATCATGCGGATGTTGGCCCCGTTGCCGCTGGCGGTGGACTGAATCGTGTTGCTGGCAATCGTCCCCTCGCGGACGCTGCCGGACCCCACGTCGATGTAGATCTCGGCGGTCGCCTCGTCGTCGGCCCCCTCGACCCCGTGCTTGGCGTTGTTGTTGTACTCGATGTCATTGCCGGTGATCTGCAGGTTGCGGATCTCGCTGTTCTCGATCCGGATCCCGCCCAGCCGGCAGTAACTGATGTGGCTGTCGGCGATGATCGACTGGTGCAGGTTGACGTTGTCCAGGTGCACGCCGACGCCGGTGTTGTGATAGAAGTGGCAGCCGTCGATGATCAGGTTTCGAGCCCGGCTGGTGATCTGCACCGCGGTGTGCACCTCGCGGATCAGCACACCCGAGAGCGTCGGCTGCATGACTCCCACGATCCGGATCCCGTCGGCCTTGGCGTGACGTCCCTCGATCTCGATGTCCCGCACGATCGGCATCCGCTCGTTCTTCCACTCCTCGGGGCGGAAGCCACTCGGATCGGCGGTCCTGGCATGAGTCGCCTTCAGAAAGATCGCGGGGCCGGCACCGGCCATCACCAGCTTCGCCGTTCCGCCGGCACCGTCGATCCCCGTGCGACCGACTTTGGCCAAATCGACCAGCAGGGTCCTGGTGATCAGGTAATCGCCTCCGGGAAAATCGACACGCCCGACTCCCTCGTCAATCGCGTGCTGAATCGCCTCGGTGTCGTCGGTCTTGCCGTCGCCGACCGCTCCAAACTCGCGCACATCGGTCATGGGTCGCAGGCTCGTGAACTCGCGGAAACTCGCCCCGGATCGCCACCGCCTTGCGCGGTGAACACTACGGTTCTACCCGCCACGGGTGGCCATCGGCAACGCAGGGCCCGGCAGACCGAGCAGGCCCGGGGTCAGACGCCCGCCTCAAACCGCTTCTCGATTCCGAGGTGAGCCGACCACAGGCGGAGGGCCTGAACCCTTTTTGTTCTAGTGTCGCGTCCACCGTGTGAGAAAAGGGGTCAGGCCCCCCGCCTTGGACGCCTTGGGTGGGATTGGTCGCCGGATTGAGGCGGGGCGTCAGACCCCGGGCACCGAGTTCTTCAATCCGCCGCAGGCGGGCTAGGCCGCGGGACTCTCGCCCAGTTGCTTGAGCAGGTCTCGAATGATCCGCTCGGCCTGCTGCTTCTCGGCGGCCCAGCGGGTCTGCATCTGCTCCCACCGCGACTCGCCATCCGGGATCTCGGCGATCTTCCGCCTCAACTCCGCTTCGGTCTCGCCAATCGCCTGCTCGCGCTCAACCAGCCGCTCGCCGTGCTCGGAATACACCTTCTGCTGTTGAGCGACCTGGGCGGCGAGTTGCTTCTGAGCGTCCTCGAGGTCGGTTCGTTGTGTCATCAGGGTTTCCCGCATCTGGCGGTACTGATCGGCCACCGCCTCGCGAGCCGACTCCAGCCGTGCCGTCGCCGCGGCCTCGCCCTCACCGCCCTGCTCCTCCTGGTACGAAGCCAGCGACTCCTCGACCGCCAACCGCAACTCGAGACTCTCGCGGTGACTCCCCTCGAGTTCTTCCCGCAACACCTCGATCCGCTGCTTGCGGGCCTCCAGTGCCCGCGACTCGGACCTCAGGTGCTCACGTAGCCCCGATACCTCCTCACGCTGCTGCTCACGCTTCGTCTGCCAGTTCTCACGAGCCGTCGCCAGCCGTTGCTGGTGCTGGTTGAGAGATTCTTCGGCGGCGCGGGACTTGCGCTGCAGGCTCGCGAGTCCCTGCTCGAGCAGTGATTCACGCTCCTCGAGCAGGCCCCGATTGTGAGCCAACTGGTGACGCAGCCCGTCGAGCATCTCGATCCGATGAGCCAGGTCGGCCCGCTGACTCTGGACCTCCTGCCGAAACACCCTCTGATCGGTCTCGAGCGTATTGCGGGACTTGGCAAGATGCTCTTGCTGGAACAGGTGACGGTTCTCCATCAACGCCCGTTCCTGCTGCATCTCGGATCGAGCCGTTTGCTGTTCGGAAGCGAAGACCGCAGTCGCGTCGGCGAGTTCCCGTTCCTGCTTCTGACGGGCCGCAGTCAGCTCCCGAGCCTGGCTCGATTCCCGTTCAGACAGTTCCGACTCGAAGTTCCGCTCGGCCCGCTGGTGCTCGGCCTGGCGCTGCTTCAACTCCTGTTCCTGGCTCTCCCGCTGACGCTTCCACTCATCCTGGTCCCGGTCGAGCTGCTTCCGCTCGACCCGCAGCTCGTCACCGATCACCCGCTCGGTCAGCTCCTGCCGCAGCTCCTCGCCCCGACGGGCGAATTCCCCTTCGAGCTGTTCGAGTCGAGCGTCGTGTTCGGATTCCAGCTCGGCTGAGCGGGTTTCGAGTTTCGCAGCGGTGTCGGCGAGCGATTTTCGCTGGGCCTCGAGCTCCCCCGCAACCTCCCCAGCCAGCGACTCGCGTCGCGCCGCCAGCTCGTCCCGTTCCGACTCGAACTGCTGCTCACGCTGGGACAACTCCTGGGACCGCTGTTCGATTTGCTGCTGCTGCTGGAGGAGTTCCTCGGTCTGGGCCTCCAGGGCCTCCTGCTGCTGACGCTCCGCCAGCCGACCGCTGCGGCGTTCCTGGTCGAGTTGCGAGAGCTGCGAGTTGAGATTGTTCTCACGACGGTCCAACTCGCTGACCTGGGTCTTCAGGTGACCGGCGATCTCGCTGGCTCGCTCCAACAGCTTCTGGCTGGTACGCGGCTCACCACCGTGCTCGGCCAGCGACGCCTCATCAACCGGCTCGCTCCTCGCGGATGCCGCAGCCGGCTGGTCGCTTCCCGGCCAACCGGCGATCGGTGAGGGTCCCTGCGGACCGGGAGCATGTGCGCCGTCGGCACGAGTAGTCGGGGGATCGGGTCCGGGCACTGAGGCCGGATCGCTCATCGTGGGAGTCCTTTCCCAGGTCGCCTTCAGCGGCCGCTCGGCCTAGCCGAGATGCTGATCGAGCACCTCGGCAAACGTGGCCTTCTCCGCCACACCGGTGAAACTCCAGACAACCTCACCCCCCTTGAACACCAGCACCGTCGGGATGCTGCCGACGTTGTACTTCTGGGCCACGTCACTCGCCTCGTCGACGTTCAACTTGGCCACCGTGGCCCGACCCTCATAATCGCTCGCCAACTCCTCAACCACCGGAGTCAGCATGCGGCAGGGACCACACCAGGGTGCCCAGAAATCCAGCAGCACCGGATCCGAGTTGCCCAGCACCTCGGTCTCGAAATTGTCGTTGGTGACCTCAAGAATGTTCTCTGCCATCGATGTCGTTCCTCAGGTTTGCACTCGTCGAAGCCGCTCCCCGATAGTGGCGGGATGATAGGGGAAAGCCGGAAAGAGTGTCAACGCGGAGGGAGTCGCCGGGGACTGACTTCCGCCCCGAGTGGACCGCAGGCACACCGCAGACGGACCGCAGACTGAGGTCCCCTTGCCGGCGGGACTACTCGACCAGCACCGGCACCAGCTCCTGCGTCGTGCACCGCACCTGCCGCTCGATGTATCGCGGCATCATCTTGGTGCAGGTGACCTCGATCTCCCGAGCCACTCGCTGAGCCACCCGCCGGGTCACCGTGTAGGGGACCCGCCTTGTGACCTGTACCGGCACCTGCCGCGTCTTGATCTCGGTGACCTGCTTGTAGATCGTCACCGGCACCTTGCGAGTCACCGTCTTGGTCTCGTAATGCAATTGCCGCACCGGCACCGTCCGCGTCTTGGTCTCGGTCACCCAGCGACACGTCTCCACCGGCACCAGCTTGACCTCCTCGGAGACCTCGATCCGCTGCACCGTCACCGGCACCTCCTTGGTCTCGATCCGGGTCACGTACTGCGTGCAGATCACCTCGCGGCTGACCGGGTTGGGACACCACTCGAGTCGAGTCGAGCAGAACCCCGCCCGCGTCCACCTCAGGCCCAACTGACCGCACGGCTTGGGACCCAGACCCGGCAACAGCGGGCCTCGGCGATACAGCGACCGCGGCACCCAGCGGCCCTGGTCCTCGATCACCGTCCGCGTCTCGGTCACAGGCACGACCCGGCGGACACTCACCGTGCGAGTCTCCTGGCTGGTCACGGGCTTGTAGACCTTGCGACGGACCTCCCGCCGAGTCGTCGAACGCACCAACCGCCGCTCCTGGTACTGGCACTCCTTCTCGACCGTCTTCCAGACCGCTCGACGAAACGTCTCGGTGATCTCATGCTCGGTCGTCTCGGCCACCGTCCGGCAGACCTCGTACTGCTGATCACGCATCTCGGTCTCGCAGAGCGTGCGGTACAGCGTCACCTGCTGGTCCACGTAGACCGTCTCGTAGACCGTCCGCAGCTCCTTGACCTGGGTCGGCTCGTAGACCGTCTCGACAACCGTCTTCATGTAGGTCACCGGCCGCAGCATGTAGGCCATCGACGGACTGCCCGGTCGGGCGCAGTGCTTCGCCGGTCGGGCACAGGTGAGCAGCCGCCGGACCGCCGGGTCGTAGGGCTCATTGTCGGCCGCCGCAGCCAGCTTGTCATCGCCGGCGGTGGCCGAGGCCGGGATGACCATGCACAGGGCGAGAAGTGTCAGCCAGGAGATGATGCGGTCGGTCATGTGTGGTTCACTCCTTGTGTGGTGTCACCACCCGTGGCACGAGCGGCCTGCGGCGGCAAATCCTGATGCCTTCATCATCCGCGCCAGCCGGTACCAAACGCAAGATGCCACCAGTCCTCACGGTCGCCAAAACCCGCAGAGTTTCCCATCGAGGTCCGGTTGTAGGGGTTGGCCAAGCCAGCGGTTCGAATCGTGACACCAACACCCGACACCGACACCCGACCTCGTCCCCCTGTGATGACGTGGCCGCGGGGATCGGCAAGAATGAGAGCAACTGCCGTGGCCAAGGAGACTGCTCTATCGTGACCGACGTACCCCAGGCACCCGGCTTCGCTGAACTGCTCGAGGACCTCGAGCCGGTCTTTGGCGAGCGGCTCTCGACAGCCGCCACCGACCGCGACGACCACGCCTGCGACGTGTCGCACCACGGACCTCGACCGCCCCAGGCGGTCTGCTGGCCCGAGACAACTCTCGAGGTGGTCGCGGCGGTCGATGCCTGCAGCGCGCACCGCGTGCCGCTGATCCCCTACGGCACCGGGACCGCGGTCGAAGGAGGCGTGGTGGCGGTCACCGGAGGCCTGTGCCTGGACACCGGCCGCATGGACCAGATCCTCGAGGTCCACCCCCGCGACATGGACGCCACCGTCCAGGCCGGCGTCACCCGAGAACAACTCAATCGACACCTCGAGGCACTCGAGTCGGGTGTCTTCTTCCCGGTCGACCCCGGCGCCGACGCCAGCCTCGGCGGCATGGCCGCCACCTCCGCCTCGGGTACCAACGCCGTCCGCTACGGGACGATGCGCGACCGTGTACTCGGTGTCGAAGCCGTGATGGCCGATGGATCCGTCGTGCAGACCGCCGGGCGGGCCCGCAAGTCGGTCGCCGGCTACGACCTGACCGCGCTGTTGGTCGGCTCAGAAGGCACTCTCGCTGTGATCACACAGGTCACGCTCAGGCTCGCACCAACCCCCCAGGCCATCTCGTCGGCGGTCTGTGGGTTCGAGTCGATCGAGGCGGCCGTCGAGGCGGTGATCGATTGCCTGGTCGCCGGGATCCCCCTGGCCAGGATGGAACTGCTCGACGAGGTGCAGATCGAAGCGGTCAATCGGTACTCGGGTCTCGACAACCGTGTGCAGCCGACCGTGTTCTTCGAATTCCACGGCTCGGCCAACGCGGTCATCGAGCAGTCCGAGGAGGTGGAACGGATCACCGCGTTGCACGGCGGGTCGGACTTCCGCTGGGCGACCGACGAGGCTCAACGCAAGCGGTTGTGGCAGGCCCGGCACGACGGGTACTACGCCGCGCTGGGCCTGCGCGAGGGAAGCACCGGGTACGTGACCGATGTCTGCGTGCCGATCACGGCCCTGGCCGAAGCGATCGCCAGGACCCGCAAGGAGCTCGAAGGCTGCAGTGTCCCCTCACCGATCTTCGGCCATGTGGGCGACGGCAACTTCCACGTCGTGTTCCCGATCCGGCCTGGAGACGCCGACGAGTTGGCCGAGGTGCAACGGATCAGTGATCGGATCGCCGAGCATGCACTCGATCTGGGCGGCACGACTACCGGCGAACACGGCATCGGCCTTGGCAAGCGACACCTGCTCGAGCGAGAGCACGGGCCCGGGGTCGCGGTGATGCGAGCGATCAAGCAAGCCCTGGACCCGCTGCAGATCCTCAACCCCGGCAAGGTGCTCTAGGCCTCGGGGTCTGGCCGCGGGGGTCTGACGCGGGGGTCTGACGCCGCCTGTAGCGGGCTGCCAAGCCCGCTACAGGCGGGGCCTGACCCCTTCACGAGACACAACCACCCCCACCCCCAGAAAAAGACAAGACACCGCCAGCGCAAAAAAAGGGGTCAGGCCCCGCCATGGCCGAACTTTCAGTCCGGCCACGGCGGCGTCTGACCCCAACCTCAACGCGGCTTAGCTCAGGATCCCGGTCAACGCCTCGGCCTTGACCAGATCGCGCGGCTGGTCGAGGTGGTTGTGGACGACCGTACGGGGGTTGATCCCCACGCTGTGATAAATCGTCGCCAGCAGCTCGCGAGGATGCACCGGGTTCTCGGCCGGAGCCGACGCCGTTTTGTCGCTCTTGCCATAAACGAGGCCACGCTTCACGCCCGCACCGGCCATCACGGCCGTGTAGCAGTAGGGCCAGTGGTCGCGGCCGTCGTTGGAGTTCGAGTTGCCCGAGGTGGACACACCACGCTTGGGACTGCGGCCGAACTCGCCCACGGCGATCACCAGCGTCTCGTCCAACAGACCCCGCTCGTCGAGATCGGCGATCAGGGTCGAGAGTCCCGAATCGAGCATCGGGCTGTTCTGAGTCTTCATCCGCTTGGACAGACCGACGTGGACGTCCCACGAGTGGTTGTCCGAGTTGGCGACCTTGGGCCAGTTGACCTCGACCACCCGAGTCCCCGCTTCGATCAGGCGGCGAGCCAGCAGGCAGCTCTGGCCGAACGTGTTCTTGCCGTATCGCTCGCGGACTTCCTTCTTCTCGGCACCCAGGTTGAACGCATCGCGGGCACGACCCGAAAGCACCAGGCCCAGCGCCTTGTCGTAGTACTCGTTCAAAGCGTACTTGCGGACGGCGACCTCGAGGTCACCCAGTCCGGCGTTGATCTTCTCACGCAACGACGCGCGACGCTGCAGGCGGGCCAGAGGCACTTCCTTGCGGAGCTTCAGATCGTCGACATTGATCTTGTCCATCTTGGCCATGTCCATGTCCCCACCGCTGGGGTACAGGTAGTACGGGTCGTAGGCACGGCCCAGGAACCCTGCGGTCCCCGCCTTGCCGATCACCGAACTCTCCTGCAACGGACGCGGCATCATCACGTAGGGCAGCATCGGAACTGTCGGAGGACGCAGCTTGATGATGTTGCAGCCGAAGTTGGGGAAATCCTTGGGGCTGGGAGGCTCGAGCTGACCCGAGGGCGAGACCTTATCGGCCGTGTACCCGGTCAGCATCATGTAGATCGCCGCGGTGTGGTTGAACAAACCGATCGGCGTGTAGCTCATCGAACGGATCATCGTGAACTTGTCGTTGACCGCCGCCAGCTTCGGCATGTTCTCGGTGAACTGCACGCCGGGCAACTTCGTGTCGATCGGCTTGAAGACGCTCTTGACGTTCTCCGGCACGTTCGGCTTCGGGTCCCACAGGTCCAGGTGACTCGGGCCACCCTGCAGGTAGAGCATGATCACATGCTTGGCCTTGCCGAATCCGGGTCCGCCGTAGCGAGCACCCTCGGCCGCCGTCACGTCCTGCAACCGCAGCATCTCGGGCAGACTCAGGCCAAACGCGGCCGTGCCGCCGACCCTCAGAATGTCGCGACGCGAAATGCCGTCGCACAAGTCCCGCCCACTGTGTCCGGTGATACCAAGCATCGGGCCTCTCCTTGACGCAATCCTGCGTTCTCACCCCGCCAACAAGACCTCCTACACCGGAGGACCCCATTCGCAGAGCACCCTGCCGTTCCCCTGATAGATCAAGGTATCGGCATATGTGTTGACTCGAGCTTACTATAGCCCCGTTTCCTCGGCACTGTCAATCAGATGATCCCGCCGATACCATGCGGCCATGTTTGACAGCTTCCGACGCCCGATTCTCAGCCTGCTGGGCATCCCGACACTGCTGATCGTGCTGAGCGTCCCGCTGGCAGCCGACGGTCCCGCACCACCACCGGCCGCTCGATTCCGCTTCGCCGACGGCGATCGCGTCGTCCTGATCGGAAACACCCTCGTCGAGCGGGCCCAGCGGTTCGGTCACCTGGAAACCTCCCTGCTGGCCCGACTCGCCCCCCTGAAACTCACCTTCCGAAACCTCGGCTGGAGCGGTGATACGGTGTTCGCCGAATCGCGAGGCATCTTCGACACCCCCGCCAAGGGCTACCAGCGACTGCTCGAGCACGTCGCTCGACTGAAACCCACCGTGCTGATTCTCGGCTACGGCAGCAACGAGTCGTTTGACGGACCCGAGGCTCTGCCGCGGTTTCTCAAGCAATACAGCAAGCTGATCGCCGACCTGCGTTCCCGCAGCGCCCCCTCGGCCCGCGTCGTGATCCTCACGATCCCCCCGCAACAGCGACCCGGCCTCGGTCGACTCAACACCCATCGGCTCGGTGTGGTCGTCAATGGTGTCATCGCCCCCGCCTTACCCTCGTTTGCCCGCTCAAGACTCGCCTCACCCGTCATCCGCAACTGGCAGATCAGGGAATACAACGCGGCCCTGGCCCACTTCGCTCGAACCAACCGCCACTCGCTCTTCGATCTCAACACCCCGTTCCTGGGTCCCTTGAGACCGGCCATCGACGGAGAACTGCCGCAGTTCACCGTCGATGGCCGGGCCCTGAATTCCATCGGCTACGAGCTGCTCGCAACAGGCATTCTCGACCAACTGCACGGACTGGGTCCGCTGACGGTCCAGCTCAAGGACAAGCAGCCTCCCCGGGTCATCGGCCCGCTGGCCACGTCCCGGGCCACCTACCGCGACGGCCGGCTCGAGCTGACCGTGCGTCCGGGCCGCTTCGTCCTGAGGGTCCTTGGCCTGCCACGAGGCCGCTACAGGGTGACGATCGACCAGCACGACTTTGGCAAGTTCTCCGCAAACTATCTCGCCGCCGGCATTGCGGAGGCGGTGACGGGACCCCCGGCCGGGTTCGAGACACTTCGCAAAGCCGTTATCGCCAAGAACCGACTCTACTTCCACCGCTGGCGGCCTCAGAACACCACCTACCTCTTTGGCTTCCGCAAGCACGAGCAGGGGAACAACGCCAAGGAGGTCGCCCAGTTCGAAAAACTGGTGACCGCCGCCGAGGCCACCATCGACCGACTCAAGAACCGGGTCCTCCACCGGATCACTATCAAACCAGCCCGGTGAACCGACCGAACCGACCGAATCGCACGCCCATCATGACCCACCACCGCAGCCACCGCCTCCGCACCACTCGCAGCATCCTGCTTGCGGTGGCCTGCCTGCTGGGGGCCACCGCGCCGGCCGCCCTGGCCCAACGCAATCTCAAGGACATCCCGCCACCGGATCCCGAGATCGAACGCAAGTCGTTCCAGGTCGCGCCCGGCTTCGAAGTCAACCTCTACGCCTCCGACCCCAAGATCGCCAAGCCGATCCAGATGAACTTCGACGCCGCCGGTCGACTCTGGATCGCCAGTTCCGCAACCTATCCTCAGATCAAGCCCGGCCAGAAGGCCAACGACCGGATCCTGGTCGTCGAGGACAAAGACGGTGACGGACGGGCCGAAACGACCACCGTGTTCGCCAGCGGGCTGCTGATCCCCACCGGTGTCGTCCCCGGCGACGGCGGCTGCTACGTCGCCAACTCGACACAACTGCTGCACCTGGGCGATTCGGATGGCGACCTGAAAGCCGATACCCGCCGAGTCGTGCTCTCGGGATTCGGTACCGAAGACACGCACCACATCCTGCACACCCTCCGCTGGGGACCCGATGGACGCCTGTATCTCAATCAGTCGATCTACATCCACAGCCACATCGAAACACCCTGGGGCATCCGACGACTCAATGCCGGCGGCATCTGGAGGTTCCATCCCGAGACGATGAGGCTGGACGTGCTGGCCCGGGGATGGGTCAACAGCTGGGGACACCACCACGACCGATTCGGCCAGTCGTTCGTGACCGACGGGGCCGGTGGTGAGGGGATCAACCACATGGTGCCCGGTGCGGCCTACCTCACCGCCCGCGGCGTGCCGCGGATCCTCCGAGGACTCAACCCCGGCAGCCCCAAGTTCTGCGGACTCGAAATCACCAGCGGGACCCACCTGCCGGAAGACTGGCGAGGCGACCTGTTGACCAACGACTTCCGATCCAACCGGGTCTGCCGGTTCAAGCTGACCCCCAGCGGATCCAGCTACCAGGCCAAGCTGATGCCCGACCTGATCCGCACCAAGCACGTCGCCTTCCGACCGATCGACATCAAGATGGGTCCCGACGGAGCGATCTATATCGCCGACTGGTACAACCCGATCATCCAGCACGGCGAGGTCGATTTCCGCGACCCGCGACGTGACCATGTCCACGGCCGGATCTGGCGAGTCACCGCCAAGGGACGCCCGCTGGTCAAACGGCAGAACCTGCCGAAGGCCTCAATTGCCCGACTGGTCGGAAACCTCTCGGCCCGGGAACTCTGGGTCCGACGCCACTCGCGTCGCGTGCTGCAGGAACGGCCGCACGGCACCCGCCCGCAAATCCTCGCCGCTCTCAACCGGCTCCTCGACGGGCTCGATCCACCCGACTCCGCCGAGGGCAGCGACCCCCAGGGCGAATCAACCGCGCTGGAAGTGCTCTGGACCTTCCAGGCACTCAACACCCACGCCCCGGAACTGCTCGAACGACTGCTGGCGGCTCACGACCCCCGCGTGCGGGCCGCAGCCTGCCGGGTGGCCGGTTACTGGAGTGACCTGTCGCAGAGCTCATTGGCCCAGCGGATCCGTGATCCTCATCCTCAAGTCCGGCTCGAGGCGGTCCGGGCCGTCGCTCGCCGAGGCCGCGATGTGCTGCCGCTGGCCATGGCCGCCCTGCCCTTGGACCGCGACACGCCGCTGGAATACGCACTGTGGCTGACCGCCTGGGAACAACGCTCCGACTGGCTCAAGGAACTCAAGAACGGCAACCCGCTGCTCAGCAATCAGCTCGACGACACCGCACGACTCTTCATCTACTCGAGCATCAAGGACGCCGCGGTCGTCCCCGCGGTGCTCGGCCTGTTGAGCCGGGGGGGGTTGTCCGAGACCGACAGCAACCGCGCGGTGGCCCTGCTGGCCGACCTCGGCGGACCGGCCCAGTTGAGAATCGCGCTGGATATGGCCCTCGATGCGGAGACCCCCGCACCCCAGGCGGCCAACCTGCTCGATGCACTCGCCCGCACGGCCGCCACCCGCAACGTCAAGCCGTCCGGGTCGCTCGAGTCGATCAAGGCACTCTTCGCAGCCGAATCGCCTCAGGTCCAAAGGGCCGCAGTCCGCTGCGCCGGGCTCTGGAAGCTCGAGTCGCTGAGATCCCCGATACTGTGGCTGGCCATCGATGGCGAAACATCCCGCGAATTGCGGGCCACCACGCTCTCGGCTCTCTCGGCACTGGGTGGCCAGGCCAGCCACGAGCAACTCAAAGAGCTGGCCGTGGGACTGCCCTCGCCGGAAGGCCGGCTGCAGGCCGTCGCCGCACTGGTCTCGATCGACCCCAAGGCCGCCGCGCTGCTGCTACCCAAGGCCCTCGGCACCGACCCGGGCTCAGCCGACCCCACCGGCGTCATCGAAGCGTTCCTGGCCCGCAAGGACGGGCCGGCACTGCTGGCCGCATCGCTACAGGGCAAGAAGATGGCGCCCGACCACGCCAAGCTCATCCTCAGGCTCATCGACGCCTCGGGACGGAAACTGCCCCAACTGGTCGCCGCCATCCGAACCGCCGGCAGCCTGAAGACCGGACCGACCAGGCTCTCAACCCAGGAGATGAAGAGCCTGGTTGCCGATGTGACATCGCGAGGCAACCCACAGAAGGGTGAAGCGATCTACCGACGCGAAAAACTGGGTTGCCTGGCCTGCCACGCGATCGGAGGAGCCGGAGGACGGGTCGGACCCGACTTGATCAGCCTCGGAGCCAGCGCACCGTTGGACTACATCGCCAACTCGCTGCTCGATCCCAACAGCAAGGTCAAGGAGAACTACCACTCGCTGGTCGTCGTCACCAAGCAGGGAAAGGTCGTGACCGGCATCAAGCTCAGACAGACCGACAACGAGCTGGTGCTCAGAGACGCCAACGACCGCGAGATCTCCGTGCCGCGGAAATCGATCGAAGAACAGGTGGTCGGGACCTCGCTGATGCCGGCGGGGTTGGCCGAGATCCTGACCCGAGACGAACTGGTCGACCTGGTGCGGTTCCTCTCGGCACTGGGCAAACCCGGCCCCTTCGCCATCGGACGGCAACCGAAAGCCAGACGATGGCGGGTGCTGGCCGATACCCAGACGGCCCGCTTCCGGCTCAGGCGGACTCGCGACGGACAGGCGGCCACCGATGATGACGCCTTCACCTGGATACCTCGGTATTCGACCGTCGCAGGACACCTGCCGCTGGGCGACCTGCCGCTGCTGATGGTGCGGGACAGGAAGCTGAGCGTGGTGAGGTGCGAGATCGAGGTGATTGCGGGTGGGTCGGTTGCGATCGCCGTGGGAGACACCGCCGGACTGAAGGCGTGGATCGGGACCGAACCGCTGGCACTGCAGCCGGTCACCTCCAGGACGCTGCCCAAGGGTCGACACCGCCTGACGCTAGTCGTGGACCGCAGCGTCCGCAGTGGCCCGCTGAGCCTGGCCATCGACGAAGCTGCTTCGGCAAAGACCGCCAACGCCCGCTTCGTCACCGGCAAGTAGCCCAGGGACTGGCTCTGCAGCCCGTGGCGCAAGTGCCTGTCCCGAGATCCAGCAGCCGTAGCTCTGAAGCCAGTCCCCTAAGCGCCCCACACCCCGCGATACCAATCCACCACGTCCTCGCCAAACTCCGAGGAATTGGCAAACCACTCGATCGGCGCGTAGATCGCATCGAAGAAATACCACAGCCCGACCAGCCGACCCATGCTGACCTGGTACATCACCGGCCCATAGCTCAGCGGGTAGACAACCAGCACCAGCACGGCCGCGGCGATCAGCCAGACCGATCGCCGCGGCCCTCGAGGAGCCTCGGCCGCTGCCTCGGGCGATCGCTCGAGAGCATCGGGGACCGAGTCGGGTTCCATCGCGTTGCCTCTCCGAGTGTTACTTCGGGCTGGTGGGAAGATGCCGGTGAACCGCCCCGTGCATCGTGTAGAACAGGAACCGCGAACCGTCTCGAACAAACACGCCGCTCGACTTGTTCTCCTTCCGCGGCCTCAACGGGTTCCCCGCGAACTTGGTCCATTTCCTGAGGTCATCCGAAACGGCCACTCCGGAAGACCACAAGGCCGGAGTCTCCTCGCCCCGGGCCGCTCCGTGGTACGACGCGTAGTAGCGGCCCTTGTACTTGATCACCTGGTTGAGCGCCACGAGGTCGCGGTCGTACAGGCCCGGGCCCGGCTTCAACACCGCCTCGTCACTGACGTTGGTCCAGGTCAGCATGTCCCTCGACGTGGCCAGCCAGATGCCCGCGTCTCGCCGCTCGTAGAACAGGTACCACGTCCCGTTCTCGTAGTACCCCGTCGGAGTGCCGTAGGGACCCTCGGGGATCTTCTTCCCGCTGGTCAACCTCACGTCGATCGCACCGCGACGGGTCCAGCCGACGCCGTCGGTGGAGACCAGCAGTTGAGCCACGTCACCACGGCCTTCGGCGAACATGAAGTACACCGACCCCTGCTTGACGACCATCATGTCCTCAACCCAGTGCGCCTTGTAGATCGGGTTGCTCGCGTGGCGAGTCCATTTCACGCCGTCACGGCTGCTGGCGTAGCCGAGCATCTTCTGGCCCGGCCGCGTGCCGTCGTAACCGGTGAACCACATGTGCCAGAGAGGTCCTTCCCTGAGAATGAAGCCGCGTTCGCGGATCTTCACGTCCCAGTGACCCTCGCCGGCCGCTGCGAACACCGGATTCGGTCCCGACGGAACAAACGAAACCAACTCACGCGGAAAGACCGGCTCATCGGCCCGACCGACTCCGCCAACCCACAGCAGCACCAGCAACATCAGAAAAAACGCGATTCGCACAACCACCCCCCCATCTTGCAGTCAGTCTCCAACACGTAGCTGAATTCGTGAGGATTCAGTCGTCAACCGTCCCCCCCCAATTTCTGCCCAACCCACTCCCCAACCGTCTCCTCTCCCCTCTCTCCTCTCCCTTCTTCCCTATCCCCTCTCTCCTTTCGGGTGTCAGACGCCCATCCAACAATTGACCACCCCCAATCGACACAGCTACAAAGAAGCACCAACAAGCCCCGCCACCACCCCGCCACGGACCTCGCATGCCGCCACGCCTGCCACTGATGTGCCTGGCCATCGCGGCCACGCTCTCCAGTCCCGCGCAGCCACTGCACGCTGCCGATCGCCCGGCCGCTGCGTCGGTCGATTACCAGCGGCAGGTCAAGCCGATTTTCAGGCAGCACTGCTGGGCGTGCCATGGGGCGTTGAAGCACGAGTCGGGACTGAGACTCGATGCGGCTCAACTGATCCGCAAGGGAAGCGATGACGGCCCGGTCCTCGTCGCCGGTCAGCCGGAAAAGAGCCTGCTGTGGCAGAAGGTCAACGCCAGGCTGCCCGACCGCATGCCCCCCGAAGGCAAACCACTCTCGGCCGACGAACTCGCCACGCTCAAGGCCTGGATCTCACAGGGAGCCCCGGCACCCCAGTCCGAGCAGCCTCCAACCAATCCGCTCAACCACTGGTCCTTCACACCGATTCGCCGCCCGTCGGTTCCGCAGCCGGATTCTCGCAGCAAACACAGCCGGACCCGCAACCCGATCGACGCCTTCGTCGCCGCTCGACACAAAGCCGCCAACCTGACACCTCGACCCCAAGCCGACCGCTCGACACTCCTGAGACGAGTCGTCCTCGACCTCACCGGACTGCCTCCCACTCGCGACCAACAGCACCGATTCGCCGCCGATACCGCAGCGGGTGCCTACGAACGGCTGGTCGAGCGGATTTTGTTGAGTCCTTTATATGGGCAGAGGTGGGGGCGGCACTGGATGGATGTCTGGAGGTACAGCGACTGGTACGGACGCCGCAGCAGCAACGAGATCCGTTACAGCCAACGACACATCTGGAGATGGCGCGACTGGATCATCGAGGCGCTGAACGACAACACCGGTTATGACCGGATGCTCCTGGAAATGCTGGCCGCCGATGAGATCGCTCCCGGAGACGACAACGCGCTGCGAGCCACCGGGTTCCTGGGCCGCAACTGGTACAAGTTCGATCGCAATACGTGGCTCTTTGAAACCGTCGAACGCACCAGCCAGGGACTGCTGGGCCTGACGTTTCGCTGTGCCCGTTGTCACGACCATAAGTTCGACCCGGTGACGCAGAACGAGTACTACCGCTTTCGAGCCTTCTTCGAACCGCACGGGTTCCGCACCGAGATCGTCTCGGCTGAGGTCAAGACCGAGGTCGACAACGGGAAATCCACGGTGCTCTCGGACGGCCTGCCTCGAGTCTTCGATGAAAAACTCGACGCCCCGACCTTCCTGTTCATCCGCGGCGACGACCGCAACCCCGACACCGACAACCCGCTCTCGCCCGGGGTCCCCGCCGCCCTGGGTGGCAAGCGGTTCGACAAGACACCCATCACCCCCATCACGCTGCCCCCGATCGCCTACGTCCCGATCCTGCGTCCGGCCGAGGCGGCCAAACGACTGAAGACCGAAACCCAGAAAGTCGTCGCGACCCACAAGCTCCTCACCACGCTCGAGACCACAATCCGCACCACCGCAACTCAGCTGGCCACCGCCCGCAAGTCACCTCCCCCTGACGACTCACCCAACCGGCTGGCCTTCTCCGACACCTTCAAGTCCCTCGACAAGAAGGCCTGGAAGGTCGTCTCGGGCAACTGGTCGGCCCGCGACGGGATGCTGGTCCAGACCGACCTGGGCACCTTCCTCACTCTCGTCTCAACCACCGACCATCCTCGGAACTTCAAGCTCACGCTCAAGTACCGAACACTCGCTCCGGGAAACCCCCGCTCGGTCGGATTCAGCTTCGACTACGCCGGACCCAAGCAGTCTCACGACATCTACACCGCCATCGCCCCCAACTCACCCACGCCCAGCATCCAGGCCTTCCACCGCACCGGCGGCAAGGAGATCTACCCCCAGGCGGGGATCCGCAAGGCTCCCAGCCTGAAACTCGGACAGGACATCCTGCTCGAAGCCACCGTCATCGACCGCTCGCTCACCATCGTGCTCGATGGCAAGACCGTGCTCGAGTACGCGTTGCCGATGGAACGACGTAACGGGAAGTTCGCACTCTGGGCCCACCGAGCCCACGTCGAATTCGACGAGATCCAGATCCACGCCATCCGGCCGACCATCAAGAGTCTCGAACAATCGCTCCTCCTGGCCCGCCGCGACCTGCCCGTCAAGCAGGCCCAGGCAGCACTCGCCCAGGCACAACTCGATTCACTCGCCGCCCGCATCGCCGCCGAACAGGCTCGGCACCAGCACGACCAGGCCGCCGGCGACAAGCTGGCGATGGCCGCCAGTCGAGCCGAAGGGGAGGCGGGTGTCGCCCGGGCCTCGCTCAAGTTGGCCCAGGCGCCCGGCCAGGCGGCCAGCAAGGCACTGGTCACGGCGATCGCCGCTCGAGACGCCGCCGACGGCAGCTACACCCGCTTCAAGGCCACCTACCCCACCACCAGTACCGGACGACGCACCGCGCTGGCCCGCTGGATGACCCGACGCGACAACCCGCGAACAGCCCGGGTCGCGATCAACCAGATCTGGCTCCGCCACACCGGCAACCGGTTCGTCAATACCGTCGCCGACTTCGGCATCCGCAGCAAACCTCGTGAATTCCCACAACTGATGGACTGGCTGGCGGCCGAATTGATCGACAGCGGCTGGGACATGAAACACATCCACCGCCTGATTGTCACCTCGGCGACTTTTCGCCGAAGTTCCGCGCCGGGGAACGAACCGGCCGAGCTGATCAACCGGGAAGTCGACCCCGACAACCGCCTGCTGTGGCGGATGAACTCGCGGCGGATGGAAGCCGAGGTGGTAAGAGACAGCTTGCTGGCGATCTCCGGAACACTCGATACCGCCTTTGGCGGACCCGACATCCCCGAGGCAAAGGGCCAGACGTCCCCTCGCCGCAGCCTCTACTTCCGCACCACTCCCGATAACAAGATGCTGATGCTCGAGCTGTTCGACCTGGCCAACCCCAACGAATGTTACGACCGCCAGCAGAGCGTCGTGCCCGGGCAGGCCCTGGTGATGACCAACAGCCCCTTGGCCCTGGACCGCTCGCGACGGCTGGCCCGGCAACTCGCTTCGGAGATCACCGGCCGGCTGGGACCCACCACCGACGCCAACCGCGACCTTGTCACAGCCGACTTCATCACCGCCGCCTTCGAATCGGTGCTCGGACGCGGTCCCGGCCGCGAAGAACAGGCCGCCTGCACAGCGTTCGTCTCACGCAACGCCAGGCTGCTGGCCGACACCAGGTCACTGAAGTCCTTCCCGGCCGGTGCCGGCAGCGTGGTGGCTGCCTCGAGTGACCCGTTCGCCCGGGCACTCGAAAACCTCGTCCACATACTGCTCAGCCACAACGACTTTGTCACGATCCGATAATGCCTCGACCCACGGCGACCTCCCCATGACACTCAGACTCACAGCGACTCCGACCACCCCCTGCGGCCGCATCCCCAGGCGGACGTTCCTGGCCGACACCGGCATGGGCTTCACCGGCCTGGCCCTGGGCGCGATGCTCGCCGAAGACGGTGTTTTCGGCACACTCGGCACGGCGCGTGGCGCCGAGACCTCCGAGGCCCCCGCCTGGTCCCCTCCCTCGGGACTGGCCGCGCTGGCCCCCAGGGCCAAGAGCGTGATCTGGCTGTTCATGATCGGAGGCACCAGCCACCTCGAGTCCTTCGACCCCAAGCCGGCTCTCAACAAGTACGCCGGGCTGACGATCGACGAGAGTCCCTACGGCGAGCGGGTGGTCAATTCGCCCTTCTACCGCAAGAACGTTCGCGACTTCGCCGGCACGCCGCGGAAACTGATGAACAGGCTCTATCCGCTGCAGATCGGATACCGCAAGCGGGGCGAGTCGGGGATCGAGATCAGTGACTGGTGGCCGCATCTCTCGACGTGCGTCGACGACATCAGCGTCGTCCGCTCGATGTGGACTACCGACAACGACCACGCCGCACAACTGCAGTTCCACACCGGCCGACACATCTTCGACGGCTTCTACCCGTCGCTGGGATCGTGGGTGCACTACGGACTGGGAACACTCAACCACAACCTGCCCCGCTTCATCGTGCTGGGCAGCCCGCCCCGTGACTGCTGCGGGGGGGTGGGAGCACACGGAGCCGATTACCTGGGGCCCGAACACGCCGGCGTGAAGATGCGGATCAACCCCACCAACCCGCTGCCCTTCGGCACACCCGGTAGCTCGGTGTTCCGCGAAGAACGAGCCGACCAGTTGGGACTGCTCAAGCAACTCAACCGACTCGCCGCCGTCGAGTACCCCGGCGACAAGGCGATGAGGGCTCGAGTCAAGTCCTACGAACTGGCCTTCCGCATGCAGATGGCCGTCCCCGAAGCCATGACGCTCGACGGCGAGACCCGCGCCACGCGTTCGCTGTACGGCCTCGACAAGGGAACCACCAAGGCCTTCGGACAGCAGTGCCTGCTGGCACGGCGGTTTGTCGAACGAGGTGTTCGCTTCGTGCAGCTGTATCACAACGGCTGGGACGCTCACAGCAAGCTGATCGCCAACCACTCGTCCAAGATCGGTCAGACCGATCAGCCGATCGCCGGGCTGCTCAAGGACCTCAAGCAGCGAGGCCTGCTCGATGAAACTCTGGTCGTGTGGGGTACCGAGTTCGGCCGCACGCCCGGAGCCGAAAACTCCGACGGCCGAGACCACCATCCCTACGGCTTCTCGGTCTGGCTGGCAGGCGGAGGCATCAAGGGAGGCACGGTGCACGGAGCGACCGACGAGGTCGGATTCCACGCCGTCGAACACCGCCACTATGTCACCGACCTGCACGCCACCGTACTGCACCAGTTGGGCCTCGACCCCAAGACACTCGAAGTGCCCGGCCACAAACGGCTGGAAATCGACTACGGCAAACCGATCCACCAGGTCATCGCGTAGTGCTTGGGGTCAGACCGCCAGGTCCGAACCCCGGCGTCGGACGGTGTGGTGGGGCCAGCACTGCTTGAGGGGGTGGGGTCCGTGACACGCGTCCCGCTGCTGCAACGGATCTGTCCTTCCTTACATCAGGCTCAACGCCGCGGCCTCCTTGTCGGGTCTTTGAGCGATTCTTGGTGAAATGGAGCCATCTGAGTCTTGGCCGATAGAATGCAGGCCTCGCGACACTCGAACCTCCAAGAATCGCTTGCCAATGGCCATTCGGATTGAATGCGAATGCGGCCAGTTTTCATAATGTCCATTATTTAATATTTTAATAAAAGGACATATTATTGGTCTGTGCAGTAGAGTCCAGATCCCGAAAGAACGATGAATCAAGCTGAGGGATCGGCTGGTGGCCTTCGATTTACCTTTGCCCCACGTCCTCCGCAAGTCCCGCTGGAAGGTGAAGATCCGGGACAAGGAAACTCGTGAACCTCCCCACGTCACGGTCATTCGCGGAACAAGAGCATGGCGGATCAACTTGCGAACACGGCGATTCATGGATCCGCAGCCAGATCCCTCGGAAGTTCCGAGTGAGATCATCGACCTCATCATGGAACAAGACACCTGGCAGCGATTGTGCGACGAATGGGACGGCATGTACCCGAACAACCCGCTATCGGGTGAAGACGAGAATGAGGAGTAGGACGATGGCAGTGAAAGCGGCAGCGAAGCCAAGGCATGACCAGGTGTTTCTGCTCGATCGGGCGAAGAAGCGATCGTCACGATTTGCGTCGCTGCGTCCCCAAGTCGTTTCGACCATTACGGAACTGCGGAACTCCGTGGCTTACGCGACCAGAGATTCCCTTTGGGTCAGTTACGCAAGCGATCTGACGGAAGCACTTGTAAGGAATGCCTCGCTGGCCACTCCTTCATTGGGATTTGGCTTGTTCATTCATCCTCTTGACATGAAGACGATTCCAGCTCTTGGGTCGTTCTTTCGACGAATCGCATTCACGATAGATGGTGGGTTCATTCCGGCAGAGGAACTTGCCGAAGTCTTGGAGTCAGACAATCGTCCTGATCTCTTCATCGGTGGCAGCGTGAGTCACGTCACCGAGACGATCACGTTCTGGCGAGGCAACGTGATGCCACTGACCGTGCCATTCTCGGCTTTCGAGAAGTCGGGAGATGGCACAAGGCCGGACTTCAACGAGCTTTCAGTGATCGACTGTGGGCAAACTGTGCAACTGGGTGACTACGAAGCAGCGGTGGATGCGATCCTCTATGAGTACGATCCCGAGTACCGACGACGTATCACGAAGCAGCGTTTGCGAGAAGATCAGTCGTTCGGAGCTTCGCTCCGTCGTCTTCGCAAGCAGCGTGGTCTTCGACGAGAGGACTTCGAGCCCGATCTCTCGGCGAAGACACTTGCTCGAATCGAGCAGGGCAAGGTGAAGCGCATTCACAACAAGACGTTCAACGCTCTCGCCAAACGTCTTTCCGTGGAACCGGAAGACATCGAGACGTTCTGAAAAAGGGATGGGATCGAAGCCTGATGATTCTCCGTCTTTCCACAAAGCCGGCAAAAGACGAACCCGCCGCAAGCGGGTTGCACAGGTCATCGAGAAACGTGTGGAACCCCGCTGGGGTTCGTCTGTAGTATTCTTCGCCTGGTCCTGGGGTGGAACCGCTCTGCGGTTCTTTCTCAGGGCCCCGCGTCCTCGAGTGGGCGATGAGGGGCTCGAACCCCCGACCCTCGGAATGTAAGTCCGCAGCAGCCGGGCCCTGACCCCGTGACAAGAGATCCCGCATCGTTCATCATGTCCCGCCATGCCTCTCGAGGCCCCGGTAGCTCACCCCTCCCCAGCCGAGCGACACTGTGGCAGACACCACGGCAGCACTAGAAACCTTCGAGCACAACGGCGTAGCAATCGCCGACACGTTTGCCGAGGCCTTCACGATGGTCGGCACTCGGGTGATTGTCACCGCCGAAACAGCCGGCTGGGCCGAAACGGCCGGGGTCCAAGCCACCGGATTTGCCACCAGCGTCATCGCCTGCAACGCCGAAGCCGCCATCGAACGTACGCTCGAACCCGACTCGACCCCCGACGGACGACCCGGAGTCTCGCTGCTCGTCTTCGCCTTCAACCGCGATGCACTCGCGGCAGCTGTCATCGACCGCGTCGGACAGTGCGTGCTGACCTGCCCGACCACCGCCTGCTACAACGGCCTCCTGGATGGCGACCCGGAACAACGATTCGACGTCGGAGGACAACTCAGGTTCTTCGGCGACGGATACCAGGCCTCCAAGAAACTCGGAGACCGACGCCTGTGGCGGGTGCCCGTGATGGATGGTGAGTTCCTGTGCGAAGAACGGTTCGGGTCGGCCAAGGGCGTCGCCGGAGGCAACCTGCTGATCTGTGGCACGACCACCGCTGAAGCACTCGAGGCCGCTACGCTGGCCGCAGATGCGATCAGGCAGGTGCCCGACTGCATCCTGCCCTTCCCCGGTGGACTCGTACGCAGCGGCAGCAAGGTCGGGTCGCAGTACAAGGCTCTCAAGGCCAGCACCAACGAAGCCTGGTGCCCCACGCTTCGGGCACAAGTCGATTCGGTGCTGCCCGAAACCGTCGAGGCGGTCTACGAAATCGTCATCGATGGACTGACTCTCAAAGCGGTCACCGAAGCGATGCGAGTCGGATTGGCCACCGCGTCGGGATGCGACGGAGTCGAACTGATCGGAGCCGGCAACTACGGCGGACAACTCGGACAACACCACATCCAGCTCCGAGACTGCCTCTAACACCGCAGCCACACCGCAGCACCACAGGAGCCACCGGTGTCCGATCCCCCGTTGAGTCCCGCGATCCGCTGGGGACTGGTCGGGCTGGGGTCTCTGGTGGCCGCGACCGCGATCCTGCGTGCCGAGAGTTGTCTGAGTGCCAACGACCGCTCGAGATGGGCCACCGCCTGGTCTCTGGTCGAACGGGGCAGCTACCAGATCGATGAGATCGACTCGCTGCGAGTCCGGCACAAGCCCTCGGGCAAACGGCGACTCCGCTTCCGCACCATCGACAAGGTCCACCACGAAGGCCATTTCTACTCGAGCAAACCGCCGCTGCTGCCGACGCTGGTCGCGGGAGTCTACGCCGGGGTCAGCAGCGCGACCGGCTGGAACCTGGTTGATGACACCGAGGCGGTCTCGCGGGTCGTGCTGCTGCTGGTCAACTGGCTCCCCTGGACCATCGCGCTGGTGGTGCTCGCCGGGTTGCTCGACCGCCACGCTCGCCGTAATTCGACTCGCGTGCTGGTGCTTTGCACCGCATCACTGGGCACGCTGCTGCTGCCGTTTCTGGTGGCACTGAACAACCACACGGTGGCCGCCACGGCGGTCGTGTTCGTCGTCGCCGCGGTGCTCCGGGTCACCGTCGAAGAGGACCGCTGCCCGCGGCACTTCATCTTCGCCGGGCTGTTTGCCGGCTGGGCCGCCGCCAACGACCTGCCCGCACTGGCACTGGTCGCGGTGGCCGGATGGCTGCTGCTGCGAAGCGACCGACGCCGGACACTGATGTTCTTCCTGCCCTCGGCCCTGCTGGTACTGGCGGCCTTCGTCGTGACCAACGTGATCGCCACCGGAGGCTGGAAACCGTTTTATGCCTACTACGGTACCGAGAAGTACCTCTGGACGGTCGACGGCCAGCAGAGCTACTGGCTGAACCCGCAAGGGATCGACAAGGGAGGCGACTCGCCGGGAGTCTACCTCTTGCACTGCCTGGTCGGCCACCATGGCATCTTCTCACTCTCGCCCATCTTCCTCCTCACCCTGCTGGGACTCTCGCGGCGAGTCCGCCGAGCCGCCTCGCCGCTGCTGCGACTGGTCGGCTGGACCGCAGTGCTGAGCCTCGTCGTGCTCGGCTTCTATCTCACTCGGACACAGAACTACAACTACGGAGGCGTCAGTTGTGCGTTGCGGTGGTCGCTGTGGCTGGTCCCGCTGTGGCTGGTGTCGCTGGTCCCGTGCCTGGATGCCTGGGCCGACATCGAGTCCGCTCGGCCCCGTCGCACGATCCTGGCAATCTGCTGGTCGCTGCTGGCGCTCTCGGCCGTCTCGGCCATCGTGCCACTGGTGCACACCTGGCGCGAATACCCCCCTCCGCCCAACCCCTTCCAGGCCCCGTGGCTGTATCGCCTGATGGAAGACTGGGGCTGGATTGCCTACGGGTGAATCTGGATACAATCTCGATTCTGCGATACGATGAAGTCCTTCACGTGAAACACGTGAAACACGTGAAACACGCGAAACACGCGAAACACGCGAAACACGCGAAACACGACCCTCGAACAGGTCGCCGGGATCTCAGCATGCAATCGATCCGGACCAATCGACCGTCACAACCCCCCCGTCGCCACGCGTCGCGGCGTGGTGCCACGACGCTCGACTACGTGCTGGTCCTCGCCGTGATCCTCGCGATGGCAGCCCTGCTGATCCCGATGAGCCGTCACGCGATTAGCGTGGTTTACGAAATCATCTGCACCCTGGTGGCGTGGCCGTTCGTGTAACCGCTTTACGGTGAAACCGTGAAACCGTCTCACCAGGACCGACCGAAACCGACAGGACAAGCTCATGCCACTCACCAAACGATTCGGCCGATTGCTGCGTCGCCTGCACCGTGACGAGCGGGGTGCGTTGACGCTTGAGACCGTGCTGATCATCGCCGCCATCGCCTTGCCAGTCCTGATCGTGATCATCAAGTACGGCTGGCCAGCCATCCGCAACTACTTCGACCGTGGATTGCAGTCGCTGGAACAGAACACCGACGATGTCACTCGCTAGATCAACTCGATCGGCGGCCCGGCGATTCGGGCGAGTCGAGGGGCCACCGCCGAGTCATCCCTGACCCGTGAACCTGCTTCGCCCATGCTTGTGTTTTCGCACTGTGTCCTGCTACTCGTGCTGCTGGTCGCCTCGGTGACCGACATCAGGCAGGGCCGCATCTTCAACTGGATCACCTATCCCGGCCTGGTGGCCGGGCTGCTCTTCGGAGCGTTTCACCTCTCCGAGGCGGGCCGCCTGGAATTCGATACGACCGGCTTGACCGAGAGTCTGTTCGGGATCGCCGGCTGCGGAGGAATCATGCTGGCCTGCTTTCTGCTCTCGGACATGGGCGGCGGTGACGTCAAGTTGCTGGCCACCGTCGGAGCCTTCCTGGGCCTGCAGCACGGGCTGACCGCACTGCTGTGGACGATCGTGCTGGGTGGAGTCAGCGGAGTGGCGATGCTGATCTGGCAGGTCGGAGCCGGCCGGATCCTGGTCGGCATCACCCGCCACCTGGCCCTGGTCGTCCGCTCGCGTGGCTGGGTGCCACTGGAATCGGCCGAACGCGAACCGCTGAAGAGATCCCTGTTCCTGGCACCCTCGGCACTGGCCGGCGTCCTGCTGACCATCACCGAAGCTATCGAGTCGCTGCGAGATTACATCTAGTCCAGCGGCGGGCAATCATCGCCCTCGGAAAACCACATGGCCCTGCAAGTCATCCTCGACGACTGCCGACCGGCACTGTTCGCCCTGGGCGTGGCGCTAGTGGCATTGATCGTCGTCATCCGACAAAGCGGCTGCCGACTCGATCTCAGGCGGCTCGGCCAATTGCACCGTTGCCAGCGGGGTGGTGTGCAGAGCCTGTCGTTTGTGCTGACGCTGCCGGTGTTCGTGATGCTCGTGATGTTCATCGTGCAGGTCAGCCAGTTGATGATCGCCCAGGTGGTGGTCAACTACGCCGCCTACGGAGCCGCCCGCAGCCTGGCCGCCTGGGTGCCTCAGCACGTCGTCGAAGTCGAACCCGATGCGGGAATCGATCCCTTCGGGTTCGGGTCTCACCCCCAGAACGTCATCCGCCACAGCCGGCTGGCACCGGGCGTCAGCATCGGGTATTGGCACGTTGGAGGCACTCGCGAGGACGGATTCGTGGGCGCCGCACAGGGGCAGGCCACCGAGAACATCTACAAGCTCGACTTGCCGTTCCGCTCGGCCGTCGCCGCCTGTGCCACCATCTCCCCCTCAAGGCAACTCGGCCTCAACCTCACCTCCGGTGCCCGCGACCACTTCCTGGCCACCCGCACCGCCTGGCAACAGTTCGCCGGTCCAAGAGTATCCGCCTCGAACTCCGCACGGCTCTACAGCAAGTACTCGTACAGCTACTGGAACACCGAGATCTGGGTCCGCTTCCAGAACCTCGACTCGAACATCGGACCCACCCACAACCCGCTCAACAGCCCGTCTCACTGCTACCGTTCCGACGAGATCGGCTGGCGCGATCCGATCACCGTCACCGTGCGTCACAACCTGGCGCTGCTGCCGGGACCGGGCCGCTTCCTCGCCAAGTACCTGGTCCGACCCAACGGACCTCCCGATTTGGTCAGCCACCGGATCAGCCAATGGGCCGGGCCCCGCCGCCAGGTCGGCCCCGGCGACGCCGCGGCCACAGGCAACGGGACCCCTCACGACCCCCGCTACAACAAGCGGGTCTACACCACCACCATCTGGGCCCGGGCCACCGTCACCAATGATGGTGTCAAGTCCCTGGTCCCCTACGTGCATGCCCTCAATGCCCAGTAAACAGCCTCCCCTGCCGCACCGCTCGCTCGGCCTCGGTCGCCTGCACGGAGACCAGCGGGGCACGATCAGCATCGTGACGCTGCTGGTGCTGCTGGTTTTCACCATGCTGCTGATCATGATCACCAACGTCGGCCGCCACGCCGACGACAAGCTGAAGATGCAACACGCCGCCGACTCGGCCGCGATGACCGGCGGAGTCATGCTCGCACGCGGCCTCAACGGACTCGCCCACACCAACCACCTGCTCTGCGAGGTCTTTGCGATCACGGCGTACCTGCGTGAGGGGCAGCAGCGCAATGCCGAAGCGCAGGTTCCCAATATCCTGCAGGCCTGGGGACTCGCCGGCATCGATCTGCTCGGGGCCGACTTCGACCGCTTCCCGCCAGCCGGTCAGGCCCTCGTGCAACGCATCCCCTTCGAACAGCAGGCGGTCACCGCCTTCGGCGACGAACAGGCGGCCGCGGCAGACCACTTCCTGCCGATCTTCGAGAGTGTTCTCGAGTACGAACTGATCCCCGAGTACCAGAGAACCCTGGTCGAAACCGTGCCGCAGCTGGCCGTCGCGGCGGCACGCGAAATGGTCAGACAGCACGCGAAACCGGCCAATCCCGGCCGAAGCAACCGCAACGCCGCCAACCCGGCCAGCCCGCAACGACGGCCCGGCGATACGCCCGCCTGCGTGCTGTTCCGTGCCAACACCCAGGCCATCGGCGAAGCCTCCGAAGCTCATCCGCTGCTCAGAACCGTGCCGGCCATCGACCCCTCGCCCATCGGCGGGGACTTCGGTTCGAGTGGACACGGGGAGAAATACTTCGCGGACGCCGTCGAGCAACGAAAAGACCTCGCCAATCACTACCTCGAACTCTGGAACAACCAGAAACTCGAACTCTTCGACCGCGACGCGCGCATGTCCCGCTTCGGAGCACTGTGGCGGATTGCCACTCGAGGCCAACTCGACCGGTTGCTCGAACAGGACTACCCGCTCACCAACCTGCCCTTCCAGATCCGACGCATGATCGGCGGCACACATCCCAACCGGATGAGGCAGATGCTGGGGGAGGGGCGCTGGCGAGAGGTCAATCGGCACCTCGACCGTGACTACCACCTGCTGGCGGTTGTCTACCGGCGGCACCTCGAGGAAATGGGGCCGGGGCTGTTCGAAAACCCCCTCGCCAACGTCGCAGACGCTCAGTCGTTCGCCCAACTGCAGGTGTACCTGCCCGAGCCGAGGTTCGTCCGGTCCAACGGCCAGTGGGTTCGCTGGGTCCCGATCAGAGACCCGATGACCGGCCAGATCATCGACTGGCAGCCGATCCCGTTCCACGAAAACTGGCCCAGAGGCTGGGACCTGCTCAGCCAGAACTGGACGACTCGAATCATGCCCGTCTCGTTGCCCGAACTGCAGCCGATCCTGGCCCGGTCCCCCTCGGGACTGGTCCCCGGCGGCAGCACGCTGCGACCAGGACCCTTCGCGGCGATTCCCCAGAACACACTCGAAACGTTGATCACTCACTGAGCCTACTCATGCAGCATTGTCCAACAGCACGAAGTCGGAATGACAACGGCTCCGCTCGGCACGCCTCGCAGTACGCTCACGCTCACAGGAAAGGCCTGGCACCGCTCGAGCTGGTACTCAGCCTCCCGATTCTCCTGTTCGTGATGGGCCTGATGATCCTCATCGGCTGGGCCGCCACCTTCAAGGTCCGCACCCAGATCCACTCGCGCGAAGCCGCCTGGCGATCGATCTGGCGAGCCAATCCCCGCAGTGACGCCCAGGCCATGCGCAACCCGCCGGGGTTCCCGCCGCCTGCGGAAATGAGCGTCGATCGATCCTACGTCCCCTGCATCCGCATGCCGACCATCGAACTGGCCCAGTACGACTCGCACCAGGTCGCCCGCGGGCCGATGCTGATCGATCCCCGGTCCGGCACGGCCTTGCGCGTCGATCGGGACCTGCTGGATGTGCGTCGCGGGATGATCACCGGGCGTGCGGTGGTCGATCGTGGCTTTCCGGTGTTGGGGCAGATGCCTCCACGAGGCTACCGGCACGAGGTCGATTTTCCGGTGCTCGATAACCGCTGGCAGTTCTGGCAAAAAGGACTCAGCTCCAACTCCGCAAGACGCTCGCTGCGTCTCTACCCCGATCTCGCCGGTCGCTGGCAAAGCGTCACCGCCGCCCACACCGCCCGCTTGGGTCGATTGGCCGGGATGTTGCGAAACGGACTGGGACGTCGGCAAATGGACCTCTTCGATCGCGACCGAGAACTGGCAAGCTTCTACGGCAGCTATCGCGACTACTATCCCAACCCTCCCGGCCAGGCCCGGACCAGCGCCCAGGGTGACCTCTCGAGATTCGCCAACCGGTTGATCCAGCAGATCTCGGGAAGCCCCAGGCCTCGAAACGGACTCAACGTAGCCGGCATCCCCGGTGCCCTGACGCGGGACTTCCTGAACATGTACCGCAGACTGGCCGAACAGGCCCGGATGAACATGCAGTCCGACGCCGCCTACATCCGGCTGATCCAGCAGTTGGAGGCATTCGAGGCGGACCTGCTCCAATAGACCCGCGTGCCCCCCGTGACTGACCCCACCGACCGCACCGAACCTCTCGACGGGACCAGCGATCCGCCGGAGGCCTCCACACCCTCGAACCCGTCACGCAAGGTGAGGAGCCTGGGCGAATTGGCTCGGCGATGCCGCCGCCGCACGACCGACCTGCTGGCGATCGGATTGCTGCTGGTGGTCGGGCTGGCCGTGGGACGACAGTTGGCCGCTTGGTGGAACGAAGCCGAACTCCAGTCGACCCCCAATCCGCTCAGCGTCACCGGATCCGGAGCCGCCTGGACCGATCCCGACGAACTGCAACTGGGCGAACTGGGCCAGACGATCCACCGCCGACGAGTCAGCGGAGACCGGCAGGCGGCCTGGAGTGCGCTCGAGGCCTCGACCCGGGTCACGGCACAACAGGCGGGGTGGCCCGCAGCCGAAGCCGACGAGGCCGAACGGCAACTGCTGGAGCTGCTCGATCGCCGTGAGTCCCGCAGGTCGCAGTCCACCTCGCCCCAACAGCCCGACACCTCGCTGTATCGGCTCGAGGGACCCCTGCCGATGGTCGTCGCCGTCCGGCGGCTGCTCGGCCAGCGACGCGTCCTCGGTTGGGGACTGGCCACGCGGACCCCCGCCGAGGGTTGGGTGACCTGGACCTTTGCCACGGCCGGCCACGCCGACACCCTGCCGGTTGAACTGCCCGAGGGTAGCCGGAAGCTCCTGGCCGTCGGCAGCGGCAACCCCGAGCAGTTGCTGGTCTTTTCCGGATCTGCCGGTCCCGACGACTGGTGGAAGCACTTCGAGAGGGCACTCCGCCGCGACGGATGGACGCTCAGCTCACCGGCCGCCCACAACGCCGACGGCTGGACCGCTCGCTGGCAACACCGTTCCGGACAGGCCCTGGTCGTTTCGGCACGGCATCACAACTCGGGTCAATGGCATGGTATGCTGAATGTGTTCACGCCGATCCCGGCGGGGACATCGGCAGAGACATCCGGGTCGAGCCCGAAACGACAGGTCCAGCGGGAGTCAACATGAAGGGTGCACAGGGCATCATGATCGCCGTGGCGCTGGGCGTCGTCGGCTTCGTCTGCAACTGGCTCTACCTCGACGGCCAGGCCAGCGGCTACCAGATGGTCCATTTCGTCGGCGTCGCCACCGACGCCCGGGTCAACCAGGGCGACGTGTTCCAGGAAGAACACCTGACTCCGATCCCCGTGCCCGAGGATTACCAGGGCGAACTCGCCAAGGTGGCCTATCGCTGGAGTGACCGCAGGTTGGTGATCGGCCAGAAAGCCGCCCGCACCATGGCCGCCGACGGCACCGAACTGGTGCTGCACCCGGACCTGACCACTCCCGCCGCTCAGGACATCAACGAAACGATCGCCGAGGACGAACGAGTGATGTGGCTGCCGGTCGACTCGAGGACCTTCCTCCCACAACACGTCGACCCCGGTGACCAGGTCAGCTTTCGAATCCCCGAATTCGGAGACAGCACGGCCACCCGAAATCGACCGACCGCCGGCAGCGGACAGATCATCGGCCCCTTCCGAATCCTCGCACTGGGCAATCGCAAGGGACGCCGAAGCGTCCGCCAGGCCGCCGGGCTCTCCTCGGGAGCCGAAAACACGATCGCCATCGCAGTCAAGGTCGTGCAGCCCGACGGGAAACTCGAAGCCCGAGCCGAAACGCTCGCGGGCATCGTCGCGGTCAACAACTTCCAGGGCGTCCAGGTGCTGCTCCACAAGCGAGTCTCGGACAAGAACAACTAGTCCACGCCACCCTGAAACACGCTGCTCGTCCCGCTCCCAGCCCCCCCTCGCGTCGCACCATGAAAGTCTGGTTCAACAAGGTCCACGACAGCCGCCGCTCGTTGATCGAAACCGACGATTCGGTGATCCGGATCGGCCGAGACACCGGCAACACGGTGGTGCTGCAGAGCCCGCTGGTGGGCAAGCAGCAGGCCGTGGTTCGCCGCGACAACGGACTGCTGACACTCGAAAACCTCGGGATCAACAGCTGCGTGGTCGGCGAGACCGAGGTGCTGGGGGGCCAGAGCTGCGAGTTTGCTCCCGGTGATACGGTCCGCATCTGGCCCTTCACGCTGACGTTCGAGTCCGAGACGGCCAGCCCGATCAGCCGAAACCAGCTCGAATCCCACCTCCGCTCGATCATGGCCGATCTCGAACTGCGAGTGCACCGCCAGCTGCTGGAACGCTTCGACCTCTTCGAACTCGAAAGCAGCCAGCTGGGCGACACCGAGAGCATCCTGATGCTCGAGGAGAACATCGAGGATGTCGTCCGCGAGTTGAACCTCTTTGGTGACGAAAACCTGCCGTTGCTCGAGGAGGTCGTTTCGCTGCTGCTGCGGGACCTGATGATCAACCAGCTGATCCTCGAGAGCGGTGACGAGAGTGCGCCGGCGGGCGGATTGACCACGGCTCTGAGTGCCAACGAGTTCGACGTGCCGGCCACGCTGGTACCCGAGCGCGAGACCGAACTGGAACACCTTGTCGGCTTCGTCCGCGAACAGTTGCAACTGGAAGGCTGCCGCGATCTCAGCGAACGGATCAGCCGGGTCGAGTCGCGGATGAACGACATCTTCCCCAAGGTCCGGCCGCACCTGCACAAGGAACTCAAGCGGTACCTGATCCTCAGGACCCTCAAGAAGGACCTCAAGGACACCGTCTTCGGCTTCGGCCCGCTGCAGGACCTGCTGAGGGCTCCGACGATCACCGAGATCATGGTGGTCAAGAGCGACCAGATCTATGTCGAGCAGGACGGAGTGGTCGAACTCTCGGGACGACGCTTCATCTCGGACAAGGTCACCGAGTCGATCATCGAGCGGATCGTGGCCCAGGTCGGGCGGCGGATCGACAAGAGCCAGCCGCTGGTCGACGCGCGGTTGCCCGACGGGTCGCGGGTCAACGCGATCATCCCGCCGCTGGCCACTCGAGGCCCCTGCCTGACGATCCGCAAGTTCCCCGCCTACCGCTTCACGATGGATGACCTGATCGAACTCGAATCGATCACCACCGCCGCGGCCCAGTTCCTGCGGGCCTGCGTCATCGACCGCCGCAATATCCTCGTCTCCGGCGGCACCGGCACCGGCAAAACCACCCTCCTGAACGTGCTCTCGAGCTTCGTGCCGCACAAGGACCGGATCATCACGATCGAGGACACCAGCGAGCTGCAATTGCACCAGGAACACGTGGTGACGCTCGAGGCTCGGCCCCCCAACGTCGAGGGTGCCGGCGAATACTCGATCCGCGACCTGGTCAAGAATTCGCTGAGAATGAGGCCCGATCGGATCATCGTCGGCGAGTGCCGTGGCCCCGAATCGCTCGACATGCTCCAGGCCATGAACACCGGCCACGACGGATCGATGACCACCATCCACGCCAACAACACCGACGATGTGCTCAAGCGGCTCGAAGTGCTCGTGCTGATGGCCGTCGACCTGCCGCTGATCTCGATCCAGCGGCAGATCGCCTCGGCCATCGACATCATCGTGCAGATCAGCCGAATGCCCGGTGGCAAGCGAGGCGTCACGCAGATCACCGAGATCACCGGCTACGACCCGCATCGCAAGTGCGTGGCGACGACCGAGATCTTCAGCTGCCGCGAAGAGGTGGGACTGGTGCCCACCGGCTACATGCCCAGCTTCATCGATCAACTGGTCTCACGCAAACTGCTCAAACTCGAATTCCTCTACGGCGAACAGCCCTAGGAGACTCCAACCATGGACCTCCTGCAGGTACTGGGTAGCAGCATGGTTGCCACGGCCATCGCCGTGGGAGCACTCGCGGGTCGCTCGAGCTACTCCTCTGCGATCGACTTCGTCGAGAACGACTTCAAGGACAAGCTGAGACGGCTCAGGCTGCGGACCAACAGCCTGAGGAAGTACCTCATCAGCTGGTCGATCGTGGTCGCGGTCACCGCGGCGGTGCTGCTGGTGGTGGCCGGCTCGCTGGTGTTCTCGATCACCGCCGCCGTCCTTTTGGTCAGCCTGCCCTGGTACGTGCTCAGACGGCTCGCCGAAAAACGGCGGCTGCTGATCGAAGACCAGCTCGCCGACGCCATGGTCTCTCTCTCAAATGCCATCAAGGCCGGCCTCTCGCTGGCCCAGTCACTCGATATCCTCGCCCGACAGAGCCCCAAGCCGATCTGCCAGGAATTCCTGCAGATCGTCGGCGAGTACCAGCTCGGCAAGGACCTCGAACAGTGCCTCAAGGAGGCCAAGGACCGTTTGCGGAGTGAGAACTTCGCGCTGTTCGCCGCGGCGCTGGAGGCGAGCCGGCAGAGTGGCGGACGGCTCAATGAAACCGTCGAACGCATCGCGACCAGCGTGCGGGAACTGCAGAGACTCGAACGCAAGGTCCGCTCCGAAACCGCCCAGGCCCGTACCTCCTCAGTCTACATGGCACTCGCTCCGCCGGTGATCCTCGTGATGAACTACTTCATCGACCCGGTCCACACCCGCATGCTGTTTACCGAAGTCCCCGGACAGATGATCCTCTGCGCGGCCGCCATCCTGAACCTGCTGGCCTACCTCTGGGCCCGCTTGATCCTCAACCCCGAGATCTGATCCCGCGTGCTCTTTGCCCAAGCCACCTCCGACATGTTCCCGATCCTGCCGGTGATCGCCAGCGCGATGCTGGCCGTCGGGCTGTTCGTGCTGTGCCGGACCGTGATGACCGCGATTGCCTCGGACCCCGACGGCGACGATTCCTGGCGGCACGACCAGCTGCGGATCGCCGAACTGCGGCGTCGCAGCCTGGTCTACCGGTTCCTGCAGCCGTTGGTCGTCGCCCTGGGCCGCATCAACCGCCGGGCCTTCCGGGATTCGCTGCCGGGCATCAAACGCGACCTGCACGCCGCCGGGCTGCCCCGCTTCTGGACCCCCCAGGAATACCTCGGCACGATACAGATCCTCGCCGCTCTGCTGACCCCCGCCTACATCTACATCGGCTTCGACATGGCCGGGCCAGCGGGAGTGCTGGGGGGCATCGCCGCCGGACCGGCCACCGCCTGGCTGCTGAGACGACGGCTGGCAAAGAAGGCCGCCCTGAGACTGTTCCGCATCAAGCAGCGACTGCCCTTCCTGCTCGATCTGCTGACACTGCTGATGGAAGCCGGAGCGACGTTCTTGCAGTCGCTCGAGGAGTCGGTTGCCGAGTTTCGAGATCACCCGGTCGGGATCGAGTTCGGCCGCGTGCTCTCGGAAATCAACATGGGCAAGAGCCGAGTCGGGGCGTTGGAGGCGATGAGAGATCGGCTGGATGATCCCGAAGTCACCAGCATCGTCGGGTCGATCATCCAAGGCGAAACGCTGGGGACCCCGCTGGCACGGCTGTTTCGGACCCAGGCCGACGTGCTCAGGATCAAGCGGACACAGCGGGCCGAGACGATTGCCGGGGAGGCGGGAGTCAAGATGCTGCTGCCCAGCGTGCTGGTGATGGCCGCCACCGTGCTGATCATCCTGGGACCCTTCGTACTCAGCTTCCTCTACGTCGACCTGATGGAATAACGGCAGCTGGAATTGAATCATGCCCGAACCGGCCACCATCACCGTCACCCGCGGCCCCGCTCGAGGGCAGCTGTTTGAGATTGAAACCGAGCTGGTACACATCGGCCGCGCTGATACCAACCAGGTGGTGCTCGAAGATCCCGACCTGGCCGAGCACCAGGCGAGCATCGTGTTCCGAAACGGACGCTACGCCATCTTCACTCCGCTCAAGGATGCCGTCTCGATCGACGGCAGCCCGATCCCGCCACAACGCTGGGTCTGGCTGCCTCGTGAAGCCGATATCGCCCTGGGAAAACGCACCAGCCTGAGGTTCGCAACCGATCTTGAAGACACCGCGTCCGACAACGGCGAGACGGCCGAAGGTGACGATCCAACCGGTAAGGCAGACAAGAGCTCCGCAAAAAGTTCACGCCGCGGTCGGAAGGGACGCAGGCGCAAGAGACAACTCGCGAAGTTCGTTACCGACGCCAAGGGCGAATCGCGAGTGCAACTGGGTGAAGATGGACAGCTGCCGGAATTGAGCCTCGACGAAGAACTCACCGGAGGCCAGTCCGACCAGAAAGTGAAACGCTCCAACTCGCTGCTGCTCTCGATACTGCTGGCCGCCAGCGTCGCCGCCTCGGTCCTGCTGCTGGTCGCCGAAGGGCCCATGGGAGGCAGCGCCGATCGCAGCCGCGAGTCGGCTCGCAACGCACTCTCCCAGATGCTCGAAGATTCCCAGCCCCAGGGGGCCAATCAGCCTGAAGCCGGCTGGCGGCTGCTGGTCCGAGACGCCCTCTCAGCGGCCGCTCGTGCCGATCGGACCGGTGAACAACGTGCCTACGACCGGCTGCTGAAGCTGCTCAATGCCGAGGATCGACCTGCCACGGGTCTCACCGGTGACATGCAGCGCGACGAGAAGCTGCGAGGCCTGATCGCTCAGTTGAAGGGACCATGAGCCCGCTCACCACACGCTGCACGCCCGCCCGCTTCCCTTCCGCGATCGCCGCCGCGGGGACATAATCAAGCCAGCCTCCCAGCTGATGAGGTGACTGCTCAGAGGACCGATGCGGTGGCCGGCGAAACCCGCTACGAATTGCTCGAAACCGTCGGGACGGGACGCTACACCACCGTCTACCGAGCCCGGGATCGGGAGCTCAACCGCGAGGTCGCCGTCAAGCAGCTCCGCGACGAGTTCCTGGGCGGGACCCTGCAGTTGGACCGCTACTGGCAGGAAGCCCAACTGCTCGCGTCACTGCAGCACCCCAATATCGTCACCATCTATGACATCAACCGCCAGAAGGGCTGGCTGGTGATGGAATTGATGCAGGGCACTCTCGCCGAGCGGCTGGCCGGACGACAGATGGACCTCCGTGGCCTGAAAACCACCCTGGCCCACTCGCTGCGAGCACTGCACTACCTGCACGACCAGGGCATCGTGCACGGAGACATCAAGCCGTCGAACATCATGATCGACGCCCGGCGACGCATCAAACTCGGCGACTTCGGCCTCGCACGACGTGTCAGCGACCGAGACGGCACGCTGCTCAAGGGCGCCACCCGCTACATTGCTCCCGAGGTCGTTTCCGACGACTTCGGTGAGGTCGAAGCCAGCAGCGACCTCTATTCACTCGGCTTCTCAGCCTACGAATTGATGTGCGGAGAGCCGTTCGAGGAACTGGCACTGGGGCTGGGTGCGTTGCGGAGCAACACGGCCGGGGAGGACCCGTGGATCGAATGGCACGCGGCACCCGATCGCCGGCTGCCGCGGATTAGCGAGGTGCTCGAGGGGGTGCCCGACGACCTGGCGAAGGTCATCCAGAGGCTCACCGAAAAGGACAAGTCGCTGAGGTACGAAACGGCCCAGCAGGCACTCTCGGACCTCAACATCGACGTCAAGATCATCCGCAAGGACGGTGACGATGCGATGCAACCCAACGCCGATGATGCCGAGTCGCCTGCGGTCGACCGTCGCCGCACGCTCGCAATCGCCGCGCTGTGCGCCTCGATCTTCGTCTCCCTGCTGATGGTCTTCCTGCCAGGCGGCGGCACACCGGCACCACCGGGTGGCGGCGACACCGTCTCGGACGTGGTCGTGCTCGAGGAAGTCTTCGACAAAGGACACCGGCTGCGGGTGCGGAACATGACGACGGGAATCGAGAGCGACCTGCGGCTGGATGATGACGTGGCGGTGCTCGTCCAACGCAGCGCCGAGAGCAGGGAACACGCCACGCTGGGGGACCTGACGCCCGGAGATCGACTCGAGCTGAAACGGGCCGCAGACGACTCGAAGCGGATCGTCGAAGTGACCGTCGCTCACGCCAGGACCGACGAAGGCCTGCTCAGCACACTCGATGTCCCCACCTCGCAACTGGTGCTCTCGCCCCAGGCCGGAGGTCAACGCGAGGACATCCCCTTGAGAATCGCCGGCGGGACCCACCTGAAACTCAACGGACGCACCACCGACCTGCTCGATCTGCAGCCCGGCGACCAGGCCACCGCGGTCCACGTCGAGGACGCCTCAGGCAGTGGCTCGAGACTGGCGATCCGGGTCGAGATCCAGAGGACCACGCGGATCGTGGGACTGGTCAACCGCATCGATGAGAGCAAGCGACGACTGACTCTGCAGCTCCAGCAGGGAGGCAGCAGCCCCGGCTACCAGGCCTGGACTCTCCCGAGTACGGCAAAGATCTTCGGCCGAGGCGGCACGGCGGCAAAACGGGACAACTGGTCGATCGGTTCGTTGAAGCCGAACATGCTGGCGGTGGTCGATCACGACGAGACCATCTCGGCGATCACGATCACCACCGCCGGGCAGCCGATGATCCGCGGCGCCATCGACTCGGTCGACCCCGCCTCCGGACGACTCACCGTCAAGCTCTCCGGCGGTACCGTCAACCTCGTGGCCAACCAACAGTCCCTGGTGTTTCTCAACAGCCGCACCGCACGACTCGAAGACCTCCACCCCGGCGACTCCGCCTGGATCGCCGCCGAACCCAAGGGGGGACCGACACTGGTGATCGCCGCGGAACGAGGAGCCTTCCCGCATCGCTGGGCACTGCTGATCGGGACCAGCCGCTTCCGCGACAAATCGCTGACTCCGCTGCCGTTCGCCGGCAACGACCTGAAACTCGTCTCCGACCACCTCTCGTGGTTCTATCGTGTCCCCACCGACGGATCGCACGCCAGGCTGCTCAGCAATACCCCCCGGGCCGATCTCGAAAAACAGGTGGCTGCCTTCCTCGGGGAACTCCGCGGGCGAGCCGAACTGGTCGTCTACACCACCGGACACGTTTACCGAGGTGACGACGACCGGCTCTGGCTCGCTCCCAGAGGCTTCCAGTGGGACAACATGGCCCAGACCGGAATCTCGCTCGATTGGTTGGCCGATCAGATCGAATCGAGCGGCGGGGCCGAAAAGACCTGGCTGCTCGACGTGACCCACTCCGGCAGCGGAACCGACCTGCAGCGGCAGCCCGATGGAGCCGCACTGATAGAAGTGCTCGGCAATCGACTGGGGACCACCACCCTGATCACCAGCTGTAGCTTGGGACAAAAAGGACTCGACGATCCCCAGAGACGACACGGCCTGTTCGCCTGGCACATCGCCAACGGATTCCGTGGAACCGCCGATTCCGACAACGATGGGCACGTTTCCGGAGTCGAACTGTTCGAGCACCTGAAAAACGGACTGAGGCTGGATGGAGAACGGCTCGGGGCTACTCAGACTCCAGGGTTCTCCGGACCACGCTGATTGACCGCAGACTCGCAAGGTCACCGCATGTCATCCCCAGCCGACAGAATGTCATCCCAGGCCAGTCTCTCATCTGGACTCGTCCTGCTCGTCACGCTCTCCGGCTGTGGACTCTCGCAAGCAGAAACTCAAGCGGACGCCGATTCCGCAGCACCCCGTCGATCCCGAGTGCTGAGACTGGCCACCACCACGAGCACCGCCGACACCGGGCTCATGGAATTCCTGTTGCCCGACTTCGAAGCCGCTCAAAACGTCCGGGTCGACGTGATCGCCGTCGGATCGGGGCAGGCTCTGAAGCTCGGCGAGCGAGGTGACGTCGACGTGCTGCTGGTTCACGCCCCGCACAGCGAGAGAGAATTCCTCGAGGCCGGACACGCCATCCGCCGCGACGACGTGATGTACAACACATACGTGCTGCTGGGCCCCGAGGCCGACCCCGCGAAGATCCGCGGACAGGGCATTGCCGAGGCGCTCAAGAGCATCGCCAGGTCAAGATCGCGGTTCGTTTCCCGAGGTGACGACAGCGGGACCCACAAGCGGGAACTCGAACTCTGGAGGATCGCCTTTGGACTGCCGGCCTGGGACGGCTATGTCGAAACCGGCCGCGGGATGGGACAGACGCTGGTGACCGCCAACGAGATGGAAGCCCACGTGCTGTGCGACCGTGGCACCTTCCTGAAACTCCGCGACAAGATCTCGCTGGTCCCGCTCGTCGAAGGCGATCCCGTCCTGCACAACTCCTACGGCGTGCTGGTCGTCAACCCCGACAAGCACGACAGCATCAACTCCCTACTGGCAACCAGGCTGGCCGACTACCTCGTCTCGGATCCCGTGCAACACAAGATCGCCTCGTTCCGGATCCACGGCGAAGTGCTGTTTCACCCGCACCCGCGTGACACGCCCTGATGGACTTCCTCGTCGAAGGCCTCCGAGAAGCCGTCCGCCTGGTGGCCAGCGGCGACGAGCAAGTGCTGGACGCCACCGGCCGCACGCTCGCGATTTCGCTCTCAGCCGTCCTGCTGGCGGTGCTGCTGGGGCTGCCGATCGCCGCCTGCCTGGCCCGACGCACTTTCATGGGACATCGCCTGCTGCTGATCCTGTTCCGCAGCCTGCTGGGAGTCCCCACCGTCTTCCTGGGCCTGATCTGCTTCGGAATGTTTTCCCGACGTGGACCGCTGGGACCGCTCGACTTGCTCTACACCCCCTCGGCGATCGTCTTCGGCGAGACGCTGCTGGCGCTGCCGATCGTCGTGGCCCTGGCTCACGGAGCACTCGCGTCACTGGACCCCCGCATCCCCGAAACCGCACGCACGCTGGGCGCCGGACCACTGCGTCGACTGCTGACCTACCTCAGCGAAGCCCGCACCGGGCTGATCCTGGCCGTGCTGACCGCGTTTGCCCGCTGCTCGACCGAACTGGGCATCGCCATGATGGTCGGCGGAAACCTCAAGGACCGCACCCGCACACTGGCGACCGCCACGGCGCTGGAAACCAGCAAAGGCGAATTCGCCGTGGGGCTGGCCATGGGGGGCCTGTTGCTGCTGCTGGCCACCGGGATGACCCTGCTCGTGGCGGTGCTCGGCAAAGAAAACCGGAGCGAGACATGACGATCGTCTCGACCCACAACCTCTCCGTCTCGCGAAACAACTCGCCGATCCTGCAGGCCCCCGATCTCGAGATCACCGCCGGGGACCGGATCGGGATTGCCGGAGGCAACGGCTCGGGCAAGACCACGCTGCTGCGCGTCCTGGCCGGACTCGAACCCGTCACAAGCGGACAGGTCCGCTTTGGCTGTGCCGCTCACGAGATCACCCTGGTGCACCAGCAACCGTGGCTGTTCCGAGGCAGCGTGCTGGCCAACGTCGAGTACGGCCTGGCCGCTCGGCGGGTCGGCCGAACCGAACGCCGTCGCCAGGCCACCGCGTGGCTCGAACAACTCGGCGGCAGCTACCTGCTCGGACGCGACGTCCAGGGACTCTCGGCCGGCGAACGCCGCCGAGTGGCCCTGGCACGTGCCCTGGCGATCGAACCGGGACTGCTGCTGCTCGACGAACCGCTGGCCGAGATCGACGAGGAGGGGGTCGAAGCGATCGGCGGCGTGCTGGCTCGACTCGAGAATACCGCGGTCGTGATCGCCTCGCCGGTCGAGTTGCCCGAGGGATTCGTCGAGCGGTCGATCGAGGTCGTCGCTCCGCGTGACTCGGCATGACTCGAACTCGGCGACCCCGTCGGCGTGGTGCTTCGGATCGTGGACGGGTGCCAGCGGCGGCGGTATGCTGACAGCCGATCCCCAAAACAACTCCACCCCTTCACAGCGGGAGACACCCTGATGAGACGCAAGATCGCGACACTTTCAGTCGCCGGGCTGGTACTGGCCGCCCTGGTACTGGTGCAGAGCACCTCCGCCGCCGCTCCCAAGCAGACCGGCGCCGACAAGCTGCTCAAGAATGTCCAGACCCAGGGCCTGAAGTTCTCGCGGATCGGCCGCATGAGTTTCGCCAAGGCCGGCGTGCTGCTGATCGCCGACCGTGGCAACGGATCGATCGTCGCCATCGACACCGGCGACCTCGGACCCGCCCGACCACTGAAGAAGCGGATCGACGCAGTCGACAAGCTGGTTGGAGCTGCCCTGGGCACCAACTCCGCCGGCGTGCAGATCGTCGACATGGCCGTCAACCGACAAAGCGGCCGCATCTACCTCTCGGTGATCCGTAAACAGGACGGCATCAGCGCGCTCTTGACCATCGACGTCGCCGGCAAGGTCGCCGCGGTGAACCTCGCCAAGGCACGGCACGTACGCATCACGCTGCCCGGCGACGGCAAGGCCAAGGTCAGCAACGTGACCGGCGTCAAGCTGGCCGGCAGCCGCGTGCTGGCCGCCGGACAGAGCGGACGCGAGTTCGCCAGCAAGATCTACTCGATCCCACTGCCGCTGGAACACGGCAACTCGGCCGACGTCTACAGCACCGAGACCTACCACGTGGCCCACGGCCGCTGGGAAACCCGGGCACCGATCCAGTCGTTCATCCCGGTCCAGGAAAAAGGCAAGACCTTCATCGTCGGTTCCTTCAACTGTACCCCCATCGCCAAATTCCCCGTCGACGGACTCAAGACCGGTGCCAAGATCAAGGGGACCAGTATCATCGAACTGGGGAGCGGCAACCGGCCGATCGACATGTTCATCTACAAGAAGGATGGCAGGAACTGGCTGGTGACCAACACCGACCGGTTCCACCACAAGCGTCGCCCGTTCGGACCCAGCCAGTACTGGGGCTGCCGCGTTGACATGAAGTACCTCGGAGCCAAGGCAACCAACGAACAGGCTGTACGGCGAGTGGTCAAGTACCTGGGAGCCAAGGACACCGACGCAAAAGCCACTCGGAAGTTTGCCAAGCAGAAGGGACCCGAGGGCGTGGAAGTCATCGACATCCTGTTCGGAGTCAAGCACATCGACCAGTTCGACAACGACAAGGTCGTCGTGCTCAGGGTCAACAAGGGCCAGCTCGACCTCGAGCCGGCCGTGCTGCCCTGACACGCCTGACACGCCGATGAAACCGGTCCCGATTCCCACGACAACGGCCGCCGCAGGCCTCGTGCTTGCGGCGGCCGTCTCGTTCTCGATGCTCGCCGCCTGCCGGCCACGCCCGCTGCCCCCACCCGCCGGGCCGGTGACCGCACAACCGGAAACCGCCCAGGCCAGCGACGGTCACTTCACGCTGGTGCTGCGAGTCGACCCCGACGACCCCACGAAAATCACCGCCGTGGTCACCTCGACCGATGACGCCTTCCGGGGTGTCGATGCCGAGACGGCCGAAGGGCTGATCGAGGTGCGGGCCGAGGCGGCCGTGCTGGGATCACTCGTTCGCATCTCCGACAGCGAACTCCACTTCTCACCCTCCTTCCCCCTGCTGGCCGGAAGCGAGGTCGTGGTGAGATTCGATCCGAGAACCTCTGCGATCCTCGACGGAACACCTCTGGAACTCCGCCACACCGTACCCAGGCCCCCCGCCGCCGCAGCGCCCACCGTCGAACACATCTACCCTACCGCCGACGTGCTGCCGGCCAATCACCTGAAGTTCTACATCGTGTTCTCAGAACCGATGCAGCCCGGGGAAATCTGGAACTACTTCCAACTGCTCGACCTCGACAACAATCGACCGGTGCCGCGGCCGTTTCGGCACACCGAGCTGTGGTCTCGCGACGCCAGGACTCTGACGCTGTGGTTCCACCCGGGACGGGTCAAGACCGGGGTCAACCTGAATATCGAGCTCGGGGCCATCCTGGTCACGGGTCGGAAGTACCGACTGAGCATTTCCGGTGATTGGCCCTCGGCTCGAGGCACCCGGCTGGGCAACGACGTCAGCCGGGCGTTCACGGCCGGAGCACCCGATCACACTCAGCCCGACCCCGCCGGCTGGAAGCTTGAGATCCCCGCACCCGGCTCGCTGAGACCCCTGGTCTGCCAACTCGGATCCACGCACGATTGGGCCCTGCTGCACAGCGATGTCGCTGTCGAAACCGCCGCCGGAGAACCGCTGGCCGGGTCGATCACGACCTCCGATCATCAATCGACCTGGCACTTCACCCCGCAGTCTCCCTGGACCGCAGGCCGATACCGACTGGCCATCGGCAGCGTGCTCGAAGACCTCGCTGGCAATAACCTCGAGCGACCCTTCGAAGTCGATCTCAGCCAAAAGACTGACGGTGACGCTGATGCGAAACCGACCGCCGGGACCGTCTACCGCGAATTCCGCGTCGAAGAGTAGTCCCGCCACTACCGCTGGGGTCTGACGCCGCCACGGCCCTCGGGGTCCAATCTGCCTGAAGCGGACCTGTGGCGGGGCCTGACCCCTTCGTCAGAAGCCGGGGGTCTGACGCCGCCACGGCCCTCGGGGTCTAATCTGCCTGAAGCGGACCTGTGGCGGGGCCTGACCCCTTCGTCAGAAGCCGGGGGTCTGACGCCGCCACGGCCCTCGGGGTCTAATCTGCCTGAAGCGGACCTGTGGCGGGGCCTGACCCCTTC
>Ga0310123_10000290_pt1 | contig 44936 bp, 54 predicted proteins | sample CB6_AW_1057_MG_FD_203505 | JGI IMG/M metagenome (GOLD analysis project Ga0310123, IMG submission 203505) | Marine microbial communities from Western Arctic Ocean, Canada - CB6_AW_1057 | ecosystem: Environmental > Aquatic > Marine > Oceanic | place: Canada: Western Arctic Ocean | collected... | reverse complement strand
TCGGTCAGAGAGACCGGACGGCCTCCTCCACCTGACTGGCCAGAGTCCGGTAGTCTTCACCCTCGAGTTGCATGGGTTCGCCGAACGTAACTCGGGCCGGTCCCGGCCTTGCCAATCGCCACGTTTGGTGGAGAATACGGTCTAGGTTCTCGACTCGAACCGGGACAATGTGAACCTGAAGTCGAGCGGCGATCATCCCGATTCCAGGCTGAAAACGGCCGATCTCTCCGGTGTTGGTGCGCCGACCTTCTGGAAAGATCAGCACTGAGTTTCCGTCACCAAGAAGCTCTCCGATATATCGAATGGCGTGGCGGGTGCCCGCCTCTCGCTGAGGCAAGGGAAAGATGTTGAACAGGAGACTGCCCAGGTAGTAATTCAGCGAGCTTGTCGCGCGTTGTCGCCACGAGAACTGTTCGGGATGAAAGTGTGCCGCAAAAAACTCCTTGGCGGCTGCCGTCGCCACTCGAGCACGTCGATGCGCCGGGAGGGCGGCCAGAATGACGGGCCCATCCATGTGACTCTGATGGTTGGCCGCATAGACGACGGGATCAGACGTCTCGGCCAGACGGTCGAGTCCCTCCACTGTGGTCCATGCGAACATCCGGGTGAGCGGGAGGAGGAACGTCGCGAGTGCTATCCGGCGAATGGCCCTCGCTGGCCACCGTCGATTCCAGGTCGGGAATCCCGAGGACGGCTCGGGTCGTGAGGTGTCAGTGTGTTGGGGCGGAGCCCCGGTGGATGCCACGAGCGCTTCTAGGTCGGCGACGGTCGAGGCGGCTCCGAGCGATTGCTCGTCGATCGACCGGTCGAACTGCTGTTCGAGAGCCATTGTGAGCTCGATGCGTTCGAGTGAGCTCAGACCGAGTTCTTCAAGGGTCGTGTCTCCTCCTATCTCCTGCTTACCGGCAAGTCGCTGAACAATCGCCCGCGCGCTTCGGTCTTCCTGTGCGGCCCACGGCGTGGACAGAGCGCCGCTCTCGACCCACCGGCGCAGGTCGGCCCGCTTCAATTTCTGTGTGCCTTCTGTGCGTGGGAGCGCCTCTCCTGGCCACACGCTGTATCCTCTGATCGATTGGTGGTCTTCGAGTCTCGCATTCGCGTGACGAATTACGTATGCGGCATCGGCGCCCGGCTCGAGGACGAGCGCGGCGTGAACCCGTTCCTTCCCGTTAGCGGTCGCGCCCACGACGGCTGCATCGCGAACGCCATTAATGTCACGCAGCACCCGCTCGACATCCTCTGGGAAGACGTTGAGCCCCTCCGGAGTGATGATGACCTCTTTCTTCCGACCACGCACCGATAGCCGGCCAGCGGCATCGATGACACCGATGTCGCCGGTGTGAAACCAGCCGTCTTCGAACGCGGCCTTGGTAGCCTCCGGAGCGTTGTAGTAGCCGGTCGTCACGTTCCCGCCTCGGACCATAATCTCGCCATCTGACGCGATCTTTACCTCGACGCCCCCAATGGGTGTTCCGACGGACCCTTGGTGAGCACGAAACGGGTGATTGAGTGTGACGATCGGCGCGGTCTCGGTCAGGCCATATCCCTGGATTACTAGGAATCCCAGACGCGACCAGAACGCCTCCAGATCGGGATCAAGAGGTGCGGCCCCAACGACGAAGGCCCAAAACTTCATCCCCAACAGACGATGAACTCGACGATAACGCCACCACCGGAGAGCGACGTGCTCTGTCTTCGCGGGGCGCTCGAAGATATCCGGAACGACGCGTTGTAGGTGGTCACGCAGGACCTCCAGCATCTTCGGGACGCAGACCAGTACCGAGATCCGTCGGGTCCGGATCTGTTTGACGATTTCCACCGGGTTGTAGCCGTGTATAAACACCGTGACCCCGGGCAGCATCGGCGGTATGAAAGTGGCCATGGCTTGACCGAACATATGGCTGAGCGGAAGCAAGTTCAGGAACCGGATGGGAAAGAACGGTCGTCCGTACCTGCGGTACTTCACGATCTCTCGCTCGACCGGGACGATATTGGCGAGGATGTTCTGGTGGGTCAGCTGTACGCCTTTCGGTTCTGCAGTCGCACCTGACGTGAAGATGATCTCGGCCAATCCAGCGGGTGATGTCGACGGGTTCGGATGACGCCCGGGGAGCGGTGAGGCAATGTCGACTCTCTGTGGGGTCAGGAGATCTTTCAAGGGCCACGGATCGACATAGCTCTCGGGGGCAGGGACCTCGCCACCGACGAGTACGATGCGCGCCTCGACAATCGAGACGACCCGGTCGAGCAGGACCTGGGACGTACGGTAGTCGACGGGGACAATCACGCACGACGCGAGCCAGCAGCCCCACATCGCCACGATCCATTCTGGCCGGTTCTCACTCCAGATGACGATCTTGTCGTTGGGCTGGACGCCCGCGTCGACAAGCCGCTGAGAGAATCGTCGCGCGGCGAAATTGATCTCGTCGTAGCTATAAGTGTACGCACGGTAGCCATCGTCATATACGAGAAACTCTGCCGCCGAGTTGATGCGGTCACCGAAGAAATCGAGCAGCGTATCCCGCTTCATAGACGCACTCGATCTAGCGGAACGACGCGCCGATACTGAGCACCATTAAGGTCATGCGTGGTGAGCCGGGCTCGCTCTCGGTTTGCTCGAGAGGACCGAGTGCGTAGAAGCGGAGATCGAGGGAAAAAGCCAGGTGGTCCCTCGTGAACCATCGTCCGCCGCCGCCGTAGTTGAGGGTTTTCGTTTGTCGCTCGCTACTGTCCGAGCCGAGCGCGAAAAGTGATAGCCGCGAATTTCCCAAACCGCCACTGATGTAACTCCATCCGTCGCGGCCGCCGAAGTTGAAGGACAATTGCGGCGAGACGGCCACCAGCTGTTTGCGAACAGTCTGGCCATTCGGGTTCGTGTCGAGTTCGTTGGTACCCCGGTCACCGAGTGAGGCGTGCACGCTTCCACCGAGGCCGAAGGTAATGACCCGCCATCGGTACGGGTAAACGTGCGCACCTGCCTCGAATCCGAGACCAAGACCTGGCGTGACGGAGCCGTTAAACCCCTGGAGCGCGGCGAACTCGGTGGTGTCTCCAAACGGAGTGATCGACCCTCGAACGTCAAACACGAACCGGCCGATCGGTCTGGCGACTCCCTCCTGAGCGTAGGCGGAACCCCCAGTCGAGAGCCACGGCACCAACAGAATCACGGCGGCGATGAGCGGTGACAACCATCGCCAATTTAGCATGGCCATGAGTATATGCCTGGTAGGGTGTGACCCACGTGGCACTTTCTCTTACATCTTCACCCGATATCGAACGCGCCGCAGAGCGGATTCTCAGAACTGTCGTTCGAACCTCGATCGTCGACGTCTCGCGCCAATTCGGTCGACCGCTTTGGCTCAAGGCGGAGAATTTGCAGATGGCCGGTTTCTTCAAGCTTCGTGGCGCGTACAACATGATCTCCAGTCTGACCGTCGAGTCTCGACAGTGTGGCGTGATCACCTACTCATCTGGCAACCACGGCCAGGCGGCGGCCTACGCTGCGCGTAGGCTGGGACTTCCTGCGATTGTGGTGATGCCCGTCACGGCGTCAGACGTGAAGATTGCCGGTACTTGCGGTTTTGGAGCCGAGGTGCTCAGGGAGGGAACGACATTGGTGGAGCGAAGGGCGCAGGCCGAGCACGAAGCGCAGGTGCGCGGGCTTGCCGTCGTGCCGCCGTTCGATCATCTGGACTCGCCGGCCAGGCGACGGTCGGCAACGAGATCCTCGAGGTCTGTCCGGGCGTCGAGGTCATCGTTGTGGAACCCGTGAATGCGACGACCATGACCGCATCGCTCAGCGTCGGACGGCCGATGGCACTCGAGACGGTGAGCAGCGTGGCCGATGGTCTTCCTTCCCATGCGTCCGGGAGACCTTACGTTCGCACATACGCAGGCCTTGGTCGACGAGGTTGTCACGGTATCGGACGATGCGATTGAGCGCGTTGTTGCATGGCTGTTTCGACACGCCAAGCTGGTCGTGGAACTCAGCGGCGGCGCGAGTGTGGCCGCGGCGCTCGCCACGTCGGCGGCGAGCCTCGATGTCCAGATCGTGGTCGTGGTTAGGGGCGAAAAAATTTCGGGATCTGCACTCAGCGTGATTATCTCGAGGGTCGGGTACGAGACTTCGGTGGGGGACTAGGCGATCCCTTTTTGGCGTTGTCGTCGATAAGCGACTGCGCAGCTGCGATCGCCTGGTCGAGCGAGTCCACGTCTCCGTCGAGTTGCCGCTCGTAGACCTGACCGAGAATCTGACCGACCCTGGGTCCCGGATCAAGTCCAAGCTGGAGGAGGTGCCGCCCGAGCAGCAGCGGTGCAGGGGCCTCGTGTTCGACGCCGAGAGCCTTGGCACGCTCGAGAAACCAGTCCATCGCCGAACAATCAAACGTGCCGGTCCGTCCCAGACAGTCAGACTTAGCCAGGCGGGCAAGTAGCTTAAGGTCAACCTTCCTAGCGAGTCGACGGAATGCCCCGTCACCGACGCCGTCCGAAGCTTTGTGCCACATACCAGGCTTCAGGTGGTGAGCGACGAGTCCAAGCACCTGTCGACGGACGTCGTATCCGCCCAGCGAGTGGATGTTGAGACGGTCGAGAAACGCCTTGGCCGGTTCGACCCCAGCTTCCTCATGGCTATACGAGCGGATGCGCCCATCGAGGAAGGCGGTGGTCGCGGGTTTGCCGAAGTCATGGCTCACCGCACCGAGCATCAGTGCGACCTGCTGTGGATACGGAAGGCCGTCGAGACGGGACGCTGCTTGGTCTATGACTAGCAGGTTGTGAGTCCACACGTCACCCTCGGGGTGCCAGTCGGGTTCCTGTTCGCACCCGACCAGAGCCTCAAGCTCTGGGAAGAGACGTTCGACCACACCGAGCTCCAGCGCGAGCGTGAAACCGATCGACGGTCGCGACGACCTCAGTAGAAGCTTTTCCACCTCTCCCCAGATGCGTTCGCATGGGAGGTCGTCCAAAGGGATTCTCCGGCAGATCGCCTTGGTCGCATCGTCTATTGTCAGGTCGAAGCGCGCGGCAAATTGAACTGCGCGAAGCACCCGAAGGCTATCGTCACCAAACGTCCCCGAGTCGACCATGCGCAAGATGCCCCGCGCCAGATCATCGCGTCCCTTGTACGGGTCGAGATACTCGTCCGTGAGTGGGTCCCAGGCGATGGCGTTGATCGTGAAGTCGCGGCGTCGGGCTGCCTCATCGACCGAGAGGCCAGGGTCGCCGGTGACGGTAAAGCCACGATGTCCGTAGCCCGTCTTCGATTCACGTCGGGGGAGTGAAATATCGAGCGGACCGACTTTGTAGACGGTGAAGCTCTCACCAACCGTATCGACCCGGTCGATCTGCTTGAGCAATGAGCGGAGCACATCGGGCTGAAGGCCGTAAACCTCGAGGTCGATGTCCTTCGACCTGCGCGCGCTGAGGTCGTCACGTACCCAGCCCCCGACGAAGAGGGCCCGCCCGCTAGCTCCCCGAACCGCCTCGACGATTCGCATGGCCAGAGCGAATTCGGGTCCGGTATGTTCAGCGTGCGAGGCGAAACCCATAGTCGGTGTAGCGGTATGACGGATCTAGCCTACTCCGAGCGGCGTTTCGGCTGATCGTCACCGTATGACGCCAAGAGCCGCCCCGGGAGACGCGTCGCACGCCTGAGGAAGCCCCGCCCGGGTTCCGGCGCGGCGACTCGCAGTAATAGGTTCTCGAGTGCCAGTCGGCACACCATTCGTGAATATTGGCGGCGATCCCGTAGAGGCCAAAGTCGTTGGGATCTCCAAGCTCGACCTTCCACGGCCTCTCGAGTGGTCCCCGCCCGCCCTTGGGGATCCACGCGGGGATCTCGTCTCCCCATGGGTAGTCGGATGTGGGGCGTCGTCCACGCGCCGCTCGCTCCCACTCGGCCTCGGTGGGAAGACGGACGAGCTCGCCGTTCGAAGAACGCCACAAACAGTACACGACCGCGTCGTTCCAGCTGACCCCGACGACCGGCTGGTCCGGTTCGCCGAACTGCGGACTGTCCCAATCGCGGGGAAGGTCACGGTTGGTGGCGTCGAGAAAGCGCCGGTATTGATCTCTGGTGACCGGGAAGACAGCCATCTGGAAGGGGTCCACCCAGACCCGATGAACCGGACCCTCATCGGCCTGACCGGCCTCGCTGCCCATGTCGAACCAGCCACCCAGGATCGGGACGAACCTTTCCACGACCTTGATCATGGCACGGAATCGCGATTCCGCTGCAGCCAAACCGGACGAAACCGTTGGGGCTGATATGATCAAATCTTGGTGCCTGGAATCTGTGTCCGTTTATGACATTCACAACTGATCGCAGGCGGAGCCCGGTCGCTCGGGGAGTCGTGATCGCGGCGGTCGTCCTCGGCTCCGGTTGCTCGATAAGGTCGATGGCGGTCAATGCCCTATCGGACACCTTGGCCGAGGGTGCCAGCGTCTACGCGTCGGACAACGATCCGGAGCTTGTTCGCGAGGCCCTACCGTTCAACCTCAAGACGGTTGAGACGTTGCTGCAGTCTTCGCCGGAGGACCCTGGGCTCTTGCTCATCGCGTGCAGCACCTTTACGCAGTATGCGGCAGCGTTCATTCAGGCCGACGCAGAAGTTGCCGAGTGGGAGGATTTCGACTATGCGGCGGCCGAGAGTTCAAGGGCGCGGGCCCTAAATTTGTATATCCGAGCGCGCAACTACTGTCTGCGTCGGGTGGAGATCGACTACCCAGGTCTGGCGGATCGGCTGCGCCTCGAGCCAGACGAAACCGTTGCCGCTTTCGGTGTCGACGATACCGAGACCATGTACTGGCTCGGCGGCTCCTGGGGCTCTGCGATCTCGCTCGGGCTCGACCAGCCTGACCTGGCTGCAGACCTTCCGGTCGTCAGAGCACTACTGACTCGGGCCCTCGAATTGGACGAGGACTACAACCGGGGCGCGCTGCACTCCGCGTTCATCACACTCGAGTCGGTGCCGGAGCTACTCGGTGGCTCGCCTACCCGCGCGCGTGCTCATTTCGAGAGGGCGGTGGAGCTGTCGGGTGGCCTCGACGCATCGCCGTATGTCGCCATGGCGACCGGTGTATCGTTGGCAACACAGGACCGCGAAGCATTCGAGTCGCTGCTCGGTTCCGCGCTGGCGGTTGACCCGGAAGCCGATATCAGTATCCGACTGTTGAATCTTGTGACGCAGAAGCGAGCGCGTCTATTGCTCGACCACGTAGACGAGTTGTTCGAGGCACCGCTCGAACAGGAAGAAGACGATCGATGAGGTCTCTCCGAATTGCCGTCGTCGCAACGTTATTGGTCATTCCAGCCGTACTGTTTGCCCAGCGGCCGATCACCCTGGGTTCGATCGCACCTCCGAATTCTCTTTGGGACAAGGCCTTGAAGGAGATGGCGGCGGATCTTCAGAAGGTCACAAACCGAAGAGTCCGGCTGCGCATCGCCTCTGGCTCTCAGGGGGATGAGGCGACGATTGTTCGCCGCCTGAAGCTGAACTCCACACAGGCGGCGCTCTTGTCTCAACCCGCCCTCGGTGAGGTCGACGCGGCGTTCAACGTCTTGGGCATGCCGTTCTTCTTCGAGTCAGACGCCGAAGCCCGCCACATCCTGTCGGCCCTCCGGTCGACCTTCGAGCGAGCCCTGGCGGACCAGGACTTGGTCCTGGTCAGCTGGGGGCACACTGGTTGGGCGCATTTCTTCACCGCCGATCCTGTCCATACATTGGGTGACTTGAGGCGTGCCAAGATCTTCACGTCCGCTGGCGACGACGCCATGGTGCAGTGGTACAAGGAGAACGGTTTCGATCCTGTACCACTTGCCGTGACGGATGTCGCCATGGGTCTGAACACCGGGTTGATCAATGCATATCCGCTGCCGCCGTATGCCGTCATGCTGGTACAGTACTATCGGTCGGCCCCTCACATGCTGGACGTTCCGCTGGGGCCGGTCATCAATGCGCTGGTGGTCACCGCCAGGGCATGGGAGGGTCTGAGCGCCGAGGACCAGGAGGCGTTTCTGTCGATCGGGAAAGCGTTCGAAGACCAGCTGTGGGATGAGGTTCCACGGCAGGATCGCGAGTCTATAGACGCCATGCGGAGCCGTGGGCTAATGGTCTCGGTTCTCGATGCGGCCGCGACGGCTGAGTTCCGACGAACCGCCAATGAGTTGACGGCGTCAATGCGTGGATCGATGGTGCCGGCCGCTGTATACGATCTGGCCGTACTCGCGCGGAACACCTTCCGGGGCCAGTAGCAACCCGACCGAGTCGTGGATGACCCGTTGAGTTTCTCCCAGAGTAGATGAGCCGCATCGAACTCCCCAACACGGAGGTGGCGGCAAACTCAGCGTCTCATGGACGGGGGATTCTCGGGGCCGTTCACGTCGGCGAAGAAATCATCGCTGCGGTTGCTCTGGCCGCCATGGTCATCCTTCCTCTGGCCGAGATCGCCGTTCGTCCCTTTCTAGCCGGTGGCATTCCTGGCTCAATCCCATTCGTCCAACACCTGACGCTCTGGGTCTGTTTTCTGGGGGCGGCGCTTGCGGCTCGAGAGGGCAAGCTAATCGCGCTGGCGAGTGCGACGTTCATGCCGGAGGGCCGGCTTCGAATCTCGGCCGCCGTGATCGCGGCGATGTTCGGCTCGGCCGTCTGCGCGATCCTCGCGCGAGGCGCGGTAGAGGTTGTCGCCGTTGAGCGCGACCTCGGGTCCGAGATCGCACTGGGGGTACCAGTTTGGTTCGTCCTGATTGTGCTGCCGTTTTCGTTCGCGGTCATCGCGTTTCGGCTCATGTGGCGTGCCGGCGGGTTGCGCGCCAGAGCGCTCGCTGGGCTAGGAATGGTAGCCGGTCTGTGGCTCAGCACATCCTACGAGTTCTTGGACGGGACTGGGGGCTGGCCCTGGGTGATACTCGTCATCGCCGCTGCCCTTGCAGGGGCTCCGATTTTCACGGTGCTGGCCGGTGCCGGCGTCTTCCTGTACATGACCTTCTTCGTGCCACCGGCCCAGGTGGCACTCTCTGCCTACGATCTTGCCACCGAACCTCTCCTGCCAGCGATCCCGTTATTCACACTGACCGGGTGTGTCTTGGCGAAAGGAAAGGTCTCTGAACGCCTTCTTCGCGTGTTCCGCGCCCTGGTCGGATGGGTGCCTGGTGGGACGGCGCTTGTCTGCGTCGTTGTCTGTGCGTTTTTTACGATTTTTTCCGGCGCGTCAGGGGTGACGATTCTGGCATTAGGGGGGTTGCTGCTCCCGGCACTCCTCAAGGATGGGTATCGCGATCGCTTCTCGGTTGGTCTCCTGACGGCGTCGGGGTCTCTCGGGCTGCTGTTGCCACCGGCGCTGCCACTGATTCTGTATGCGGTGGTCGCGGAGGCGCCGCTGGAGGACCTCTTCGTGGGAGGATTCCTGCCCGGGATTCTGCTTATCGGGCTCGTCTCGGCGTGGGGGATGCGAGAAGGGGTCCTGACCGGTGCCGGGCGTCACCCGTTCTCGCGTGCCGAAGTCTGGCCAGCCGTGTGGGCAGCGAAATGGGAGCTGGCCCTGCCGATGGTCGTCTTAGTGTCGTACTTCAGTGGGCTCGCGACGCTGGTTGAAACTTCGGCGCTGGCGGCGCTCTACGCTGTCGTGGCAACCGGACTGATCCATCGAGATTTTCCGTTGCGCCGCGGTCTTCACGAGGCCTTCAATGAGTCGGTGGTCCTCGTCGGTGGGGTCCTGATCATTCTGGCTGCGGCGAAGGGGTTTACCGCGTACACCCTCGATGCCGACATTCCGTTTCGACTCCTGGAATGGACAGAAGCGCGGATCGGGTCGCCGCTGCTGTTTCTGCTGGCTCTGAATGTCTTCCTCCTGGTCGTCGGCTGCCTCATGGACATCTTCTCGGCGATCTTCGTCGTAGTTCCGTTGATCAGCGCGATGGGAGCCGCATACGGAATCGACCCGATCCATCTCGGCGTTATCTTCATCGCCAATCTCGAGCTTGGCTATCTGACTCCGCCCGTCGGTCTCAACCTCTTCTTCGCGTCGTATCGATTCGACCGGCCCATCCTGCACGTGTACCGTGCCGCGTTGCCGATGCTGGCGATCCTGGGGTTTGGCGTCATCCTCATAACCTATGTACCATGGCTCTCCTTGGGACTCTTGGAGCTGCTGGGCCGACGATGACGAGTGTTCACTGGCCATGACACTGCGCGAGATCTAACTGGAGGGAACGATGCCATGGAACTCTGGCATGTTCGTTTTTGCCGGCGGGCTGACTGCGTTGATGCTGGCGTGCGGAGCCCAGAGCTCCGACGAGGCCATCGTCGAGACGGCTGAGGCCGGCGTCGACGAACCCACGGAGATCGAGGTTCATCTCGCAAACCTGCAGCAGCTGACGTTCGGTGGCGAGAACGCCGAGGCGTACTTTTCGTCGGACGGATCCGAGCTGATTTTCCAGTCGACCCGTGAAGGGGTGCCCTGTGACCAGATTTTCAGAATGGGTTTGGATGGGTCCGACCTGCGGATGGTGTCCACCGGTGACGGCCGGACCACGTGCGGCTACTTCTACCCGGACAGCGAGTCGATTCTCTACGCATCGACCCACCGTGGCGGCGCGGAGTGTCCGCCTCCGCCGAGCTTCGAGATGGGGTACGTCTGGGCGATCTACAAGACGTACGACATCTTCAGCGCCGCCCTCGACGGCTCCGGACTGATGCAGCTGACCGAGACCCCCGGCTACGATGCCGAGGCGACAATCGGTCCGACCGGTCGCGTGGTGTTCACCAGCGTCCGGGACGGCGATATGGAGATTTACTCGATGAACGGGGACGGCTCTGACGTCCGCCGACTCACGAACCGACAGGGGCCAGATGGCGGGCCGTTTTTTTCAGCCGACGGTTCGAAGATCGTGTTTCGCGGCCGAGAGATTCCTGACGGTCCAGAGCATGACAACTACATCCGGCTCCTCGAAGAGGGTCTGTGGCGTCCGACCGAGCTTGAAATCTTCATCATGGACGCGGCCGGTAGCAACCTCGAACAGGTCACCGACCTCGGTGGTGCGAGCTTCGGCCCATTCTGGCATCCGAATGGAGAGCGGATTATCTTCTCATCAAACTGGCATAATCCGGACGGTCGAAACTTCGATCTTTTCATCATCAACAGCGACGGGAGCGGTCTTGAGCAGATCACGTTCGGCGAAACATTCGACGGTTTTCCGATGTTTTCACCCGATGGCCGATATCTGGTCTTCGCCTCCAACCGCGATGGCGAAGCCGAGGGTGATACGAACATCTTCATCGCAGAGTGGGTCGAGTAGGACACGAAGCGCTATTTCCCGTGCTGCTCGTAGAGCGCACTCCGGATGATGAACCCCACGTTCGAGGGGCACTCGGCCAGCCGGCGCATGAAGTACGGGAACCATTCCGAACCGAACGGCACATAGACACGAGCGCCGTACCCGGCGGCGGTCCGATACAAATACGACTGCAGCACGACACCGACGTTGCGATGGCCGTCTGCCAAGGCGTGCTCAAAAACATCCAGGGTTTGGTCGATGAGGGCAGATCCATCCATATCGATACGGACGAATCCGCCGTGGCGCTCGGCGGCGATAACGATCGTTCGGAGGTGTTCCACGCAGTAGGCTTGGTCGATCTCCAGGCCGCTCTGCGATAGCTTGATCGAAACCTTGCACGACAGACCGGCCAGGCCTACTGCCTCGACCGTATTCAGATACTCAGCTGTCGCGGTGCGCGCGGCATCACGTGAGACCTGACGTGCTCGCCGACGTGGTTCAGTCTGTGGCTAAACCCCTGGTCCCAGAGGGAGTGGAGGGTGGCCATCGCATCGTCGAGTGATTCTCCACCGATGAACCGGCGCGGGAAGCTGTGAGGGCCCTTTATCCCATATCAGGATGCGACCTGCTTGAGAAGTCGGCTCTTCGAGGCCGACAGAAATAGGGCTCGACTAATCGACTCAAGCATCAGACCTCAGGGTCTGCCCTCAGGGCGCAGACAGTCGCCGTCTGGAGCAGGGTGCTGGCGTCAGTGGGTCAGAGCAGACCGGCCCCGGTCCCTGAGGAGATGCTCAATCGTCCGAGCGTAGTAGCGTAGGACGGTTCGCTCACGAACACGATACCGATCCCCCTCGACGACGAGGATCCCGCGTGTCGCCAGTGGTTCGGTGGCGGCCTCAACGGCCTCTCGTCCGGTCTCGACGTCGAGTCGAGCACCGTTCGCACGGAGAATCTCGATCAGCCGGTTAATCTGGTCTTCCAGTTCGTCACGTCGGATTGATGGTCGCATGGCCGCGGCCACCATGGCGCTCGGCATGACCGTGTATAGGCGACCGATATCCTCCCGGAGACGGCGGTTGAGCTGGACCATGGAACGCCTGGCATCCGGGTCGTAGTCTGCGAGCTGGATCGGTTCTCCGAAGCTCACGATCGCCCGGCTTTGGTACCCCACGGCGTATCTGATTATCTCGGCAACCTCACGGGTAAACGGTCGCTGTTGGCGTTTGACCCGCTGGCGAGACAGCACAAAGTCTTCGAGGACAAGGTCGTAGGCGATCGCGACCGGAATAACGATGACGTCGGTTCTTCTTGCTTGGGCGGCGGCGTGAAGGAGACCGGTCTTGAATCGCTTCAGCTCTCCACTGTAACTTCGACCCCCCTCCAGATAGAGAAACAGGTCGTGTCGCTGCAGGATCTCAGCGATGTACGCTTTGAGCGTAGCAAGGTAGGCCGGGTCCTTCATCTCTCGTCGTATCGGGATCGCCCCGGTTACGTGCTTGTGAATCAGTCCCAGTGCTCCACCAAAGAGGTTGATTCCCGCGGCGATCACCGGCGGCCGGATACCGTTGTCATCGAGTACCAGCGGCTGGACGAGATAGTCAGTATGACTCTTGTGATTTGACGCATAGATCACTCGGCCACGGCGAGTCGCCGCCTGGGCGATCTCGACCTGTACCTCCTGACGGGTGATCTTTCGGAGTAACGGGTAGAGCGGGTGTTGAAGGGCGCGGTACATCCGATACCGCTGGGTCGTTCGCAGCTCTTCGAGGTATGAACAAACTCGTTCTTGAGCCTGGAGGGGGGTCTCATCTTCGCTCCCCTGAAGATAGTGGACAACCTCCTCACGCTCTAGCACCGCCTGCGTGATCTCGTCGTGCGGCACGCGCGAACTATACCATGTGGCCTGAGTCCCTTAATACTCGATCGTGACCGTCGCGGGGTGTGACAGCCGCACCGTTAGCGTGGATCCTGCGGGGAGCGTCGCCGGTTGCTCGTCGCCAGCGATGGCTGCGGCGGTGCCACCCGCCGCGCCGGCCGCGCTACCGATCGCAGCACCCTTACGTCCTCCGAAGATGGCGCCGAGGATCGCGCCACCAACTGCCGCTCCGCCGATCTTCGCGGCGCTCTCGCTTCCGCGTCCCTTTCCCTCGCGATAGACCGTCTCGGTGACGATCGGAAGCTCGAAAACGTCATCGAGCACGATGGTGTGGAATCGCACGCCTAGCCGTGCCGCGCCTCTGAGCTTGCCGCCATTTTCAACCAGTACAACCGAGCCCAGCACTCGTGTCCCGGCGGGAACGGCGATTTGATCGTCGACGACCACGTCCCGTGTGACCAGGGCCTCTACGTCGTCTTCGACCTCGGCGTCCTCTGTCGAGACCGGCGTATCGACCTGTAGGCCGACAACCGAGTCGGTAGCAATCACCAGGTCCCGAACAATGCGCGGACGTTCTTGGGCGCCGACCGGACGACCGACCGCTGCTGGCTCCACCGTCCTCAGTGTGAGAAGGGTCGGGGTTTCGTATGGCAGTGGCGGATCGGCTTGGTTCTCGACCGGAACGACGGTGCTTCCCCTGGACCGCGTCAATCCGGGCTGAGACGGGGGTGTGACGGTGGGAGGGATTTGCTCAGGTTGTCGAACGGCCTTCTCCGCGACGGCCGCCGCTACAGCCTCCGTCTGGCGGTCGACCACGTCGCAGGTGTGCTTTTCGCTGCCTGACTCCAGTGAGTCTGAAATAAGTTCTTCGGTGGCCTCGACCGGTTCGACTGTCGGCGCGACCGGGCTCTGGTTGTGCCGGACCGCAAGATAGGCCCCGGTGCCGGCCCCAGTGACGACCAGGGTCGCAAGCGCCACGAAAGTTATCGGTTTAACCACCATCGAGAGGCTCCTGTTCCTATGTCTTGATTCAGAGCAAGAGGCGTGCCGACCCTCCGGTTAGATTACGACTCTTTTTCGGCCGTTCTCCGCGGTTGGTCTTGCCGAGGCGTCCTCTGGCGAGACAGGGTGTCACCCCGTGGGGACCATCTACCGTCGAGCGGCGACGCGGGTATGAAGTAGAATAACCATCGTACGGCCGGTGGGGACAGATTCCGAGGGACTGTCGGTCCGGTCGTAGAACCGCCACGGCGTCAACTTCGGGGTCGAGTTGTCCACTTCCGATCCACCGCTTGAAAACCCACAAGTCGCTCTCGGCCCGCGTCTGCTAATAGCCCTGGGCCTCCTCTTCGTCTTTCTCCTTGGCGTCAAAGGCCTTGGCGACGGATTCAGACTTCTCGGCGAGGACCTCATCCAAACTTTTTTTACAGCAACCGAGAACCCCTTAATCGGTCTTGTTGTGGGTCTTCTGGCCACGACCTTGGTTCAGAGCTCGTCGGTGACGACGTCGATGATCGTCGCCCTGGTTGCTGCCCCTGAGAATCCGTTGCCTCTCTCCAACGCCGTTCCGATGATCATGGGTGCCAACATCGGAACGACCGTGACCGCGACGGTCGTTTCACTCGCCCACCTTGGTCGACGTGACGAGTTCGAGCGGGCGTTCCCGGTGGCGGTGTGTCACGACATTTTCAACTATCTGGTGGTTCTGGTTCTTCTCCCGGTCGAGATGGCCACCGGTTTCTTGCGACGCCTGGCGGGTGCGTGCGCCGGGTTGCTGGGTGGAGTGGGTGGGATCGAGTATCAGAGCCCGTTACGGGGGGCTCTGAGTTTTGGATTCGCTCCCGTCGAGACTCTGGCCGAGACGTTGTTCGCAGGCGATGGAATGCGGTCCGTGTTCTTGATCTCTGTTGGCGCTCTCTCTATCTTTTTCGCCCTCTTCTTCCTCGTCAAGGTGATGCGCAGTGCCATGCACTCACGTGTGGAACACGTCATCAACAGTGTACTGGGGTCGAGCGCGGTCGTTTCGATCCTGATCGGGGTGGTGGTCACCGTGATGGTGCAGTCGAGTTCGATCACCACCTCGCTGCTGGTCCCGCTCGCCGCCGCTGGACTCCTGAGGCTCGAGCAAGCCTTTCCAGTTACGATCGGGGCGAACATCGGCACGACTGTCACAGCCCTGCTGGCTGCCATGGCCGTCTCCGGACAGAATGCCGGCGCTGGACTCGAGATTGCACTCGTGCATCTGTTCTTTAATTTGAGCGGCCTCGTCCTCATCTACCCGGTTCAAATAGTCCGGCGGGTGCCACTCAACCTCGCCCGCGGGCTGACGCGCGTGGCGCTTTGGTCCCGGCGATGGACGGTGGTGTGGATTACGCTGCTCTTTTATGGACTGCCTGCACTTTGCATCGTCGTTAATCGGTTCCTGCAGTAGTCGAGAAAGGAAGACCCCATGCTTCGTGAGCTGCTCGGCATCTTTCGTGCAAGCGACCCGTTGTCTGAAATGGGCGCCAACTTTGGCTTGATGTTGCAGCTGACATACGACATGAACATCGCTGCCGGACAGATTTTCTTTAGTGAGGAAGATCGCATCGCAGAACGCGAGAATATCTACGAGTGGGACGGGAAGGTCAACGAGCTCGAACGCACGATCCGACGCCAGGTCATTACACATTTGGCGGTTCCGGGGAATGAAGCCGACCTGGCGTACTCGTTGTTGCTGATGAGTCTCGTCAAGGACGTCGAACGCCTTGGTGACTACGCGAAGAACCTGTCCGAGATCGTTGATATCAGACCCGACCCCCTTCCCGATGGCTCTGAGCTAGCTAGCTTAGTCGCGATCCGAGAGAGGGTTGAGTTCGCGTTCCGGTCGTGCGCTGACGTATTCAAACGTTCGCGAAAAGACCAGGCACTGGAGTTGATTCAGCAGGGCCGAGAAACCGCCCGCCAGTGCGATCGTCTCATCGCCGAGATCGGGCGTGGAGACCACGATGCCGCGACCACGACGGCGCTGATTCTTGGCACACGGTATTACAAGCGAATTGGTGGGCACGTGCTCAATGTGCTGTCGAGCGTCGTGGTGCCACTTGACGAGGTCGACTACTACGACGAGGATGGTGCTTCACCGTCTGGCTCGTAACCGTCCAAGGACCACGGCGTCCTGCGCGACACTCTACTAGACGCACCGCCCTGGCCTTCGGACACTTGTTGGTTGGTTATCCCATCGTGAAGAAGACATCGCACGTCGTCGTGGTCGGTGCTGGCGTCATCGGCTGTGCCGTGGCCTACGAGCTTGCCCGTCGCGGTGCCCGAGTTCACGTCATCGACCGGCGAGAAGTGGGTCAAGGAGCAACCCAGGCTTCGGCCGGCGTCCTGGCCCCCTACATCACGGCCCATGCGGGAAGTAAGCTCCTCGAGCTGGGTGGGCGGAGTCTCGATCTCTACGACGAATTTGTGGCGCGGGTCGTCGAAGACTCTGGGTCGGCGGTGCAGTACGTTCGCAGCGGCACGCTCGAGGTCGCGTGTGACGCTGACGCCGCCCAGCGCCTTCAGAAGACGGCGGGCATTTACCAAGATCTCGGGGTGGCCGCCTATTATCTCGACCGGGCAGCGGTGCATGAAGCCGAGCCGCAGCTGTCAGAGAGGGTCCTCTTGGGTCTTGTCGTGGCGTCGCATGGCTTTGTCGGTGCTACCGATCTGACGAACGCGTTGCGGCGAGCCGCCGGTGCTCATGGTGTGACCTTCATACCGTCGACATCGGCCGCCAAGGTGTCGCGTTGCGGCGACGGGCTTCAGGTGAAAACGCCGGTCGATACCGTCGTGTGCGACACGGTGGTGATGGCTGCCGGAAGCTGGTCGGGGCAGATCGAGGCCGAGGGCGAGGATCCGGTGCCCGTTCGACCGGTGCGCGGTCAGCTTCTTCATCTGGGTTGGCCGAGGTCGCCTCCCGACCGGGTGATCTGGACGGACCGGTGTTACCTGGTTCCGTGGACTGATGGCTCCGTGCTGGTCGGCGCCACTGTCGAAGATGTCGGATTCGACGAACGCGCGACGGTCGCCGGCATTCAGCAGTTGATCGACATGACGTGCGAGCTTGTCCCAGTCGCGAGCAAGGCATGGTTTCAAGGTGTGCGGGTTGGACTTCGACCTGGTACGCCGGATGATTTACCGGCAATTGGTCCGTCCGATCGTCTGGCCGGTCTGTTCTACGCGACCGGACACTTCAGGAACGGTGTGTTGCTGGCGCCACTCACCGCCCAACTCGTCGCCGACTACGTACTCGAGGGCAGACGAGACGCCGCACTCGAGGTGACGTCGCTGAGCCGTTTCACAGCGAGCTGACCAGCGACCACGCGGGGAACGCCACGTGAAACTGAAGCGCTCCTACAGCGCACGAGAGGTCGCGGCGTTGACCGGCCTATCGGCCCGGCAACTGCAATCATGGGATGCTCGCCGACTCTTTTCGGCGTCGGTGGCATCACGCCCCACCAAGGCCGGTGGCTTCACCGAGCGGCGCTATTCCCCGGTGGATCTCTACGAGTTGCTCGCGCTTTCGGATCTGACACGCAAGGGATTCACGGTTCAGAAAATCAGAACTATTCTCTCGGTACTCCGTGAACGGTTCGGCGTGCGGTTGTTTGACGCACTGGGCGAGGGTGGCGAGGTCACACTGCTGACCGACGGTCATGAGGTGTACGCCAGGACATCTGACCACGAGTTTTTTAATCTGCTTCGCGACCCCAGTCAACCGCTGCTCGTCGTGGGCGGAGGGGACCAGCTCAAGGAACTGAGCGCTCGGGCCCGTCGCCGTCGCAAGAAGGGTACTCGCATATCGACGGGGCCGAAGACCGGCGACACGCAGTCGTAACCGCACTCGAGGGTCGCCGCCCGTCACTCTCGTAGAGCTGCAAATCGCCTCGGCGTCTCGCACCACAGATGACAGACGACGACGTCTGCCAAGACGTGACGAGTGGCGTCGCGAGGGCCTGTCCCAAAGTGATAGGCCATGGGGCGGTCGTCATCGGTCGGAAGATCAAAATGGAATTCACGAAGCGGCGCTTCATGGCTGAACGGAGCGATGAGGATGCAGCAGGTACAGATTACAGTACCGGTTCTCCGGTTCGGAGAGACGTCCAGACGGGACAACTGGTGGGTGCAACCACTGGTCGTGTTCCTGGGTCTATCGGCGACCCTTCACTACCTGAACTGGGCGGCGTTTCAGGCTGGGCACTACGAGTATTTTGGCTACCTGTCGCCGTTGTACGCGCCCGAGTTGTTTAGCGCTTTCCCCACGTGTGGTTCGGTCCCAGACCAGGATGGTGGCCAGGCTTTCTTCCGTTCTCGCTGGCATTTCGTATTTTGTGGGCGCCGGCCGGTTTTCGGTTGACCTGCTATTACTACCGTGGCGCCTACTACAAGGCGTTCTGGGCCGATCCTCCATCGTGTTCGGTCGGTGAGCTGCGGAGCGGGTTTCGGTGCGAGAACTCGTTTCCCTTGATCATCCAGAATCTACACCGATACTTCCTTCCTTCGCGCCGCGGTCGAAGCATCGTCCGCCGGAGTGTCAATGGGGCTGGTGTGTAAGTCGATTTTGGGGAAGGCGCACACCGTGATGGCCGAGGGCGGCATGGCGGATGGTCCAGACGAATGTGGAGTGAATGCAAGAATTTCGCAAGTGCATTGAGTGTTATCTCTGCCAGGACGTGTGCCACGTCTTGCGCGATCATCGTCTTCACGCCGAGTTCGCTGGCCCACGATTCTTCGTACACAGCGCCGCTCTCGAAATGCAGCCACTTGATGTCGAAGACCGTAACGGTGATCTTGCCAACGATCATGGCATCGGGTATTGCAACATCACCAAGTGCTGCACCAAGGTCTGCCCTGAGGAAATCACGATCACGGACAATGCGATCATCCCCCTCAAAGAGCGGGTCGTTGACAGGCTGTATGATCCCCTGAGCCGACTTTTTCCGGTGTTCTCAGGCGGGTAAAAAGGGTAGCGTCGCGGTCCCGACGTCCACGTCCTCGATGCCCTACGACCGGGGCGGGACCCGCAGGGGTGCGTCGACGACGTAACGCGGGGCTCAATGTACTTGATGCCTTCGGCGGTGTTCGTCCCACGCTTGATCTTCCGCGCGTTCCTCGATCTCCCACTGCTGTCGTCGCCTGAACCGTCGACATCGGTGGCGCCAGATGGCGACCAGGGCGAGGAACGTCGCGAAGATCCATAGCGTAAAGGGGTGACCGGCCAGCGTGATCCACCGCTTCCAGACGGCCTGATGGGCCCAGAACAGCCTGACGTGGTGCGAGACGGTCAGTCCCGTGGTCGCGTACAGCGCGGCCTCAAACGAGATGCCGTTGCCCATCTGCCTCAAGATGCGGGCTGCAGTCAGGGGACCATGGCGCTGAAGTATGTTGCGCACGAGGGCTTCCGATACGACATACGCTCGAGTCACTTCCCGGCGGCCCTGTCCGAACAGCGTCTCGAGCTGGGTCGCGGTCAGCGTGCCGCGAATCAAAAGCTCCCACGTGAAACGTGATCGGTCCCAGAGACCCCAGTTCCGTTCAGAGGCGCTGGCGAGTCCTTCGTTGAACCACCGGGGGACCCGCGTCCCGTCGGCCGCCCGCCTGATCAGGATGTGAGCCACCTCGTGATACACGACCTCTTCCAGCGATCCGTAGGGATACGCGCCAATACGGCTGGGAAATAGCACCACAAGATCACTGGCCGAATCGGCGAAACCGGCCACCCACTCTGGAGTATCGCGGGCCGTGGCTGATCGCTCCGGCACGAGCACCACCCGGATCGGGACCTCGGACCGCTGGGTTCCGGTCAGCCTCATCACGCTGACCAGCCGAGCGGTGTCGAAGCCACGCACCTGTGACGCAATGCTCTCAAGTTCGTCAGGGGCGTCGACCACGAGTTCGATCGGTCCGGGCGACTGGGCGTGGACGAGGGTCTGGACGCCACCGGTCGCGAGGAAAGCGATGACGACCAAGAACCACCGGCGCGTGAGTGTCATCTCGTCATCCAGCAGCCTCCGAGGGCTGTCGTCTGGAGGCGGCTCTCAAGTTGACGAGTTCGACCAGCAGGCTGAAAACCATCGCGAAGTACACGTACCCGCGGGGAAGATGTTGGCCCAGGCCATCGGCGACGAGTAAGACACCGATCATCACGAGAAAGGCGAGTGCCAAAGTCTTCATCGAGGGGTGGCGGGAAATGAATCGACTAACCGTACCTGCGAACGCGATCATGACCACAACAGCGACGATCACGGCGGTGATCATGACCTCGACGCGGTCGGCCATCCCGACCGCCGTGATCACGGAGTCGAGACTGAATACGAGGTCGAGGAGAATGACCTGGGTCAGTACCGCCCCAACCGTGGCCGTTCCCCCACGGTGAACGCCTGGCTCGTGGGGTCGCTCCATCAGGTGATGGATCTCGAAGGTCGCCTTGGCGAGGAGGAAGAGTCCTCCCACGACCAGGATCAGGTCTCGACCGCTGATACTCAGCGGTACCAGGACGGCGTCAGCGCCCTCGGTAACCGGTTCCGTGAAGAACGGGACTTCGAAGAGTGGTGTTGTCAGGCGCATGACCCAGAAGATGGCCATGAGGAGCCCGATCCGCATCACCATGGCGAGGACCAATCCGACGTTTCGGGTTTTGTGACGTCGGTTCTCCGGAAGTCGGTCGGTCAGAATGGCAAGAAAGATGACGTTGTCGATGCCGAGGACGATTTCGAGGGTCGTCAGCGTGACCAGAGCAATCAACGAGTCAAGGCTGAGGAGCGCCGCGCCGTCCATCCTGGATCCTCCGTTTCAATGTCTTCTTGTTGGACGGGCCACTAGAGACCGGTCGTGCTCGCGCCTGTGAGCACGGCGATGGTGGCTCCGAGGTGGGACTCCGGTGCATCCCAAAATTCGCCGACAGCAGGGTGACGCGCAAGGGTTGCATGCACGATCGATCGCTGGACTCCAGTGCCGCGACCGTGAATAAGACGAATCTCCTGCAGGCCCGCCGCTGCCGCGGTATCGACGTATTCTTCGACGACCGACCTGACGTCGCGCGGGGCGAAGCAGTGTAGATCTAACACCCCGTCGACCGGAACCTCATGTGGCATCCTTGGTGTAGCTGGCTGTGACCTGCGTGCTGATACCGCCTCGCACCGAGAAGTCCCCGACGATCGTCATCTGTCTCGGCTGACACACGTCGACCAGGTTGTCGAGGATCTGGTTGGTGACGTGTTCGTAGAAGATTCCCTTGTCGCGAAACTCGATCAAGTAGTACTTCAAGGCCTTGAGCTCCAGACAACGTTTATCCGGGGTATATGTGATCCGAATCACGCCGAAGTCAGGCAGCCCTGTCTTTGGACAGATAGACGTGAATTCTGGACAGCAGATCGCGATCTCGTAGTCACGTTCTGGACGCGGGTTAGGAAATGTCTCGAGTGGACCCTCCAGCATGGCCTGATTCTAACCGGGATTTCCGAACGGGTTGAGGGGGGGGCACGAGAAGAATGATTGACACTAGGGTACCCGCGCGCTAGCATCAGGCGCGTTTTTATTGGGGTTTCTCTGCGGCGGTCGTCCGTGCGCGCGCGACCGATTTTGCGGATCTTAACAGCGCGCCTATAGCTAGGGGGATACCGATGGTCGAAGCCCGAAGAATGGGTAAGTCCGAGCTCTTTAACCATTTTGCGGAGCGTTTTAATCTCAAGCGGACGCAAGCACGTGAGTTCTTTGACGAGCTCCAGCAACTGTCCGAGAGCGAGCTCAAGCGAAGCGGTGAGTTCGTTATTCCTGGAATGGTGAAGCTGGTGGTTCAGAATCGGAAGGCGCGGACCGGTCGAAACCCGGCGACGGGTGAGGCCATCCAGATACCGGAGAAGACCGTGGTCAAGGCGCGTATCGCAAAGCAACTAAAAGATTCGATCCTACCCAGCTAGCCGCGATCACAGGCACACCCGTGTCGGCCGAAGCCGACTGGTGGGGGATCCCACGGTCGGCTTCGTGTTCATGATAGATTACCCCGACGTCGAGGCCCTGAGACCCGGTGAAGGGTGGCGAGGTCACGCGGAGTTCTGTCAAGGGCGCTAGCTGGCCGCGACCGCCTTCGAAAACGGGCGGCTCTCGGTCTTCTTGGACTCGATCACGAAGGTCGTGCCCTCTCTGGCCTGGCTCGTGACTGAGATCTCGCCGCCGAGTTACTCGACGATCTTGTGCGAGATCGCGAGCCCGAATCCCTGATCCAAGACGCCGCCGGTCTCGGCCAGCGGTGCCATGGAGTCGACGGTATTCTGGATCGCTCGATTGATATCGACCGGAAACTGCTCGATCTGCTGGGCCGCTTGGCGGGCAACATTGAGATTGCTCTCTGCGACCGGTGTCTCGTTTGATGTGGTCCAACGACACGTCGACCAGCCACGGCCGAAGCACGCCGGACTTGGTCTTGCTTGGCTTTTTCTTGGGAAGCTTGGCTCCCATGCCGTGCTCCTCCTCTTTGTCTTCCGATATGCTCGAACTGCGTTAGCTCGTCGCGACCGCATCGTGCGCCACCGATACGAGGGCTGATTCGAAACTGCTCTTGTGACACGAGGGGAGGTTCATGTCCCCCTGCTCGTTGTGAGAGGCCACCGAACACCCGCCCCAGTAGATCGGAATGAAACTGCAATCACCGCAGTGTTGCCATGGGCTCAGCGCCTCGAAGCACTCGGCCGCATCGGTTCGAAGTTGTTGCGTGTGCTGACGCTGTTCGATGTGGCCTACCGACTGGCTCGCCTCGGTCGCAAAGCCTGGGTACGCGAACAGCGAACCGTCTGCGCCGACGGTGCAGGCATGATTCACGTGAATCTCGCAAGGCCCCATGTGAAGGCCATCGAGAGTGCGGAATCCTCTCTGCTTTGTTTCCTCTCGAATGAACGACATTTTTTCGTCGAGGAAGTGACAGGAATCGCATGGTTAGCCTCCACCTGACCCGGCGACTGTCATACATCCACCGCTAAGTGGTTTTCCGCTGTGGTCTACTGCCGTCAGGGGGATCAGATCACCCGCTTGAGGTGTAGGGGTGGTTGAAAGGTAGCCCCATGCCGTTCTTGACACCCCCAGGGGCGAAGGTTAACGTATCGCGCGCTATGGTCACCTCTGTCTTGATGCCGCAACTTGGCGGGTCGATCGCCGAAGGCACGGTCGTCCGCTGGTACAAGAATGTAGGCGACAGCGTGGCCCTTGACGAGCCGCTGTTGGAGGTTTCTACCGACAAGGTGGACGCGGAAATCCCGTCGCCAGCGGCCGGTGTCCTCACCGAGATTCTGGTTGGTGAGGGGCGGACGGTACTGGTTGACAGTGTCGTGGCACTCATTGGTCAGGCCGACGACATCGTCAGCGAGGCGGCACCTGCCGGCGCGGTGCCCGCAGTGGCGAGCCCCTCCATTCGCGTGGCCGACGCCGAATCGTCGAGTCGCCCGGCCGCCGTCGACGATCGGCTCCAGCATCGACCCGCGTTGTCGCCAGTGGTTCGTAAACTGGCGCTCGAGCACGACATCGATCCCGCGACCATACAAGGGACCGGCACCGGGGGACGGGTCACCAAGGCCGACGTGTTGAACGCCGTGCGCGATTCTCAGGCAGCCTCGAGTCGATCGGAACCGATGAGCCTAATACGTCGGGTCATCGCCGAGCGTATGCTGGAGAGTCGTCGAATCTCCGCCCACGTGCACACGGTGTTCGACGTCGACTTCTCACGCGTCGCGGAGCTGCGTGCGTTGCGTCGTGCCAGTTATGAGCGAGCTGGGATCAAGCTGAGCTTCTTCGTCTTTGTTGCCCAAGCAGCGGTGGCGGCTCTCCGCGAGATTCCGATCGTGAACGCGTCGCTCGACGCCGAGACGATCGTTTATGGGTCGGATATCAACCTTGGGATTGCGGTTGCCCTCGACTGGGGGTTGATCGTGCCGGTCGTCAAACGTGCGCAGGACAAGACAATGTTCGAGCTTGGCCAGGCTTTGACCGACCTGTCGGATCGAGCACGGTCCAAGAAGCTCACCCCTGACGACGTCACTGGGGGGACCTTCACGATCACAAATCCTGGTGGGTTTGGGTCGATTCTTGGGATGCCGATCATCAACCAGCCCCAGCTGGCGATCCTGTGTATGGGTGCGGTTGAGAATCGACCGTGGGTCGTCGACGGTGAAGTTGTCGCGCAGACCAGGGCGTATCTCACGCTGGCCTTCGATCATCGCGTGATTGATGGCGCGGTGGCGGACCGTTTCATGAGTACCCTCAAGCACCACCTTGAAGCGTTCGACGAGAGTCTGCCGTAGTTCGCGGTCATCGAGGCGACAGTTTGCCGACTATGGAGAGTCAGCTTTGCCTGGACGTGCGCCGGCTGGGGTGGATGCCATACGCCGAGGCCGTTCAGCTCCAGCAGGTTTTGGTTGCCGACCGTCGGGCCGGCAACATTCCCGACCTCTTGCTTCTGATGCAGCATTCTCACATCGTGACTCTCGGTGTGAGTGGCCGTCACAGCCTCTCGAATCTTCGAGTGTCTCGGTCGGTGTTAGAGGCCATGGGTGTCGAGTTGTACGACGCGCCCAGGGGCGGCGATATTACATACCACGGCCCAGGCCAGCTCGTGGGCTATCCGATCCTTGACTTGAGGCCTGATCGCTGTGATGTCCACCGATACGTCCGCGACCTTGAAACCGTGCTCATGAGGACCGCGCTGGCGTTCGGGGTCCGAACCGCACGGGTGCCAGGTCTGACTGGTGTCTGGGTCGGTGATGACAAGCTCGCCGCCATCGGTGTGCGCCTGTCGCGCTGGGTTACGAGCCACGGCTTTGCGCTCAACGTAGAGACGGATCTCTCGTACTTCGATTTGATTCGACCGTGTGGAATCGAAGGACGCGGCGCGACTTCGCTCGCGCGTCTGACCGGTGCCCCAGTTTCCCTTCCCGCCGTCGAAGATGTGCTCGCCAAGGAATTTGGCGCTGTGTTTGGGCGTGTCATGACCTGTACCGGACGTCCATTGGTCACTGGCGGAGCGCAGAATGGGCTTCGACGGGAATAGAAATCTCCCTCCCGGTGTTCTAAAAGACAGAAATATAAGAGTGGGGATATGTAGGACAGAACCACAGACAGGGCATTGGTCGCTCGCCTGAAAGATGGCGACGCTGCCGCCGTGAATGACTTACAGAAGACGTACCGCTCAAAGGTCTATCAGCTTGCACTGCGATACATGAAGAATCCGGAGGATGCCGAAAAAGTGACGCAGGACGTACTGTTTCGCGTTCACCAGAAGGTCGACGCGTTCCGTGGTGATTCCGCCGTCTCGTCCTGGATCTATCGGCTCACGTTTAACGCCGCCATATCCAGACTGCGGAGCACGAAGTTCAACTGCCCGTTCGAGGTGCTGCAGGCCGACCTGGCCAGCTCGAGAGATGCCCGGGATGGGGTTGCCTCCCATCCTCCGGAAACGGCCGACTGGTCTTCGCTGGCCGATGACGAGCTGCGCAGATCCGAGTTGCGGACGCGGCTGGTGGCGGCGCTCAAGGAGCTTCAGGAAATCTATCGAGGGCCGGTGCTACTTCGTGATATCCCGGGCCTCTCGACGGAAGAGGCGAGTGCCGTGTTACACCTCAAGCCGCAGACGCTCAAGTCACGTTTGCACCGCGGCCGGCTGATTTTTCGTGATCGACCAACTGAGTTCTTACACGGTCTGGCGCTTCGTAGACCTGCAGCCTGAGACGCTCGCTTGTGGCCCAGACCGATCAAACCGCGAGGACTTGAGGGTTTTGACAGCGGTTCTACGCATGAAGGGCGTTGTCGAGTTCTACCCGCTCTCGCACGCTCAGGGCTGGTTCGGCGACGCTTGTGACGCCTGATGTGTCGAGTGTGACTGCCGTCGCCACGGCTCTCCCACGGACGCCGAGCTCTCCGTCGAGGACGACGTAGCACGTGACTCCGTAGATGCCGGTTCCGCGAAGCACCGACTCGCACAGCTTCGCGGTCGCGGCGGCCAGCGTATAGGGACCCGGCGGCCACACGCGGACGATCTTCTGCTGCAATAGCGCGAGTCTTCTGGAGGAGAGCAGCCGGGATATCGCAACTCCCCGCACCGAGGCCTCACTCCAGGGGACTACAAAGTGGTCGGGGGGAGCGCCCAGGACAGCCAGCGACACATCGCATGCCGAGCACTGCAACTCGACCGCTACGATCGCTCGCAGCGCGGTCTGGAGAGCCAGGGGCGCTGATCCGATCAACCGCCGCCGCGAGAGCGCTGTCTCTGCCACGCCCCGTTCGATCAGTCGGCGATGACCGCCGCCCGCGCATACCGTCACCGCCCGCCGATTGAGAGACCCCAGCTGCCGGAGCATCACGAGACCGTTATCCTCTCCCCACTCCGTCTCCGGCTGGTTGGCTGGCCCGGTCAGCACGATCAGGTCAGCTCCCACCGCGGCCTGTAGGTCGCGATGCGCCACCACAGTCGTGTCGAACGGCTCGACGGCTCCGGCTTGCTGGATGTCAAGCGCTTTCCCGGCGGCAACGCGATCGGCCAGGTCGATGAGTCGAATCTCACGAACTCGCTCGTGCGTAGCCAGGACGTGCGCGAGCGAACCCCCAAGGGTTCCGGCACCAACGACCGCAATAACTGACATGTTTGCCTCTCTCGAGCGGTATTCTATTGCACATGAGTGTGGCGCAACTTCAGGGGCAGGTAGCGGTTGTCACCGGGGCATCCCAGGGTATCGGGCAGGCCATCGTGTCGGCGCTGACTTTAGAGGGCGTGGATGTCGTGATGTGCAGCCGTTCCCGGGACGGGCTCTCCGAAGCAGTCGCGAACGTCAGGAACGCTTCTCGAACGGATCGCCGGCAAGGGCGTGTCGAGTCCTTCGCCGCCGACGTCCGTGACCCGTCGCAGATGGATTCGCTGATGGCGAGCGCTGTCAAGACGTTTGGACGGCTGGACATTCTCGTCAACAACGCTGGCGTGGGACGGTTTCAACCGTTGGCTGAGCTGTCGGTTGAGGACTGGCGAACGGTGATTGAGACGAATCTGAGCGGTGTGTTCTTCGCGTGTCACGCCGCCATTTCGCGGCTGCGAGACGGTGGCGGAGGTTGGATCATCAACGTAAGTAGCCTGGCCGGCCAGCATCCGTTCCCGGGTGGGGCTGCGTATTGCGCGTCAAAGGCCGGTCTTGATGCCCTGAGTGAGGTACTGATGCAGGAGCTTCGAGACGACGATATCCGCGTCAGCTGTGTCGCGCCAGGGTCGGTCGACACACGGTTCGGAGGTGCGAACGCCGGCTCATCGGCCACCTGGAAACTGGATCGGAACGACGTCGCCCAGGTGGTCCTTGAACTGCTGAATCACCACCCTCGGAGCTTGCCAAGCCGGGTCGAGATACGACCGTCCCGTCCTCGGAAATAGAGCCTATTCTTGGGAGACCACGAGTTCGAGCCGTCCGAGTCTCAGCCGGTCACCGCTCTGGAGGGGCGATTCCGAGACGCGGCGATCGTTGACGAACGTTCCGTTCGTGCTTCCGAGGTCCTCGACGGTGAGCTCAGTCTGGGTAGCCTGGAGACGACAGTGCACCCTAGACAGCAGGGTGACGTCAACGACGAAATCTGATCGAGGACCGCGACCAACTGTTCGAGGCGTACCGGATGTGACACGGATGATCCGCTCCGTCTCCTCGTTGGTTGACCGAAGGATCCACATTGCTCAGGACGACCCGGGCGGGAACGACCCCGCGATGCATCCGTGATGTCCACCGTCCCGTCTGACACCGTCGTCACGCCAATGGGGGACCTGATTTCCAGAGCGCGAGCGAATCTCAGCATATCATCTGAGCCAGGGCGACATGAATCGAGACCACTACCGCGCATTGAAAGAGACCGCCGGTCTTATCCGAAGGTTGGACCGAGGGCGGATTGCGCTCGCGGGGACCGACCGCGCCGACTACCTGCAGGGCCTTCTGACGAATGACATTGTTGCCCTCGACGACGGCCGGGGCTGCTACGCGGTGCACTTGACGCCCCAAGGGCGTATCGTTGCAGACGCCGAGCTGTTCAATCTGGACGACAGGCTCCTGCTTGATGTGCACGGAAGCGTAAAGGACATGCTCGTACGACGCTTCGACGAGCTCGTGTTCACCGAGGATGTCGACATCGCCGACTGGACCGAGGTGTGGGTCGGTTATGCCGTCGCCGGCCCGACGGCCGAGCAGTGCCTAGCGCCCGTGCTGGCTAAATCCTCGCGCACCGCTGGCCGAGAGGGTTCCTCGATGGTCTTCGATGACCACGAGTGCCGGTTACTGTCGTGGGCCGGGGTACCGGTGGTCGTGAGCCGGACGGATCCGTTCGGCTCCATGGGGTTTGATCTTTGGGTCGAACGATCTGGTGCGTCGGACCTGTGGGACACGTTGCTCGAGACTGGATGTACCGAGGTCGATGACGCCGCGACCGATGTGGTTCGAATCGAGCACGGACGGCCGCTGTTTCCCACCGACCTCAACGCCGAGACCATTCCCCTCGAGGCCGGAATCGAGGATCGGGCGGTCAGTTTTACAAAGGGTTGTTACGTCGGTCAGGAAGTCATTGTCAGAGTCCTTCATCGTGGCCACGGACGCGTGTCCCGGAGGCTCACCGGCCTGACGATGCATCAGCTGGTCGACCCGACTTCCATTGCAGCCGGCGCGCCGCTGTGGCACGAGAATGACGCGGTCGGGGAAGTAACGAGCAGTGCCTTTTCACCAGCGGTGGGCGCCGTCATCGGACTCGGTTATGTGAAGCGGGACTGGCTCGAGCCTGGAACGGTGCTCAAAGTCGATCCGGAGCGTGTTTCGGCGGTGGTTACCGCTCTACCCTTTGTCGCTTCTTAACGCCGCGGCTACGTCGCTTCTCCGAGGATGCGAACGACCGACAGTCAGATTGCATGGGGCACTCGGGGCAGCGAGGTGTCCGCGGTGTGCAGACCATCGCACCGAAGTCCATCAGAGCTTGGTTGAAGTCGAACACGTGTCGCCTGGGCAGCAACGCGCCTGATAGTACCCATAGATGACGTTTGATCCTATGAGCCTTTGGGTCCCCTCTGCCGACAAACATGCGGAAGAGCAGGCGTGAGATGTTCGTATCGACAATTGGTGCCCGTATCCCGAAGGCGAAGCTTCGGACTGCGCCCACCGTGTAGTCACCCAGGCCTTTGAATGACTTCAGGCTGGTCTCATCAGAAGGAAGACACCCGTCGTACCGGCGAACCACCTCGCGCGCGATTGCGTGCAGTCGCCGGGGGCGGATGTTATACCCGAGGGGGTACCACGTGCGTGAGGCGTGCCCCGGCGTGGCGGCGGCCAGCGACTCGAACGTCGGGTAGGTTGTGAGCCACTCCTTGTACTTGGGCACGACACGATCGACCTGAGTCTGCTGCAGCATAACCTCTGAGACCAGGATGTGGTACGGGTCCTGCGTATGCCGCCACGGCAGATCTCGCCCGTGGCGGCGATACCAGCGCAGCAACCGGCGGCGAAAGCGCTGGCGGTCGGTGGGCGGAGGGAGTGGCCGGGGTTGGTGGCGTTTGCCGAGGGACACGGTTTGCGACGGGCAGTATAGTAATGTGTCGAGTGTGAATCGCCTGGTCGTTCGGCCGGTGCCGCCCTATCCGGCTGCGTTGCGAGTCGCTCGAATATCCAGATGCGCTGGCTCCTCGAACCTGGTAGCCCGGGCGAATTACCGATCTTCAGTGCCGAGTGGGATCGGATTAAGGACGCTCGGGCGATTGGATAACGATGACACTCTACACAAAGACCGGCGACGGAGGCGAGACGGCGCTGTTTGATGGCACCCGAGTTTCCAAGTCCGAAGGGCGTGTTGCCGCCTACGGCGACGTCGATGAATTGAACGCTACCCTTGGACTGGCCCTGGCGGCGGGCGTGGACGACGACCTCTCTACGGTCCTTGGTCATATTCAGCGTGACCTGTTTGCTCTTGGCGCGCGTCTGGCCGATCCCCGGGACCGCATCGCGGAGCGGGTTGAGAAGGCCGACCTCGTAGAGAGTAGTGTTCGTCGATTGGAGGATGCGATCGACCGGTACGACGCCGATGTTCCGCCCCTTCGGCGGTTCTTACTCCCGGGAGGTAGCCAGGCGGCGTCGGCTTTTCACCTAGCAAGAGCCGTCTGTCGTCGCGCCGAGCGAAGCATTGTGGCGCTGGGGGCGCAGCGGACTCCGCCCGAGGTGTTGCGCTACATCAATCGACTGTCCGACCTGTTGTTCGTTCTGGCTCGAGTGGCCAACCATCGCGGCCAGGTCGCGGAGCGAGAGTGGTGAATCGAGCCTCCGCTAGTTTCTGAGCTCGATATCTGTTTTCACGGCCTCGAAGACCTGTCTTGCCAATTCTTGCGAAACCTGCTCACGAATGGCGCCGCACTCAACCATGACGGTTGTATCTTCTAAATCGATCGCGACATCCCACCGTTCGCGCTCAATCATGCCCGAGTGGTCGATGCCAACCGACGGCTGGGTCGTGGGCTCCGGGAAGCGACGCGACACGCAAACCGAGATTGGTGCACCGCTGATCAGGACGCGAGCGGATCGGATGCCATCTTTTGGAATGACCCGGCCTGACCAGTGGAACGCCGCAGCATCCTCGGTAAAGAACTGAATGCCTTGACCTCCAGGGATCTCGGCGATGACTGACCGACCGGCGTCCGATATTGCCCGGCGAAGCCTGGAGTGGCCCCGCTTGTACCACTGGAGTGACGTGGCCATGCTGAGCGCGAAGGCGATCAGAAGGAAAACGACGAAGACCGCGACGAGATCACGCATGGGACACTATGCTATCAAACGGTGTCAGCGCCGAATCCGCTGCTCGAGCGAGCGTATGCCGTCTGTCTCGGTATCGCCCGGCAGCATTACGAAAACTTTCCGGTCGCGTCGTGGCTTGTCCCAGCTCCGATGCGGCCGCATATTGCCGCGGTCTACGCCTTTGCGCGATATGCGGACGACTTCGCTGATGAAGGCGAGCGTGAACCGAGCGAACGGCTGGCTCTGCTGGACGACTGGTTGACACGACTCCACGCCGCCCTTGAAGTGGAGGTCGACGCCGACTCCGACGATCAACGCGACCTGGTGTTTACCGCCGTGGCTGCCACCATCAGAAGCCGTGATCTGCCAGTGTGCCTCTTCGAGGATTTGCTAAGCGCGTTTCGCCAGGATGTCACGGTGCATCGGTACGAGAGCTGGGCCGCGTTGCTCAACTATTGTCGACGATCGGCGAATCCGATAGGTCGACTGGTTCTACGGATCGCTGGGCATCGGCGTGACGATTTTGACGTGGCGTCAGACTGCCTCTGCTCAGCCCTCCAGCTCACAAATTTTCTCCAGGATTTCGACGCCGACTGGCGTCGTGGGCGGCTCTACGTTCCGCTCGATGTGAGCCACGCGTCTGGCGCCCGCGAGTCAGATCTCTACGGTACGCGAATGTCGTGTCCGTGGAGGGCCGCGATCGATGAGATGGTCGTCCGGACAAGACAGATGTTCGACCGGGGCCGGTCAGTATGCGACGAGGTGGGAGGGCGGGTGGGGCTGGAACTGCGTTTGACGTGGCTGGGTGGGCGTCGAATACTCGACCGACTAGAGTCGAACGGCTACGATCCACTCGTGAGCCGACCCACGCTTGGGCTTATGGATGCTGCGCCGATCGTGTGGAAGGCTGCCAGCTGGCGGCGCCTGTCGTGAGTCGAGATACAAATTTCTACTACTCGTTTCTCGTCCTTCCCCACGCCAAGCGGCGGGCAATTATCGCTGTCTGGGATTTCTGCCGGGCTGTTGACGACGCGGTCGATGCGCCGCTGGCAAACGGGGCCCCCGCCGTTCTTGATGTGCCGGGCCTCAAGACCGAGCTCGCACGCTGGCGACACGAGCTCGAGTGTTGCTTCGGAGAGTCGGAGCCTCTGACCGAACAGGGCCGCCGCCTCAAGCCTCACGTCGAACGGTTCGAACTCCCACGCAAGCCTTTCGAGGATCTTATCAGTGGCGTCGAGATGGACGTTGGCGACCGCAGGTATGAAACCTTTGACGACCTCTACCAGTACTGTCTGCGCGTGGCCTCAGCCGTCGGGTTGATCTGCATCGAAATCTTCGGGTGCCGAAGCGAGGGCTCGCGCGACTATGCGATCGCCCTCGGAGTAGCGTTGCAGTTCACAAATATCATTCGTGACGTGCCAACGGACCTCGTCGCGGGACGAGTCTATCTTCCGCTCGCAGACCTCAGGCGTTTCGGGTGCACCGATCACGATCTCAGCCAGGGGATGTCGCTCCAGGTTCACGACCTCCTGGAGTTCGAATGTCAGCGGGCACGTGGGTTCTACCGCGAAGCCCGACGGGCGTTGCCTCCCGGTGACGCTGTGAATCTCGTGGCCGCCCAGATCATGGGTGCGATCTATTTTGAGATTCTGGAACGGATTCAACGACGCGACTACGATGTCTTTTCTGAAGTTGTTCGCGTGTCACGTCCGCGTCGGGCCGTGATTGCTGCGGTGGTGTGGACCCGCACGATTCTCCGCCAGGTCCTTGGTCTGACAACCGCGCGCACCGAACCCTGAGTGATGCCGGTCTACGATGCGGTCGTTGTGGGTGGCGGCTTTGCCGGACTGAGCGCAGCCGTGGAGCTCACCACCCGCGGCGCCCGGGTGATCGTGGTCGAAGGTCGCCCCAGGCTTGGTGGCCGTGCCACTTCGTATCGTGACCGTGTTACCGGCCAGGACGTCGACAACGGTCAGCACGTGATCTTTGGCTGCTATCGAGAGACATTCCGCTTCTTGCGCACTATCGGTGCCGAGGGGGACGTTCGTTTGCAGCCACGATTGGATGTCAGCTATGCCGGTCGGGATGGCCGCTCGATTCGGTATCGATGCCCGGATTTACCGGCTCCACTGCACCTTCTCGGCGGCGTTGTCGAGTGGGACGAGCTGAGCGTCGCTGAGAAGTTGGCAGGCCTGAGAATGGTGGGCCCGATGAGACAGCTCAGGCGGCGGCACACCGGCGGCCTCCCAGGTGGTGTCACTCGTGAGCGCGAGACGGTGAGAGAGTGGCTCGTGCGGCACGGCCAGGGTCCGCGGCTGCGCGAGCTATTGTGGGAGCCGCTGGCGTTAGCAGCCTTGAATCAGAGCGCCGAGATGGCCGCCGCTGCCCCCTTTGCGACCGTGCTGGCCGAACTGTGCGGGCCACGGCCAAGCGACTCGGCTATTGGTATTCCGAGCCGTCCACTTGAGGCTCTCTATGCTGTCCCAGCCCGCCAGTTCATCGAGGCTCGCGGCGGAGCGGTGTGGACCGGAGCAGCTGGCCGGGCCGCCTTCGTCGATGGTCGCCTGGTGGGGGTCGAGGCTCGGCGCGAGCTGATCACCGCGCCGGTACTCATCTCAGCGGTGCCGTGGTTCGCGCTGTCCTCAGTATTCAACCCTCCTCCAGCCCCACTGGTCCCCGTGCTGGAACGGGCGGCCGCGATGGGGTCTGCGCCCATCGTGAGCGTTCACCTCTGGTTTGAGTCGCCAGTGTTGCCGCAGCCGTTCCTCGGTTTGCTTGGGACGACGATGCAATGGGCGTTCGAGAAGCGGGCGACGTTTGCGTCACACGGCTCGCATCTGACCTTGGTGTCGAGCGGCGCGGAAACCGTCGTCGGCTTCTCGAACGCCGTCTTGATCGACCTAGCCCTGTCGGATCTTCGGTCAACGGTGCCGGCTGCCCGCGATGCCGTACTCTGGCATGGGTTGGTGATACGCGAGCGGAAGGCGACGTTCTCGCTTTCACCTGGCCAGCCGGCGAGGCCGGGTTCTGAGACGGTGATTCGAGGGCTCTATCTGGCTGGTGATTGGATTGAGACCGGTCTGCCCAGTACGATCGAAAGCGCCGTTGCTAGTGGACACCGCGCGGCGCACCTGGCATTCCGAGAGCTCGAGGGGTAACTCAGTCGATGGACTCGGTCATCGTTCACTATCAGGAAATTGCTCTCAAGGGACGCAATCGCCCGTGGTTCATCGAGCGCCTGGTCGGGAACTTGCGAACGGCGACCGCCGACCTCGACGTTGTCCGAGTGCGTGCGCTCATGGGGCGTCTCGAGCTGGCCCTTGGCTCAGATGCCGCCTGGGAAGAGGTCAAGCGACGGATCACGAGGACGTTTGGCGTTGCGAACTTTGCCCGCGCCCAACGCGTGGGGCGCTCGGTCGATGAGCTCACGAGTTCCGTTCTGGACGAGTTGGCGTCCCGGTCAGACCTTGATGTCAAGAGTTTTCGGATCACGGCGCGGCGGGCCGACAAAACCTACCCCCTGACGTCACCGGAAATCGAGCGCGAAGTGGGGGGGCGTGTCAAAGCTGCCCGGGACTGGGAGGTCGATCTAGTCCGCCCAGACCTGGTCATCCGGATCGAGCTGCTTCGAACAGAGGCGTATTTCTCTCTGGACACGTATCCCGGGCCAGGAGGCCTCCCTTCCGGGACGAGTGGTCATGTCATGAGCCTCCTGTCGGGAGGTATCGATTCTCCGGTCGCAGCCTACCGTCTGATGAAACGCGGATGTCGCGTTCGGTTCGTGCACTTCCATAGCTATCCGTTGCTGTCTCACGCCTCGGTTGACAAGGTGCGAGAGCTGACCCAGCTGTTGACGACGTATCAACTCACATCACGTCTGTATCTTGTCGCGTTTGGTGACCTTCAGAGGCAGATCGTTTTGTCGGCCCCGCCACCGCTTCGTGTTGTCCTCTACCGACGGTTGATGATGCGGATTGCCGAGCGTTTAGCCAAGCGGTGCCGGGCCCGCGCCCTGGTGACCGGTGAAGCGGTTGGACAGGTGGCATCTCAGACGGTCGAGAACCTTGGCGTCATCAACGCTGCCGTGACGCTTCCGGTCCTGCGCCCGTTGATCGGCTCCGACAAGGATGAAATTTCTGACGAGGCACGGGCACTCGGCTCGTATCCGGTTTCGATCATCCCAGACGAGGACTGCTGCCAACTGTTCACCCCACGAAATCCGGCGACCCGGGCGAGACTCCATCAGGTTGTGGACGCTGAAGCCGCTCTACCTGTCGAAGAGATGATTAGGAATGCTGTAGAATCTGCCGACGTCGAGAGCTTTGCATACCCACCCGCGAAACGGAAGGTCGCTGAGCGCTCTGACTGAACTGAGGCGCCTAGGTCGAGGCAATCAGCGCTCGAAGCTCAGAACTGGGCGAGTACTTCTGTTCCGCTGACCGGTCAGAGACAGGTCCTCCCGGCGTAGTCGAGCTGAATTGTGTCGCCGACGATCCTCGCAGTGCCATCGACGGTGAAGTCGCAGCCGCTTGAGCCCAGCGGGGTCGCGGTGCCGACACCGTTGAGGTCGAGCTGGTCGTCGACCAAAATATCGGTGAGAGTGCCTTCTGCCTGGACAGCCGAGCCGCACGTTGCACTGAACGAGCCCGAAAACATCAAGGCGGTCTCTTGGGACACGAACCATTGCAGATTGATGCAAGAGTTCTGTGACGGCACCGGCGCCGACGAGCTCGAGCTCAACTGGCCGACCGTCAGCGACGCGAGTGCCGACGGCGCGCGTGGATTCAGCCCGCTCTCGCTACTGACTTCACAGCCGGCAGACAGAATCGTTACGAGGCAGGCTGAGCATGCAATCAGTTTTGCTCCCAGACCTTCCGCTGGCACCGTAATGTTGAGGGAGAGACGACTCACACTATACGCCGCGGCAAAGTCCGGACCCTGACGGTTACGTGAGATGTGGGTGGAGGATTCCGTTAAAGTAGTCGCGTAGACCCTGTCGTGTGCTGGGAAAGGCCAATTCAGACCATGGAACATCGGATTCCGCAAACCACGCGGCGTCCAGTGACTCGTCCTCAGCGCGCAGCTCCCCACCAATCGACGTCGCCGCGTAAACGATGATGACTGGCACGCGACCTTTGTAGGAATAGATATTGACCAGCCCATTGATACGAACGCGTAGGTGGGCCTCCTCCCAGGCTTCGCGGGTGGCGGCGACTACCAGCTCCTCTCCTCGATCGACATATCCACCCGGAAAGACCCATTTGCCGTAGCCAGGTTCGATAGATCGTCGGACCATGGCGACCTCTCGCTGGTGGTTGCTGATGATGGTCCCGACTGCAACCTTTGGATCAAGGTAGACGACGCAACCACATGCCTGGCACACGGGTCGATTCGCTTCGCCTGGCTTGAGGAGAGTCGGGACGAGTGTCCCACCGCAACGCGAGCAGAACCTGGGGACGTCGTCATGAACATGGGATAACATGGTCGACGCTGCACCGTATCGTATAATCGGTGAGCATGTCCATCCTGAAGGTGGCGCGTCTTGGGCATCCCGTGCTCCGGAAACCAGCGCGCCACGTCACGCCGTCAGAGCTCACTGACGCGGCGATACAGAAGCTGATCGACGACATGTTTGAAACGATGCACGAGTATGATGGGATCGGTCTGGCCGCGCCGCAGGTGCATGTAGGGCTACGCATGTTTGTGGCCGGCGTCGATGACCCGGAGGTCGGTGTGCCGCCCGTCGTGATCGTAAACCCGAAGATTTCACCGATCGGCGAGGTCACCGAGGACGACTGGGAAGGATGTCTCAGCATCCCGGATATTCGTGGCCGGGTATCGCGTCAGGCTGAGATCCAGGTCCGTTCGATGGACCGGCATGGACACGAGCACACGATGACGGCGTCGGGGTTTGAGGCGCGTATGATTCAGCACGAGACGGACCACCTGGACGGCGTCCTGTTTCTCGATCGGATGAGTTCATTCGACAGTCTCACATATCTTGCCGAGTACGACCGCTACTGGGACAACGCCGAGACATCAGGGGACGACTGAGGTCGGGTCGTCACTTACATGGTTGGCTGGCTGGCGTCGTCGCTCGGTGGCCCGCTCCGCCTCCAAGCGTTCGAGTTCTACTCCCGAGTGGTCGACGAACGTCATGGCCGCGGCGAGCGCGTGGTGTCCAGCCTGCTCGTCAATCAGACGGTGCATCGTCTGGCAGACACGCCGATAGGCTGGGTGTCCCTGGGGTGATGTTCTCAGCTCGATGACGTGCATCGCCTCGCGGGCGTTCATGTGCATGTAGAACCTGACTCGATACGCCATCGACACGGCATACTGGGCAACCAGCGGCGACACCGCGCCCACCAGCCGACCGTGAAGTTCGGCCGACTCGGCCATCACCTGTTGCCAGTCCGCGACCGCTCCCACCTCTTCGATGATGGCGGGAGCGGCGTATCCATGTGACGGCCCGAGTTGTTGCCAGTCGATCGAGAGAATACGGTGCCTCTGGAGATCGCGGAACGCCCCGTAGTCCGACAACACGTCGAAGCAGTACGTCGCTCGTTCGAACGCTCGGCCAGGGCGGTGGCGACGATTGACACGCTCGCCGACATACGCTCGTAACACGCGAATTCGTTCGTCGGTCTTCATTGACCGTGAGACTTCGAGTAGTTGATCCTCGGGGAGGTGAGAGCCGGCGTACAGCGCCGCTGCCACCACCTTGATCTCGCCGTCGGGGTCGAAGTCGGTCAGCGTCACCTCTGGCCTTGGCTCCGTTTCCACCCTGCCAACGACATCTTGGGTCACACGCTCGGTGTCGGTTCTGGTCTCGGCGAGATACCGACTCCATCGCACCCCACGGTCGGGTCGGTCAACCCTCACGAGGAAGGCCGGAATCACCTTGCGAAGCTCTGGCAGCATGAGGTCGGCGACCTCGAGGGCTTCCGAGAGCGGATTCGCGCGCATGCGCAGCAGTAATGCCTCGTAACCCTGTCCGGACCCGTAGAGTCCGACGTTGGAGCGGGTCGCCGCTGGTAACAGACCGCGAAGTGCGTCGAGAGCCTTGGCCCTGATCGCGGCATTGTAGACGCCGTCTGGATCTGAAGCCGACTTTGGGTGAGCTGAGCGGAAGTGGGCCTGAACGGGCTCGATCCACCGCGCATACGTCTCAAAGGCACGGTCGAGGGTCGCCGAGTAGGCGGACCGGATCGACGCGTCACTGCCCGTGGCGAGCTCTGCCGGTACCACATACTTCCACCTCCCGCCGGGGCGGTCCGTGTATGGGACGTAGCGGGTGGACTGCTCGAGGTAGGACATGAGGCGCCCGCGCTCGAGCACCTTCGTGAGAACGTTCGATACGCCCTCGCAGGCGAGATGCGCGCCGCCTAGCTGTGCGACGGAATCATCACCGTATTGACCAAAGATACGTTCGTATAGGCGTTCGGCACGCTCGAGTCCCATCTCTTCCCGAGATGCGTGCCTGGTCATGTGATCTGCGAACTCATCCAGAAAAAGCCGACGAACCGTCTTCGCCGACCTGGAGTACCGAGCGAACAATGCGCCCTTGACCACCTCGGGTAGGTTGGTGAGCACGAACACGTGGCTGTTCACGTTGCCGAAATACGGCTCGAGGAGTCGACGTTGGTCAGACGTGAAGATTTCGGGGGCGGAAGCCAAATAAGGCACACAGTATAATTGACGTGCGCCGATGTCGTCGTCAACCGCCGTCCTGAGCCTGGGATCGTCCATCCAGTGACCATCACCCTCGTTCCAGGTTTTAATCCAAACCCCTATACGAGTGCCGGGAACAACACCTACTTGATCAGCGGGAGAGAACCGACGCTTATCGACGCCGGAGTCGGTCGGTTCGAGCACGTGAGTGCCGTTCGTGCGGCGCTGGACGGAGTGTCCTGGCCCGCGTACTCGTGACCCACGGTCATCCAGATCACGCGTCCGGAGCTCCCTCGCTGGCCGCCGCGTGGCCAGATGTAGAGTTCGTCAAGATGCCCTGGATCGGCCAGGATGAACAGTTTTGGATCGAGTGGGCGGATGTGGCCGATGGGGATCGTGTGGCTGCGGGCAACGGGTGTGTTCGTGTGATTCATACACCAGGTCACGCCCCGGACCACGTCTACTTTCTGGAAGAGAACAGCCGGACCATGTTCTGTGGTGATCTCGTGATCGAGGGCAGCAGTGTCGTCATCCCAGCCAGCCATGGTGGCAGCCTCACAGCGTATCTTCGGAGCCTCGACGTGATCCGAGAGTTGTGTCCCGCGCGAGTATTACCCTCGCACGGGTGCGAGATCATGGATCTACCGGCACTGGTCGCCCGCTATATTGACCATCGCCGATGCCGGGAGGCCGAGGTCACCGAGGCCATCGATGCTGGACCGGTCACCCTCGAGACGATCGTAAGCCGGGTCTATGGCGACCTGTCGCAGGCGCTACGGATTATGGCGGCCGATAGCGTCCTCGCTCATCTGGTGAAGCTTCGTGACGAGGGTCGAGTCCAGGAGGAGAGCGAAGCGTGGAGTCCAGTCAGGGTACTTCACTAGCCAGAGTCGAGCGCAGTTCTTTGGATGGAGCATCGGCCGTATGTCTGCTGAACTCACCACACGAAAATGAGCCGACTACTGGAGCGTCTATTCCATCTGTCTCAGAACGGTACCACCGTTTGGACCGAGATCCTCGCCGGTAGCACGACGTTCTTCACACTGGCCTACATCATCTTCGTGCAGCCCACCGTGCTCAGTGCGGCCGGCATGGACTTTGGCTCCGTGTTCGTCGCCACGTGCCTCGGCAGCGGAATCGCGACCTTGATGATGGCGTTCTTTGCTAACTATCCGATCGCAGTCGCGCCTGCAATAGGGCACAATTTCTATTTCGTCTTTACGGTCATCGTGGCCGGTGGCGCTGGGTGGCGTCGCCGTGGCCGGGATGCTTTTCGTGTTGACGGCTGGCTTCGGTCTTCGCGAGCGTCTGATCACGGCGATACCAGACTCACTCAAGCACGCCATTGCGGTTGGAATAGGGCTACTGATCGCGATGGTCGGCTTGCAGTGGGCGGGTGTGGTCGTCGGCTCGCCAGGCACGCTGGTCACGCTCGGGGACCTTCGCACACCTCCGGTTACGGTGGCGCTGGTCGGGTTTAGCGTGATGGCTGTGCTGACCGCTTGGAACCTCAGATCCGCGCTACTCGTGGGTCTGTTTGTCTCAAGCGTTGTGGCGTGGCTGATTGGCGTTACTGAATACCAGGGGTTGGCGAGCCTTCCGCCGTCGATGGCACCGACATTTCTGCAGCTCGACCTATTGGGTGCACTGCACCCTGACATGGTCGCGGTCATCTTCGTGTTCCTCTTTTTGGCGCTGTTTGATTCGATGGGCACCCTCGTCGCTGTCGCCGAGCAGGCGGGCTTGATGCGGAGTGGCATACTCCCCCGGGCCTGTGGCGCACTGCTGGCGGATGCGGCCGGCACGGTCGTGGGTGCCGGGTTGGGAACCTCGACCGTCACGGCCTATATCGAAAGTTCGGCTGGCGTCGCTGCCGGCGGACGGACTGGTCTGATGGCGGTCGTGACGGCCGGCCTGTTCTTTCTGGCGCTGTTCTTCTCACCGCTCGTGGCGATGGTCGGCGGCGGCTATCGGGTGAGTGACGAGCTAACCCTCTATCCGGGGTGATTGTCCTAGCCCTGATCGTGGTGGGGACAATGATGGTACGGAGCGTCCGGCGTATCGGATGGGACGACCCGACCGAGGCGATACCGGCGTTCTTGACGATTCTCCTGATGCCATTGACCGTCAGCATCACGGAGGGGATCGCCTTCGGGTTCATTTCGATCGCGACGCTCAAGCTTCTCACCGGACGCGCGGCCGAGACCGAGCGGCTGGTTTTTCTGTTCGCGGGACTCTTTTTGGTTCGCTACGTCGTGCTTACCTGAGGCCACCCCGTCGTGGTGTTCGCGAGGAGGCTGTGGAACAATGATCGGGTGTCAGTTATGTCAAAGGGATACGCGAACCCTGAGCTTCTGATCGCACCGGGTGAACTCGACGATCGACTCGCGAATGCAGAGCCGCCAACGTTGATCGATCTGCGTCCCGCCGAGGTGTTTGCGCAGGGGCATCTACCGGGAGCGGTCCACCTCGACCTGTTCGGCGTCAGCCTGATTGATACAGGGCAGGCGCCCCAGAATGCGTTTTTGTGGATGGTCGGCCATCTGTTGACTTCTCGGGGGGTATCGGCTGAGAGAACCGTCGTCGTGTACGACGGTCAGTCGGGTATACGTGCTGCCCGCGCCTTCTGGTTCCTGGAATTCTTTGGACATCCGGATCCTCGTGTGCTCGACGGCGGAGTCGGTGCGTGGTTGAGGCAGGGGTTGACCACAACGACTAGGACCGTGTCACCACGGAAGGGGACCTGGGAGGTCGGTCGCATCGATGAGCGGCTGGCCACATGGAGTGATGTTGCGGCGAGGTTGGGGCGCGACGATGTGGTGATGCTCGACACGCGTAGCGACGGTGAGTACTACGGGTCTCAGATCAGGGCCAAACGAGGTGGCGCGATCCCCGGGGCAGTTCACATCGAGTGGACCCAAAACCTCGACGACGAGGGCACCTTCAAGACCGCTGCTGATCTGCGAGCCATTTACGACCAGAAGGGCGTGACCCTCGACAGGGAAATCGTTTCGTACTGCCAGGGTGGCTACCGTGCGGCGCATAGCTACCTGGCGCTGAGACTGCTCGGCTATCCGCGTGTCCGGAATTACATCGGCTCTTGGAAGGAGTGGGGTGACCGGGAAGATCTTCCGATCGAGCAGCCCAAGCTGTAGCAGGCAACAATGCTTGCAACCTACTGCAACGAAGACGGAAAGAGGCGATATTGAGATGAAAGACGCGATCGATTTCATTCACACGAACCGCGACCGATACATCAGCGAGTTGAAGGAATACCTCGCCATTCCGAGCATCAGCGCGTTGCCTGAACATGCCGAAGACGTGAAGCGATGCGCACAGTGGACCGCCGATGAGCTCGGGCGTGTAGGTCTTGAGAACGTTCGGCTGATCGAAACGGCTGGAAATCCTGTCGTCTACGGCGACTGGCTGAACGCGGCTGAGGACGATGTTCCCACCATCCTGTTCTACGGCCATTACGATGTCCAGCCCGTCGATCCCCTGGACGAATGGGTGACGCCTCCCTTCCAAGCGACCGTTCGGGATGGGGAGATCTACGCCCGAGGTGCCGCCGATGATAAGGGGCAGGTCTTCATGCACATCAAGGCAGTTGAGGCCTGCCTGGCCACGTGTGGCCGGCTCCCAGTGAATATCAAATTCCTTCTTGAGGGTGAGGAAGAAATTGGAAGCGTGCATCTCGACGGATTCATCAGAGACCACGCCGACGAGCTGGGTGCCGATGTGGTCGTGATATCCGATTCGCCGATGTTTGACCGGGGCGTGCCCTCGATCTGCTACGGGCTGAGGGGGCTGACCTACCTGCAGGTTGATGTTCGCGGGACCAGGACCGATCTTCACTCGGGATCGTTCGGAGGAGCCGTCGCCAACCCAGCGTTCGTGTTGGCACAGATCCTCAGTCAGATGAAAGATCGTGGCGGGCGAATCAAGATCCCGGGATTCTATGACGAGGTCAGGCCTCTGAGCGACCAAGAACGACAGGAATTCCTCAAGCTGCCCTTCAGCGATCGACAGTATCGCCACGACCTCGGTGCCCCCAAACTCTTTGGCGAGAGAGGGTATTCGACACTGGAGCGCGTGTGGGCGCGACCGACCTTCGAGGTCAATGGCCTCTTATCCGGGTTCACAGGTGACGGCGCGAAGACGGTCATTCCCGCCGTCGCCATGGCCAAGGTGAGTATGCGTCTTGTTCCCGATCAGGATCCTGTGACGATCGCCAGACAGTTCGAGTCGTATGTTCAGAAGGTGGCGCCGCGCACCGTGGAACTCACGGTGACTCCGATGCACACGGGCAAGCCCTGGATGACTGATTTCGAGAGCCCGTTCGTACAGGCGGCGGCGCACGCGATCGAACGAGGATTTGGTCGGCCTCCGGTATTCAACCGCGAGGGCGGCTCGATACCGATCGTATCGACGTTCGAAGAAGTGCTTGGTCTTCCATCGGTGCTGTTCGGGGTGGGGTTACCCGACCAGAACGCGCACGCACCGAACGAGAAACTCGATCTGTTAAATTTTCACAACGGCGTGATCGCGTCTGCGGTTCTTTACGACGAGGTGGGAAAGCTGCGTTTGGAGGCAGCACGCTAGCGTCGGACGTTCTCGGTGTATCGATCTATCAGCCTCGCCGCCTCAGTTCATACTGGCCACGCGTCGCCGCAGCGTCTTGACGTGTTCCCAGATCTCCGCGTGTTCTTCGTCGGCTCCTTTTTCGCCACGAGATGTGAACCGCAGATAGGACTCCAGGTCTCTCAGTGCTGCAGAGAAGTCGTTGAGATGATAGGCGAGAAGCCCGCGGTCTCGAAGCTCGGCCATCGCGGACGGGTTGAGCGCGAGTAGCAGCTCAGTGATCGCGCGCCCCTGCGGGAACGACCGCATGTTGAGGTAGATCTGCTTTAAGTTGACCAGCATCCGAATCAGAATCTGCGTCTTGGTGGTACCAACGAGCAGGTGTCTGTCAAAGGCCGCGGTCTGACCGACGTGCTTTCGGAGCAGGTTGCGACAATCGTTCTCAGAAAGGACAGCCCCGCCATGAAAGGGGTCGAGGATCAGTTCGCTGCCGAGCTCGCCGGTGGCCGTCCGGCTTTGAAAACGCACCAAGAAGCGTCCGGGAAAGTTCACTCCCTGCAAAGACATCCCGGCCCGCCGTGCCACCTCGATGTAGATGATGGTCAGCGTGATCGGAATCCCTGTCCGCCTGGTCAGGACCTCGTTGAGGAAGCTGTTGCGCAGATCGTTGTACTCGCGCTCGTTTCCTGTGAAGCCCTGTTCCTCAAACAGGTAGGCGTTGAGTGCCTGAATCGGCTCTTGCGGATCGTCGGCGAGATTCAAGAGGCCCGCCACACGTTGGCGAGCGGTCTCACCCATCCTGTCCAGCTGGTCCAGATACGGTGACGCGTCGAGCTTTGGGTACTCGAGCCGAGCAATTAGCAAAGCGACGGTCGCCAGATCAGAGTCTGGCGCCCTCGCTATCTGGGTGAACGTCCTGACGAACTCAGAAGAAACCATACGCGTTCGATCCTGGAAGTTCCCAGTACGGCAACGCTACCACACCGGGGCACTTGATGCAGACGCCGCCAGTCGCTACGGGCAGAGCGCAGCCAGGACTCGGCGGTCGACTTCGTTGAGGCTGTCGACCACAACGTCGGCGTCGGCCAGGCTCGACCCCGGGTAAGTGTTGGTGATACCGATCGTCTTGAGCCCCGCGGCACGTGCGGCGATCAGGCCCCACTGTGAGTCTTCGATGGCGACATAGGAGTTCGGGGTGGGTAGGGCATGATTGCGAGCGAGATGAGACACGGCTCTCACATATCCATCTGGGGCCGGCTTCGGTCGTCCGACGTCGTCAGCGGCGACGATCACCTCGAAGTACTGTCGGAGCGATGTAGCCGTCAGAATGCACTCAATCTCGTCGTGCAGGCCCCCCGATGCGATGGCCAGCTTGGTCTGGCTCGCGAGGCGCTGAATGCATTCCGCGGACCCAGGGAAGAGCATCTGATTCGTGCCAACCAGCGATTGGAATCTGTGACCCTTAGCCTCGATCAATCGGGCGATCTCTGAATCCTCCAGGACGACCCCTTGGTCCCGGCCGACCGCGGTGACGACCCCAACGTCGTCATATCCCAGATAGCGCTCGAAGTAGTCGCTCTTCGAAAGCGAGATCCCCTTTTCCGACAGGGTTTCCTGGTAGGCCTGGAGGTGTAGGGCCTCGGTGTTGGCGATGACACCGTCGAAGTCGAAAACGACACCAAGCAGCGGCATGTGGTGGCCTGGTATTCACTAGTTCGGGCTAGATGCTTCGGTGCCA